>Ga0164293_10000011_pt1 | contig 128225 bp, 110 predicted proteins | sample GEODES118metaG_FD_111487 | JGI IMG/M metagenome (GOLD analysis project Ga0164293, IMG submission 111487) | Eutrophic lake water microbial communities from Lake Mendota, Wisconsin, USA - GEODES118 metaG | ecosystem: Environmental > Aquatic > Freshwater > Lake | place: USA: Lake Mendota...
ATTGGTATTGGTAAAATTTTTACAGACAGAGACGTTATGAAATGCATAAATGATAATGTCTATGAATTTATAGATAAATATTATGACTGAAAACACAACAATAGACCATATTCATAATTTTAACATTGATATCAAAAATAGAGAAATATATCTACACGCATACTTGTCAGATAGTGCAGATGAGATATTGGACTTTAAATCCGCAGTAACATTTGAAAAAAATCTAAGACTATTAAACCACATATCTAATGAGCCAATATTAGTACATATGCATCTTCCGGGCGGAGATTGGCAAGATTTACTCGGTATGTATGACGCCATTAAATTCTCAAAAGCTAAAGTTATATTATTAGCTTATGCAAAAGTGGAGTCATGCAGTAGTGTTTTATTACAGGCTGCTCATACAAGAATTCTTATGCCAAATACAAATATGCTAATACACTATGGTTCTATTAGTATAAATGAAGAACACACAAAGGCCGCATCAAGCAGCATAGCGTGGAACGACAGGGAAACAGATAAAATGGTTGATATATTTACAGACAGATGCATGGAAACTAGCGTTATAGCCAAAGAAAAAAATTGGAAAAAAATGATGGCAAAAAAACACATAGTTTCTCAACTAGCCAACAAATGCGATTGGATACTCACAGCAGAAGAAGCGGTGTATTATGGATTTGCAGACGGTATTCTAGGTTCAAAACAGTATCCATCCATAGATAGTCTTAAACTAAATAAAAAGAAATGAAATTAGAATATTCATTATATGACGTATCATTACATGATAATGAATACAAAGATAACATAACAGCAGCAATAAAATATAAACCAGATATCATATCTGTATTACCTTGTTATGTAAAATTAGTAAAAACATTCGTACCAGACCACATAAAAATATCCTCTGCTATAGATTATCCACTTGGTACATCTGATCTAAAAAGCAGAATAACCTCTATAGAACACTCTATTAAAAATGGTGCAAAAGTAATAGATGTTGTGGCTCCTCCTAGTCCTCTAACTAATCGAAAATATGATAAATTTAGAGATGATGTTAAAAATATACTAGAATTATGTTCATCTCATAATGATGTTGAATTAAGATATTTTTTAGAATACAGGATTTTTAGCTACGATTTACTGTACAAGATTGCGCAAATTCTACATGGCTATGGAATAAAGAATATCCTTCCTTCAACAGGATATTTACTAGATGATATCAATGATAATATATTAGCTTCTGTGATGATAAAAAGAAAAGTCCATGATATTAATATTATTTGTAATGGAAATGTTTGGAATGATAGTCAGATGGTATCTATAAAAAAGGCCGATTTATACGCTATAAGACTAAATTCTTTGAATGGATTAAGTATATTTAGCAAAAATATAGCAAAATAATATCTCCTGGGGTATAAGATTAGTGAATATTCACTGTTTTCTATCTTTACTCATGCATGGAGAAAAATAATGGCCACAATTCAACAAAATGGTTCTGCTGTTACAACAACCAGTACTGTAAATAATAAGGGTGCTGTATTAAGAGTTAAAACATCTGCTACTAATGTAAAGGGTGTTGCTGTCGGAGGTAGTAATCTAGGCTTCGTAGGTTCTAGAGTTTTAGTTACTACAGACGTAGCAAAATCTGTTAGTGGTGGCTTGATTGCTTACAATACTAGAGAGCCAGTTGCTCTCAGATCATCTTCAACGATTACAGGTATTGCTAACACAGCTCTTAAGTCGGGCGCTGACGTACCTTCTCAAATCAGAGGTATTCATAAGTTAGAATCTGTCTTAACTCGTAGAGAACTCACAGCTATAAGAGCTGGTAAGTTTAATTTCTATCTTGGTAAATGGGATGCCGGGTATCCTGTTGTAGCAAATGATACTGGAACAACTGGTACAGACGGTGTTCTAGTAGGAAGCAATGGTTCTTACAAAGATCGTGCTGCTACTCCAACAAGAAGTGCTCCTGGCAATCTTACTTTCAAGGGTGTTGCCAAGAATCCTGTTACTGTTGGATACAAGCCCAAGAACGGGTAATTAAATGTATCGTAATAACTATTTGGTAAAAAAACCGAATGGTATATACAAGAGTAAAAATGCTATCTACAAGTCCGATGCTACGGCGTCGGACTTTGTAGTTAGTAAACCTCATATATATCAACCATACCAAGAATTAGACAGAGACGCTAGAAATACTAAAATAAATTTTTATTCGGGCTCTAAAATACCTTCGTTGATAACGAGGATTAAATATGCCTAATAATATTTCTATTTCATCTGGATATAATTTTACTAAAAAAATTTTTGGGTCAGTAAAAAAACTTACTAAACCAGCTTTTGTTCATGATGGCAGAGTTTTTTCTGATAATACATTCAAAAATCAAAAAACTATTCCACTGTTAGAAAATAGTATTTATTATACTAATCATGGTCTAAAAGATGAAGATGTTTTGATAGATTATGATATTAGTGTTAGTTTTAACGATAATAATATTATTCAACAATTTATTAATGACTATCAAATACTAGTCAATACAGATAATTTGAATCCAAGAGCAATAGAATCTATGTTGAAATCGCTAGAGTCTGGCGTGAAATCACTATCATCAAACTCAATTACAAAAGACCCATATGATAATAATCCTCCTCCAAAATGCGACGTCCCATAAGGAGTAAAAATGGCTGAACCAGTTACATCTCCAGTTGGATTTTGTTCTCCTAGAAGACAATCTTCGGGATTTAGTGCTACATTGAATGTTGTGGCATTTATTAAAGTTGCATGTACTAGAACACTAGAATGTGATGGAGATTGTGACAAAGCTCCTCCACAATGTGGACAATCAGAAGATTGTAGTTCAGTAGTTGGAGGAGGTAATTTGTCTTTTACTTTTAAGTTTAGTAGAGTCGGAGACAGTTATCTTTGCAATAACTTAGGACAGTTTCAAACAAGATGGAATAAATTCAATGAATCTTTACAGGCCAAAGTTCAAGCAAACACCTTAGATAAAGTCACTCCATTATCAGACGGATCGTGTACTAAAACAGTACCGGACGGTAAAGATAAGTGTGGAAGAGATAAGTACAAGACTATTACTTCCAAAATTAGTAGACAATATAGAATTAAAAAAGATCCATCTGTTGATATATCTAGAACAATTAATTCTCAAGACGCAGATTGTAATTTTACTTAAAGGGGTTAGATATCATGAGTGAAACTATTATTCATTTCTGGGAAAATATAGCAACAACATGCGTGGGTATTATTGTTACCATGTTAGGATTTTGGGTTGCTATTGGTCGTAATATGGCAACAAAATCAGAAGTATTAAACATGATAGAGACCCAAAGTCCATACGTTCATGATAGACAATTTATTATGGAAAGACTAAATAGTGGAAAAGAAAGCCAAGCAGCTTTCGCATCTGCTCTACAAAGAAATACTGAAGTAATGAATGAGCTAAAAGTTCAAATTGCCATGTTGGGCAAAACATTAGAAGCATTAGAAGATAGAATAGAAAACCATTAAAAGTGTATAAATATAAGTAATTTTTAAAACTTGGAGATTTACCATGTCAAGACCATTTACAGATATCACAAAAAGCAAAACATCAGAACCAATCAAAAATGGTACACTAGTTATTAGTGTTCAAAAAACAGGTCAGTACAAAACAAATGATGTAACAGTACTAAATACTCCTACTATAGAAACCATATCTAACAAATATGGAAATAGATTCTATAATGGTATTCTTGTAGAATTAGTGGGGGGTTAAATGAGTATAAAACGCATCAATGAATTCCCTGAAGGTAGCGGATCATTAAGTAATGATGATGTATTTTTATTCATGGATGATCCAACGGGCGATATAATTTGATTTGGTTTAAAGTCAATAATGGATATTGGAATAGTGATCCTAATCAAGACCCATCTTCTGCCTCTGGAGGTATTAGTATATCTGGTATACAAGGAGATCTTTATCCTGGTGTTTCTCCATACGGATATGGCGGAATTCGCGGCAAAATATCAATATATACCAATACTAATGTATTTCCTACTGGATTTACTGTTCTTAATCCTTAACTTAAATTTAGTGTATTTAAATATTAAGGAGATTCTATTATGGTTAAACCCGGTTATCGAACAAGCGAATTCTGGTTTACTCTAGTTAGTTTTGTATTTAGTGGTTTATATTTAGTAGGATTAATAGGAGATAATAGTCAAAAAGAAGATCTCATAAGAGATGTCAGTCATGGTGTTGAAAGTATTATATTAATAGGTGGTCAATTAGCTATACTATGGAAATATATCAATAGCAGAAAAGAAATAAAGAAAACTTGGTGGGATACAGCCACAGAAGATGAACGCAAAGCAACCATAAATAAAAACCATCCCAAACCCAAAACTCAACCCAAGAAAAAGAGGAGTAAAAAAAATGGAAGCTCAACTATCAGTAAGCGATCTAACAAATCTGGTCAGTAAAGCAAAATCTTTATTGCAATCAACAAAACAAGTTGCCATGCCACAAGCATGGAATGTTTTGCAATTAGCAATTGCAGAGGTTATACAAAGTATAGAAAATAATAACCCTAATTTAAGAGGTGCAGATAAAAAGACATTGGCTATGGCAATGCTTAGTAATTTTTACGATCAGGTATTTACAGTAATAAATTTTCCATTTGTGCCAAAATTTTTACAGCCTATTATACAGAAGTATGTTAAACAGATATTGATGATTTTGGCTAGCTCGTCGATTGATGCTTTGGTTACAACATTCAGAAATACTGGTGTTTTTCTTGATCCAAACAGTACCGTTGTTCCCGCTGTAGATAAGACTCCAATAGTTTCAGATAAATAAGAGAGGTTAAAATGAATTTTACAGAAAGTTTTCAAGAATTTAGTAGTCGTTTGAGTCCAACGGATTTGGCTCTATATGCTGGTGTAGGATTAGTATTATGGGTTGTGTTTAAGGATAGACTTAGCCCAGTACAGAAACTTTTAGCAGGCTTAGTAGAAAAAATGAAAAGTGGAGCAACGGCTGGTTTGCCAGTAGTTAATGTTCCATCAGTTTCTCCAGTAGTAGTTCCAACAAAAAAGAACGATGCCGAGGATACATTTTTTAAGCTAGTTGTTTCTTGGAAACAAACAAGAGATTTGGCTGTACAAAGTGGATGTTCGGAAGCGGTTAAAGTAGCAGATGAGATGTTTCCATTTTTAAGTCCCAATGTTTGTCAAAAAAAGGATCATGTAGTATGAGTACTAAAAATATATTACTAGGTTTAGCAGGATTATTAATAGTTGTTGGGTTGGTTAAGCCAGATCTATCTAATGGTTTTAGGCCAAGACCTGTAGCGGTAGATGTTCTTGAACTACCTGCCCCATCTAATGAAGCACTTAAGGTTGCTGCTGAAGAAGTTATTAAGGTACTAAACTCCGTTGTTGATCATAAGGCCGATGCTAGAAGGCTAAGAGATCTATATATAGATGTTGCTAAATTAGTAGAACTTGATGGAGAAGATATGGTTATTAAAAATACAGAAGATATCCGTCAGGCAAATGGTTTGGCTGGAGTTATGTTAAAACTAGATATCAAAGGCAAATACTCTAGCTTACCTAGTGCGGCAAAAGCAGTTGTTGTTACTAGTATCGGTGAAGATCAGATATTATTATCTCCAGAGCTAAGAGCAAAAGCTGTGGATGCTTTTAATGCATTAGCTTGGGCTTGTAATGAAAGTAGTAAGTAATGCCACGCTATACCCCTAAAGAATTATACGATAATTATCGTAAAGGATTTTCTGGATGTATTTGGGAACAACATGTATATGATCATTTGATGGAAACATCCAAATATCCATTATTTGGAGATGCTAGTAGAAGAATAAGCGGTACAGGCAAAGGCAAACTTTCAACACCATTCAAAAGTGTTTTAAAATTTGATAAAAATCCATACAATGAAAGACAAACTACTGGGGATTGTGTTAGTCATGGAACACGCAATGCTTGTGACGTAACCAGAGCAGTAGAAATAGATATTGGAAATGAGAGAGAAGACTGGGTTGCAAAAGGTGCAACCGAAGCAATATACGGATACAGGGGCTTTTCTGGACAAGGTATGAGTTGTGCTAGAGCCGCTGAATTTGTGAGTAAGGTTGGTGGTATAGTTGTTAGAAAAAATTATCCAGGTATTGCTGATTTTACTAAATATAATGGTAATCTAGGTGCTAGTTGGGGAGGAAGAGGATTACCAGACAAGGTATTAGATCTAGCGAATGATCATCAAATACGAACAGCCTCACTAATTAGAACAGTAGAAGAAGCAAGAGATGCTTTAGCTAATGGTTATGGATTAGCAGTATGTAGCAATTATGGTTTTAGCAGTACAAGAGACAAGAAAGGTTTTGCTAAACAATCTGGAAGCTGGGGACATTGCATGGCATGGATTGCTTGTGATGACACAAATGGTGAACCAGCATTTCTTGTACAAAATAGTTGGGGCAAATGGAACGACGGAGGACATCCAGAATGGGGTCCAATTCCAGAGGGCTCATTTTTAATCCATGCCGACGTGGCTGCTGGTATGTTAAGCCAAAATGGTTCGTATGCCTTTAGTGGTTTCGACGGTTTTCCTCTACAGAAATTACCAGACTACGGCTTCGAAACATATCTATAATTCAAAACAGATCCTAAATAAAATTGGTGTATTAATATATACATCTTTTTATTTGAGGTAATAATGAATTTAAGAGAAAGACTCGAAATTAGAGCTGTCATCAATATGATCATTAGTATCATTGAAAGACTAGCTGCGCTGTTTAATAAAACTCAGAAAAAGTTTTCTCCAAAACCCAAAGTGGATGTTCCCAAACCGAACAGACCAAGACCTATAAAAAATATAGTAGATAATATTCTACCATGGAGAAATAAAAAATGAATAAATTATCAGTAGCATTATTATGTGTAGGATTGTGGTTTTCTCAATCTCATTACTATGGTTCTACAACTGCCCCAGTAGTCGTGGCTGGAGGTATTATAAAAGCCAAGCATGTTGGCGAAACTAATAAAAAATATAACAGAAAAGACTGTCCAGTTTGTGTTGGTAAGGGCTGGTATATGAGCGGTGATGGCATTAAAAAAATTGAATGTACATATTGCGAACCAGAAAAACAAAATCCAAGTATTATATCAATTGGACCTATTAAATCCATAACTCCAGCACCTCAACCACCATCAAAAAACAATTGTCCAAATGGTGTTTGTCCTCTACCTAAACAAAGAGTAAAATAATATGGAAAATAATGAGAAGTTAAAAAGTATTGCTATTAAAGTACTAGAAAAATCTTCTATTTCCAGATCAAATAATGATAGGTGCGGATTTGCAATTATTACAATACTAATGATGATTAGTATAATATTAACTTGTATAAGAATATTACAAGAATGCAATAAAAATAAATTATCTGGAAATTATTCATTAACAGATAAGTGTGATCTATATGGATCAGAAATCAAACATTATAGCGTACATCGTGGATGGTTCACGAAAATGAGAATCAAAAAAATTCTTAGAAGAGAATTGAATAAAGAAGATTATAATAAATATTCATTATCTTTATTAAATGCAATATTAGATGTAGGAGAAACATTAACCAAGGATGAGATTCAAACCCTAGTGGAGGCAGCAAATGTTTAGTCTTTTAGTATGGTGTGTATATGGCATTTTTGTTGGATCAATAGCAAAAACTTTAGTTCCTGGAGAAGAAAACTTTGGTTTTGTAAAAACAATAGCTTTAGGGGTTGCAGGATCGTATGCAGGAGGTACAATAACATACCTGTTGGGCATGACGCCTCTTCAACCAGCCGGAATATTGATGGGAGTGGTAGGAGCCACTGCATCTTTAGTTTTTTACAAAAAATTGCTAGAAAAATAGGAAATGCGACCAGACTGGATTAATTATTTTTTAGGACTAGCTAAAATAGTCGCTCAACGTAGTCATGATATACACACAAAACATGGTTGTGTAATAACAGACTCTAATAATAGAATTTTGGGTGTTGGTTATAATGGTTTCCCTAGAGGTTTAGATGATTCTAAACTACCCACATCTAGACCAGATAAATATCCGTGGATGGTACACTCTGAAAGAAATGCTCTGTCTAATTGTGTTGTTAGACCAGATAATGGAATAGCATATGTCACTGGCCAATGTTGCAATGATTGTATCATAGCATTATGGCAAGAAGGAATTAAAAAGGTCTATATGATAGATGATCATGGAACACATTTATTTGATGAAGAAGCACAAAAAAGATTTGATATTTTTATGTCAATGAGCAAAATGGAAATTCACAAAGTTAATGCAGATCTTTCTTGGCTGAAAGATGTTGCTGGTGTATTATGAAGTAAATACAATACGTTGAATCAATGGATTATAACGGTAACACAGAATGAAAACAAAATTTTCTATCTTTAATACGACCTGTGTTATCTACACATTTCTTTATTAAGAACTTATAGGAGAGTCTATGTCTGCTTTACAAGAGTTACAGAATTATACATTTGTTAGTAAATATGCCCGTTGGATAGAAGATAAGAATAGAAGAGAAACTTGGAAAGAAGCAGTCGATAGAGTTAGAGATATGATGCATACCAAATATGCAGACAAAAATATAGGCCCAGATATTGATTGGGCATATGATATGATGTACAAAAAGAAAATCCTAGGTTCTCAAAGAGCATTACAATTTGGCGGGGAACCAATCTTAAAAAGAAATGCAAAGATATATAATTGCACAAGTTCGTATTGTGATCGCCTCAGATTTTTCCAAGAGTGTTTCTGGCTATTATTGTGCGGTAGTGGCACAGGCTTTAGTGTGCAAAAACACCATGTTGCTAAATTGCCAACACTTTCTCAAGCAAAAAAAGATCAAGATACTGGCATTAAGTATATAATAGAAGATAGTATCGAAGGATGGTCAGATGCTCTTGGAGCATTGCTAAGTTCCTACTTTACTAAAGCTAGCGAAGAAAAGTTTAAGAAGTACAAAGATCAATATGTAGTATTTGATTACTCTAATATTAGAGGTAAAGGTGCCAAACTATCTTCTGGTGTTGGTAAGGCTCCGGGATTTGAGCCACTACAAAATGGTCTTGAAAAGATTAGGGCACTTTTAGACAGATGCGTTGCTAGCGGTCAGAAAAAACTAAGACCTATTGATGCATACGATATTATTATGCATAGCAGTGATGCTGTATTATCTGGCGGCGTTAGAAGAAGCGCATCATTAGCTCTATTTAGTGCTGATGATGAAGAAATGGCAAAAGCCAAAACAGGTAATTGGTATATGGAAAATCCACAAAGAGCAAGAAGCAATAATTCAGCTCTTCTTTTAAAAGATAGTACATCATTTGACGAATTCAAAGCATTGATGGAAAGTGTCAAGGAGTTTGGGGAACCAGGATTCATATGGAGTGATTCAACAGAAATGACATTTAATCCATGTGTAGAAGTTGGTATGTGGCCGGTGGACGAAGAAACTGGTGAGTCCGGTTGGCAAGGGTGTAATCTATCAACCATCAACTGTTCATCTGTTACAGACGAAAATGATTTTTATGAAAGATGCAAAGCAGCAGCCATTATTGGCACACTGCAAGCAGGATTTACCAACCTTGAATATCTGGGAGAAATTAGTCAAAAAATCTTCCAGAGAGAAGCACTACTAGGTGTTTCTTTGACCGGGATTATGGAAAAGCACGACATAGTTTTAACAGAAAACGTATTAAAGCAAGGTGCCAAAATCGCTGTAGAAACTAACAAAGAACTATCAAAAAAGATCAATATCAATCAAGCTGCCAGAGTTACTTGCCTCAAACCAGAAGGAACTTCTTCTAGTATGCTTGGTACTTCGTCTGGTATTCATCCTCACCATGCTAAACGATATATAAGACACGTACAGGCCAATGTTTTAGAGGCACCGTACCAACACTTTAAAAAGTTAAACCCCCAAGCCTGCGAAAGATCTTCTTGGTCAGCAAATAATACTGACGAAGTAATCAAGTTCCCCATAGAGGTTCCAGATGGAGCAAAGTTAAAGAATCAACTGCCTGCGGTTGAAATGTTAACTATTGTAAAGGAAACACAGAAAAATTGGGTGTACTCTGGTAAAAACAGATCTCTTTGCACACAAGAATATCTGAGTCATAATGTAAGTAATACCGTTACTGTTAAACCAGATGAATGGAAGGATGTTACTAAATACATTTATGATAATCGAAAATATTTTGCTGGTATTAGTTTAATACCTCAAAGCGGAGACAAAGACTATCCTCAAGCACCATTTACTACTGTATATACTAGTAGAGAAATAGTGAAGGAGTATGGAGATGCGGCTCTGTGGTGTTCTGGACTGATAGAACTTGGTTTAAATGCTTTTGATAATAATCTATGGGCAGCATGTGATTATGTATCTATGAACCAAGCAAAAGAAAATGATTCTGAAAATAAGCTTAAGTTCGTTACCAAAATGAAAAATTTTGCTGGTAAGTATTTTGATGGAGACGTCAGAAGACTCACCTATTGTATGAAAGATGTTTATAATTGGAAAATTTATTGTGATCTATTCGATAGTTTTAAGAAAGTCGATTATACGCAACTGGCTGAGACAGAGGATAATACTGCCGGAATAGAGGAAATTAGTTGCGCTGGCGGCGCTTGTCTAATTTAACTTTATTCATAAAGGTATCCACATTGAGAAAAAATAACAAAAACAAAAGAAAAAATAATAAAGCTATTGATTTAACAAAAGACCTTGGTGGTAATATACAATCTATTGGAGACGGTTATAGAAATAGGTTAAAACCTAGAAGTGAAAATCAAAAAGACTATATCAGAACTATAGCAGAAAATACTATTACCTTTTGCCAAGGCTTGGCTGGTAGTGGTAAAACACATATAGCTATCGGTATGGCTTTGGAATACCTATTAGAAGAAAAAGTTAAAAAAATTATTATTACTAGACCAGTTATAGAAGCAGGAGAAAAAATCGGTTATTTACCAGGAACAGCAGAAGAAAAATTACATCCGTACCTATTACCCATCTTAGACGAAGTTAACTATTTTATTAATACAGCTCAATATATTTCATTGAAGACGAATAATAAGATAGAAATTGTACCTCTAGGTTTGATGAGAGGTCGCAATTTTCATAATTGTTTTATTGTAGCAGATGAGTGTCAAAATGCTTCATATGAACAATTAAAAATGTTACTAACTAGAGTCGGTAGAGAAAGTAAGCTAGTCTTAACTGGTGACGTTGGTCAGTCTGATCTTATGAGACATCTACAAGGTGGATTCATAGAGATGATCAATGCACTAGAATCACTAGAGGGTATTGGGTTTGCTAAATTAGAATCTTCTGATATTGTAAGAAATCCAATCATAGCAGGTATATTAGCCAGACTAGATAATTATGAGCGTAAACCATAAAAAATGTTTAGTACTAAATGCTGATTACTCGCCAATGTGCGTTATATCTTGGAGAAAGGCATTAATATGGTCTATCAAAAATTCTTATAATAAAAACGTTGGTATAGAAATATTAGATTTTTATAAGAATGACTTTATCAATGCCCCAAACGGTAAGAGATTTCCCGTCCCATGTATTGCTAAAACCTCAAGATATAAAAAGTATAATCATCTGGTAGTTAATTTTTCAAGAAAAAATTTATTTATTAGAGATGATCACACATGTCAATATTGTGGCGAATATAAAGATATGGCCCAATTAACATATGATCATGTTATACCAAAATCACAGTGGGACTATTCTAATGGAACACCTACTAATTGGACAAATATAGTGACTGCATGTTTAGCGTGTAATAGGAAAAAGGGGAGTAAAACACCCAAACAAGCTAATATGCCATTATTAAATTTACCATATAGACCAACTAAAACCGCAAAGTACTTGCCATTGAAGTCATATCTCTCTAAGATAAAGGAAGAAATACCGGAAGAGTGGACTTTATATTTGCCAGCCGCATATTTATCATGAACATTCATAAAATAAAAAACGACACCAAAGAATCAATTTACTATACCCTAATTGGCAATGAAGACTTTCTTGATGAAAGCGGAAATCCATGCAAAAAAATTCAAGATAATTTTGTCTACGCTAAGGCTGTTAAAAATAAATTGCCAAAAGCTTTTCAGTCTAATACATTCAATAATGAATCTGTTGGATACTCATTTTATATTAAGGTATTACCCAATAAAACACTGTATAATCCAATACAACTATATTCTGTGAAAAGCTCCAAACCAAGTTTTATAGATTCAGTATGTAAAAACAATGATCGTTTTATAGAAGTGAATCAAGCAATATTCGATAAATATATCACATTTTTAAGAACAAAAAATATTCAATGGCTCACGGAAGCGCAGAGAGAAATTAAGTAATGCCTTGTTATACATATCTTTGCAGTAAGTGCGAAAATAAATTTGAAATAGTATGTTCTATTAGAGAATATAAAGAAAATGTTAAGTGTGAATCTTGCGGTAGCAAAAATACTTCAAGATGTTATCATGACGATCTATCTACTCTAAATACATCTGTTAGACTATCAGATAGTGAAATAAAAACAATAGGACATTTAGCTAATAGAAATAGTGAAAGAATGAGCGATGATCAAAAAATAGCACTCTATAAGAAACACAATAGTTATAAAGACGAAGCTCCGAAAAAAGAATTGCCATCAGGCATGAGTAGAATGAAAAAATCAAAGGGTAAAATAAAATGGAACACAGAATAAATAAATTAGATAGTAGCTGTATTTTCCAGTCTCAAAAACCAAAAGTGGACAAACCAAGAACAGAAAGCTATTTTACCATTATTGGTAGCGAAGACTATCAAGATAAAGAGTTTAATCCTAGAACTAAAGAAGAGAATGAAAATACATATGCTAAATCAATATATATACCAGATAATAACTCTACTAGGTATTATGTTAAATTGGATTCTAGAGGTAAGCTATATAATCCAATAGGCACATATCAAGATAATCAACAACATCAGTTTATCAATAGGGTTTGTAAAGAACAAACAAGGTATAAAGATGTTAGCCCAAAGATATTTGATATGTATCTAAATTTTCTCAAAACAAAAAATGAATCGTGGCTTAACAATGCAGAAAGGGAGATGATATAATGGCAAGAATAAGTAAAGCTAATACATATGCTATAAACTGGCTGGCTCAACAAAATAAAACTAAAGAAGAAATAGCTCAAGAACTTAAGCTTAGTATAGATCAGGTGTCTAAAGTTCTAGAACAATTTAATGCTGTTAATAAAGATGGTCCTGCGGTTAAAACTGCTCAAGAACCAACATCAAGTAGATCTAAAAGTCTCATGATTAATACAACAATGGGTAAAAAAACCAATACTGTATCTATTATGACGAAAGACGCTTCGGAATACAATGATGCTGTTAAAAAGAATGCTCCACCAGCCAATCCAAAAAATAATAGATATATGAATGGAATTTTTGTTCCTAGTGAGGCAAAAAAGAAAAAGGAATAATATATGGATTTACAAAAGCTGGCCAAAGATCCAAAAAAATTACAAGAATTAATATCACTACTTTCGTCTCTACTTCCAGAAGAAGACAATGACGAAAATGAAGATACTTTGCCCGAAGATCCAATAAAGGATAGCAGCAAAAAATTTAACAACAAAAAGAAAAGAGTAAATAAGTTTGCTGATATGCCAGAAGCAAATATGCATAAAGAAGATATAGAAATAGATAAAAAATTATGCAAATACCCCCCTACTGCAAGGAATAGACCTGTTGACTTTGTGGAAGTTACATGCAGAGTGTGTAATAAAACCGAAAAAATAAGCGCCAATATGGTTGACTCTAGAGAAAGATATAAGTGTAATAATTGTTCGACATCACCAGGATAATATTATGGAAGAACAACAGAAAACTGAAAAAGAACAGATAGAAGAAATAATTTCTAAATTCATAGAAGATAAACAGAAAGACAAAGACGTTTATTTTCGTGGGGCATACGGTGAACTGTTTGAAGAAGAAGAGAAACATACCGATTACCAACACGAAATCTTTACCAAGATCGTATTTCAAGTACTATCATTAAACGAAAAGGGTCAATCCTATAAGATTCCAAAACTGGTAGAAAAAAATTATTACATCCCATTACCAGCAAAAGAAGACTTTGATAAATTTATCGAACTATTCGACAAACACCTACAAGAAGCACTAACGTCAGCAAGTAAAGAAGTACTAAAAACAGACAAGGTATGAAGTACCCATCTAGATATTCCAATGACAAATTCGTTTCTGCTGCACAATACATAACAGAAATGATTTGTGAGAAAAAAGCCAAAATGGATAAGCAGGATTTGCATTATAGATTTTGGACTAATAAAAAGTGGTCAGCTTTTTTTCGTAATCAAATAGCAACAGCAAACAAGCTCATTAAAGAATACGGAGAAAAACCTGTTATAAGGGCTATGAACAACCCGAAAACAGAAAGAATCTACTCCTTGCGAGCGCCTCATCTGATTCCTATAATTGAACAAGAAGCCAAATTGCTCGAAGAGGAAAATGATGTTTTGACCAAAAAATTTGAGCGCAAAGAAGATGTTTCTCATAGGCAAACGATCAATCTGAAAAAAAATATTTTATCAAAATTAGAGGATATAGAAAATGGGTCTTAAAGAAGGTGTCATCAAGGATTTTGGTTCTGATATCATTTTATCGGGAAGTGCTGTGGTGGATAAGCCATCTCTGGTCATTCCTGTAAGCCCTGCTCTGGACGTTATTTTAAATGGTGGTATCCCAGAAGGTAGTTTTGTTGTTTTAACCGGACAACCCAAATGCGGCAAAACCACAACGTCTTTGTCCTTCTGTGCGACAGCACAAAAAAAAGAATATCAGGGCGATCTTAAAAAGCCACGAGTTGTGTACTACCTAAATATTGAAGGTAGATTGAAAAAAAGAGATCTTGAAGGCATACCGGGATTAGATTTATCTAGGTTTGAAGTTATAGGATCTCAACAGGGAAAAATTTTACATGCCGAAGAATATCTTCAAATAGCAGAAAGAATTATTAATGAAGAACCAGGGTCAGTAATAATCATAGACTCATATTCTGCTTTATGTACAGAAGCAGAAATTACATCCGATATGGATAAAATGCAAAGAGCAGACGGTGCTAAATTATTAGCAAAATTTTGCAGAAAGGTTGCTAATGTTATTCCTGTAAATAAAAATATAGTCATAGGTATCACTCATTTAATGGGCAATCCCACAGGCTATGGTGCAGAGTTCAAAGAGAAGTCTGGTCAGGCTATAGCATATCAAACAGATATTAAATTACGAGCCAAAAGTTTCAGCCCATGGACTCTTGGTGCTGATGGGAATCAAATAGGTCAAGAAATAACGTGGCAAGTTGTATGTTCTGCTCTTGGACCGCCAGGAGGGACAATTACATCATATTTAAGATATGGACAAGGTATTGACAAGCATACAGAACTTATTGTATTAGCATCTGATATGGGGTTAATTAATAAGGGTGGTGCTTGGTATACCCTCGACTTTTTAGAAGCCAAACCAAAACTTCAAGGTTTGGAAAAAGTCAGACAATACATTCTAGATAATCCAGAAGCTTATGATAAGTTATATAACGAAGTTAAAAACATGATGGGTATCAAATGCTAGTAAAGGATTTAGACGGCAATTCTCACAATTGGCAACTTATTGGTAATATGGCTCATAGTAAATTGGCAAATAAATCTAGCTTACACGTTCAGGCTAGGGGTGTGATCAAGAATATTTTTCCGACCTTGGTGGCACTCGAAGAAGTACCTATAATACTTCGAAAGTCAGAAACTCTCTATCTAGACTTTTATTTGCCCTTAATTAAATTCTGTATTGAAGTACATGGTGAACAACATTATAAATTTGTTGCACACTATCATTCTAATCAATTAGGATTTATGAAGCATAAAAAGAGAGATAGAGATAAAATGGAATGGTGTCGTATAAATGATATAGTATATATCGAATTGCCATTCAATGAAAGTATAGATCAGTGGACACAAAGGATTTTAAATGAATACCAAAGAACAAGTTGAATCCTGGGACACGATTCTTGATGAGTATGAACAGAGCATAGGATTTGAAAAGTACAAATCAGACGCTTTTTCTGAAACAGAACTTCAGAGCTACTTAACAATGAACAGAGATGTTTTAGAAAAACTAACTCCGGAAGATTGCGCTCAAATAGCATATCGTTTAGCCCAATTCTCTTTTCATGTTCAACGAACCCTTAACAGGGAAATAGCAAGATTGAATTGGTCTGAAGAAACTATCAAAGATGTTATAGCTGATGAAATAAACAATTATAAGGGATATGGATATATGGAAAAATCTCTTCAAGCTATAAAAAATAATGATAAAGCATTAGCCCTTAATAAAATCAAAAAATATGCGAAACAACGAAGCGACAGACTACAATACTTAGCAGGAAATATTAAAAACTTATCCGATATTTTATTGTCAATACAAAAAACAAAGATAGCATCATCTCATTCAAAGTTGGGGTAATTTATGATTTTAGCTGATCCTGCCGCAGAAAGAGCGGTACTAGCAGGCATTTGCACATATGGGCAAGATGCATATTTAGACGTAGCAGATATTGTTCAGGATACTTCCTTTACAATTGATAGTAACAGTATTATATTTAAATGTCTCAAAACGCTGTGCGAAAATAATCAGGCTACAATAGATATAGCCTCCATTTATTCTATAGCACAGGAGATAGGTGTCGCTCACATACTTAGTAAAAAAGAAGAGACACAACATCTAAAGGCAGTAATAGATTTTCCAGTAAGTCTAGATAATGTTAGAAAATTTGCTGCAAAAATTCGTAAGCTAGAAATAGCTAGACTATTGAGAAAACAATTAGAACTAGCTCAAGAAAAAATTCTAGATATAACTGGAAATGAAGCAATCTCTTCTATAGTTGGTATTGCTGAAGATAGTATTTTTAACTTTTCTTCACTACTAGTAGATAGTGATACCGGACCAGAAAATATAGGAAACTCTCTAGAAGAGTATGTAGAACAACTTGAACTACATAAAATTGATCAAGTTGGTATTCCCACAGGATTCCCCATCTATGATCAATCCATAGGTGGAGGTTTAAGAAAAGGTACTGTTAATGTTATAGCAGCAAGACCCAAGACCGGTAAAACGCTATTGTCTGATAATATGGGTGCGAATATAGCCCAACGAGGCATACCAGTATTGAACATGGATACTGAAATGACAAAAGAAGATCATATCCATAGACTATTAGCCATGATGACAGAAATAGAAATCAATGCTATAGAAACTGGTAAATTTGCAGAGTCTCCAGACAAGAAGATGAAAATATCCAAGGCTATAGAAGCTATTAAAAACAGTAAGCTATATCATAAAAGTATTGCTGGTAAGCCATTTGAAGATCAGCTGTCAATAATGAGAAGATGGCTTGTCAAAGAAGTGGGGCTCAACCCAGATGGAACCGCTAAAGACTGTGTTATATTTTATGATTATTTGAAGTTAATGGATTCGGCTGGTATATCACAAGATATGAAGGAATACCAAGTGCTAGGATTCATGATGACAAGCTTGCATAACTTTGCGGTAAGGTATAAAATACCCGTAGTCGCCTTTATCCAGCTAAATAGGGATGGTATAACCAAGGAGTCTACTGATACCGCTTCTGGTTCAGATAGAATCATATGGTTGTGTAGTAATTTTACTATCTTCAAAAGAAAGTCTGATGAAGAAATTGCTGAAGATGGACCGGCTAGTGGCAATAGAAAATTAGTACCCCTAATTAGCAGACATGGTGGTGGTCTTGACGATAATGACTATATTAATTGTCATATGAAGGGTTGGTGTGCAAAGATCACAGAAGGTAAAACAAAACTAGAATTGAAAAGTTCAAGCAACAAAAAACAAGACGGATTTATTGTAGACGATAACAATGAAAACAATGACACAGAAATTCCATTCGTATAATCAGCAAAAACTAAAGGTTGTTTGTGATCAAACATGTGATAACATAGAAGAGTTACTAACAGCCTTAGACATTCCTGATTATAAAATGTCAAATAAAATGATAACCATGTCTTGCCCTATACATGGTGGAGATAATGCTTCGGCTATAAATATTTATCATACTGGAGACTATTACAGAGGTAATTGGAAATGTCGCACACACAATTGTGATGACATTTTTAAAAGTTCTATTATAGGTTTTGTCAGAGGGGTTTTATCTAGAACCAAATATGGCTGGACACAGAATGGTGATCCGACTGCATCCTTTCAAGAAGCGGTAGATTTTTGTCTATCATTATTGAACAAATCTATAAAAGATATCAAGATATCCAGATCTGATACTGAAAAAACAACATTTGCTAGAATAGTAGAGAATGTCAAGCAGTCAACAACATCTGCTAATCCATTGTCTAAAATTACCAAAGCACAAGTTAGACAATCATTACAGATACCGGCTAACTATTATCTTTCAAGAGGATATACTAAAGAAGTATTAAACAAATATGATGTTGGACTTTGTGATAATCCAAAGAAAGAGATGCACAATAGGATTGTTGTTCCAGTATATTCAATTGATGGGAAATACATTATAGGCTGTACTGGTAGGAGTATATTTAATTCATGTTCAAAGTGTAAAAATTACCACAATCCAGATGATTCTTGTCCAAGTAAAGAAGATGCTTGGAAATATTGTAAGTGGAAGCATAATTTTGGGTTTAAGTCACAAGAGCATTTGTACAACTTCTGGTTTGCAAAAGACCATATTCAGAAAACCAAAAACATTATTCTTGTTGAAAGTCCTGGAAATGTTTGGAGACTAGAAGAAGCAGGAATTCATAATAGTGTAGCAATATTTGGTTCATCCATGAGCGACAAGCAAAAACTTTTGATTGATTCATCCGGAGCCATGAATATTATACTACTCATGGACAACGATGATGCTGGTCAAAAGGCATGTAAACAAATCACAGAGAAGTGTAAAAAAATATATCGTATATATTCTCCAACATTTGATGGGCCTGATGTTGGTGAATTATCTGTAGACGAAATCAAAAACAGTATTATTCCACAAATATCGAGTATCAAATGATAATAGCCATGGCAGGTAGGAAACAGTCCGGTAAAAGTACGGCCTGTGATTATATTCAACTTTTAGTTAAGCAACATTATCCTAATTTATCTTGTAAGGTATATAGCTTTGCAGACCCTCTGAAACAGGATATATGTATTAATATACTAGGATTAACTTATGAGCAGTGTTATGGTAGTGATGACGATAAAAATACCCTTACATCACTAAGATGGAAAGATATGCCGGGCTATGATATTACATGGACTTGGAATAATGAATATCATGACAGTGGATTTATGACAGCTAGACAAGTAATGGAATTTGTAGGAACTGGTATATTTAGACAAATAAAAAGAGATGTTTGGTCAGCTGCAACTATTCATAAGATAAAATCTGAAAACATAGATATAGCGCTTGTTGCAGATTGCAGATTTCCAAACGAAGTAGAGGCCATCCAAAATAGTGGTGGGTTAGTAATACGACTTACAAAAGATCCGTTCAAATCGAACTCAGAGAGTGAGTCTGCATTAGACCAGTGTTTTTTCGACTGGTCCAAGTTTGATTTTGTTTTGGATAATACATCTATGACAATAGAAGAAAAAAATGATACCATACAGAAATTTCTAAATAATAAAGGAATACTACAATTATAATTACATACTTTAGGAGTTCGTCCTATAACACACATTCAATGTGTGAACAACAATACTTTTTTGAATATGTTTTAGGCTATAGGGGTCCTAGTAACCAAAAAGCCGACAAAGGAACCATAGTACATAAAGTACTCGAAATATTGGCTTTAATAAAACATAATGAACAAAAAAAGATCAGTGTATTTGAAGACGATGTTGTAGGATCTGTCGATATCAATCAGTATAATCTTGATGTGATTACCAAAGATGTATATGATTACTATACCAGTAAATTTAATCATCACAAGTGGACAGAAAAAGATTTCTCAGACTGTAAACTATGGGTAAATAAAGCCATTTCTTATAATAATGGTATGTTTGATCCAAGAAACAGACACATAGTTTGTCCCGAACAACATTTTGATATAGTTATAGACAAGCCTTGGGCTAAATATAAGTATAATACATCTGATGGTATCTTAGAAGGCGATCTGGCCATAAAGGGTACAATAGATCTTATCACTCAGATTGATAAAAATACTTTTGAGATAGTAGACTGGAAAACAGGCAGAAGATTGAACTGGGCAACCGGTCAAGAAAAGACACAAGAAAAACTTGAGGATGATCCACAGCTTAGAATTTATCACTATGCTGTTCAAAAACTATATCCTCATATAGATAATATTATGGTGACAATATTTTTTATCAATGACGGTGGAGCTTTTAGTGTTTATTTTGATAAATCTGATTTACCAAAAACAGAAGCTATGCTTAGGGATAAATTTGAAATTATCAAGAAAACAAGAAAACCAAGATTAAACAAAAGCTGGATGTGTAGTAAATTATGTCACTATGGTAAAACTACTTTCGAAAATTCTCAAATACTACCAGTAATAGAATACAGAGATAATCAAACTTGTCAAAAAGATAGTTTTATGACCAAGTGTGAACAAGTTAAGCACGACATCGAATTAAAGGGCATAGATGCGGTGGTTGACGAATACACCGTTCCGGGATATGCTGTTGGTAAGTACAAAGCACCAGGAAGCGTTGAATGAAAAATTATATACCATTACATGTACATTCGCACTACAGCCTATTGGATGGACTAAGTAAACCAAATCAGATAGCTGAGAGATGTAAAAAAATAGGAGTATCCTCTTGTGCCTTAACTGATCACGGCAATATTGCTGGTGCCGTCCAGTTTCATAATACTCTCAAGAAATCTGGAATCAAACCAATCTTGGGGTGCGAACTCTATATATCAGATAGTCACCCATCTGTTAAAGACAAAGAATCTTCTACACACCATTTTTTGGTTCTGGCAAAAAATTTAAAGGGTTGGCAACAACTTATTAAAATTATTTCGGAATCAAATAGAGAAGATTATTTTTATCGAAAACCAAGACTTAGTATAGAAACACTATCAGAGTTCTTGGACGGTAATCTTGTAGGATTCTGTGGACACTTAGGGTCATATATAGCCAACCATATTTTAGAAAACGATAAAATTGATCCAGGCTGGTATTCTATCGCAGAACAAAAAATCTCTGTTCTGAAGAATGCTTTTGGAAAAGATAATTTTTTTCTTGAGGCCCAATTAATGGATCAAATACATAACCCGGTCCAGAAAACATTAACCGATTGTATTAGGGAACTGGGTAAAAAAACTAATACTAAAGTGATATGCACACCAGACGCACATTACTCTGAAAAAGATGACGCTATAGATCAACGAATATTATTATGCAATAATCTAAAGACAACATTTACAGACATTAACAGGAAAATAGTCAACCATGAATCTGTTCCAATGTCTACATTTTTCATTTCAGATAATTATTATATATTGTCTCCAGAAGAAATGTCGTCTATTCATACCTCAGAAGAGATAGAGAATACTAATCTAGTAGATAGTATGTGTGAAGATTATGATATATCTCATAGACCAATGTTGCCTCCATTTGAATGCGAAGGTAATGATCCAGATGAATTTCTTAGACAACTATGTAGAAACGGCTGGAGGGATAAAATCGCCAATGTTATAGATAAGGATAAGCAAGGCGAATACACAGATAGAATCAAATACGAACTCTCTGTTTTACAGGGTGCTGGTCTGTCTAGCTACTTTTTAATAGTGTCCGATATAGTGAATTTTGTGAGGAATAAGGGGTGGTTACCCGGTCCCGGTCGTGGTTCGGCAGCAGGATGTCTGGTTTCATATCTCATAGGTATAACCAGTATTGATCCATTAAAATATAATCTGATCTTTGAAAGATTTTATAATGCTGGTAGAAATACTAAAGATAGAATTTCGATGCCAGATATTGATGTTGACGTCCCTATTAATAAGAGAGAGGATGTTATCAACTACATTAAGAATAGATATGGTGTTGAAAATGTTTCGCAAATGATCACTTTCAATACTCTTAAGGGTAGGGGTGCTCTAAAAGATGTTCTCCGAGTGTATGGCGATATAAGTTTTGACGAAATGAATTCAATTACAAAAAATATACCAGACGAAGCCAAAATAGCTGACGAACTTCAAGAAATGAAAGAGGAATACGGAGAAGCGTCGATAATCCAGTGGGCCTTAGAAAATAATGTTGACAAACTGAAGAATTGGTGTTATATTAATGAGGATGGCTCTCTGTCTGGCCCTCTAGCAAAAAGGTTTGAACAAGCCATTAGGCTAGAAGGGACAAAAGTGAATCAGTCCAAACATGCTGCTGGTATTGTTATATCGGATCAAAGACTAGGGAGTATTTGTCCTATGGTCTATGATACTAAAAATAAACAACAAATAGCTGGCATGGAAATGCAAGATTTGGAAACATTGGGTATAATCAAATTCGATATTTTGGGCGTAGCAATGTTAGATAAAGTAATGACAGTAAGCACACTATTGAAAAATGGAGGTAGTTATGAACAAACTATTTTCTGAACTAGGTGTTGGTCAAGAGTTTAAAGTACCAGGATCAGACACCACATACAGAAAGATAGAGTTAATTAAGGTTAGTTGCTGCAAATCTTATAATGCAGAGGATACGGCTAACACAGGCAATAAGACTTTTTTCGCACCAGGAACAGCAGTGGTAATTAATGGCTAATAATCAAAAAATTTGTGTCTTCGACCTTGAGACAGATGGCAAGGATCCGAATGTTTGTAGTCCTGTACAAATAGCTGCTATTATCGTAGATCCATTTAAATTAGAAATCATACCAGATTCCGAATTTAATATCAATCTAAGACCAGATGCTCTGGAAAAAAATAGTAGCTATGCGTATGAGGATTCTGATGTTTTAGATTTTCATGCTAAGGTTAGAGGATCATCCAAAGATGATATTCTTAATTCTTGGAAATCTTTTCCAAAACAGGAGGCGGGATGGAAGATGTTTACATCTTATTTAGAGATGTATCATATTCGTTCAGAAAGAAAATCCTGCTTTACTGCACCGATAGCAGCGGGCTACAATATCAATAGGTTTGACTTAAAGATTGTTCAAAATCTAAGCACTAAATATAAAAACTTGAATAAAGAAGGGAATTCTTCTCTTTTTTATCCAAGAGATGTTATAGATATCATGAATCTTATATTTTATTGGTTTGAAGGATCTAAAGAACTTAAAAGCTATACTCTAGATGATGTAAGAGATTATCTTGGTATTAGTAAAGAGGGTGCTCATGATGCTTTGAAAGATGTAAAAGACACTGCTGAAATTCTAATTCGATTTTTGAAACTGCATAGGAAATTAGCATCCAAAGTAAAATTTAGGAATTCTTTTAATATAGCAAACATATAAAGTATGGAATATTATACATTTGATTGTGGTTGTCGATTCCCTATTATCGACAAATCCACTGATGGTATGCCAAAAATTGATTTTTCAATTAATATGGATGCCATAAATTTTGAATGCAGTAGAACTTGGGAAATGTTGTCTTCTGGCAATACCAAAGGATGTTTTCAGCTAGAATCACGCCTAGGGCAAAGCATGGCCAGAAAACTCAAACCCTCAAATATAGAAGAACTTTCTGCTCTTATTAGTATTATGAGACCGGGATGTTTGGAAGCTATTAGAGATGGTAAAACTGTTAGTAATCACTTTATAGATAAAAAGAATGGCCAAGAATCTATAGACTATTTTAATCCAGCCCTAGAGCCAATTCTTAAGACCACCTTCGGAGAGATGGTATATCAAGAACAGGCTATGGAAATAGCTCAGAAAATTGCTGGTTTTGATCTTCAAGAAGCTGATCAGTTAAGAAAAGCTATTGGTAAGAAAAAACCAGAAGAGATGGCAAAACTTAAGAAGATATTTATAGAGGGGTGCAAAAAAACTAATTTAGCATCAGAAAATGAAGCTGAACAAATTTTTAGTTGGATTGAAAAATCTCAACGATACTCATTTAATAAATCTCACGCCGTAAGCTATGCTATTAACGCATATTTATCAGCATATAGTAAAGCACACTTCCCTAAGATTTTCTTTGCTTCGTATCTCAAATATGCAAAAGATAAAATAGACCCCCAGCAAGAAATCAAAGAGTTGGTGAAAAATGCCACAGATATGGATATAGAAATCTGTGTACCAGATTATAGATTGTTGAATCAATTTTTTGTAATCCATAACAACAAAATACACTTTGGTCTTACAGACATAAAGGGTGTGGGCGACTCGGTTTATAAAAAGATTGTGGATCTATCTAAAAATTTAGACATACAGCATCTTACATGGTCAGAAATACTGCTTAATCTATTAGTAAATATCAATTCTACCGCTGCAAAAGCTTTGATATGTAGTGGGGCATTCAGTTATATTACTAAAACTAGAACCTCTATGCTTTTTGAATACGAGATTATGAGTGAGCTAACAAGCAAAGAGATAGAATATTTAAGATCAATTGATGTCTCTCAGTTCAATACTTTACAGCTAATGAATATTTTGGTCAAGAAACCAAAACTAACTCAAAATCGTAAAAATATATTACAAGGTTTAATTTCTTCTCTTATCAAGCCTCCATTTTCTTTGGATGACAAAATAGAGTGGGTCTGTGATAATGAAAGCAACCTGCTCGGAATAAATCTAACCTATTCAAAAGTAGATTCATACGATATAAGTATGACTAATACAACATGTAAAGAGTTCAAAGATTCCGACAGAAAAAATATTATTGTCGCTGGTGAAATTGATAATGTTAATGTGATTAAGATTAAGAATGGGAAAAATAAGGGTAATGAAATGGCATTTGTTAGTATAACCGATAGCACCGGCTATATAGACTCTGTTATATTTTTTACAGAACAGCTATCGTTATACAGAAATCAGCTATTTGATGGAAACATTCTGATTTTTAAAGGAGCCAAGTCCTTCAAGAAAAGCGACTTGATCGTAGAAAAATGTTATGTACCTATGGCTTGACTCGGTGTCAGCCATTTGTATAATACTGTAGTGTTGGGACATTTGGTTTTTAAACAAGGAGTTCAAAACGATGAATATTGTTATTATTCGTGGAAATTTAGCAAGAGATCCGGAACTAAGGTCGATCAGCAGTAATGGTAAGGAAACTTCAGTTGTTAACTTTACTGTTGCGACTTCTAGAGAATATACCAAGGCAAATGGATCAAAGGATAAGATTACGTCTTTTATTCCTTGCGAAGCATGGGATACTGGAGCGGAGATTATCGGCAAGTCCTTTAAGAAGGGCGATCTAGTTCTAGTAGAAGGTTCTATTAGAAATGATTCTTGGGAAAAGGATGGTGTTAAGCATTCATCTCTAAAGATTCGCGTAAATAATTTCTCTAAGATTACTAAGCTGTCTTCAAAGAAGAGCGAGTCAAAGGAAGAAGAATCGGTAGCTTTCTAATAAACTAGGAATAGTGTGTTTGAAAGAGGGCTATGCTAATAACATAGCCCTTTTTCATATATATATCAACAAATAATGAATACAAAACAGCGGCTGAAAATTTTGTTATGTAATGAAGCTAGTTTTTTAAGTACCGGATATTCTGTATACGGAAAAGAACTATTAAGTAGACTACATTCAAATCCACTATTTCATGTGGCAGAATTGGCTTGCTATGGTTTTGTCAATGATCCTAGAGATAAAGACATATCCTGGAGATACTATGCTAATGCTGTTAAAAGCAACGATAGTAGATTTCAAGAATACTCTGCTAATGCAGAAAATGCATTTGGTAGATGGAGATTTGAAAAAACTCTTTTAGATTTTCAGCCAGATGTAGTTATTGATATCAGAGATTATTGGATGAATTCCTATCAAGCATTCTCTCCTATGAGGAAATGTTATCATTGGATGCTTATGCCAACTGTGGATTCATATCCTCAACAAGAGATGTGGCTTGATACTTATTCTGGTGCTGATTCTATTTTTACATACTCTGATTGGGCTAGAGATATTTTGTTACAACAAACAAATAATACAATCAACTATGTAGATACAGCTTCTCCGGGTATAGATACTCAAAAATATACAATGCTCGACACTAATGCCTCCAAGGCATCACTATCAATACCTACAGACAGTATTGTTCTTGGCTCTGTAATGAGAAATCAAAAAAGAAAATTAATACCAGAATTAATTAAATCGTTTAGATTACTGGTTGATAGACTTGAAAAAGAACAGTCTCCTTTTGCAAACAAGGTATTCTTGTATTTACATACTGGTTATCCAGACTATTTGGGCTGGAATATACCGTCTTTATTGAAAGAGAATAGATTATTAAATAAGGTACTATTGACATATACGTGCAAAAATTGCAATAAGGTTTTTGCTGATGTCTATAGCGGCTCAACAAGAAATTGCATATATTGTAATAATCATGCTACTTTTCCTTCTGTTACTGCTGGAGTAACACAGGAGCAGTTAGTTGGTATATACAACGCTTTCGATCTTTATATCCAATATTCTATATGTGAAGGATTTGGTATGCCTCAAGTTGAAGCTGCTGCTTGTGGTGTTCCGATAGTAACGATTCCATATAGTGCTATGGAGGATATAGTATCCAAGCTCAATGCATATCCGGTTAATATTGCAACAATGTTTAAAGAGCTGGAAACAGAAGCATATAGAGCTTATCCAGATAATGACAGTTTAGTTAATATACTTTATGACTATATCCACATACCCAACCCGATGAAGTTCCAACAGAGAATAAAAACCAGAGAATTATGTATTAAACATTTTAATTGGGAAAATATTATATTGAAATGGGAAAATAGACTCACTAAGCTTTTTGAACAAAAACAACAAGATCCTATCAATAAATATGAACAAATAAAGGACTGGAAAATACATTCTCCTCTATCTCTAGAACTTATCAATAGCTCAAAAGATCCTGACCTAGCCAAGCTACAACATATCTGTACAAATTATTTAAATGGCACCCATACGATAGACTCATACTTTATATTAAATATACTACAAAAGCTGACGCAGGGTTATCAAAACGATAATCAGAAAGTTGTTCCATACTCATGGAAAGATGCAATTGAATATTTTAATACAATTATTCGTAATAATAATACTATTGTAAGCTTTATAAAAAATAACAATAAGATTAATGAAGATTTCATAGAATACGCACATATAAAAGAATCACACGCATGAATAGCAATCTGTTACTCATTAGAGATAAGTTTTCTTATTTTTCAGACAAGTTGGTTGAAGAAGCAAAACCTTCGCAACAAACCGTTCTACAATTTTCATACTATAACAAGATTTTTGTAGCTAGAGAATATAAACAAAATATTTTAATACCTAATATTCCATGCGTTACAAATTTATATTTTCCAATATCATACAAATTAGTGTCACATGTTTGTGTATCAAATGATTTTCATAAAGATATATTAGACAACAACGGCATAGAGTGCATAAAACTTAATATGTATCTTAAGCCAAATAATGACTCTTTAAAAATTAGTAATGCATTTAATAAATTTTATAAGTATGGATGTATTTTAAATTTTAAACAAGACATAGGTATCTTGAAGGATTTAATATCTGTTTTTTATGAATCTAGCAAACATCAAAATAATATTATTTTATTATTAGGTATAGAATCCGAAGATACAAATCAAACACTCTCATATATTGAGGATATTAATAGACAATTGAACATAGATCCGTCATCATCTAAAATTATACTATCCATTAACGATACTATCGATGATAATATTAGAATGTCTATTATTAATACAATTGACTGTTTGTTGCAAATGAACACGGTTTTTGTATCTGATCTAGAATATTATTATGCTTTAAGTCTAAGAAAAAGAATTATAGGAAAATACAATTTAGACAAGAGATATGAGATAGAAACAGTTTCTTATCATAATAAACTATTTAAGTTTGATAGTGGCTGCAATTTTTTCCATAAGTTTGATGATCACGACCTCTATCAAAAACTTAAAAATGTATTTCCTATTGAAAACAAATCTATGAATCAAATTTACTCAAATGATAAATCCACAGGCATATCTAAGATCATTGTATGAATAAGCTATATAATAAACTCTATTGTAAAAATAATAATTCTTTAATACATTATATTAATAATGGTTCATCTTTTGATCTATTAATAGACCATGCTTTTGGAGAAAAAATTATCAGAATAAATAATTCAGATGTGTCTGAATACCTTACTCTAAAATCGGTATTAATTAATAACTATCAATCATATATTATGTCTGATTCATATCAAAATTATTACATGTCTGGCGAGCACGATAAAGTTGTATTTATACATTCAGACATTTCTTACATGAAAAAAGAAGATATTTTTCTTATCAAAAATAGGCTACAAAAATTTACAATAATCAATCTTATCGAATCAAACAATGATTTATTTGACACAAATATAAACATAGCTCTGCCTAAAATTAAAATATCAAACCCATCTGCAAAAAGAGATAGAGTATTAATTATTGACAATAATAATTATAAAGATATAGCTCACATACTTAAACAGACTAATATAGATGTGATTGACTTTTCATCTCATAAAGACTATTATAGTTTAATCAACAGTCTAGCTGACTATAATCTTGTTGTATACAAAAATTATATTGATAATATCGTCGCTTTATCGGCTGGTTGCTCAACAATATCATCCATTGATATTCTAAAAAATCAAAGAATCGTACCCTCCAACATTAGTCATGCAAATAATACCAAAATAAATTATGACTTTGCCACATTCTCTAAAATACTATCTAAGGTAATTAAATTATGAATCTATTATCTATTAATAAAAACAACATTAATACATTAAACAATATTGCTGATTTTTCTCAATTAGCTATAGTTCTTGAAGATATTGATTGTATAGAGAAAGATAAAAAAATACCGACAATCAATTTATTACTAGAAAAATTAAGACAAGATGGTGAGCTAGTAGTTAAAATTATAGATTATTCTAAGATTATTGATGCGCTATGTAAAGATACTATAGATGTTGAAACTGGCCTAAAGCTCCTACAAACTATAGAATTTTATACTGAACCTATGACTATTATTAATTTTATTGTGTCTCTAGAACCAAAGATAGTTCTATATAAGATGATAGAAGAAAATTTTAAAATAGCATTAACACTAAAGAAAATTAACTACTGATGAATAATACAACCGATTGTAAAAAATGTATATTTAATTCAGAAGATAAGTGGTGTTTTTTTGATATACCGGACGCAATAAATAACCCTGAAATATTGGTAGATTCCGAGAACAAAACCATCTGCAATTACAGTTGCTCATATGCTTTTGGCAAAAATACATTAGAAACTTATAAAGATAAAGTCAATAAACAAGAAATTATAGACTATATATTTGCTAAGAATAAAATTTATTATACGCTAGTTATAAATTTTGATACAATCAATCAATCAATATCATATATTATAGATAAAGTTAATAAATCTAGTTTTTATCCAAAAAATATAATATGTTTTGGTAAAAATGTAGATGGTTTGACAGTTCATAGTTTTGAGCAACAAATAAAAGTTCCATGGAAAGTTAATAAAATACTGCCACACATAGATGAAGTAATATCTATTATTTCTGGGGTAGATGTTGTCGTTAATAAGCATGAATCTAATTCATTCTTATATATAGCCACAGAGGATTCTTTTAATAGCTTAGACGATATTATGAACACAATTCATACAGAATCTGTGATCAACCATAGTTATGGCGTTTATATGAAAAGTACCTCTGCTCTAGATGGTCTATTTATGACATACGACACATACAATATTCTTGGTGGTGACAAAGCTAAGTTTTTTTATGATACAGATACATTTTTTATAGATAATCCGGGGTGCAAATTAGTGTTATATAATGACTGATATAGTAATGATTATACCTGAAATAACCAAAGGTATGAAATCTTTTGGCCCAAAAGCACTAATAACAATCAGGGGCAAAACCCTGATAGAACATCAGATTTCTATTCTTAGGTCAGTTTATAAAAATAATCACATCTATTTACTCACGGGTTTTGAGTCTGATAGAATTAAAAAAACTATTCTAACATCAAAAATAATTTCTCCTAAAAACATATCAATACTCGAAAATAAACAATACGACACTAGTGGTCAGATGACTTCGGTTGTATCCTATATCAGACAAAAAGAAAATAATAATGGAGCTATCTTTATTAATAATGGTATTATAACAAAATTTAATTTTGCTAAAAACTTTAATAAATCAAATAATTCCATTTTCTTGATTAAGGGTAAAAAAAACAACTTTAATATAGGTTGTGCCGATCAGAACTCTATAGAGTATTTGTTTTATGATCTGCCTGTTTTGTGGTCTGAGTGCATCTACCTTAACAATGAAACAATGTCTATTGTAAAAGATATGTTATTGCCCCACGAACTAAAAACACTATTTTTCTTTGAATTAGTTAACAAGCTTTTGGAAAGATCTGTTAGTTTTGACAAGGTAATGATTCCCAAAACACAGATAACAAAAATAAATCATATCAAAGACATTAATAAGGCTAAAATTTTTATATGAATAATAAGATTATTGTATCCAAAAGCAATAGCAGACTTCTTGATAATCTTAAAATAGCAATGTATCACCATAAGAATAATGTTGATGTCTATGTTATAGATATGAAAGAAATTTTTAAAGCTTACGATATTATCCAGCCGTATCGTATTTGTGTAAGCGAACATGATTTTAATAGCATGGAAGTCAAAGCATTCTATACTGCTGCTACAGATAAAGAAAAATCCATTTTTATCATAGATAATGATAGTTTATTTCATGTGGTAAATACTGAAATTTTCAGAAAATACTCTATGGAAAAAAGTAATGATATCGCTATATTACTTGATAATATCAATGAATTACCAGAGAATATTCTAAAATTATGTGATACAAGAGTAGTTCATATGTTTAATAATCCCAATATAAAACACCCTATGAATCTCGGAACATTGCTAGAGCATCAAAAGGCATTTATCTTCTCTTCATATAAATATATTGTTGGGAAAAATAATATATATAAAAACGAGAGTCTATTATGTGGTGCGTCATATATTGATATGGACTCTGGAGAAGTAACTAGTGTTCATCATGATCAAAATATCACAGATATAAATGAATATATTAAGAAAGAATTTTATGGCAATTAATAAAGATATTGGCTTCATAGTATCAAACAATCATATATACAATAATCTTCATAATTTATTTCTAGAATTAATACAGAATGATCCTGTTAATCAATATCTATGTTTTACATATAATAATAGTATCAATACTAATAAATTAAATATGCCTATATTGCCACTATCGGAAGCTAAGTTTTGGCAAGGTAGATTATTTGTCTTTGATCTAGAGGTTATAGATATAGTTAAAAATTTTCCAGGGATAGACCAGATATATTATTTTCTACAACACCCAGAATGGATGAATTATGCCCAGGTTAATCATTTTGATTTAAGAAATATCTATGCGGAAAATGAAAAAATTTCAGTTATTGCACAAAACTATAATATTTACAACATATATCAGAGATGCTGGAACAAAAAACCAATAGGAGTTATGGAAGTATTATCATATGAAAACTTCAAAAACATCATATTCACTACTTAGTGATAGTGACAAAGAAAAAATATTAAAAGATCTTTATCTTAATCAAAATAAAAGCTTTGCTGATATTGCTGCTATTTATGGCACATATGCCAACAAAATAAGGAGAGATGCCAAAAGGCTCAATATAGATATTCGTACTAAGTCTGAGGCTCAAAAAAATGCTTTGTCTACTGGTAAGCATAAGCATCCGACAAAGGGCAAAGAACGAGACGAGGACACCAAACAAAAGATAGGTATGGGTGTTCTAAAATCTTGGGACTCATTATCTGATAAAGAAATAAAAGAAAGAAAAGAAAAGGCTAGATTAGCGTGGGAATCTTTAGACGATAATACAAAAGATAACATTCTAAAAAAAGCAAACCAAGCAGTTAGAGATGCTAGTAAAACAGGTTCTAAATTAGAGAAATTTCTCTTTAAGGCACTCATATCAGATGGATACAAAGCTGAATTTCACAAAGAACAAGTTCTTGTAAATACCAAGTTGCAAATAGACATTTTCCTCCCTACAATGAATACGGCAATAGAAGTTGACGGCCCATCTCATTTCGAGCCTGTTTGGGGCGATGAATCTTTACAAAGAAATCAAAAATACGACAACAAAAAAACCGGCTTGATATTGGGTAAGGGTTGGAGCTTGATAAGGATAAAACAAACTAAGGATTTTTCTGAATCTAGAGCAAGTTTAATATATCAAGATTTACGATCTGCTCTTGATCAACTAAATAATAAATCATCAAATAATAATAGGATTATAGAACTAGGAGACTAAAATGGTCAAAAAAGAGAAAGTTGTAGAATCTACTGAAACGAAGAAAATTGGGCCAAATGACTTAGAATGGAATGATTATGTTCTAGGTCTATTATCTGATGATGAAAAGATTGATGGCAATCCAACAACCGATGGACTTAGGCGAATTTTTGAGATTGCTCTGAATTGTTCTGTTATCCAGTCTACCAGCGATGTGGTACAGAATCCTGAGCCTTCAAATGAAAAAAGAGCCACCGTGGTACACACCATAAGCTACGTTTTAAATGATAAGGGTGTCGAGACCGATGATTTAAACCGTTGTCGTACAGTAAGCGGGGCGGCAGACGTTTATTGGGGTAATTGCGATAAAACTTATCGAAATCATCCGGTTGCCGTTGCAGAAACTAGGGCTGAAGGTAGAGCATTAAGAAGGGCTCTAAAGCTAAGAAAAGTAGTGGCTGCGGAAGAATTGGCCACAAATCTTGAAGATGATCCTACTGGTGATAGTGTTAGTAAAATCAGTAATAATCAAATTAACTTTATAGACGTTATGTCAAAACGCTTAAATATTAATACATTATCACTAATTAATAAACTTGGATTCAATGAAAATAATGTTAAGAGCTTGATGCATGATGATGCTGTCTCTATTATAAGAGAGTTATCTAAACATCAACAAAACATTTCTGATATTCCAGAAAGTCTTTTGGGATATTCAGAAAATTGGAAACCATGAGGTGAAAAATGAAAGTTAAGTACAAAGTAGGAGATAGACTAGAGTTCGAACTAGAGGGATCTGGTCAAAAGGAAATCTTTAAGGAACTAGCCACTATTCAGGAAATTTTCGCTGAAGAAAAGTGTGGACTATGTGGAAGCACCAATTTAAGATTCGTGGTTAGAAATGTAGACAGTAATGACTACTATGAATTACGATGCAATGATTGCGGTGCCGTTCTAGCATTTGGTCAGCATAAAAAGGGTGGTACTCTTTTTCCGAAGAGAAAAGACGATGAAGGGAATTGGCTACCTAATAAAGGCTGGCATAAGTGGCAGAAAGAAGAGTCTGATAATAAAGGTAAGAAAAAGTAATCATATTACCACTTACCGATTGGACACTTTTGATCTTTCCAGTCTAGCTTACTAATATATTGTTGATACCTAGTGATTGGACATCCGCATTTGGTACATGCTATACCATCATAGTATTCGCATCCAGTGCATATGTTCAATCGCTTGGTTCTTTCTTCTAGCGTGGTTCTCTTACCACCATTACGTATATGATTATATACTGCAACAATAAAATTAAAAATCTTCTTGTGTAAAGCTGGTTGTTGATGTTGAACTTTCGGAACAGGAATGGGTTTGGATAACTTTGTTACGCATGGTATTTTAGGAATCTCACCATCCTTAGAAACATAAGACATTCTATTATTGCATAATTTGCACACATAAGTATTATCGTCTTTATGTTCAAATTCACAAAATATATCTAATAAATCTATATTTATTTCCATAATTAAATCTCTCCTATTTATACTGTCTTAGTTGGCGTTGGCGTTTTAGTTGTTGTAGTAGTGGGTGTTCTGGTAGGAGTTCTAGTTACGCTATTCGTAGGTGTGCATGTTCTTGTTGGAGTTAAGCTAGAAGTATTGCTAGGTGTTTGGGTTGGTGTTTTTGTTGGCGTTCTAGTATGAGTTGGGGCAGGAGTACCGGTTTTGGTGGGTGTCGGCGTTGGTGTTGCTGTTCTAGTAACAGGTGGGGTACTGGTATTTGATGGTGTGGGAGATTTAGTGAGCGTGGGTGTTGCTGTTATAGTCGATGTTATAGTACTAGTCGGTGTGGGTGTGCTAAAATTTACATCTCCGAATATAACTAGATCTTGAGTTATATCATCATATACAATTGGGTCTGGATATGGGGCTTCTTGTAGTTCACAATTAAAATAGGGCGTCTCGGTTGGAGTTGGAGTACAAGTAGAACTAGCAGTCTGTGTTGGGGTGGGTGTGTTAGTCCTAGTATTTGACATAGTGGGAGTACTAGTTTTCGTGGGTGTACAAGTTGGACTATTAGATGGAGTATTACTAGGAGTCAAACTAATACTTGGGCTAATACTTGGAGTATTTGTTTTTGTAACAGATGGTGATAATGATGTTGTTATTGTTGGTGTTACAGAAATGCTAGGTGTCGGAGGAGGGACAGCCCTCTCAACAGTAAATGGTATTAATAATTCACCTACTGGCTGACATTTAACTGGCCACCTAAGTTCTACCGCATAACATCCTGGACCTTCACCATCGGTACAGTCTTCTGTAGTTTCTGAAGGAACAATAGTAATGGATTCATTGATAACGCCATATTCTTTAGATAGTTCTATATTAGTAACAGCATTGTTAGAATCTAATGCAAGCAATTTACCACTACCCCTTAGACTACTACCAACCCATTGAACAATACCAGAACTATCTGGACCAGCAGTAAATACAAATTTTCCTTTATATTGTAGGGTGGTCTCTCCTTCAGCTAATTTAGGACCAGTAAAATATTGAATTGGTAAATTGGTAGGACTAGGCGTATTTGTTGTTGTTATAGAAGGAGTAATGCTTGGAGTTATGCTAGAGGTAGGGGAATTAGTTACTGTATTAGTAGGAGAATTAGTTGGAGTATTAGTTGGGGTTCTGGATGGAGTTCTAGTATTAGTAGCTGTTACCGATGGTGTTGGACTATTACTGGCTGTAATCGATGGGGTTGGTGTTGGCGTAACAGTTGATGTAGATGATGCTGTTGGAGTATTGGTACGAGTGGTGCAAATATAAACTTTATTGGTTGTCGATGTATTTGTTGGAGTAGCAGAATTAGTACAAGTATTTGATGGGGTAGTCGTATTAGTGGGGGTTGAAGTAAGTGTTCTTGTTGGCGTCTTGGTGTTTGTTGGGGTGGGCGTAGCTGTAGGCGTTTGGGTTGGTGTTGATGTAGGTGTTTTTGTAGGCGTCCTAGAAGGTGTTCTAGTTGGAGTAACACTACGAGTATTAGTTGGAGTAGGTGTAGATGTACCTGTAGCAGTATTTGTTATACTTGGTGTGGGAGTATTTGTAGAAGTACAGGTTGGAGTAGCAGTTGATGTGTGAGTACTAGTTACGGTATTTGTTGGTGTTTTACTAGGTGTTCTGGTATTAGTAGGCGTACTAGTTATGGTTTTAGTTGGTGTTGGAGTGGACATCTATTAACTAACCCATAAATGTTTGTCTTAAAGTATTAAGTTGAGGATCTTTAGTTTCGTACAACCTATCAAAAGTTTTTTTATCTGGTACTATTCCAGGACCACCAAGATTCTGCATATAGGCCAAACATCTTGATACTATCTTCTTCTTATCATATGGCGTATCGACTAATTTGGATAACAGCCAACATCTTAATCTATATCCTAACTTATCTAAATTATGCAATCCTGCTATAAATACGCTATCTTCAAATTCAGAATTATTGCAAGTGATGGAATTGTCGTATTCATATGGAATCCATTCGTGAGGATATTGGGTTTTAAGAGTTGATGTCTTAAATTCCAAACCATCAGCACTACCGAAAAATCCTCTAAAAATCATTTCGTTCAACATCATATAGTATGGAGGCACAACAGTATTCAAAGTATTGGTTCCTCTATCTATATAGTTGCAAAACCATGAATAAAAACTATTCTTAATTGGTAGTTCATCAGTACCCCCTATGCCACCATAGGCCACGCTACCATTTGGAGAAATAATATATTTCTTCAAGAAATTATCTACATGTCGCAATTTTCTTGTATTATATCTAAATCTAACCATTATATTAGAAGCTGAATCTAATATTGTTGAAGCTTTTACTCCTAAAGTAGCATAGCTACTAGAATCTCCATCTGTATTTTTAGGTATCCAATAATGTTCTTTAATAAACATTACTGTATCTCCATTGCTATTACCACAAGATACTCTAACATCTGGCCTGGAAATAATTAATTTTGTCCACTGAACTTGAGGATATTTGGTGGCTATTGCAGCTTTATGGGCATCAGCTTGTACATTTGTAAATATTGCTGTTGCAGGAGTGTCTGATTGTGCGATTATTTGATCAAAAGCTGTTGATTTAGCTTGAACCTTCATAATCTCTAAAGGTGTTGTAATATTAGGTGTCCATGTTACACCGTCATCTCCCACCCCTATGGTTGATCCATAGTTCCTAGAAATACCACAAATATTTTTACAATTTAATCCACCCGGCATAGTTCTAGGTTCACTACAAGAGTATTCTATTTTATCTAAAACTTTAATAGATGTAGTTCTGCTATAGCTACCATATTGATCTTTATCTATACTTATCCAATATTTATTATCGTCATATGGTAGAATTTTAGTTGATAGTCCTGTATTATCGGCACAAGTACTAGTAACTTCTTGTCCCTCTGGTGTCAAAACCCTGATCCATGTAATATTACTGTGTGGATTGGTATTGTCTGCTGTTGGTGAATATGATATTGTTATATCTTCAGTGCTTACTCTTGCTATTTCACTAGCTTCTTCTTCTGTTATAATATGAAATGCGTATCTATCAGATGAATCAAGTCCTACTCCATTATCTAATGGAGGATTAGGTGCAGAACCCTGTGTTTCATTGTTTAAATTGGCAACAAATAAGAAAACCCCATTAATATAAATATTAAATTTAGCCCTATCACAATAATGACCTCCCCAGCAACTACTGCCCTCTATCTGATTAGCACTATATATGGCTTCTACACGATATCCAGCTAGATTAGCGTTCTCATTAGATCCAACTGGAGCCTGTATAAGATGATCCAATAGGGTTATTGAACCACCATAATTGAGTTCAGAATTTTTTAAACCACTAATTTCGGTATTAGTATATAGACAAAAAATTGAGTTAAGATCACTTATGCCCTTATACGGATAATTTGTATTATCGCTTAAATTAGGATATAAATTATACTTATCTAGATTTTTATACAGTGGCCATCCATTAACATTATCGAATAATCCTATATTCAAATAACTTGTACTAACAACACTGCTGCTTGTTGGACCTTTTATATGTAGTCTTCCAACATATCTATTGTGACTATATCCTATAGCATAATTTGACAAATCGTAATCAGCAGCAAAGGCTATTTTTTTAGCTGGCATTAACTGTATAGAAGCAGTTCCTCTTCCCCAAGCACCCTCACCATAAACCGGCATTGTATAATCTGGAGTAAAAATATTTGAACTATTATTTTTAATAGAAGCTAATGTTAAATAATTACCTCCATTATTCAGTATGACGGCTAATCTATTACTAGCATTAGTTTTTTGTGCTATAATTTTTGTATTAGGATATTTTTCTAATTTATTTTTAAAATCTAGATCATTTAATAAGATATATGTATTATATTGATTGTCTTTGTTTAAAACAGCAATGTTATTAGCTGTAATAGTTCTTTTATTTCTATAACCAAAGCCAGTACTATCGTAATGTATAAGATCTATAGATTCAGAAATAGTTGTAGTACCACTCTTAAGATAATAGAATGGTTTTACATTTGGTAATTCTATACATACCGTACTATCTTTGTCATATGTATTTTGTCCAATAAATAAGTTAGATATATTCGATATATTTGGTCTACTATCTAATAGTTTGATATTTTTTCTAATATACAATTCTTTAGCTTTTATATATTTGCCTGTAAAAATAAAAGATTCAGGCATATAGAAAGTATCTGGATCAATTTTAATGGGGTCAGATTCTGACGGTGTATCTGGCGCTGTACTGACGCTTAATTTTGAACACGTATCTTTTGACGAATCTCCTGCTCCTGTATATGTTACAGTTAAAGGTTTATAGATGGGAGAGCAAGTTTGATTATATTTGAATATTTTTGCATCAAAAGTATACCATTTGTATCCACCGTCTGTAGATATCTCTACCAGTGCTCTATCTGGAACACCATACCCATAATCATCATAATATGGGTCATAAAAACTGTTATCATATGCATCTACAAGTCTAGTTCTTCTTAGACTACCAAAATAATTTACAATAGAACTAACTGCTAAAGAAGAGGCTGTTCCAAAAAGCGTTCCTCCCACAAATGCCCCAGTTAATCCTCCAGCAGCAGCAAAACCAACCGCAGCCCCAATACCCATAGAGAATAAATTAAATGCCTGATAGATATATCTTAGTCCATTCTCTTCCAGTCTAGAAAAACCAAAATTATTTAAAGTTCTATCAGGATAGACACAAGAGTTATAGTCTATTAGATATTGGTGTGGAGCATTCATATTGACCGGTGGGATCATGAATTTTCTATCTGTGAAATCACCTAAAAAGTTATATCCATCAGAATATGATGATCCTGTTGCATTAACAGACGTATCTGTTCTGGTATAATCTATATGTTCAGCCGCCGGGTGGTTGATATTTAATCTTTGCTCTTTCCTGTGTGCAGCATCCGTGGTCTTGTATGTGTCTATGATTAATTCCCAATTACATATAGAATTTCTAGCAATATTAGATTTTAAAAGATCATACTCCTTATTATTTTTAAGGTGCAAGTCTTTAATGTTTCCATAATTATTTTTGGTATATTTATTAACTAATTCAACCTCTAAAACAAATTTGCTTCCAATGAGTTGAGACCCATACCATTTTCTAAATTTGTTATTTATGATGCATACATTATAGTTGTTTAATATTTCTCTATAAAGTTGTGCTTGTTGGTCAGTGTACCCATCTGGCTTAAACGATGGGTGGATAACGCCACCGTCTGATAACCCATTATTCAGTAATGCACTATGACTTATTTCTGTGCCTCCATTAGTTGGATTTCCAAAGGTGTGAGGATCAGCATAATCAGAAAATCTTAAAACAAATTCACTACCATATTGTTTAATATGTTCTTTATTTAATAGAATAATAGTGTCCGATGGATGCTGACTAATTAAAGCATTGATGTAATTATTTACTCCTGTTTCTGCTGACGGAAACGGGGAAGATGAAACCATGCCATAATAACTACTTGGTCTAGTATCTGTTCCAGCAGTTCCAGTATATTTGAGAGTAAGTTTAATATCTTGTATATTATCGAAATTAATAAAATTAAGTTTAACCTCTATATCTTTTATTCTTAAATTATCTATATCAGCAGTAGGTACTATCTCTACTCCTGTAGCAGCATCTTTGAGTGGGTATATTAGATGCTCAACTTTAGGCTGATAATTATTGTCACAACTATTATCTTTAAACTGCTCTGTGTTATTGATAAATTTACCGTTCTCATCCCTTTTTCCTTTGTAAGGAATACATTCTTCAGTAATATATTCTGATGAATATTTAGATAAAAATGATCCAATATCTCTAATGGCTGTTTGAGGAGAAAATTCATCAATTGTTGTTTTTTGACTTCCTTTATTTATTGATATGGTGCTGGAATATGACAGGTCACTATCAAATAGAAATCCAACACCCTTGAATACAAATCTAGATTTTTTATGTGGTTTATAGCTAGTAACAGCTGTTTTATTTTTGAAATTATTATATAGAGAATTAGCTTCGGATATCCATCCCTTGTGTGGATGAAAGAAGCCCTTTTCAAAAACTGTACTTCCAATTAGGTTATCTGATGAACTATTGTCTGATGTATGTGTGAAATAGGAACTATCTTGAACAAATCCGCTTCTTTCGTAACACTTAGTTTCATCAATATAGTTTGGGTTTCTAGTATTTAATGTTGGTAGTTTTTCTCCCGGCATAGGATGACTAGGTAATTTAACCCCTAATTCCGATACAATAGAAGCGTCATAGCCTCCATACGCTAAAATAGGAGGGGCGAATCTGGTTGATACGCCAGGAACGCCTGCACTAGAAGTTTCTTCTATTTCAACACCAGCAACCATATTTTTTACCCTGCCCAGATAAACATTATCACAATATCCTGCTCTACCAAAACCAACTCTTTTTGGTGTTTGTTCAAATATATCGATACCTAAAAATCTATTTACTCCGATTTCTTTAGTGTAGTTTTCACTTCTGTTTATAATTTCTTTATAAAAAGATTCACATTGACATAGGGTATCTTCTTTGTATCTTATAAAATTGATATATAAACTATCTATTTTAATAACATCATTACTATTGTATATTTTAAATTTAATCGATGGTTTTTTATATTCGTCGGGATCGCTGTTGTCGAAATTATATTCTTTGTTAGTGCCAGAATTCCATTTTGATGATAACTTATCTATCTTCAAGAAGATGGGTTTACCATCAAGTTTACCATTATACATACTAGCTTGTCCAACATTTTCATCTATATAACAGGTACTGCTAATAATTTTAAAACCACCCTGTTTATAAAACATGCAATATTTGATTTCTGGCAACAACAAATAAGAAGATTCTGAAGTATTAATTCTGGGATTTTGAGATGGTTTAATTATACCAGCTTTTATAGTTGCTTGTTCGCTACCGGTTTCTACACTTTTGAAATAAACCACTTGATTACCAACATCTGTTTCTATTTTCATAGGACCAGCTTGAATATGCTGATCATAATATGGGTGTCCAACATTTCCTGGGGTTGGTCTAGAAACTGCTTCATTTGTAATATCTCTGTTTGATGTCCAATATATAAATCTAGCATCAATAGAAATATTAGGACCTCCAACATAATTATTAGATTTTTTACTCTCTTTCCATCTTAATAATTTATTAACAGTGATTTTGGCATTATCTCCAGCAAGTCTTAAGTATAAGCCATATTTAGAAACAAGTTTGTGAAAAATATCATTGGGTACTTTAGAAAAATTATCATTAAGATCACTAAGATTTATTTTATATGGTACTAATGATGTATTATATGTTCTATTTTTTTCTAAATCTTTTATTTCTTTATATATATTTTTACAAATATTTTGAACGTCTGTTACTGAATAAGTACTACTATTGATATAAGAAGTTATTGAACTAATATAGCTGGTTGGATTATATCCATTAACATTAAATGTAACTTTATCGTTTTGTGGTCCTGTTGCAAGTACGTATGCTAATTCTCTTAATTTTTTAGCTTGCTGGGAACTAAGGCTCGATAGTCCTGTTATATTCAATAAATTATTATATATGGTTCTATATATTGGCATCAAATTAAAAGATAAAAAATGATCTGTTTGATTTGAGCTATTAAAATAAGAAAAGTAGTCTCCTTCACTGATATGAATACTATAGTAAGATCCATTAACATTTAAATAGTTATAGTCTTCATAAAGAGACCATGAGGATGGTTTATTAGTACTTGTTTCTAGATTGATTTTTGTTGGTTCATAAATATTGTTTTGAGTACCGAGTGGATTATATGGTTCAGGGTCTGAGGCTACTGATTTATGTAGATAAATTGCTCTGGAGATTTGTTGATTACCCTTAGTAATCTTATTAATAGGTAATACTTGTAATTCTTTATTGTTTAATTTTACACAAATTTGTCCTGCTGGTATCGATAAGGTCTTATTATTAATAGATTTAACATTAAAAGCGGTGGATGCGTAAATCCACTCTCCTACAGCCATGTTTTCTAGGGTGGATGTAGATGATCTCTCTCCTCTTTTTTTATACCAAAACATTACTCCATTGTTTGGTGTTATATCGCTGTTCAACACATCGTTCAAAAACCAGTCTACTCCAACCTTAATATTGTTTTCTATAGACATATCTTTAAAAGAAGGGTTGCTCAGTACAAAAAATTGATTAAATCCAAGAACAGGTTTTCTATTAGCTGCACCTTCTAAATAAGGCATTTGTGTTGTAGAAGCGGCATAAGCGAAAGCTGGAGCCCATACTTCTTCTTCTACTGAGCTATCAATTAACTGTGTCATTTGTGACATATTATTGATATATAGCGACTGAGAAGATGTTCCGAACCTGGAACTTAAAGATCCTCCATTATCATAGTATATATAAAATGGTTGTAGATTATCATATATTTCGGTTTTAAATAAATTACAACTTCCGTAATCTTTATTTATCATATTATTAATGTGTTGCTATAAGGTTCCATGAACTGTCCATATACATAAATAATCCTTTTTGGTCCGATGACACACTAAACCCAAATGGGTTACTAAAATTAACACTCACAGTATTGGCATCTATATTTCTATTTCTGCTCTGCATATATGTTAATACTAATACTGCTGATGATCCATCAGCTTGTATTGTTCCAAAAGCTGTAAATGTAGGTTTGCTCAATACCTCATAAAAACCGCTATCTGCATTATACATACATAATAATTTTGCTCCTCTTGGAGCAGTATATCCTGATTTATCTACGACAAATACCAATTTTCTACTAGTATCAGACGTTGTATCATATTCTAAGTCTGTAATAAATCCCCTACAAGGCTTGAGTGTATCTTCTGGATTTTGTACTGTAACTAAATCTTCTTCTAGTGTTATATATACATTCTTATAAATTTTTGGTTGTGGTGTCACCCAAACCTTTCTCTCCTTGTCCCATCTTAAATCAATAGGTCCAACAGGCCATAGGTCAGGTCTTTCCCCCCAGTTTAAATAAAACTTATCGCTTCGTACTGGTCTAGTCCACTTATTATTAACCCAATATTGACTTTTACTAATCACACTACCCAAATCATTTGCAGCAATTGATCCTCCTGGATAATCTCCCGGATGATCATAATCATCTTCATAAACATTATTACCATCAGCATCCAAAATGTCTGTACCATCAGCATAAGTACTTTTCTTTTTTTTATGCCTTTTAAACATACCCTTATCATTAACAAATTTAGGTTCTTCGGCCGCATTAGGTACTGGATACCCATCGGTATCATATCCCCAACCATGAACCATAATTGGGCCTCTAAGTCCTATAAATCTATTATTCAATGGATATTGCAGATATCCGCAGTTTCCTGCTATGCTAGAAGCAGCATCTCCACAAGATTGTAAATACTGCTGAAGTCTTATGTCTGTTTCACCATAAAAATCTGGATTTACACCATAATAATTATTCTCTATATTATTTTTGATAATTAGATCTGTTACTCCACCTATGGTTTCTCCATGATGAACACCACCTCGACCAACAGCACTAATAGAGTGTCTTTTTTTGTCAGTAGCTTGAGCATTCGGGTTGGCAAAATCGCCAGTGCTTTGTAAAACCGGCTGTAAACTAAATACATTAATAGTTGCATCACTAACCTTGTTTAGATTATATTGGTCTGCATTTATACCAAGTATATTGGTATCAGAAGTATTTCTTACGGTAACATAAGGAGGAAGTGCTAAATTACTGTTTCTTTTCTTGGGTAGAGTATTTTTTGCTTTTGTATTTGCATCATCATAACAATACTCACAAACCTTAGTAACAGATACTTCAGTATTACTACTATAGTTTTTAATATTCTCGGTCATAGTTTTACTACCACAACATACTGGACATTTTGATCTTGGCCATTTTGCTATACTATAACAAGAATTGTATCTCGTTGGGTAAAATGATACAGGAGATAATAGGCCGTCTAAGCTCATTATGGCTTTATCTCCATAGTTATCTTTTTCGTCCAAGCCTCTTTCTTTTAATTGATGTATATTGATAGTGGCATAATGTCTCAGATCCTTAAGCATGGTATTTATTGGGCCGTTAGCTTGATCCCAAGGAACATTACTATTATTACCATTGAATGAAGCATTAATATCCCAGTCACCTCTGGAACCCTCATATGTTTTTGTTGTTACGTTAGTATTATTTGCTTGTCCTGTGGTTCCTGTTCCTGGAGTAGCACTATTCTGAGAGTTTCTAATATTTGTTCTAGTGGTTCGAGCGGCTATTTTTGTAGGTGGAGAAGAATGATATTCTGCACTGCCAATAATCAATCTTACTGGGCTCCATCCCATTAATTTCTTAGAAGCCCCCTCACTAGACCATCCAGAAGCACCACTCTCTCTTTTACCTATTGAACTTTGTAAAGCTTTAATTTGTTCACCAATTAATTTTTTAGTAGCTGTAGAGTTTCTTTGTGATAATGCTAGATTTTGTTTGGCTATTTTCTTTAGTCTATCCGCAGCTTCTTTATTAAATCTACTGAGTGGTTTTGAATACACTTTCAAAGAATAAGATGTTGAAATTTTACTTTCTGATACATTGATTTGAAGGTTACTCAAAACTGGATTTGTATCATTAAAATTTTGATCTTGTAAATAATTAAAATTATATTGTGTAGTATTACCATCAGCATCTGTATACTCATAATAATCTGTTTGTAATATAAAATATTGATTACTATAATTTTTAGTAGCATATGGGGCTGAAAATCTGCCACCCAAACCAAATACTGGCAATCCGGGAATTTCAAATGATCCAGACTCTATAACATTTTGATATGTTTGACCCTGATAGATCTTTAACATAGCTGCTTTATCTAGCAGTGATGACCCGCCATAATTCCAAGGAACCATTTCTGGATCCACCTCTACACGAATACCGTTTAATAAATTTCTTACCATATTATCCTGATTGGTTGCGCCAGGAAATATAATGTTTTTATATTGATGCGGATAATCTGTCCATGGACCGTAAACAAATTTATTGCTTTTAATAGGAACAGCAGCAAAAAATGGTTGGGCAGCTTTAGGTGCTAATTCTACCATTTGAGCAGATTCGGATTTTTTGTGTTTTGTTCTTAGTAGATATCCATTATACATATGACTTAATCTGGATGACCATACTCTAATAACATCCAGTATTTGTAAATTAGCTGGTGTGCTATACATATAGATAAGAAGATCTTCTAGTGCTGCATTAGATACCACAGTTCTATTAGGATCTTGAGTATATTCCAGACTACTACTATTTAAAAAGATGCCGGGAGAGTCTATTATTACTTTAGGGTCAAAGAATGTACTAGCGTCTTTAAAATATAAATCATTTCTTACAGCTGATTTTACATAAGCCTTTCTGCCATATCCTGGAGCAATATTACTACCTATACCATAAGGATTTTTTATTGTATCTTTATTATCTACTAATAATACGTCTTGTGAAACACCACTTAGGTCTACAGACGGATAATAAAATTTGGCCGTGTCGCAATCCTGAAACTCAACAGCCTGCATACTATATAATTCTATTCCAAAAACAGGACTCTCTTTTCTTGAACGATAGGCGGCTTGGGTCAATGTACTATCGGCACACATCTTGTAAGCTGTATGATCAAAATTATCAGAAGCATTATATCCTAATACGGGTAATATTTTACCTGTTTCATCCATTAAATGATAAGAGTCTACAGATCCAACAATTATATTATCGTCGATATAGTTACCTGGCTCTTCCCATGCTCCATCAGATGCTACCTGATAATCATAGTATACTTTTGGAGATCCGGCCCAAACATAAATAGGTCTTCCTTGAGAATCTTCTCCAACTTGTTGATTACCTCCACTACTCCAGTCTCTATATCCTCTTATTCCTGGAAGTTTAACAGTATACGATTTGCCATAGTACTTAGAAGCAATATCCGATATAAAAGCATGTATACTCATTAAGTCTTCTGTAAAAGATTTGCTCAGTAATAAGTTGGTAACGTTTACCTCTTCATCTTGGTCGGCAAATACATTTGTTGGGTATCCTTCTGTATCTGCTGCATTTTCATCTTCGACCATACCCCAGGCACCCATAGCCATAGGTCCTTCATTAGATGATACTACAGATAGTCTATTGTCTATATATGTTTTCTGTAACATTAAGATTAGATCTGGTTTGTATGTTTTTGAAGCATAGTACAGTATCAAGTTGTCAAAACCGGCGAGTGCGGCTCTCATTTCGGTTTCTGTAACAACAAATTTCGTTCCAGAGTACAATGTACTAATACCATATCTCAACGGAGGTAATTCACCTATATCAAAAACCACAACTTGTTGACCTGTAAAACTATCTAAAAATACTTTGCGTGGTCGCTTTAAACTTTCTTCTGGTAATCCACTAGTATCGGCAGATTGATCTTCAAATTCAAATCCATAAAATGGAGCTATAATATCTTCAAACAGTGGAATCCATCTTGCTTGAAAGTTTGTGGCTGGAGAACCTCCAAGAGTAGGGGCAAATGTTCCAGCAGGAATAGGGTTGTATGATTTATCTTCTCTATAATTACCAACTTTATTACCGCCTCCGCCTATTAATCCTCCAACACCAGGACCATTAGTTGTGTCTAAAAATTCAGTAGATGTTGATGTTGTTCTTAAATTATCAACATTTTCTTTGACAAGTTCATCGTCTGCTATCAACCATGAGTAGTCGCTAGCAACAGCGTTGCTATTAAGTGCTAATCTTGTAGAAGCAAAACTAGGTGTCCTATATTTTGATTGATTGTAGGAGTAAAAATTAACAACCTTATTAGCTGATGGGTCTAGTACATAATTGCATTGGGTATATGCCAATCTATAATTTTTTGCTTGATATAATCTTTGTTGTGGTCCACCTATAAGCATCGTTCTATTTAATGCTTCTCCAGATTCTTGACCATAGGTTACATTGCTAAGAGCATAAGTATTCGATATACTATTTACTACATTTCTAACTTGATTTGGAATTGGCTGAGAATATCTATTTACTGTTCTAATCTTTATGGTTGGTAACACATTACCATTTTCATCAGCAGCGGGCATCAACTCAACGAAAAAGTCTCGTGATGTTATTTCGCAAACTTCTGATACCAAATCTAAAATACTTATTACAGGACCGGCCATCCTTAACATATTGTTTGGACGGGGCAATTCTGATAAATCCAATATATATTCATGATAATATTCGCCATTAGATCCAGCTACACTAGGAAATAATCCATGTCCGGTATAAAAACTAGAGCCGCAAAATGCTTGATCGCTAGTCATAGCTGCTCTACCTATAATTCTACCAAAAGGACTATAGGCCCCCTTGCTTGCCTTATCTTTTTCGCTTGTTAAGACCTGTAAGGCATTAATAATATACGATATGGGCATACCTTGATCATTAGAATCAGAATATCCAAAAGAAAAAGATTCTAAAAATCCAAAAGCATTAAATAAATTATGAATTGTTCCTTTACCAACATCTGGAGTATAATCAACAGCAGAACCAACATAATTTCTTGGTGCGCCTATACTGGCTGTAGATGTTGATCTAGAAAAAATTGATCCAGCATATTCTCCAACAATAACATATGAATTTGCCAGTAAAGATGCTGGACTTTCTATGGTAACCGATGTTGTACCTCCACCAGTTCCCACAGTATGATCCCAATTTTTAACCAAGCCACAGTATTCAAAATCACCAGACCTAAAGTATACAGGGGTTCCAGTAATATCATATCCTGGGTTTTCTCCTCCCCAAGTATTTTTAAGTCCTAAAAATCCTGGATCTTTATCTCTATGATATATAGAAACAAATTGTTTCTTATCTGTACTCCATCTATGATGAATTTTCCCGTATAGAATACCTCGTCCAGTACTAGGGTCTCTTCCAACATATAAACTATCTCCATCTTCAGTATCATAATAATGATTTTCATCATTAAAATTAGAACCAGCTTGTCCTGTCATAGATATTTGGGTAAGTGGAGCACATCCAGATGTGTCGTTGACCATATTAATAGATAGAGAAGACGCTTGTGCTCCCCATCCAAGGTTTGTTGTAAAGTTAGAAACACTAGCCCCCAAAAACAAAGTTTGTGGTATAGTTTTCTTTACAAAACTATTAGTATCTGGTCTAGTATTAGTTCTTGCTAACGACATTATCTATCTCCTATTATCCTAATCTTAAAAAGTTAAACTGTCCTGCCCTTGGTTGATAAATCCATTCAACATTTCTTGTATAGCGTCCTTCTGAAGGATTCCAAGAATATGTATCAGATTTAACAAAAACATCTCCATTAAAAGGGCCTAAAGTATTAGTATAAACGCCTTTTGTTTGAGAATCTGGCAAGTTTGTACCAGTACCCAATCTTTGACCATATGGTTTCTGCCCCTCTATAATAGCTTCACAAGTCTGAAATATATATCCACCTGTCCATACTGGACAGCTATTATTTTTCATATTAAAGGCTGCTGCTGTTGTTGGAGGAGGTATAATTAATTCTATATTGACACTTTTTGTACATGATGTTTTGGTGCCTAAATCTTGAATAACAGGACCAAGCGGCCTACCTAGAACAAAGATTTCGGCCATTTGATTAGCTGGACCAGTAGTATCTATACTAACACTTTCTGCTATCACACCACTAAAAATTTTAGTAGCATTATTATATTCATAAGTATATCCTATTGCTCCTTTAAGAGTGTCATGAGATTCTGAAGATGAAATTGGTATAATATTTAATAGGTTCTCTTTTCTGAACGCTGGATTTCCTGGTGGTGCAGTTCCTCCATTGTATCCTGGTGGAAAATAATCTTGTGTTCTATCAGGACTTCTAAGCGCCAAACAAGCCCTAGTATATAAACTAGGCTTAATATCATCTATCCAAGCATCTAGTGCATTGTTATATTTTTCTGATTTAAAAGCTTTACCCCCAACACTACCAGATGAACCACTCTGTTTATATTTGGCAAGATCTATTTTTGCATCATCTAATTGAGGAATATTAGTATTTTGTGTTACAACATTACTAACAGGAACATGTAGTCCTTTAATCATTCCTTGTACTTTTACTGTTTTGATAAATTTTTCATCTGTTGAGCTTTCTATAGTAAATTCTTCTGTGTGTCTAACCCCACTAGGTAATGCTAGCCAAGTATCATTTACTTCGTAAGATCCGTCAGTAATACTAAAACTAATATTTCTAGTATGATTACAAACAAATAAGTTAGTAAAACTACTTATGTTATAAGCAGAGGATACTTTGGTTGTATAATCTCCTTTACTATTATAGGATGTATTAAATGGTAGATCTAGTCTATCTTCTATCCACTTTTTAGCTTGCAAATAAGCATCATTTTCTCCTCTGTCTTCGTCAGCAGAAGATTGAGTATTAAATTCATGTCTAGAACTTTTATCATGGGAGATAAATTTTTCTCCTCTGACTCCAACAGCAGCCAACTTTCTAGTTAATCTAAACTGTGGTAAGCCAGTAACCATCACATTATTCATTGATGTTGCAGATGATGGTTCTGTTTCTGATCTTTTTGCTACTGGTTTATTTAATGCCAAATATACCAATTCTCCTAAAGGTTCCAAAGACCATGATTCTGTTACGCTACTAACCCTATAGTTGGATTTAGCGATAGATTCGTAGTAAGCAAAATCGATAGAGTAGTCTGCACTATAAACCCATTGATCTGGGGTTTTATCTATAGAATAGCTTACAACTTTAGCATTTTTCCCAGCCTTATCTCCTAAAAGATTATTACCTCCATTATTCCCTCTAATTTCTAAATCTCCTACCCCTTTTCTTATGAGATCTTTAAGATTTTTTTCTTTCACATCCAGAATATCAATTATTCCAGGAGTTCCACTGTTGTATATTTTTCCAGTTAAATTAATCTTATTATTAATACCAATATAAGAACCGGCGCCGTCTTTAATAAATTCTCTTGTTATAGTCATTAACGGTGTTGGGCCAAGTTCCAAATCTTTATGGAAACCACTGCCACAAAAAAATACATCTATTTTTTCATCTCTTGGAGATCCAGTGTTATCACTAGGATGAGATAATATAGTAACATTATTATTAGTATTATTTATATTAGATATTAATGGGCCAGGCATATTTTACCTCATAAACTGATAAGGATGTCCATCTTTATAACAGGGCTGATACAGCCATTCTTTGTTTCTGGTATATCTTCCGTCTGTTGGACTCCAGCTATATGTATCACTTTTAACAGAAACTATCATACCATTTCCTGATTCTTCTGTAGGTTGTTGTGCATCTATAAATTCTTCACATTTATTAAATACATAAGTTCCTATGCCAACTGGGCAACTAGGATCATCTAAAGAAAAACCAGCTATACTAGTTGGTGGAACCAAAACCAATTCCACTTCTATCTTCTTAGTTGTGCTTGTTTTTGTGCCTAAAGATTGTAATACTGGCCCAAGTGGACGGTTGAGAACAAAAAGTTCAGCAACACTGTCTGTTGGACCGGTGGTATTTATTCTGTATGATTCGGAAATTACACCGCTAATTATTTTAACGATATTATTATATTCATAAGTATATGATACGGTTCCATTGAATAAGTCATGATTTTCTGATGTAGATATTGGAATATAGTTTAAAACATTCTCTGTTCTAAAAACAGGATTTCCAGGAGGTAACAAACCAGGAGTAGACGGATACCAAGGCTGTGTTCTATCTCTACTATTAATTGCTAAACAAGCTCTTTTGTATAGTGCCGGTTTAACGTCGTATATCCATCCTGAGAAAGCATTATTATATTTTTCTGGCATAATATCATTATAGGTTTCACCACCAACATTATATCCACTAAGATATATATTCCCATCCCCACTATACGGAACTTTTAAACTATCTTTCTCCATATATAAATTACCTTGAGTAATTTGTAAACCATTAATAGTTCCTTGTACTTTAACTGTTCTAATATTTTTATTATCTGTTGATGTTTCTATGGTAAAATCTTCTGTAAATTTAGCTGCCTTGTTTAAGGCTAACCAACTATCACTAACCTCATAAGAACCGTCCGTAATACTATAATTAATATTTCTGGTATGATTATATAAATATAAATCGCTAAAAGTACTAAACATACTACCAGAAGAAGCATCTGAATTGCTTAATAATACAGTATATCTCCCATCTGTATTATCGGTTTTATTAAAAGGAAGTTTTAATCTATCGTCTACCCATTTTTTTGCTTGAAGATATGCATCATCACTAGGTTTCTGTGTGGTATTTCTAAAATTATATTCAGAATCGTTATTTCTATTTTTGTCAAAATGCGAATAAAAACCATTTTTAGGCACACCAACAGCAGATAGTTTTCTGGTGACTCTAAATTGTGGAACTCCTTCTATTTGAGACTGGCCCCCATTTGAATCTGGGTCTGGATCAGATGCTGGGGTTTGTATAATAGTATAAATATAGTCTTCTAGCGGTTCTATCGACCATCCTTCACTAATACTTGTAACTCTATATTCTGGATTTCCTTCTCCGGGAGCGCGTACAGATTCATAAAATTCAAGGTCTACAGAATATCCCATACTCATGACCCAGTTATTATCAGACTTTTCTGTAGAATATGATAAAACTTTAGCGTTTATTCCGCTAAATATAACACTACCCTCTTTGATGATTTCAAAATCACCAGCACCATAAGAGAATAGATCTCTTAATCTTTTTTCTCTCTTAAGAAGTTCTGTAAAACCAAGTTGAGTACCACTAGGTCTAATTTGTCCTGATAAATTAATTTTTGTATTAACGCCGATTATAGTTCCAGCACCATCTTGCAAAAAATCCCTATTGATAGAGACTAGTGGAGCAGCACCTAGCTTGAGGTCTGCATTTAATCCGCTATGTGCGAATCTAACGTCTATACACGCTGAATTTTGACCTGTTCTTGGGTTTACAATCGGTCCTGGCATCTGTTTCCTCTATCTTAATTTGTTTATAGTCTTATTTTAAATACCTTTTCCTAATAAAATTTGACTCTTAAAAGAAATATTAGTTCCAGGAACAACAGCACTATCTGTAACAGTTCCGTCACCCTTAATGAAAACAGCATAATCATAATCTGGAGGTACCACAACACTTTGACCTGTAACACCATAATATACCCTAACAGGATAAGTAGTCCTATCAGTAAAGTAATCTTCTAGCGTAATAGTTTGACCTAAAGGAGATGTATATGTAGTAATATTAGATGGTAATATCTCCAAAGATATTGATGTTGGAGTAGGTGTAAGTGTTGGAGTTTGAGTGAGTGTTGGAGTAGGAGTAAGTGTAGGAGTATTGCTTGGATACGGAGTAGGAATTGGCATACTTTTTTCATTACATCCAAACGCTACAAAAAAGGTTAAATTTTTTACTACATTACCTAAAATAGGTTTAATAACCGCATCCTTACCACCACCTCCTGTAATAGTAACAGTTGGCATACTGGTATAGCCGCTACCTGGATCTATCAGATTTATAGCAGTAATAGTTTTTGTTTTAACATTATTGGCGAAAGTTTTTTCTGTGAGAGTAACTGTAGCCCTAGCATTTGTAGACGCTCCTCCGCCCGTTATAGTTATGGTTGGAGTAGAAGTATAGTTGAGTCCACCATTGATAATTTTAAATCCTACAACCTGTGCTTGTGCTATAAACGAGTATTTTGCAGGAAAAACTTGGGCTCTATATGTTGGGGTATCATCAAACGATACATAATACTTTTGTCCCAATTCTAAGTCTCTACAAACAACATTTATAAGATTTGGACAACAGCAATTGGTAAAATTGATTACTTTGCTATTAGTAATGAAATTAACTTTAAAATTAGCCATAATTATATATTCCTTAATTGTTCAAAGTATTATACACCGTACTTATCTTCCCTCTCTAGCAGCTGTTTCTTCTGCTATACAAGCACAATTCAGACCAACAGCATTTCTTTCGGCATCTGTGAAGACAATTTGTTGACCATCAATATCCCATGAATTCCTGGGACTAGGACTATTAGTAGGAGTCATTGTTTGAGTCTGAGTAGGAGTGGGTGTCGGAGTTCTGGTATTTGTTGGAGTTGCCGACACTGTTCTTGTGGGTGTTCTAGTTGGGGTTGGCTGAGGTGTTCTGGTAGATGTTATAGTGGGAGTTAGTGTTGGTGTTTGACTAATAGTTGGTGTTAAAGTTGGAGTTTCGCTAATTGTTAAAGTTGGCGTTCTAGTGTTAGTAGGACTGACAGTATTTGTTGGACTGAGACTTATTGTTGGAGTATTAGATGGAGTAATACTCATCGTGGGTGTTTGTGTCGGTGTTGGAGTTGGGCTTGGTGGAGGAGGTGGTTGAACCCATTCTGATTGAGGAACTAGATTATTAATTACTGTACTAATTAAAGATGTAGGATCAATAGATAGATTAACAACAGCATTCTGTTCCAAATCATATATTGCTAAACTCTTATATGAATAAAAGCTATTTCCATTAGGTATATATCCACCGATAATCAATCGATTATTATTAATGATAATATCAGAAATATAAGAATTGTTTATGTCAAATAGTGTGGTAGCGCCGGTAAAATTATTATTTTCAGCATTTATATAATACTTAAACGGAAGAGTAAAAGGATATCTATTGGATGTTCCTATATAACCAGAATATGGAAGTCCGTATAGTTCGCCATTTTGGTCCAAAGCATAATACTGATTAGTAAAATTCCATTTTTTGGTTTTTGTAATATAGTCGTATTTAACTGGTGCTCCAGTATCTATTCTCAAACTATCAGAAGAATCTATAGAACAAAGGCGGATATTCGTCAAATTTGATGAGTTGGAATTGATACCTCCGAGGATACTGACACCACCAACACTATTAATAGTCCAATAAGGCTTATTATTGAATCTAAACTTGATTACCAATTGTTTTGACTGATTGCTGTTTAGATTTAGCTCGTATGCATTTCCAGCAGCCAGCGTTTTTGCTTGAGGTATTGGTAAATTGATTACATACGATGGTACTTCAGATGTTTTGAGCCATGTGGATGTTCTAATTTGACCTAGAGAGTTTTCATTCGTTTCATCATTAAGAAAATTCTTATGCCATATAGAAGAATATGACTTGTCATTAATAACATATGTATAGGCTACAAAACTACTAACAAAAATTAAATTAGCATTAATAGACTTATTGAGCAAACTATATATATTGCTTTGAACGCCTGTGGAATTTGATAATATAGAAAAGTTAAAGTTATATATTTGATTATACCAGCAACTATCATGGGATATTGACGTATATTTACCGGGATCTCCTGTGACAGGGGTTTGATCATTAGTGAATGCTGGACAACCTATCAAAACGGCTTTTCCTGGTTCAGAAGGTTTTGGTACCGGCCTAATATTATCTATATCAAATAGTCCTGTATGTGTTTCAGAATTACCAGAAACTGTTCTAGTAATAGGATATGAGGATGTTCCTTCTGGACCTCCCCAAAAGAATAGTAGTCCAGTTTTATCAATAGCATACACACCAACAGGAGATGGACTAATACTACTCCAAAAACTACCCATCTCATCCGCTACACTACTGACTCCTGTTCTGTTGATTGGGGTATCATTCGTTCCAATAGGTATTTCTATCTGTACAGGTAGAACAGCATTACCAGCTACTCCAGGAATCAATTGTCCACCTAAATCGGTAGTGCTTTGTCCCCAAGCAAATAGCGTGTCATCATCTTTTAATGCGTAGTAGGTATTGTCACAAACGTATAGTTTTTTATATCCAGACCCAAAAACTTTCACCGGAGAATCTATTGTTGATCCAATAGGAATATCTGGACCTAATTGTCCATGACTATTTTTCCCCCAAATATAAATTTCTCCAGAATTTGTTAGTATCGCTACAGTATCTAAGCCCATTACCGCATCTGATATTCTGCCATTAAGTTTTAGTGGACCATAATCTAAATTATATCTTACAAATAGCTTATATTGTGTTTCTTGAGAAAGTGGCACATAATATGCTGCATTAATATTGGTTTCTACCCAAGGTGATTTCAAAGCCCATAGATTATTATTTGTGTCTATTAAAATTGCAGATTTAGTTTGTTCATATGTTCCATTTTGTATAGAAATTCCATTATGAATTTTTCTAAAACTTACATCATTTTGTTTCAAAAATTTAGTGCATTTATTGCTTGCGGCTGATGATGTAGAGTTGGATTCTACGTTGTAATTAGTAAATACGTCTCCTATTACAGATGCATAAGTAGTACCAAGAAATATTTCGTTACCTCTAGAAATTTCTGATGTTTCTAAGTTAATAGAAGAAAATATATTTTGTTGATATTCTGATCCTGTTTTTTTAACAGCAGATGTGATGTAGAGAGTATTGTCTATTTGATAATCGTTCAGTACCTGTCCATTAATTTTTTTTGTAGCAACGGTTGAGGAACCATCTAATAAATAATAAATTAGCGTTGTTCCATCATTAGCTATATCTGCACCGGCATCTGTTCTTACAATATCCTGTAGCGTTGATTTTCCAGTAAATATGCCTTTATCTAAAATATAAATATTGTTGTTATATACGTAGAAAGAAAAAATATTATCATTTAATGCAAAGTTAGTTGTTGATTTGCTCAATAGTCCATAATTAGATAAGTTGATAATCGGCAGACTGTTCGCGCCCGCTACTGGTTCAAAAAAGGATCCATTGTATATAACTAGATATCTTGAAGTAACTGAGGATGCAGAATTACCAACAAGGCTATCTACAAAATTACCAAAGATATAAAGTTTACCATTATAAACTTTCATACCAAGTACGCTATTAGGAAATAATCCTTTATTAATTAGACTACTAATTCCGCCAGTAAATGTTGCATATTTTTCCCATCTTCTAGTAGATACATTCCATTTTTTAAGTCCAAAATCTCCGCCAGCCAATACTTCACCACTATATACTATAACACTATATATTCTCTTAGCTGCATATTGAACACCACCCACAGTTATAGTCTCTGCTAAACCATTAAGGTTGATATCATCTATTTGATTTCTTGTATTCAGAATATGTAAATTCTGTCTACCATTTGAAATCATGTATACTAAGCTATTGTCTACTACTGGATCTACTAGTGCCATATAATTAATCCTATACTATAAATGATAGTGCTGTAAAATCATACACTTCCACAGGCGGAGATGCGCTGGGTGATACCGGTGGTGGTGTTTGTGACGGTGTTGGTGGTGGTGTAACTGGTAAAACATCTATAATCTTGAATAGGAATATCGGTTGTGTTGGAGTTGGGGTTGGAGTTTGAGTACTGGTTCTTGTTGGTGTTGCTGTTGGTGTTGGAGTTCTTGTTGTTGTTGCCGATTGTGATGGTGGTGGAGGTGTTGGAGGTGGCGTATCACTAATACTTGGTGTGATAGTCGGAGTTGAGGTATTAGTAGGAGTGGGTGTTGGGGTTTGAGTGGTTAACTCTTGGAATATATAATCCCCAGCTATAGCTCCATTTAAATTACCCTTAGCCGATATATCTATCCAATTACCTCCCCAAATTAATGTTGGTATATTAAAGTCGTTTTGAACAAAACCAAACTGGTAATCTTGTCCAGATCCCCAACCATATAATACCCCAATAGTGTTTATTGCCAACGAATGTCTGCTTCCAGCGGCTACTTTAACCCAATTTTGATAAGTATCTTTTGTTATTAATCTATCATATACAGAATCATTATCTCCTGTACCTAATTGACCATAATCATTATTTCCAAAAACCCATAAAGATCCGTCTTGTTTAATAACTAATAAATGACTATCTCCAGCATCTATACTCCTATAATTTTCTATATTATGATCTATAATTTGTGGAGTATGATTAAATGATAATACATCTGATGCTACTTTTCCTCTGAGTACATATAGTGCTGTGTCATTAGGCTTGATTCCAAAGGTATGGGTTTCGTTAGTAAAAATCTTAATCCAGTTTTCATTATTATATTTGGTAAACTTACTAAAACTATACCCATCTATACTTCCGCAAACATACAAAGAACCAAAATTATCTATAACAAAAGCGTGTGTTTTGGCACAAGATACGTCTAAGAAATAAAATGTATTATCTAGTATAAGTTGAGTTGGTAGAGGTAATTGATTGTATGTGGAGTCTAATTGACCAAAACGGTTTGATCCCCATCTATAAACTTCATTGTCATTATTGAGCAGATATGTGAAGTCATCACCTATGGATACATTTTTCCATCTACTATTAATAGTACTTATTACAGTATTAAGTTTATTTAATTGTTTAATATTATCTGAAAAAGGAAGACCTAGCTGAGAAGAACGATTGTCTTTAATTGGGAATAATATCTTGTCTTGTCTTGATGCGATCAGGTGGTTTAAGCCTGTGAATATGTTGGTGAATGATAAATTGATACCAACGAAGTTGTTATCTTGGTCTATTTGAACAGGATTAATTATTTGTTCATCATTATAGCCATTTGTTCCCCAAACATAAACGTATCCAGATTTAATAGGAGGCGCTGAAACGGATGGTGTTATGGTTTGTGTTGGTGTGGGAGTAGGAGTTAACGTACTATCTGGTGTTTGCGTCGGCGTAGGTGTTGGTTTTTCAGTATCCACTGTTATATTAAGATGTGTTAATCTCACAGGAGTTGCTTCATATGTATCTAAAAATTCAAAATCATCCAAATTAAAATATGGAGATATAACAGAGGATCTATTTAAATTATTGGCTAGTACAATAGCATCATTCACCCAGTTATCGTCAAGAGAATCCAAATATGAATTCCAATTTCGAGAAAATAAATGTACAACTCTTTGTTTTTGTGTTTTATCTTGAGGATTAACTAGATATAATCCTCCATCAACAATAGTGGGATCTTTTGGAGGTATGAGGTTTTCATTGATATTGTAAAAATATGCAGGAGAATTAAATGTAACATTTTTTAAAAATATATTAGAGGTATTAGTACTATCTGTAGATATTAATTCTAAATATCCAAATAGAGCACCATATGTTTGAGCAGACTTGGATACTGTCAGACTACTATTTGTATCGATATTTATTAGTGAGTTATTAGAAGAAATATTTAGTGGATTATATCTTGATCTAGTATAATTTTGAAAATTAGTTAAAATATTTTCTTTAAAAATTAAGTTATTTCTACCATTAAGTGATGGATCTGTTAATCTAAAGGTGGTGGTATCTATGTTATAGAGTTCTGGCTCATAACCCCAATTCCTAATAATACCATCTTGAGACTGGTGATATTCAGCAGAAATATTGATATTGGGTTCTATAGAAGATCCTATTGCTTGTTTTTTCTGTGGTCTTGGTCCATAGAATCTAATTTCTTTAACATAATATATAGTAGACGGTAAATTAACTGTAATTTTATTAGTATCAGAATAAATAAAATCGGTAATACTTATTTTTATTTCGGTACCATCATATAGATATAAAGATAAATATGAGGATTTATCTGTTGGTAAACTACTCTGTGCTTTTCCTTCAACATTATAAATATCAGAAAAAATATCGGCATTGATTTCTATATCAATAATATTTGTTAATTCATCAAAAGGTATTTTGATATATTGTCTACTTTCATCTAATATATCATTATCTTCAAATATACCATTATAATCCTGAATAATATCTCCTACTATCTCGCCTCCACCAGCCGGTTTGGAAACAACATTTATTGTATTATTAAATAATACTTTATTATTATTGATATTTTTATATCTAACAATATCACCGATAGATAATTTTTTATTAGTGATACTGTCGATATAATATCCATATGTCCAGCTATAAATTTGAAGATTATTGGTGATCATATTATGTAGACAAAGGTGGAGAGTCTCTAGACGGACTGAAAGTTACAGGATTGATGTTCTCTGCTAGTTCTATAGCAAAAGCTGGTTTATTAATTGAGAATAAATAGTATGATGCTGTTGAAAAGATGTTGTTTTTTCTTTCCGTCAATGAACTATCGTTAATGTTCATACTACTGACAACTAGTTTATCTGCAACATCAGACAATGATATATTTTTAATAGCCATAAAATGTCCTTTTAATAACAATCTTGTATTTCATTACATTTAATAAATACAGTATTATATTCTATCATATTTGTATCTAAATCTGTTACTTTGGCATTTAATATAATGGTAGCTAAAGCAGCAGAGAACCCTATTTTAAATGCTATATTTTGAGGATCATAAGTTCCTGTAAATGTTATTATGGATGGTTCAACCTTGGCCAATCCAATATCGTCTGTAGACAATTCTACTTTATAATTATGTCCAATAATTACTCTATTAATTTTCATATTTATCGCTTTATAAATATAAATAGCTGTTGGAGAAGGAGTAACTGTAGTGGTACTAGTTGTTGTGGCAGTAGGAGTTACTGTTGATGTGTTGGTTGGTGTTGGGGTATTAGTTGGTGTTTCGCTTGGGGTACTAGTATTAGTTGGTGTTTGAGTAGTTGTTATAGTTGGTGTGGCCGTATTAGTTGGTGTAGGTGTGTTGGTTGGTGTCTCCGTCATTGTAGGAGTATTTGTATTGGTAGGTGTGTTTGTTGGGGTCTCACTAGTAGTAGGAGTATTTGTATTTGTAGGAGTACTAGTAAGTGTTTGTGTTGGTGTTTGAGTATTAGTGGGTGTTTGAGTGTTCGTTGGAGTTGGTGTTGGCGTTTGTGTAACACAAACTTGAATATCTGCAACTTCTGATTCCCCATTCTGATTAGATATTATCTTGTAGGTTGTTGTTGAAGCACCTATTTGTCTTCTAATATATAGTTCATCAGATGATAGTAAACCTAATAGTGTTAATAGCTCACTATACATCCAAATATCTAAAGCATTTGATGTTTGATATAATATTTCTCCAATATTTAGTATACCGTTATTATCATAAACTAAAATTATTTTACCAGGATTATTATGACATAAAGCATAAGAATCATTAGAAAGATAATAGTATACTCCATTCAATGGGTCTGTTGCTGTAGGTGTTGGAGTAGGAGAATATGATGGAGTAGGGGTGTTTGTTGGTGTGCGACTTAGAGTAATGCTCGGAGTAGGAGTGTTGCTATTAGATGGTGTGACTGATACTGTCGGACTTACACTTATAGTTGGTGTAGATGTTCTGGTTGGAGTAGGTGTTTGTGTTGGACATATGGTGGTTGTATCTGTAATAACAGCATAGTCTGTTGCTATGTCTTGCTCTATACGTATAATATAGTTATTCCTTTTTAAGAATAATTTTACAGCACCAGAAAAAGATGGATCCAATGCCACTAACTCTGTCCAAGTCCAATTATCTATACCATTATTCTTATAAATATAATTGCTGATTGCTAAACTTTTTGTGCTGATTTGTACATTAACATATGAATTTGTATGACATAATAAATATGTTTCATCTGACATTTGCATAGCAGGACATTGTATGTTGTCTGCATCGACGACGGCAAAGCCACCCGTTCCAGAAATTATACTGGCCACCAAACCTGTACTACTCTGAATTAAATATAGTTTAGATACCACAACACCTAATCTTGTGGTGAGTTCACTAAATAACCATCTGCTAGTAGCTGATGAGTTTTTATATATGAAAGACCCTATTTCTAGGGTTGAATTAATATCGAACAGACTGATAGGATTAACTACTGTAGAAGATCTATTATAGCAAACATCTTCTAAATTAGATGAGACATAATATAAATATCTATTTAAAGGAGGACTAGGTGTAACAGTTGGGGTTCTTGTGGGCGTTCTAGTATTAGTGGGTGTTGGCGTATTAGTTGGTGTGGGAGTATTGGATGCTGTAATGGACGGAGTAGGAGTTTGAGTAGGACATGTTGCGTTGACTTCCACAATTAATGCATAGCCATTTGTCAAGTCTTCTTTTACTTGTATGGTGGTCGTATCATTGGTTCTATTGAGATAGAAACTTCTAGATGTGGCAAATAATGAGCTTATAGCTCTTAATTCTGTCCATAAAAAAGGAATATTATTTGTTTTATATAGATAGTTACCAACACTTATATCAGTAGTATCTATATCTACTGTAGTGGTGGTTAATGTATGACATAAATTATATTGTGATAAATTTATATTGTATAGCATATATTATAATCAATTCTATTAGCAACTAATGTCTTGTTCATCTATTATAGCATATCCATTATTATCTGCAATAAGTGTAGATAATTTATTAGAACTTAGCTCTAACATATATATTACAGGGGCGCTGGTATTTAGTATAGTTTCTAAATCATTAAATACCCATTTTGTATTTGCATATTTATCTTTGTATATAAAAGATCCAGACTGTAAACTATTATCTCTATCGTATACACTAATAACTCTAACTGTATTGGCCTCTTTATTATTACAAATATCAGATTGGCTTTCAGAAATATAATAGAAAAATACAGTAAGCAATGGACTTGTTGATGGAGTGATAGTTGGTGTTGGTGAATTTGTCAGAGTGTTTGTCATAGTCTGAGTGGGAGTCATGGTTGGAGTAATACTAGGAGTGACACTATTTGTTGGAGTATTTGTTAGAGTATTTGTAGGAGTTTGCGTACTAGTACTACTTGGAGTGATTGTGTTAGTTGGCGTATTTGTTGGAGTTCTTGTTACTGTAGGAGTTGCAGTATTAGTTGGAGTAGCTGTATTTGTTGGCGTATTAGATACGGTTGGTGTTACAGTTACAGTACCGGTTAATGTGGGAGTAGGAGTATTAGTGGGTGTTGCACTATTTGTTACAGTATTAGTAGGAGTAGCAGTATTTGTCGGGGTCGAAGTACCTGTACATGTTGGTGTCTTAGTAGGAGTATTGCTGGTTGTTGGTGTTTGTGTTGGTGTTTTTGTTGGAGTAATAGATGGAGTTACTGTAGTTGTAACTGATGGTGTGGGTGTTGGTGGTGGTTCTCCAAGAGCAAAAACACTATTGCTAGATAATGTAATGTCCGTCCAATAACCTAATAGTGCTGTTGGTGCAGATATGTTGCTTGTTGTTGGAGGGAAGAGGCCTAACATATATTCATTATTTTGACCCCAGCCATATAAAACATTACTAGATTGTTTACCAAGAGAATAGGTCGTGCCTGCAAAAACTTCTGTCCAATCCGTAGATGTATTCACCGACGCTGTTGGAACAAGTCTTTCTCTTGCAGTTCCGTCTCCAAGTTGACCATAGAAATTATCTCCCCAGCCATATAGATTACCATCTGTATTAATAGCAAGGGTGTGTTTTTGTCCACTACTTATAAATTTCCATGACATATTACCAATTTTAGTTAAAAATTGTATATATTGTTTACTATTATTACCTATTTGACCATTAGTATTATTGCCTAATGCATAGAGCTTGTTATCATTTTTTATAGCAAAGAGGGTGCCATTACTATTTGCTGATAATTGTAGGTATTCATCTTTGTTGAATTTCAAAAAGCTATCTTCACCATTGATGCGGATTAATAAATCTGTTTCGCCATCATATAAAACAGCAAAGAAATTTGGAGCTATGCTTACTACATCATAAACTTTTTCATCTATAATTGGCTGATAGCTTCTTTGATACTGTATTAAGTCATAACTATATAGCTTACGAGAATCGCTATGAATATAGTATATAGAACTTGCATTCTTATAAACAAAACTATAGACATTAGGAGTAACGAACAGCAATTCACCATCAAGGGTAGAAGGTGATTTTTCTCTCCATTCCCATAAAGTATAATTATTTTTGATGCCGTACCATAAATTGCCGATATCCTTGGATGGTGATGCAGTTAAGAAGTATGGGTTGCTTATGACTCTTTTCCATCCTGGGACCCTAAATAGGGTTGGGGTGATACGAGAAATAGTGTCTCCTTGACCTAATTCTCCATTACTATTCAATCCCCAGCTATATAGGCGCTTTTTTCTACTAACACCAAGATAGTGTTTAATATTTAACGATGGGTCGGTATATATGGTTGGAGTAACGCTAGGTGTAACGCTACTTGTTGGTGTTTTGGTGGGTGTGATGCTTGGTGTTATCGTATTGGTTGGTGTTGGTGTTTTGGTAATATTTAGTTGTCCACAAATATTGATAGAATCCAGTAAAATGTTACCTGAAGTTGTCTTGAATACTATTCTATTAGATGGGGTTGCTGGTGTGTATAATACAACGCCTTCAGTCCAAACAACATTATTTAATGAATGGTTTGGATAAATATCTGGGTTATAGCTAAATACGGTCTGTGTCAAGCCTACTACCGGATCAAATTCTGATGTTGGATTTTTCCATAATGTAGAACCACTATCCGAACCTATAGCAACTATAAGATTTTTAGCATTGTTTGGGGGTGTAATTGTAGGCGTTGGCGTTGGTGTGGCCGTTGCCCTAGTCGGAGTTGGAGTAAATGTGACATTCAATACGGTTGATGGATCAGCGATATTAATTCTATCATAGTCACTATTTAATAGATATACTTTATTATCATCATATGCAGTATTAATAAATAGAGATCTAATATTTATAACATTATTTAAGTATACATTCGTCTTAATATCTGTTGTTCCACTAAGAGCTAAAGAATAGAATGTATAAATAATTTGAGCATCGGGATCGTGTAGTATAACTCTGCTGGAAACGGTATTGTAATATAACAATGAATTCCCAATTTGAATTGGTTTATTATTTGGATCGAGAATATTTGGAGAGGTACTATTGGCTAAGGTAACAGTGTTGATTCTTAAGAAAGATGTTGTTGTATCATTGAAAGGAATAGCGTATAAATTATTAAAAAATTCATCAATAAAGAAATCACTTATTGGACCATAATTAATACTTGCTAAATTTGGAACAGATGTAAAATTAGTATCAAAATAGAGCAATGATGGGTCGTTGGGGTCTGCGACTACAGAGTAGCTACCATTAGCAGGATTAAGTAATGATGTGTAATCCACCATGAAAAAGACTCTTCTGGCATTTGAATCAATTATGGCTTTGCCTAATTGTCCAGCAGATAAATTATGGGGAATAGATGCTATTATTGTGTTGGTTGTACAATCTATAATATCTATTGTTGAGGCGGTGGAAACATATATGCGATTTAGGGCGTGATCGACTGTTATATATTTGGGAAATTTATTAACGCTAATATATTGTTCAACTGTATCTGTGGATCCATTTATTACTGCTATTTGACTTGTGGTAATCAGGGATACATAGATCTTATTGGTGTTTTTATTGATAGCTGATGCTCTTGGATTTTTACCAACATTAACAGATTGTCTAGAGACAGAAGTAATCGGATTATTAGTTAATCCTGTTACTATTGTTATATCTTCGCTATTAAAATTAGTTATATATGCCTTCAGTGTTAAAGGATTGATATCTCCATCAATTGGTCTATTTCCTGTGGAAACAGTGTCTAAAGAAACCGATAGTGGTAACTGATTAGGCACATTAACAAAGAATATTCTAGAATTACTGCTATTAATAAAAATTAATCTAGGATCGTCGTAAACCTCGTTAATCTTAATAAAAGAGCCAGCATAAACTATACCTGAAGTAACAAATACTTTCTTGGTCGAAGAAGTTATGTTAGATGAATATGTTAAGTATAGTGTATTTGTTGATCTGTCATATAGATAAGTTCTACCAGTAGCCTGATCATATATTAGGTCTAAGCCAGAAACCATAAGCTTGGTTGTTCCTGACAAGAAACATTCAGCAGACAAGGACTTATTCGTACTCAGAGTATTCAATTTAAATAGTTGATTATCTTTTCCATATCCTGTAAACTTAAATGTTGCGTGTAGGGTATTTGATGTAGAGTCTATATAGAAGTCTTTTAATGGTTCGGATATGATAGTATTAATGGTGGGTGTAACATTACTATTACCATCAAAATATAGGAGGGAGGGTGTGCTGTTACTATATGATGGTTGATCTAATAGAACAAAAACCCTATTTAAGGATGTATCTAAAACAACTTTACCTGGTTTAGCATTATATTGTCTGCAATTAATAATATATAAAACTTTATCATTATATCCGTCTAACACAACAACAGATGTATCTGTAGATACATAAACCTTATTTAATATATCATCTACTGTTATATTTTTTGGCCCATCATTTATATTTATACTACCAATAAAAGCATCTGTATTAGTATCTATAATAGTAACCATATTACTAGTATTATTGGCTATATACAGCTTGTTAGTTTTCTTATTAATTCCTAGTGCTACTGGTCCACCTTGTCCTGTAACGGATGGGGCGAATGTAACAGCATTTAATTCGGATGAAACGTTGAAGAAACTGCTATCTAAAAATAATGCGCTGCCTATTGGACGACTGACGGTTCTCTGTACTGCTCCGTCTTTTGCATATATAATATTATTTCCGTCATATGTAATGGATACAACAGTAGAAGTTGTATATGTTCCGAAACCTCCTCTACTGACATTATTTTCATAAATTTCTAAAATTCCATTAGAATTAAAATACCAACAATAATTTATATCAGTAAAATCAGCATCTGCTTTTGGGTCAGAGGTTAGACCAAACATTATACCGGCATTGGTTTGTGATGCACGAGCGGAGCAGTATGCGCTTCTTACGAACCCTTCATTGGAGTATACCTGAGCATTCCAGTTATTACTGCCGGATGTTTTGGCAAATTTTCCGGGAGCAGTATTCACCACGCCACCAGATACTACCGATGTCCACTGTCCAGCTCCTGTGTCGAATGTATTCAATGTTTTATATGAATATGGATCTATTACACTAATATTATTACTTAGAGAATTAGCAACATATAATTTACGGTTTATTGGATCAGAAACTAAATCGACTGGACCACTACCAACAGTAATTTGTTGATCTAATAAATTTGATGGGGTAAAGTTTCTTCTAGATGGAGTTATACTTGGAGTAACGGTAGGTGTAGGCAAAAGAATATTTTTATTAGCTATATCTGAGCTATATTTAAATCTTAAAATATATCTTTGGCCAGGACTAGCTAAGAAAGATTGGGACACCCATCCATCGGCATTTAGTAACAAGCATTCGTTTCCATCTACAACAGAATCAACATCAGCATTGCTGACAGTGATAGGAAGATTATTTGTAAGTGGGGTAGTAGACGGAATGAAATTATTCTTATAAGCAACATACCCTTTGACTATCCTAAAACTATTCATGAATCCACTAAATCTGGCAAAATTTTCGCCGTCTGCGCCTATTCTTAGTTGTCCTAATGATCTTCCCGGTCTAAGAGATGAGATAACTGTTGAACCTATTTGTAGTCCATCTATAAAGAATTTCCAATTATTATCTTCTCTAGTAATTGCTAAATTATACCATCTTCCAGTAATAGGTTTCCATGGTACGCTAATAGATGAAGAGAATGTTTTATCTCCAATTAATATACCTATATGTCCAACGTTAACAACATTTGTTGTGGATGTTCCATTATAATATAGTCCCCATTTATTATTTAATAATGGTCCGTCTGATTGTCCACAGATACCTATAACTTTTGACACATCATCAAAATTGATCCACATCTCAAGCGTAAAATCTCCGCTACAAATAAAATCCCAATCTTGACTATCATCTAGATAAATCCAATTCTGAATATTTTGTTTACATTTTGTTTGATCTATAAATTTATTAGGACTATTAGTTATGCTGTTACAGTCTGGGTCCAGGATATCTTTTTTCACACATACACAATATCCTCCAGTATTATCTCCATAGAACGAATCATTTATTCCTAAAAATAGGTAGCCAGATGATAGAGCTTTACCAGAATATGTCTTTCCAAAAGATATAACATTATTATTGTTTGATACTGAACCCAGTGTTGGATTAGCAGAATCAACTATAACACCATTAATATATCCTCCTGAAAAAGGATTCGTTCCATTAAATGTAGCACAGCCTTCACTGGAGATAAAAATATTTTCTCCTGTATTAAAATAAACACCTGTATTAAAAAATCCAGATTTGTTGGCCTCTAAATAAAAATTATTGCATACTATTGAATCTTTAATTATAGCAGATTGGTTGAAATAGGCGCTGGATCCTCCAACTCTATAGTTAAGAGTACTGATTGTCGCGTCTTCGTATACTTTTACCGTTTTTCCCTCTGGGCTAGTATCTAAGAAATTTTGTGAACCATTAGTTCCATTCATAGGTAAAGATAAAGCTATTTTACCTTTATTTGGAGCTAAATTAACAGCATATTTATCCCAATCTGTAACCCCATTCTCAAAACTACTATTACTAAGTATACTATTATTAAATATACATGGTGTAGATGGAGGGGTGGTTGTTGGAGTTGCTGTAGATGTTGGTGTTTGACTTATGCAGGGTGTAAAGCCGTAACTGATGGACGATAAAAAACTGCCTGTAGCAAAACTCGGAGAAGATAAATCTACAAACAAGTAGAGTCTACCGCTTGTTGTTGGTATATTATTATATGATGTTCCTACCTTGAATGGGGTTCCATTCATTCCTATTTTACCCAACAACGACTGTCTTTCAAATATATAATTAGGTCCAACGGTGTTTGGAAGTCCATTGGGTCCGCTTGGAGTACCAAAACTAGAATCTATCGTTCCAATAGTACCTATTACTAGTCGGATATTTCTACCATTTGTTATATCTATATCAACGCCAGTATCTAATGGAGTATTTGGTCCATGGGTTTTTGGGTTGATAGTTAAATTATATTTACATTGAGATATGATTGTTGTAGGAGTAGGAGTAGGAGTAGATGTTGGAGGTGGGGTTGGTAATGGTTGTGTAATAGTTCCTAGTGGAGCTGCACATAAACCAGCGGTAACACCATCTTTGGTAAACGCCAAACCATTTCCAGATATACATAGATTCATAGCCCAGTGTGGATTTGGTGTTAGTCTATTTGGTCTAACATCTATGAAATATCTTTCACCGCTTAGTGGAATAGGTAGTCCAACAAATGTCTCTTTAGCGGGAGTATTTCCTCCGTATGGGGCATAGATTTTTCCACCAATATTAACAGCACCAAATGTATTGTGGTTGATTGTAAATAGGAATATCTCTCTGCGATTTGATACTCCGTCTTGACCAGTTATTACCAAAAAATAATCAAATACCGCAGCATTACATCCGTGAGGATTATAAGATGTTAATACTGCTCCATTAAGGGATGGTAATACACCACGATTAATTGATCCATTTATAATTTGTACAAATTCGATCATCTATTTTTCTCCTAGGATGTGGCTAACACCCCTACATAAACCCTAAACACCAGATCTCTATCCTTCTTAATACACGAATCATCCTCACAGAAAGCTCCTCCAATATATTGATTATTTAAACTAATTACCATACCGTATGGATCTGGTAAATCATTATTTGGCATAAATTTAATAGTATATGTAGATCCTGGTATTAAATTGATATTAATTCCAGAAGTAATATCCCAAGTATTATATTGATAAGAATTACTGGCCTGAATATTGACACTTTGGCTATGTAATAGTGTCATATTATTACCTGGTTGTCCACTGTAAATTTGCACTGTACCTGTACCACTATATAATCCAACAAACATAGTTTCTATTCTAGATAATCTACCAAAAATATTATTTGTAAATGTTTGTGTCCAAGAACCAGTAGCAGATAGTCCTACTATAGCCGATTTATTTGACTGTTCTACACTTAGAACATTCACATATCTCGGACTGGGTGTTGGAGTAGCAGTATATGTTGGAGTGACTGTATTGGTAGGAGTATTACTGGGTGTTACGGTATTGGTAGGCGAAAAGCTTGGTGTGTTGGTTGGTGTTGATGTGTTTGTTGGAGTAAATGTGTTTGTTGGAGTATTGCTGGGTGTTCTGGTTGGAGTTACACTATTTGTAGGTGTTTGTGTTGGAGTGGCTGTTGGAGTAGCAGTCAATCCTGGAGTTACGGTATTTGTTGGAGTAATTGTTGGAGTTCTTGATGGAGTTCTGGTATTTGTTGGGGTCAAACTTATGGTGGGAGTATTAGTTGGAGTGAAACTAATAGTTGGAGTGTTAGTTGGGGTGAAACTAATTGTTGGTGTGTTACTTGGAGTCTGACTTGGTGTTGATGTATTTGTTGGGGTTTGACTTGGTGTTGAGGATATAGTCGGAGTATTAGTTGGCGTATTAGTTGCGGTATTGCTTGGAGTAATAGTAGGAGTAGGACTATTTGTTGGTGTTGGTGTTGGATCATATGATCGACAACTAAATGAAAAGTCTTCATACTCTATAGAATCATCTAGTAAAACAGGAGTATTGCCAACATAGGAACCCCAATACCATACAGACCCATTACCCTGTATACCATAATTAATATGCTGTCCAATATTTCCATCAAATACTTTAACTTTAGTCCAATCTCCAGGAATTTGAACAGGTGCGTATCTATCTAGGTTGTCTCCAAGTCCTAACTGTCCATGATTATTCCAGCCCCATGACCATAATGAATTATCTTGTTTGAGCGCAAGCGTGTGATTAACTCCGCAAACAACAGTTTTCCAATTATTATCACTGCCTATTTCTACAAAAGTAGATGTACCACCGGTACCATTATTTCCAAAACGACCCTCGTTTGATCCTCTGGCAAATAATTTACCGGTCTGACTAATCAACATAGAATGATATGGTCCTTCGCTATAGGATAGCGGAGGTAAATTATTATCTGGGGCAAGTGGTATACTAGATACGATAGTTTTTATACCCGCAGACCTATCAAACTTAGTTACAATATCAATATCTGGACCTTGTGGTATATTGTTTGAAACAGGGAATGGGAAAGCGTTTGGAATAGAGTTGTACCCACTCATAGACACAAAAGAAAATCTTTGAGTTATCAAAGTTATCCCAGAATGTAATATTGTATTCAATATTCTCATAGATGTTTTGGTGGCTGAACTATTGTATGCCGGAATACCTGAATTGACACCATTCGAGATATCTTCAATATTTGCTAATCTACCTAAAGAAGCACTATTATTTCCAATTGGTATAGAATATAAAATATTTATGCCTTTTGGTGCTACAACATAGACATTCTGTGGCAATGGAAGAGAATATCCTGTAGTAGCCCTAATATTTGGATATATGGTCGCCACTGGATTTACTGAATAATCATATCCTGGTAATAGTATTCCATTTATACCAGCAGCACGAACTAAAGGATCATCATTTATTACTTTGGTTAATACATATAAAATATAATTATTTCTACTAATTTGACCATAGCTGATATCTAGAATTTTTTGATTTGGGAATTTGGAAATAAATTCTGGATAGTAAAATTCTGTAAATATATCAGTGTCACGATCATCCGCCCCACCCCAACCGTATAGTTCCGAACCGTCTTCGCTTGCGGCAAAACTGAATGTTAGGTTTTCAGCTATGGACAGAGCCAATGTTTTAGACCATAGTTGTGTAGCTAGTTTAGAATCTACTCTTGGATTATCCGCTACTTGTACATAAGTACGACTATCTGGAATAATTCTAAAAGCTTTTCCTGTTGTATCAGAAACAATATTTTTCCCCCAGAAATACAGATATTTATCTTCTGGTTGAGAAGGTGTTTGTGTTGGTGTTGGTGTGTTTGTAGGAGTATTGGTTGTTGTCGATGTTAATGTCGGAGTATTGGTTGGAGTACTAGTATAGGTAGGAGTAGGAGTTTTAGTAAAATACTGTGCTCCACAAGAAACTATATTATCGATAATAATACCGTCATTACCATCTACACTGGTTGATAAATCTTGAAATACTACTCTGGTTACTTCCGATGTAGCTGTATATGTTATAATACCATCTTCCCATTGTAAATTAGTAAGACTATGATTGGGATATGATGCAGAAGAAAACGTGAAGTCTGTCGTTTTCATCTTAGATGATATTGGTTTAATATTTCTCTTGTCGGCGCTAGACCAATTTATAGATTTATCATTTTCTCCTATGGCTACTCTTACCGTTTTCAAGACATTATTGGGTGTTAGACTATTGCCTGGGTTTCCGGTATATTTAAACCTAATAGCATAAGAGTCTCCCACATTCGTATAGAACGATTGACTGATCCAACCATTAGTATATCCAGTTAAGCTTACTGCATAGTCACCATTACTGAGTGGTCCAACTCCGCCCTGTCCTCCGAGATAGCCTATTTGTTTGTTAGTCCCTCCAAGTACATAAACTCCATAATAATCCCAATTTTCTAATATTTGAGTTTCATTATTTTCAAAGCTTGGATTTTGGATAACATCAGTAAAATAACATTGTGTTCTAGTAGGAGTACTAGTAATAGTTGATGTAACCGTATTTGTAGGAGTTTGTGTATTTGTTGGTGTGTTGGTTGGGGTTTGTGTGTTTGTTGCCGTATTAGTAGGTGTTGTGCTGATAGTAGGACTATTACTAGGAGTCTGACTGTTTGTGGGTGTGTTACTTGGGGTGATTGTGTTTGTTGGTGTGGCAGTATTAGTTGGGGTTCTGGTGTTGGTAGCTGTCGGCGTAGTTGTCGATGTATTAGTTGGTGTGGCTGTATTGGTGGGTGTGCAGGTTGTTGTTCCTGTTGGTGTTTGTGTCGGAGTAACAGACATAGTAGGCGTGTTGGTTGTTGTCGGAGTAACGGGCGGTGTTCTCGTAGGCGTTGCAGTAGGAGTGGGAGGAGGAGTACTAGTACTTGTAGCAGTAGGGGTTGGTGTTGGTATAAGGGTGTTGATATCACTGTATACCGCATTAGGAAATACTATATATTTTGTTGATGATGTATTCAGATTTGATAAAGAATTTGCAAATATGGTACGCTCATAATTTTCATATGTTTGACTAAATTCATCATTAGATGTCATTGCAAAATATGAATTTGCAGATAATTGATTGGATAGCTGTGTTACTATGCCAGCAAATGTAGTGGTAATACCAGAGATATTGAATACCGTACCGTCGCTTCTAATAGCGTCTATACTAACACCCGATCCGGATCCAAACCACGGAGCACTTAGAGCAATATCTGTCCATGTCGCTCCTCGTGTTGATGCTAGTGGTATGGTAGATAAACTATGTGCTGGTCTCAGATTACTATCGAATGCAATACCTGGATTATATGATATGTTGTATAATAATACTATTTCATTTGTTTTGGTTAAAGCTATGAAAAAACCATTTGCTGCACTTTTATAGCCCATAAGAGAATTTACAGCTATAACTTTTTTAAATGAACCATAAACAGTTACAGGCGTTAATGAAATATCGGTCCATAATTTTAGATCATCATTACCGTCTATGCCATATGCTGTATATGCTGAGTAGCCTGGGGCAGTAGATCCTCCTTGTATATTCCTTAATCCTCCGTCTGCGCCCAAGGTCGTTAATCTAGGATAGTCTACTACTCCGAGAGTTGGAACGTTTGGACCCCAAACATAAACCTGATTCAGAGTATTTACTCCATAAAAACATCCATGCACATAGTATATATCTTTCCAATTATCTGCAACAGAACCTTCTATAGTAATTCTGGTTAACCATCCAGCAGTATTAGCGGGTACGCAGGTTGGTGAACCAGATCTGATATTGGGCCAATCAGTGTAATATGGACTAGGGATAGTATATGATCTGTGCTGATTGTCTCCAGGAGAGGTATAATTTGTTCTACCATCATTGGCAACATTACTATGAGAAGAAATATAAACCGAATTATACATATCTAGAATTTTTGCATAATTACCGGCATCATTAAATCTCCAGCTGGGTCCATTTGAACACGAAGTTATACCAGCTTTAGCATTTAGGATGGTTGTAAGAGTTCCAGGATTACCATCTCCAAGAACTTTTCTATATTCTGGTCCAAATAAAGCCATTCTTTGTGGACTATAAATATCTATAGTATTGGTATAGCTAAATATTGGTGATTGTGGGCGATCATACATAGGATATGTTCTACTAATAAAAGTTCCACCACCAGCTATACTGCCGAAAATAGTTGGAACTCTTTTTCTATATCCCAAACCCAAGCCGCTATATGCTTCTAGACGAGACTGATCCAGATTTTGATAAACATTATTATTTACAATAGTCCATAATTGTCCTGTTGTTGTAATAGCGTGAAGAGAAAATGGTGTTAATAAAACCTTTTTCCATTTTTTCCCCGAAAGCTGTGGCCAAGAAGCAAATTTATTAAACATAGTTTGATATGGATTGGCATCAAATTGCCCAGCATATACATAATGTTTTGGGGCGTGTAAGTAGACATCTCCATTATTGTCAACAATAGCAAAAGATCCCACATAAGGAGGACATAGATCGGGAGCATTATTATATCCATCAGCTATTGGATTAGTATAACAACTACTAAATGACTGTACTCCACCACCAATATCAATAGCTTCAGGAGCAAAAGTGTTGTGGTAAAATACTGATGATGGACTGGTATTATAAATACCTCCTAAACCCACATATTGACCACAACTTGTGTCTCCAAAACTTCCATATATCTGTGGATTATTCCAGGGATTATATCCTTTAACATATATCGCCATGCTTTATCCTTTTTAGCAATTACTACATTCGATAGTTAGAAAATCTGTAGATGTTTTATTCATACCATCTTGAGATGTCACCTCAATTTTTGCAACAATAGGGGATACATTTTTAATATTTACCAACGCACTTATCTGGCCCACACCATCTCCAAATCCTGCTATTCCGCTAGCAGGGGTGATAACAGATGTATTATTATCAACACTAAACACATATTTATATGGTTTACCTTTATCAAAATTTCTAGCATCAACAGTAATTGGAAATGCTTGATCTCCACAAGCTCCCGAAAGAGTTAGTTTTGGACCATTTGTAAATTTTACAGATGGGTAACTGATTGTTCTTCTGGGTAGACAAGACTTACATCTAATTGGAATAGATTGCACAATAGGAATACAAGAATCGAATGGTTCTGCGACTACAGAAACTTGTAATATTGCATACAAATTATTTTGTCCATAATTTTCTTTATAATCTGGATCAAGCACGTAATTTGTAAAACAATCTGGGCAATCTGTTGTATCAAGCGATGGAGCAAACATCATATAAGCATTTATATTTTGGCTAGTGCTCTGTGGTGTAATAACCCCTTCTTTTGGCAATATCTTAACTGGCCAGTTTGATTGAAAATTACTTAGTTTATATTGATATTTTGTTCCGGGTAGTAATTGAGAAATATTAATACTTAAATATTGATAATTTTGATTTTCTCCTTCGAGAACAAAAGATGGAGCAGGGAATGAGATGACCGGTATTTGACTAACACTACACCCTGTTGCACCACTTCCTTGTACCAAACCACCTATAGCCGGAACAAATACTGGGTATGTTGCTGTTGATGACATAATGGCGTAATAGGCTTTATTACTCTCTAATTGAGTGAGACTAGAATTTTTATCTCCTACTCCATTTGTTTTATAAAAAGTAGGAATAATACCAGCACTATTTTGAGATGTATAAATAGAGTCAACATTTTGTATAAATGTATTATATTGTGCTCTTTGATCAGAAGACATATTTGATGGTGGCGTAAGAAGAGTGAGCGGTTCTTTGCCTAAATATGTAAATATAAAAAATCTGGTTGTGATTATCATTTATTTAAACTCCTAGCTCAAATTGATTGCTGGGGCCGTTAGAGCAATGTTTGTGTACTGGTAGACGGTATTGGAAAGAGCAAAAGATATATCGACATTTGTACCAAGGAATATGCGAGATGGATCTATCTGTAATTGGCCAATAACAGTATTTTGATAAATAATAGATATTGGTGTCAAAATATTTGGGCTGCTTGTTTGAACAATTGGTAACTTTATATTAACGCTTGATACGTCTGTATTAGTGGTTGCAAACTTAGCAACAACATTACCACCAACTGTATATGTATAATTATTTGTCTGATTAAGGAAATATGAAACCTGATTAATTGGCAATGGAGTAGCTGTAGGTGTTGGAGTTGGAGTATTCGTAGGAGTGGCCGTTATTGTTGGCGTAGGAGTACTGGTTGGACATATTATGGTTAATATATCCTGTGCTACTGAACATCCATCAGATAACGATACTTTTAAGATCAAATTATTAATCATATTATTGGTCTCTGTACTATACTAATACACTATTGGGGCAATATACATGTTTTCAACAATTTATTTGGATCACAGGTTTCTCCAAGTTCTAATCCAGATTCTGTGGAAACATTTTGTGGATATTCTATCAATTCAAAATTTCTGGGAAGTTCGGAACAATTTCTTGTGTTTACCAAATATACTAATCTAGTGTTTTTTACAACGCCAGTTTCCAAATCTTTTAAAGAAGCATATATTATTGAGATTTGGTTATTTGTCATATTAAACATGGATGTTACTGTTTGTTGTGTTTCTCCGGCAAAAAATCTTCCAGTCATAGGTTCTATAGATATGGGAGCATTCGCAGGTATTGTGTAGAATTTATATTCGTAATATCCATTAATAGTAAGATTATTAGCTGTTAAGCTAAGTGGGGTATCTATATAAGAATTATTGTTCTCAATAATATTAGGAACACTAGCTGTATTATTGGTGCCAAAAGATTGATTGATGGTATTTCCTAAAACATCAAGATTTGTAAAATTAATAGTAAACTGATCATTAATATTAGATAATAATGCTTTTTCAATAATTGGTTGATTAATAGATGTGTCAAGTTTACAGATGGGGCATATGATTTGTGCAATATCTCTGCTGAGTGTAGTGCTGTTCCTCAATAAAGAAATTTCTACAAGAGCAGATTGTGTGCATCTGAGACTCATTTGTACCTTGCAAGAAATATTTCTTGATGATGGAGTAATAGTAAATCCATTCAAATATTCTTGAGTAAATTTATTGGTGCAGCATGGGTTTGAGAATTCATATGTCTTCTCATTTAATGGTATAGTATTAAGAGATTGAATATCTAATACTCTGTATTTAATAGCATATTCTGTTCCAGGTTCCATATTTGTAATATCAAAATCTAGACTTACAGTATCTAAACATTCTAGTCTTTTGACAGCAGAAAGGCTCGATAAAATATTTTCAGTCACAGAAACTGCCTGACCAGCAGATGAACAGCTACTATAAATGATATTTTCTTCTGGATCTTTAATTCTAACCCAAGTAATATCTGTATGAGGATTAGTATTTGTTGGGTGTGGAAAAATATTAATGGTATAGTTGATTGGATCGTTATCTGCTATTTGATTAGCAGTGGATTCTGATATAATATTCGCTGAATATCTATCCATTTCCGATGCTCCTATGCCATCGGACATTAATGGTGGACGAGGAGCTATTGGATGATCCGGTCTTTCAACTGTGCCACCACCCTCTATTTGATTATTTAAATTAGCTTCCAAGACCACAACATCATTAATAACAATATTGAATCGGGCACGATCACAACTATGTCCCTTTCCGCAAGGAGCACCAACAACAGTGGTTGGATCATCAACATATATAGCCTCAACCATATATCCTTTAAGAGTAAATCTGTTTGGTATAATGACCGTATTTAATGTATTATTTTTAAATTTGATTCTTTCCATTGTTTTTACCTTATGCACAATTTCTAATGTTGAGTACAAAAATCTTAGTAAATATTACTGTTCCCGTATTATCTAAAATAGAGGCTATGCAAGTCTTATTATTATTTAGTGCCTTGTCAATGTTGCTCACATCTACACTAACAGAACCTTGACTATCCGTGGCTTTTATCTCAAACGAAGCCGCAACTAACTCAGATTTATCAGATGCTTTTGTAATCTGTATTACGTATGAACCAGCTAATGATTCTTTGTTTTTCTTCCATGCGAAAGTAACAACAGGAATTTGATTGTCGCAACTATCTGTAACAGTATCAATAAAAATGTCACTGGTTGCTGGGGGCGGTGTTGGACTTGGTGTTGGAGAAGGTGCTGGCGCACATGGACATTCTTCTATAACAATTCCATCATCTATAGCTGTTGTTGTATTACAAAAATCGCTAAAGTCTATATTACCAAAAACTTCATTTTGTCTTGGTCCAAAAGACTGAGTATCAGAATTTAAGGTGATTGTTTTTATACCAAAATTAGAATATGTATTGGAGCCGTAATATCCTGCTAAAACATAAGATTTAGGAGATATTTCTATAACTCTTTTAACTATATTATGCTCATCAAGTGAGCTAAATCTGTCTAATTTAATTGGAGATGCTGTAGTAATATTATTAGATAATTTTAAATATCCAAACAATACTCTGGTTGAAGTATCATATTTTGTTACAGATTGTGACTTAATTCCAAGGGTGCCATAACTATCTTCGGGCTGTCTATCACAAGGAACTGTTGTGCAGTCGCGGTAGTCTAGTCCTGAATAATTAAATTGTCCAGTAATTAATGATTGTTTTTCTAGCCAGTGTAATAGTGATTGGTTTGATCCTCCTAACTGATCCAATGAATTACTTTTGATAGAGAGGTTTAGAAATAAAATAACTTCTGAGCCTAGATCTAATTGATTGCATCGGATATTCTCAAAATTAACTTTTAGTGAACCACTATTAGTATTATCGGAAATAGTAAATACGGTATTGGGTATGATTACTGGTTGATCGGTCGTTGCGATACCGGTTTCTGCATATTTATTAATTTGTAAGCTAGTGTTGTTGTTATTAATGATTAAACAAATTATATTCTTATTATCAATTGTTTTAACGAAAATATTTTGTAGATAGGTATTTTTATTATCGGTGTTGGCATAAATATATCCTTTATCTCCAAAATTTTCATCCATAGTACCAGAAAACATATTGTATTTAGCTACTATAACCGTGTTTTGTTTTATAGATGAAAATGTTTCAAATACAATATATAAAGTATCATTAGAAAAATAAACTTCTTTACCAATGAATTTACTACCGTCGAACTCTGATAATGATGATCTAAGTTGTATATATGTTTTATTATTATTGAAAGTGTTATCTATAAGACCAGAATTAGTAAGTCTCAATACTATACCAAGAGATCTTTTATTAACAATGTCATATCCATTACAAAATAGTAAAATTTTATTATCTGTTTGAATATGCAAGCCAAAAACATCTAAAAGTTTAATTGACGATGATTCACCTATTGTATCTATTGTTACGTATCCGGTTCCAGAGCCAAATGTTCTGTCCAATGCTCCTGTTGCTGAATATCTGGCAACTAGTGCTTTGTAGTCTGTTTGTCCTGCTGCTATAATTTTGGTTTGTCCTGATACGGTTTGTGTTGTTATGTGATCAAATTTTGCAGAGACTCTTAGGTTGTTGGAGTTATAGAATATGCTATTAACTTTGCCCTTGGTTCCAAAATCACTGTCTATAGAGAAATATGTTGAAGTTTTACCGTCTGTTTGTTGTACATATTGTAGTTTTGTTTTACCAACAAGCGCCCTAGATACTGGAACATTATCATTAATAGATAAGCATGATCCATAACCTGTCATAATTAACTCATTATCTGATATTTTAGTAACAGATGTAAGCTTATCAGTAGATACCAACTTTAGAGAATCTTTAACAGTATAATTATTACAGGCAACACTGGTTTTGAGATTAACGGTGATACATGCAACTGTTGGAGTTGGTGTTGGGGTTTGGCATGGTGGGCAGTTGATCCCTGTATTTTCTTGTCTAGAAAAATTTAATGGGTCTTTGCCGATTTGTACCTGTTTTACCATGTAGTCTACTCCTTAGTTAATAATCCATACAGAGTCTTTGTTTACTACACCCTGAGAAACATAGACCCTTAATTCTGTGATTATATTTAAATTATCTCTAACGTCTGAAGATCTGTACCATGACTTATCCGCTCCAGCTACTATGTATATACCATTTTCAATAGGATCTGTTTGGTTTTTAACTAATACTCTATCATTAATGGATGTTTGTATTCCATCTATTACAGGTAGTCCTGTTAGAGTTATATTAGCAACTGTAGCTAAACGAACCTGTCTAATAATAACATCATCAACACATCTCAAGTCAGATTGTATAGCACCTTGTGTTGAAAAATTGGATGGTAATAACCATTCACTCTTAGAATTAATGTTGCCTTGTTGTATGTAAACAGGACAATAGTTATCTTGTGATCCGGCTAAATTATCGGAGAATAATTTGCACCATTCTCCTGTGGTGGGAACATAAGAAACTAAAACCCAAGGAGCAAATTGACTACCAGAATTTTGTACAGTATACACATCTGAACCTGTCCATGTATTTCCTCCAATATTATTCTTAACTAATACTAAATCTCCATTATCTAAAGATATTCCATCTATAACGAGCGGAGATCTAGAACCTGTCATTATAGCTGATCTATATGATCCAGATAGATTTGTGTATGGTAGTGCTTCTGTGGTACCAACCTTAACTATGAGATAGTTTCTCATAGCACATCTATTAACCAAGCTTGGTGTGGGCGTATTGGTAGCTGTAGGACTACTTGTGACCGTAGCTGTTGGTGTTGGTGTGGATGTTGTTGTTGGTGTTGGAGTATTAGTACTAGTCACACTAGGAGTAGGAGTATTGGTTGGTGTCTGGCTAGGTGTAGTAGTATTTGTTGGGGTCTGAGTGTTAGTAGGTGTTGGTGTTGTAGTCTGAGTTGGTGTGCTTGTAGCCGTATTTGTCGGAGTTAATGTGTTTGTAGGAGTTGGAGTAGGTGTGACATTAATAATTTTACGACAATCATCAGAAAAATAGAAACAGATATTGCTATTTACGGGATCGTTAATAAAGAAAACAGATGCTCCTGTACAATCTGTTACATTCTTATATTCTTCTGACTCACAAGATACTAATACAGATCTACTCTTTAATAGATTTCTACTATCATCATATAAATTAATGGTTAAATAATTCAGTTCGCAGAATTCTTGTTTAACCGCGATGAAAGCTGTTGTTAAATACTCATAATACTGTGCAACAAAATTATCTTCAGTAGAATATACCTTAACATTATCTGTTCCAATAATTTCAAAAAAGTATCTATTGCCAATATTTAAATTAACAAAAACAACCTGTATTCTATGATGAGGAGAAATAAGCTTATTGTTAGTGCAGCAACCTAGGAAGTACGCTGGTTTATCAGTACCTATACATTCATCGAGAGGATAGTTGGTTGGGCTAGGTGTTGGTGTTTGACTGGTAGTATTGGTCGGTGTTAATGTAGTGGTTGGTGTTGCGGTCAGTGTTGGTGTTAGTGATGGAGTAATAGACTGTGTTGGTGTTGATGTATTGGTAGGAGTAACTGTAGGTGTTGCTGTAGTAGTTGGTGTCGCACTATTCGTTGGTGTGCATGTATTAGTTGCAGTATTAGTAGGCGTCTGTGTTGGAGTAGATGTGTTAGTCGGAGTAGTTGTATTAGTAGGAGTATTTGTTGGCGTTGGCGAAACTGGTGGTGTTTCACTTGGCGTAGGGGAGTTGGTTGGTGTCTGTGTAGGAGTTGTAGTATTAGTTGGTGTTTGGGAAGGCGTTGCTGTATTAGTAACAGTATTAGTTGGTGTGTTAGTTGTTGTAGTAGTCGGAGTTGGTGTTGAAGTTGGAGTCTGGCTATTAGTTGGAGTATTTGTTGTTGTGCTTGTGACAGTAGAGGTGGGCGTATTTGTTGGCGTCTGACTAGGAGTATTGGTGGGAGTTGGAGTATTAGTAGGCGTTGGAGTTATACCGGGAGGGATTCCTCCACAGTCTAGTGTTATATTATCCTCTACAACCTCATCTGTAGAAAGATCTGTCAAAGAAGCATTAAAAATATAATATCTTGCATCTTGACATGTGGCCTTGACCAAGAAATTACCAAGAACAGTAGAATTGGCAACAAAAGTTTCATAAGGAGGATCAAAACTAACTGTGCCGTCAGAAGTAACTTTTGTAAAATTTAATTGATAGCTATGGCCAGGAATTAATCCACTAATATTTAAAAAGATTTCTACTCCTAATGAACAAACATCAGGATTATTGGTTTGAATAATAGTTTTTGTAAATTGTAGACTTAACATTTATTTCCTCTCACTTGCACTTTAGTGTGGCCAGTGTACTATCTGAAAAATTATTGTATGAGTCTGTGACTGTTAATTTAACAATAACAGATTTTGATCTGCCAGAATATTGCACCAAAGTATTGATATTTTCTACATCTGTTGTAGCAATAACAGTACCGCTAGGAGGAGAGAATTTAAGATTACCACTTTCTCTAGAATCGAGAGCAGAAAAACTATAAGCATATCTATTCCCAGAAATTAGATTAGTAATTTTTCCAATTAAACTATTATCAAATCCTCCACAGTCTATAATAATATTATTTTGTTCAAATGAAGCAGCTAGGAATTTTGGTTGTCCACATTCGAGGGTCATAATATCTTCAACCCTATCTGTGTTATCATTATTGTTAACAATAGATACTTTTATAACATGAACTCTAGTATTTTTTAGTTCTGCTACAACCATAAAACTTTCGGAAATCTGTGTTCCAGTAATATTAAAATTATTAGGCTTAAATACTGCTGATCCTGAGCCGATTGTACTTAATGAGCAATTATATTGTACTCCTGGCACCATGTTCTCAACCTTAAAGGATAGGATAACCCCTTTAGGACAACAGTCTGGATTATCAATTTTTTGGGTTGTATTATCAAATTTTACTGATAGTTTTGACATAATCTTTCCTAATTACAGGTTGAACACTGAACTAATAAGTAGTCTTCAAAAGAATCTTGTGCTTGATTTTCTACAACTATTTTAATACAATATATATTGCTTTGTCCAATAAATTTAGCAACAGTATTTATGTTTTGAATGACATCACCGGCTGAAACAACCCCACTAGCTGGTTGAAAAGAAATAGTTGTTTTGGGATTGGTTTCGAGTGAAGAAAATGTATAAGTATAATTTTCTCCTAAAGTAGCATTATTAATTAATGCTTGTATATTTACTTGAGCATCACATCTGTAGGGCGCAGCAACCGGCAATAATGGTCTGTCGGCAAATCTAACATATTCTGAAAGTACTATTGGTACTGGCTCTGTTGGACATGTAATAATACTGCCACATTTAACAGTTACCATGTCGGAGGCGGAAGACGGAGAACCGGTTCTTGTTATAAGAACATTCATTATGTAGACCTGACTATCATTTATAGTGGCTACAGTAGAAAACTTTTGTGTTGCTTTGGATGCGTAGAATGTTTCTGTTGATGGTGAAAAAATGTTATCATTAAGATTTTTTAAAGAATATTGTATAGTATATTGTCTACCAAGCTCTAAACCATTAGCTACTACAGATACTATAATTCTTTTGCATTTTATTTGGTCTGTGTTTAGCTCTACAATTTTACTAGTTTGTATATCGTATGTTTCTGGAGTAAAATAGTGGCTAAAATCAAAGTCTATAGATAGATTAGTATCGTTCATTTTTTGACCTATTATTGATCATGGGACGTCCTCATATTAAATTATACACTGTTCATGTGTTTTTATGGTTATTGCATCGTACAACAGCCATCGCATCGATATTATTGAAACCATCAAAAATACGACACTTAATAAGGCTCTCAACTGTATCGCTCAAAATTTGGATATTGGTATAAATATTCATCTCTGGTTCTGATAAGTATACTATTCCACTAGGATTATCAAATACCACATATTCTGGATTATCTATACTGCTAAATGTATATGAATATTGCTGATTTAATTGACCGGTTAAATTGACATTGATCAATTTGGGAGATGTGCAGCATTCCAAATCAATAATGTGTTCGGGGAAACTCATAGAAAAATCAACAGGCTTAGGCAGAGGAGTTTCCGTATTACTTGGAGTAATAGATGGGGTTGGGGTATTGGTAGCAGTTTGTGATGGGGTGACAGTATTAGTTGGACTGTTTGTTGGAGTGTTGGTTGGAGTCTGTGTGGGCGTAGGAGTATTAGTTGGAGTTTCGCTTGGAGTAGAAGTATTGGTAACAGTATTTGTTGGAGTAGGAGTTGCTGTGCTTGTATTGGTTGGCGTAGGAGTTTGTGTCGGTGTATTTGTTGGGGTTTCTGAAGCTGTAGGTGTTGGAGTATTGGTGGATGTGTATGTGGGTGTTTGTGTGATACATAATTCGCCGCACTCTATAGAAGCGAAATCTGTATATATATTAGTACCATTTTTGGTAATTGATAATTTTACTAAATGAGAACTTGAACTTTCAATTATACCACTTACTTGTGCCGTTGTATATATATTACTAGTAGGAGAACTTGGAGTATATGAATATCCGCTTGGATTTAGAATAATTGATCCGCTGGGCGTAGAACCCTGATGAGTAAATGTTACTGCGTATATTTCATTTACTGATAATGGTATTCCACTAAATGGTATAACAATTCCATCTATGCACTTACTAATACTATAATTAAAAATTTTAGGCATAAAATATTATTCCTATGAACAAGCTCTACAACAAATAGATGCTATATTTTCTGCTACAACCACATTATTAAGCTTAACAACAAATTTCACCAATGTAACGCTTTCTGGGCCATCCATACTCAAAATAACACTTACGCTTCTTGATGCATTGGAGGTGGGTAGTAGAGATCCTGTACTATCTCCAGTAAATTGAACTCCATTATTATTTAAGTCAACAAATTCATAAGTATAGCTTTCTCCAACTGTTAAGTTGGATACTGTAGCAGTGAGGGTGTCTCCGGTACAACAGAAGGTAGAATAGTCACTAAAGGTTATGATTGGCACTGTTGATGCAGATGCGTAGACTGGTAGGTATTTGATAATAATACCATTAGTTAATTTAGAATACATAATACCAGTTGTGGCATTAATAACTAATTCTCCTACTCCTATTTGATCTGGTGCTGGTGGGTTGGAGGTGGTTATATCTCTTTTTATATATCCTGACATTATGGCGCTACTCCTGTAAATACTACAACACCGAAGTCAATATCTACATTACCACTTACTCTTAATTGTTCTGCATATAAATATCCATTTACTGTAAGTGTAGCATAGTTTTGACTACTAATATTGTATGGTACTGATCCATTGATAACAACTTGGGATTCATCGTTATTATTATCGTCATAATCTGCATTAATATATAATGCATAATTATTTGATGAACCATAAACCCCAAAATCTATGTTTGCTTTTCCTGAATTTAATATTGTTGCTGTGCCGGGTCTGATACTAAACCTGTTAGTAGTTGCACCATTAGTTACAGAACTAGATAAATATCCACCTCTTGTTGTTGAATATATTTCAGCTGATCCTGATGATATGCCCATGGTGGCTACTAGCAATACTGTTGATCCATTTACAATACTTTGACTATTAATAGTTGTATAATATGTATTATTATTTTGTATAATACCTATTGTATCACCGGTAACAAACTCCGCAGAATCTATAATATCATTTATAGTAATTTGTGTACTACTATTAATTGTAGCATTTCTATGGGGGTATTTATTCCATTGTAAATTAGAGTCATTAAATATTAGATCATTACCAGTAATAGTTTTCCATTTTGCCAAACCATTACCCATGTGAACTAACATTGCTCCAGATGGCATAACTGATGAACGATCAATAACTAGTCCACTAGTAACAACATATCCATCGGTAAATATATCTGGTTCATTACCATCTATAGTATATTCATTATTAGTATTAACTTTAATATTTTTGTCAAAGCTAATAGCGGATGCACCTAGTGATATATATGAATAATTAGATAATCTATTGTTATTATCTAATGTAAGTAAATAATTATTGACTAGATTTGGAATCTGGATATCAGCATTAATATTTAACCCACTATTATTTATATATATATTAGATAAACCGGATGATGATACCGGGCCAGTTTTCACAAGAATACCACTTGTATTTCCAACTATAATATTTTCTACATTATAGTCGCTAGGAATTATATTCTCTCCACTTGCTACTATAAGTTGTCCTGTGGTTGAAGCAGTATTGTATCTGAATTCATCAGATGTTATACTGGATACACTTGCTGATCCATTAACGTCTAATGCAACAGATGGGTTTTTACCAATACCTAGATTACCGGAAGATACGACTATAGCTGGATAACCACTATTTTGTATTTGTATTTTATCATTATCTACAGTTATATAATTATTGTTTCTACCTACTGCTACAGTATTGTTTCCACTATAATAAATAGTATCTCCAATAATAATATTATTACTTCCTGATACTATATTATTTTTACCCAATACTGTATGATTACCAGTTGTACTATTACCTATACCTATTTTTGTATAATATTTACTAATATCTAAAACGTTGGATAGTTGCTCATTATCTGCTATATCAACAACAAATGCTCCTTGTGTTGTGGCAGTGGTGGAGTTTAGTATTTTTGACTTGATAACGGCATAATTGATTTGGTTAGCGCTATCATTTTTTCCAGATAGGTTTATAGCAGCAGGGGTGTCTCCCACCGATGGTATTATGGACGGTTTATGATACAATGTTAATATTGATGGGTTGCTTGAGTGGCGGTTTTCTACTCTGATACTTTCAGCACATGCTGTTTGAAAGATATGTAGAGGAACTTGAGGTATATAATTTGGAGGCATATTCAAGCCAAGCTTACCATCCGCATCAAAAAATAAGTTTTTCCCAGACTTTCCATAAACAATAAAGTTATATGATCCATTTTGTAGATTAAATTCATTATTTCCAGAAGCTCTAAGAATGGATGTATAATCAAATTTATCTCCAATCAATAAATCATGATTTTCATTAGTATAAATATTGGATCCGTCAAATCCTCCATTGCCATCATTGATTTGTAATGAATAAGATGATCCTTGTGGAGTACCGGATTGAAGTACTATATTTTGTGATAGAGAAAGCCATCCTGATCCTGTGGATAAAAATTGAATATAATTATCATCCGATAAAGAGTAACCAGATAAACCATCAATTTTTTGAGAACCAGATGGTATAATAGATAATGTATGATTGTTTGTATTAGTTGTTTTAAATTCTAAAATTAATCCAGCATTATTTTGTGTTGATGCTGGAAGTAATCCGGACGAATCGACAGATGATAAATCAACAACGTATGTGGCTTTATACGTATCTACTACAAAATTTCCAGATGATTGCACAAAATTATTGAAAGCATTTTTGTTATTAACTTCATTAGGAACAATATAAATAACCTTACTACCGGCTGTACTAAAGGCGACTACATTATTATTATTCGATGAGCTAACAACGGATTCTCTCTGCAAAGCAATATAATTTCCACTTGATACTATATTACCTATACCAGATTCAAATTCCAAATCTCCATTATTAAATAAGTTTCGAGCTAAATATGCTACTCTATTATTTATATATGTTAAGTTTATTGGGTTGTATCCGGGCGTAGTACCTGATGGAACAATAGTCCCATTACTATACGAAAAAGGACTGGCTAAATTATCGAATAGTTTTATGATATTGGTCATATTTTTATTCTTTCTTTATGCTATATTTTTTCCGGGAATGACTCCTGGTTTAGATGCTGTTCCTTCTCCTGATCCGTTCCTGTCGTAGTTTTTGAGTTGTTCTCCGGCTTGAGCAAGGATGGTGTTCTTTAATTGTTCTGGTAAATTGGCCATTACTTCTCCACCGTTTAATGTTACATTCACACCTAAGTTCTCACTAGTCAATCTAATTTCAGTTGGTATATTTACCGCAGCTAATTGGGTCAATAATGAATCAAGTTTACCTGCAAAAGCTTCTAATCCGCTAGTGTTCAATACACCAGCACCTTGATTTTGTTGGCCGCTAGAGGTGGGAACTGCTCTTGGAGCCGATACAGGTGCTCCAGATGAGGCTGGAGGAGTATAGGCACCGCTACCTTGTCTTGGTTGTGGTATCTGAGGAGGTAGTGTTTCTCCTGTTCCTTGAGGAACTGATGGGGCAGATGGTGGTACTTGTCCTGCCATGCCTGCTGCTGCACCAGCCTGTACTCCTTGTGGCTGATATGTCACGCCAAGTTTTTTCTCCATTCGTGCCCTGGTTTCAGGATTTAATCTACTTAAATATTGTTGCTGTCTTTCTGATCTAACTTCTTCAGCACTCATGCCTCTAATATATGCTTCTTTATGAACATTTTGTAGACCCATTGGTCCGGGTCTGCTTGGTTGTTGTTGTTGAGTAGGAGTTATTGCTTGTGTTGGTGGAGCATTATTAACATTAGCCATATTAGTCGCAGCTTCTCCGACCATACCAGCTACTTGTTGTTCTGTTTGTAGATTAGCATAGGATTGAGCAGCGGCCTGGGAAGGGTCTGTGATCTGTGTATTGCCAAACATATCTACATTAGAAGATCCATATACTGTTGGTCTTTGAACACCCGGTTTTGGAGCCGATGCGGCGATAGCTTGTCTTTGTTGTGCTGGTGTTTGAGCATTTCCTGTAGTAAAATCATCTGGTTTGGATACTGCTCCAGGTACGCCGGAATATGCAACATTAGGATCGGAATTATCGACAGCCGTTCTTCTTGGTGGGGAAGATGCGGAACCATTCGTATTTGCTGCTGTTGTGGGCGTAGGTGTCGCTGCTTGATTTGCAGCAGCATTCTGTGTTGGAGTAGTGGGTGTAGACGGCTTAGAAGGTGGAACACCATCAACCATTTCAATAAGAGACTGTTTTCTTTTTGCAAAGTCTTCTTCGGATTCTCCGGGTAAAGCGTGTTCTTCGTAGTTCATACCAGATGCAGAAGCCGTAAGATGTTTTTTACCCTTAGCATCTCCAGTTAGCACAGCATTCTCTTGTTCTTTTTCACGTATTGTTCTTTCTGCCTTTTGTTTGTCTTCATCAGTCACCGCACTAGCTCTGGCCTTTTTAGCTTCTTCAATCTCAGCTTTATTTTTGGCTACTCTTTCTTTAGTTTCTTCTGGTGTAAGTGCTGGTTTGCCTGGATCTCCGGGTTTATCTTTTCCTACTTCCCCTGGAGCTGTAATGCCAGCGATCTTAGCTTCTTCCATAGCTTTTTTAACTGCTTCTGCACCCTTTATCATAGCGTCTTCAATTACTACGCCTGTTTTAGCTATAATTTCTTCTTTCTCATTCATTAATACTGTGTTGGCTGTAGCAGCAGCTTCTTTGAGAGCAGCTTGTTGGCCAGCTAAAGCGTCTTGTAATGCTTTGACTTTTGGATCTTCTTTAGCTCCTTTTTTCATCATATCTATATAATCTTTCATACTCTTGTCACCAATTTTCATTTGTGACGTATCTATTCCTCTAGCAGCAAACATGCTTTCATATACGCTGCCCATCATCTTACTTTGAGCATCTGGATCTACCGCACCTAATAGTGGAGCTAACTCTTTGGCCATACTAATAGTATCGCCACTTTCCTGTGCATATGCTTCTTGGGCTGCTCTTTGGGCTTGTTGATGACTACCACCTTGATTACGCACTTGATTATATGCCTTATTAGCAGAATAAGATTCTTGGAAGCTGACTCCTTTACCACTTAATGTTCTATTTAGGTTATTGAAGGTATTGCCCATTTTCTTCAAGTCTTGTGGTGTGGATGTTAATACCTTCTCCATGAATCCACCAGCAGCACCAAGTTTAGCAGCTCTCTCTTGCATTACATCTTGTAGTTCTTGCATTATGCCACTAATATTGTCTTTAATATCATTAGGCAAAGCCATAATTTCATCACGAGCTTGTTTTGTAGATTGAGCAAATTGTGCTGTTGCATTAGCCGCTGCTGCCATAGCTCCAGTTGCACCCTTAACAGCATTAGGATCTCCACTCATTAATGCTGGTCTACTAGCTTCATTAACTTGTTGTTGATTCTCTGCTGCCTGATTTGTTGCTGTTTTTAATTGATTATATCTATTAAGCATAGCTTTTGGACTAGCCGCAACGTCTGGCGTAGTACCAAGTCTCATTGCTCTAGACTGTGTTCTAACAGCAGCATCAGCTTGCCATGAGATTTTCTCTCCAGTTCCTCTTCTGAATGCTAGGGTACTATTTGCAATAGTAGAGAAAGTATCTGCATTATTGTTTCTAACTTCTTGATCTTTAGATGCTCCTTTTTGAGCAGCATCGCTCATCATAGCTATAGCATTGGCTGCTGTCTGGGCTTGTGCTTTTAATGCTTCCATAACCTTTCCAGAAGCTGCTATCTTATCGGCTAATTCTGGTACAGCCTTAAGTAAATCATTGAAGTCTAATTGAGAGATGTCTCCTTCAAAACCATCAACAAACGTTGATATCTTTTCTTTCATGCTTGCAGAGATATCAGGACCAAAAGCTTGTTCAACAGTTTTATTCATAGCATCCTTGACACTAGATCTGGTTTCTGAATCGTCTTTACCAGATGCCGTGGCTTCTTTAACAGCACTTCCAAAACTTTGTTCTAATTTACGAGGCAGTACTGCTGACTGAACCATTGCTTCGCTACTAGATCCTGCCATACCAGCATTTTGACGAGCAGCTTGTTCAACCTCATTTATACTGTATGCATTTGGATTGGATAATATATCAGCAGATTTAGAAATTTGACCTTGTTGTAAAGCAGCTGACGGATTGTCTATAGCTTCTATACCAAGTTTTCCATTTTCCATTATTTTATCTGCTTTGGCAGCAGCACTATTTAGAGCATCGGCCATTCTTTCAAATGAAGTGCTGACTTTTTGTGCTGCCTTAGAGGCTTTAGCGTTTTCTTTTGCTAATTTGGCTGCTTCACCAGCCGCTTTTAGATCCGCCCCTTGTCTTTCCATTGCTGCTTTTCTGGCGCTCTCTAATGTTTTAGCTTCTGCGTCAGTAACCTTACCATCTGCATAAACAGCTTCTAATAAAGATTGATATCCTTTATCTGTAAGTGCTATAGATTCAGATAATTGATTAAATTCTGATCTTGGCATTGAAGATTCTAGTTCTTCAAGAGTTTTCCCTGTCTTTTGCATTTTAGCCATTAACATTTCTTTTGCTGCATCTGCTGCTGGCTGTGCTGACTCTACTCTTTCGTCTACAGTTTTGGCAGAAGATGGTCCTACGCCAGCGGACCATTCGGCCCATGTTCTTTCTTTTTTCTTAGCTCCAGCAACAGCTTCTTCTCTACTAGCAGATGCTATCGTAGTAAAATTAGCTTGCGCTCTAGCTTCTGCTTCTTTTCTAGTTTTTTCAGGAGCTTGGGTATTTGCAGCAATCGATAAGTCTTGAGACATTTTACCTCTAGCTTTATCTATTGTCTCCATTCTTTTTTGACTAGCTGCTTGTCTTTCTATCTCTGGCATTTGAGACTGACCATATAACGCACCACCAATTCCGCCTATAGCGGCACCAGCGGCCATACCGAGAGGTCCAAATGCTGAACCCATCATCATACCCATTGAAGCGCCAGAAACTGCCGATCCTCCAATAGTAGATATTTGTCTACCTTCTTTTGATTTGTCTCCTCCTGCGGCTTTACTGAAGTATTCAACACCAGCACTACCCAACATGGATATGCCCATTTCGGCAGCATACATTCCCATGCCGCCCATACCACCACCGCCGCCTCCACGACCCCCTTTACCAAAACCTCTTTTACGTTTACCGTCTGGACCTCTGGTGACACCATCATCACCCATTTGTCCACCACCTCCGCCCATACCAAAAAATCCTCCAACTCTCCCCATAATACCATTACCGGTGCTTCTCCATCCTTGTTTGCCTCCACCGATATCAACTTTTTTCATACCCATCAAACTACCAACAGCACTATCTGCACCTTTTGCTAATTTAATGATACTATTTACAGCACCTCCGACAGCTTGAGATAATGCTTTGGTTGGATTGCTTCTTAATGTAGCAGCAAAAGAACCAACTCCACCGCTAGCTTTAGATAAGCCACCAGCTAATGAGGCGGCTCCACTATGTAGTCTGGCCATACCTCCAGCAACCTTAGATGCACCAGCAACAATTGGAGCAAAAGCTTTATTTGCTGTAGCCAATATAGCAGAACCGGATGTTCCTCCTGCGGCCATACTACTAGCTTTATTCTTGAATTTTGTTGCTGTTGTACTGTATTGTTCAGCTCTAGCATTATTTCTTTCTATATAGTTTTTCTTTTGTGGAGCTACAGTAATATCTCCACGCCCAGCATTTGCTAGTGCTTTATGAGGATCTTGTCCAGTACTAACAGCACCAGCATAAATTGCTGCTCCTTGAGATTGTGATTTTCTATTTTGTTTAGCCTGTTCTAAAGCTTGTGATGCAGATCTTTGAGCTTCTTCTTTGCTAGCTCCTGCTTCTCTAGCTCTTCCGTATGCTTGTCCAGCTACTAGCTTTTCTTCTTTTTTGGACATTGGTTTAGCTAATGTTTTTGTTCTTTCTAAAACTTCGTTTCTAGCATAAGTTTTAGCTTCTGTGGCTGTCTTACCCGATTTTCTAGCTTCTTGATATTTATTTTTTTCAAAATCTTGTAAGTCTTGAACAGTTTTTGCTCTATTCGCTTCAAAATTGGCGGATGAGGTAATCTCTCTACTTTTGGGTGAAGCAGGACCATAGGGCGTTGGGCCAACTCTTTCCTTTTTCTCTTGTTTAGCGGTCACCAAACCATTGTCAGATTTCCACTTTTCTATTTTTTGTTGTTTAGAAGCAAATTTTACCGCTGTTTCTTCTTTTGCAATTTTAGAGGCTTCTGTTGCAGAGGCTCCGGATTTTACGGCGGCTTTTTTCGCATTTTTTTCAAATTCAGCTTTATCTTTATCATTCTTTTTAATTGTATCTGTACTAGAAGTTATATGTTTAAGTGGCTTTAGGTCAATTTCAGAACCACCTTTTTCTATTGTTCTTGCTAGTTTTTTCATTGCTGCTTGCACATCATTTATCGGCCACTTTTCTACACCTTTTTCTAATTTTTCAAAAGCAGCAGAATTAGCTTGTATACTTGCTCTTAGTTTAGCAGCATCTCTTGGAGACATACCAGATAAAGCTTGGTCTATTACGCCACCAGCAGCTAATTTTTGTACAGAGCCTCCGCTGTGGTATTTCGGTAATTTTGCTAAAGTTTGAGCAGCAACTTTGCCTCCCCTATTTAATTTTCTAAGAGTATGATGTCCAATTTGACCAGCAGCGTGTTTGTTAATAACAAATTCACCCTCTTGAGCCATAATCGGAATTTCTCCTCCGATAGCGAAACTACGAGATTCATTTAATTGAGACCCATATTGCTCAAGCAGTCTTCTTTTCTGGGTTTCTGCTCGTGTTTTTCTTTCTTCTGCTTCCCATATTTGTTGTTGATAGGGGTTTTTAACACTCTGACCAGTTAATTTTCCAAAAAATCCTGGTTTTATATCATGGCTTCTAAAAGTTTGTATACCAGATTCGGCATCTTGAATTTCTTTATCTAGTCTTTTTATAGTGTCTTTTAGTTCTAGTTTTTGCTGCCTATTAAGAACAACAGTAATACTTCCTGGTTTAGGACTTACTTTTGATTGAATAGCAGCTTGTTTAGTTTGTATTGGTGTTGATGGTCTTGTTGCTGTGACCAATGCTGGTTTAGAAGTCGAAGTTATCGGTTTTGCGGATGGTGGGGTTGATTGTTGAGATAATCTATATTTTCTTTGAGATAATCTGTCTATCTCATCTTCTAATTTATGTATTTCTGTTTGATATGGATTTTGTTTACTTCCAAAAAAACTAGTTTTTGTATGACTTGCTAAAACCTGTCTTCTAGCATTTAGATCATCAATCTGAGATTGTATAGCTAAAAGCTCACCACCAGATGATTGTGTCCTAGATGTTTGCGCGACAACAGGTTTTCTTCTTATTGGCCTTAATGAACCACCAGCAAATCTTTGGATGGGTCCGCCATTTGCCTTTAAGAACTCAAACTGCATATGTTTAAGAAAAGGAGTATATTTTTCATCATTCATATCAACAATATCTGAGCCTTTGATAATATTAGGCTGTTGTTGATATCCATAATTAAGTGAACTATTTGGATCTTTATCTATTGTATGGTGTTTAGCATCTAATGGTATCTTTGTGACTTGAGAGCCATATTTATTATTGGGTTGCGATCTTTCATTGGCATAAGTATCCCAAACCTTTTTAGCGTGTTGACTTACTTTTCCTCTGTGTGAGGTTAATACTCCACCTCTAGCTGTTACAGCTTCCATTACGGCATCATAAAGTCTTGGGCCATATCCTTTAGTAGCCTTGCTCAATCCAATATTCCAAATTCCCTTTTCTATTTCTTTAGCTGTTACAAAACCTTCTCTTACATTATTCTTGAAATAGAATGCTGTTATTTCATGACCAGATGATCTTAATCCTATTTTACCAAATTGTTTTTGTGGCTTGGGAGGCATACCTCCTTGAGCAAGACCGTATCGCTCCGGGTATCTTCTGGCTAATCTAGCTAAAACTAGGTGGGGTCTGGATCCTGCTTTACTTTTTAGTGATGTTTTTTTAGCTCTTAGAGATTCTATAGCTTCAACAATACCTGGTTGTTCTGTTCTAATTTTCTCTGTAATCCTGGATGGATATGCAGTTAAAGCCTTCTCTATTTCAGATACTTGTTTATTTGTTCTAGATTGTGTTTTATCAATAATTCTTGGTAAAATTTGTTGTCTATTGGCAAGCTGACCGGCTCTAGATTTTAAATCTTTTTCTACTTCTGGATGAAACCCACTAAAATCTCCTCTTAATATTCTTTCTCTAGCTGCTGTTCCACTTTCTCCATTGGGATCTCGGGGTACTTCTCTTACTCCAAAACCAGCTTCTTGATATTTCTTTAAAGATTTTTCATCTTTACCAGCAACTAATGCTTCACTACCTTTGGCTCTACGAATAAATAATCTTCTGCCAGTTTCTGGATCTTTGCCCACATCAAAAACGTGAGGAATAGCAAAACCAGATGTTTTTTTACTGACATAAGCATCAGGAAATGCTTTTTGAGCTAATTTATGTCTAAACTCTTGAGGAAGCAATGCTGTACGAGCAGAATGGATATCTGTGCCAACAGGTTCATTAGGACCAACCAAAACTAATTTTTTATGTTTAGCATTAGACATCAATCCTTGATCATGACCAGCTTTTGTAGGAGGAGAAAAACTACCAAATCCAAGACTGATCTGCTCCTCTTTTACTATAGGTAGTTCATTTTGTCTTTTGATTCTTTTCTTGAAATTGGGCAGCAGACCTAGGGTTACTAGCTTGCTTTTATCTCTAAGACCCATCTGTAACATTGCTTCAGTTTCACCACTATCTTGAGCTGTTATAGTATGAGTTCTTCCGTATTGCTTTTCTCCAGTTGCTGTTCTATGTCTTAATTGTTTCTTTAAGATTTTCTGTTCTTCTTTTGTACTACTAGATAATGCTATAACTCTATCAGAATGATTTAAGTCAACCAATCTATCTGGAGATACCGAAGCTGCTGTATCTATTATACTATTTGCTTTAGATACATCCCCTAATGTTTCGATAGGAAATCTATTTGTTTTACGTAAAGTAGCATTATCTGATATTTGTGTTCTCTGATTTCCTTCCGCAAAAGAACTTTTACCACTACCGGGCGAACCCACTACTGTGGTTAGTCTGGATAGTCCGCCAGATTTTCTAGCTTTGATAGCTTCTTCAGTAAGAATTCTCTTATATTCATCGAGATTAACTCCAAGTCTTTCCATTTCTGCTTTAGCTTTTGGACTATTTCTTAAAAAGTCACTATCTATCCAACCAACATTACGAACAGCTGGTTGTTTTGATTTTATGCCACCACCTTTAGCAAAAAATTGATCTGGCTGAAAAGGTATCTCTCCTCCTCCATATCTCTTAAGTTGTTGAGCAAGCTCTAGTTGTCTTGGGGTGGGACCTGTGGTAGTTCTTAAAGAATCTGTCAAAGATGTAACATTTGTTTTGAGAGATAATTTACGACTTCTTTCCTCTGTTCTTTTTTGAATATAAGCTTTAGCTTCCTGAAGATTGTATTGATTCGTTTTTAAGAAATCTAGAACTTGATTGTGTTCCCATTTTGGTAAACCACTTCTATTTAATAGGTCGAAAAATTCTTGACCAAGCCTATTGGATTTTGTACTTCCGAATGGACTTGCTCCAACACCCTTTTCGTTAGGCACTAATTTATATGTAGATCTAGATAATTTACCACCATTAGCAAATTTTTGGATTATACCACCCATAGCTCTATTTTGAGAAGCTCTTAGAGAAGCTAATCCTCTACCTATCTGACTAGATGTTCTTTGTCCTTTAGAATTTCTACTTTTGCCTACTGCTTTTCTTTTTGCTGCTTCTGCTAGAGTTCTTCCTCCTTCTCCTCCATATGTGATGTCTGTTGGCACACCAGCAGCCTGTGGAATACCGAAGACTTTAGCTAGTTCTGGAGATAGGCCAGAAGCACCAAGATCTATAGAACCTAATGGTTTATCGATACCCATTAATCCTAAGATAGCTTGTTCTAACAAGCCTCCAGCAATACCAGAATGAATAGGTTTTCTTTTTAATTTACTAACATTATCTTTTGGTAATATCATACCAGCTTCTTGTGCTATGATTTTCATAACCTTTTGGGTTATTCTAGCAGTTTGATTTCTTATTACGGCAGTAACTCTAGCGGCTGTTTTACCCTCTAATGCTCCTATATGTAAAGTAGCTGGAGTGTCTTTGATTCTTCTTCCTGTTTTTCTGTCTCTTGCTCCAGGAATCATTACTTCTGTGCTACTTCCTCTAATACCAGCAGGTGCCATAGCACCAATAACTGCTACGTTTGTTCTTTTTGCTCTAACAGAAGTTTCAGCCTGAGAAGTTTTTCTTAAGGTTCTGGCTTCTTCTAATTGAGCTATTAATTTAGATCTAGCTTGAGAGCCGATATCTCCTCTGTTTCCTAAATCTGACCAAGAAGCAATGCTACCAAAATTAATGCCAAGTTTTTTAGATTCTGCTATTAATTCAGACCTACCCATATTTTGTAGTGGTTTATCAGAACCCCCACTAAGTCTTTGTATCAAACCGCCTATAGCATGATATCTTCGACCCTTACCACCTCTTTGATATACTACTCTTAAATCTCCTGTCTCTGCTCTTTTTCTCATACTATCTGTATATCTTTTTCTAACTTCGGATGTTGTTCTTTTTACTTTTTCTCCTTTTTCTGCCGCCTGTTTAACAGCTTCGGCTCTTCTTTTTCTTCCCTTTTCCGTATCTGTATATACAATCTCTCTAATCTCAGAGAATCCTTTTTTAAGCACGGCTGGGGCTGCGTCTATCATTGCTTTTCCAAGAGGAAATAGGTCTTTATCTCCACGAATAGGATATCGTAATTTACTTGCAGATGCTAATAATGCATCTTTTAAATTAGATAAAACTTTAGGATCAGATAATAAATTATATGCCTCGCTGGATGTACCCCCTCTAAAAGTACCGGCTCCTGGCCTTACCTTTTTGCCATTCCTAGAAATTTGAAGTTGTTGAGAAAATAGTTCTTCAGGACTTGTGCCTTGTATTAGCGATAAGAATTGTTCTTTAGAAATATTTGCATTATTTTTCTTTAGTAATTGATTCCATACAGGTCCTTCTTTACCCAGTGTTATACCTATATTGGTTAAACCTCTTGCGTTTCTACTTCCCCTACCAAATAAATCTTTAATAATCGGGCCGGGATCTAGATGCATGAAAACACTACCGCTAGCATTTGTTTTACCAACTTTAACAGGCTTGTCTGTTCCACTGGATAGTCTTTGAATTTTTCCTCCCAAAGCATATCTTATAGCTCCTCCATTAGAAGCCATCTGTGCTATATTCTCTGCTCCGATTGCTCTGACAGATTTTCTTTTGATAACAAAAGATCCTTCTGGTAGCGTTGTTCTGAAATTATCTCCTCTGCCAGAACCGGGAACCATAAATATTCCACCACCGCCAGCCCTATTCAAAGCAACAGATGAGTTGGGTCTATCTCCAGCACGATTTAATCTTCTTAGATTACCATATCCTGCTTTTTTTGCTGATTCTCCAACAAATACCATTTCTCCTGCTTCTAGAGCGACAGGAACCTGACCTCCTTGAGCATAACCCCTAGGCGCTCCACTCATTCTTGTACCTGGACCACCACCTGGTCCTCCACCACCTCTTCTCATTCCACTAGCGAAACCAGAAGCAAATCTAAAAGCTCCGATAGTGCCTTTAACAGCTAATAATCCTGCTATTGCTGGCATTGCATGTTTGGAAGCATCGGCTACTGATATAAGCGCACTAGCTAAATCTAAAGCAACCTTGACCATGGTCTGAAATTGATTTGAACTACCTATACTTCTAACAAGAGCAATAAATTCTTGTTGTACTTTAGCCATTTGTATTGCTAAAGCCTGTTGAGCTTTTGCGGCATCAGCTGTTAGAGAACCTTGTCCTCTTTGAGCAGTCATTAGTGCTCTTTCAGCTGTTGAGAATTGTTGTAATAATGGAATAACTTTACCTACCTGTCTAAAGCCTCCAAGCTCTTCGATGATAGATGAAAATCTAATATCTCTAGTATCTAAGCCAGCCAAACCACGACTTAATCTTTTAACAGCCTCATACGGACCAACGAATTTACCTTCAAGATCTGTTAACTCTATACCGTATTGTTTTAATAGGTCGATAGTATCTTTTCTTTGAATTCTAGTAAATATTGTTCTTAAGCCTGTGGCAATAGTTTCTGCACTTTCACGGGTTGTTGCTCTAACACTAGTGAATAATGCTATGAATTGATTCAATGCTTCAGAATTTTCTACCACACCTTTACTGGCTGCGGCGAACACACCACCAGTACGCTGGATAGCAACGATAATATCGTCGGCTTCAACGGCAAATTTAGCGGCAACCGAGTTTATTGAACCAAGAGCAGCCTCTAATTGTGCTGTAGATATAGAAAACTGTCGCATTAAAGCAATACTACCTTCTACTGTCTCATTAAGATTACCGAAAGATGGAGCGAGAACACTTTTTGCTAATGCTTTTAATGCTTCTTCTGTCTCGTTAGCCGATAAACCAGCCTGAGCAAGCGTACTAGAAACGTCTATTAAAGAACTAGAAGAAACACCAAGACTAGTAGACAACGCAGTAATTGTTTGTTCTAGTCCTTCTAGTCCTTTTAAGGATGTGCCAGTAACTTGAGATAGTTGTACTAACTGACTATTGAATTTGATAAACTCACTAGATGCTTGTCCTAAAGCATTAGTAAATTTGAAAATAACACCAGTAACTAGTGAGAATGCAGCAAATCTACGAATGGCTAATGCTGACTGTTTTCCGAACTCAACCATAGAATTAGAAGAATCTGTTATACTAGCAGTAGTTTTAGCTTGTTGAGATTGTAGTCTTTGAGACTGTTGTGTAACAGCAGCAATATCTTTTGGTACAGATCTGACGTCTACCGACCTTATAGCTGTTCCAAGTTGACGAAAAGCAGATGAAGCAGAAGATGCTGATGAATTGATCTGCTTTAGTGTGGAATCTAGTGCTTTTAGCGAACTATTGAGTCCAGAAGCAGCCGAGGCTACAGTTGGACTAATTTGAATATTAACATTTCCATTAACTGTACCAAGTTGTTTGCGTAAATTAGATATAACTGGCTTGAGATTATTTGGTCCAGTAATATTTAATTGTGCTGTGAGATTAAAAGCTGCCATCAAATAATCCTATAAATTAGTAAATAAAAAACCGACCCAAACATAATTCGAGTCGGTTTAATATGAGGGTTATAATAACAGACAACAAAATACTATCAAGCTTCACTATTTGGCTTTGATTCAGCAGATTCCTCTTTTGCTGATGGAGAAGGTTGCGGTTGTTCTGCTTCATCTTTTGTTTCTTCTAAAATGGGTTTTCCGTCGTCATCTAAAAATGGTTTGAATTCAACAATATAATTACCTTCGATATCTACTCTATTGCCAAACTTATCAACGAATTCTCCTTTTTCATTAATAAATCTTCCATTCTCATCGATTAGTCTGCCTTCTTCATCTACTAATCTTCCTTGTTTGTCTATTAGTCTTAACTTATCATCAACAAATTTATACTTCTTTAAAAATTTGTTTTCTGGTAAGTTGCTTTCATAATCACTATCCAACCCATATAACATATTAGCCAAATTTTGAGCACCTAAGATTGCAACTGATTCGTTACCTCTATTTAGGTAATCTTCCATATTCTTAAATACCGGCTCTTTAGTATCATTATACACCACGCATACAGAGACTAGATAATTAAACTTAGCATTATCAGCCTGTCCTTCTGCGCTATGGTTATCAAGAGATGATCTAGCTCCAATTAAGTCTCTAATATCTTCTCTAACACCTTTCATATCCATTGCTATATTTTTGGCTTCCTTTAGTGAAATACCACCGAGGGCCAATCGTCGTTCCGAGTCTAATAGTTTTTGCTGTAATTCGGTCAACCTAGCTTGCTTTTCATTATTCCATAATCCTTGTTCGGTTAGAACATCATCCATTTTTGCTCTAACTACGGCCTTCGACTTGATAGCGTCTGTGAAGGTTTGATTATAAATCTTTTGTCCTTCTCTTTGGTCTTGAAGGCTAGGACTTCTAACCAAAATTTCTCTTTCCTTTGAATCTATAGTTGTTTTAAAAGTTCTGCCTGTCATATTTATTCTCCTTTGTCCTGTCTGTTATTATTAAAATAAAACTTATAATGATACTTATAACCCTTCTCTTTATTGTAGAGATACTCTTCCAACTCGTCCAGTGCGGATCTCAATTGATGATTACCATTATTGAGTATATTATTACGTGTTTGTTGCCAAATTTTAAAATAGGCCCTAGCATTTTCTGTGTCATCTTCCCATAGATAACCAAATGATTCTTCGAATTTAGCCAAAGCGCCTATCATTGTTGTTTGGAATCTCTTAGAGATATTATGTATTAAATCATCTAGATCTTCATCTTTTCTATTATTTTTCATATATTATTTCCTATAATTAGCAGCCTTTTGTCTAAGCTGATTATCTATATCAGCTTTTACGTCTGGCAAATCGAATTCTTGAACTTCTCCATGTTGCTGTACAGACCTTATCCTACTATCAATAATTGATTTCGAATAATCGTCGTTAAGATCAGACACCCTTTCTAAATCCTCTTGATTATTAGCCATTATAAAAACTTCCTGAGCATTCTTGTGAACTTTTGTAGCGGCTTCTTTTGTCTTATCCTTCTTTATTTTTTCTTTTTGATATAAAATCCATCCGTCCAACATATCGTCATCTTCAATAACAAAATCCTCAGGACAATCTGTGTGATCATACACCGAATCATACATAATTGAAAAATTAATTAAACCTCTTTGATCATCCGATAGATATGCTCCGCCCTTTACTCCAAAAGGATTTTTTTTATCACAATTCCACATTGATCTCCATAAACCACTTCTAGCTATCGCCCTTAATTGTTCTACCGTTATAATTTTATCATTACTAGTATTCACTAATGAATTGAATAAAATATATGAATTATTACTATTAAATTTAAATACTTTTTTATTGTTGTTATCATATAAACAATTGCATAGTATATATTCATTTTTTATACTACTAGCATACCCCTCCAATGTATTCTGGTACAAATCATTTCTTTGCATCAATATTTTACCTAACTGATTATTGAGTTGAGACAAGTTTTTTCTTACGCTTTTAAGCATTTTAGAATTTAATCTATTTTCATACAAGCTAATTTTAGTTTTATCTATCTTTTTTTCTAATTCTTTAATTAAACTTTCAGTATTAATATTCCAATATCCATAAGCAATAAGTAAATTAGTTAGGTTTTGTTCTCTAAGCCAAGTTTCAAATCTTTCGTCTTCTATAATCTCAAAATATATCTCCATAGCACGTTGCTTAATCTCATAAGACGGACTATGAAGACAGTATTTATTGTTATTAAATACGAAATATGTTTTTCCTGATATTATTCTATATAAGTCGTACTCAAGATCCTGTTTGGTCATGTTTGACCTGTTTTCTTAGTTCTGAAATCTCTTTATCTTTATTTTTAATTTGTTCCTGTAATACATCCAGCAATTTTTGAGAATGATAAAGATCCGCGTAAAGTCTTCCTATAATATTAAATAATTCATCCATTTTTATTCCTCTATTTTAGTTCCTATATATAAAACCAAAAGGCGGCAATGAGCCGCCAATTGGATATTATATAATAATCTCTATTCTAATACTGTCAATTAGAATGTAATACTAGGATCAGAAGCGTAACTTCCAGCACCATCTAGTTGTAGATAGTTATAGTTTTGGAAGCTGTATGTTAGTGTAACATTACCGCCGCCAGTATCACCACCACTATAATTGACAGAAGTTACTCTGTTCTTTGTACCAAGATCAATGGTTAAGCTATCGCTATTTGTAGCACCGCAAAGCTTAACTTTAATTTCTTGATCTCTATAACCGCCGTCAATCTTGCCTTGATCAATATCACCAGCAGATAGTGGATCAGGAGATCCATCTGAGCTAATATCATATACTGAGTCAGAAGCACAAGCATATCCAGCGTAGTTCTTGAAGTCATATCCGCTGATAACGATTGCTTGATCATTACCTGTAACACCGTCAGCATTACTACGATGTCTACCAGCAATAACTTCGAATTCACTGGTAACTTCGAATGGGAAGGTTGCATAACGACAATACTTTCCACGAGTTCCAAGTTCTTGAATAACTTCACGACCAATAGACATTGTAACACTAACACTTTGTAGAGGATAGTCTTTAACACCTAATGGTAGGGTGCTGTTTGTCTTATCAAGAGTCCATCTCTGATAAGAAGAAGCGGCTGTACCACTACCGATAACATGTCTATCGGCACCAAGATTAGCGGCGATTGGATTACTACTACCTAGCCACTTTCTTGTATCTCCAACTAGAGTTAACTGTTCTGTAGCAACACCGTCTAATGGTAATTGGATCTGAACATTAGAGACATACATACCACTGCAATAAACAGCTGCCTGAGTATTACCACTAGCATAAGGAACAGCTTCAGAATAAACACCTAAAGCAATTTCAACAGCATTTGAAGCTAGTTCTGCTGGAGCTTTGTTATTAGCATTAGCATGTCCACCATTTACTGTTGTATATAGTGGCTGAGTGCCGTCGATAGCTTTACTAATAGTGCATTCGACCTGAGGACTTTGGCTTTCCATACGGCCATAAACTTCGGTTTGACCTAGCTGGAACATTGGTTCAAAAGCAACACTTGTTGAGAAACCAACGCTCTGAATGCCTTGTGGAACTGTCCAATCTCCGGTTGTTGTTATTTCGGTGCCGTCATTATTAAAACCACTAACATATGTTGGTCTCACAGCTAGGGCACTAGATCCGAAAAATATACGTTTGGCCATTGTATTGTCTCCATTTTAGAATGAAATAGGTGTTCTTGTTTAATTACACCAAATTTTTAGTACCAGGGGAAAATTTCTAACTTATATCTTAGACTACCAATAAAGGTATTTTGACCATAATTATGAAGGTCTATCACATCAGCTTTCTTGATATACACCACAGTTAATTTATAAGTATTATCTTGTACCAAATCGCTATAAGATAAACCGCTAGGATTAATTGACCCATCATAATTTAATGGATAAACTTGATCATTAACTACCTTATTAATATCATACAAATAAATAGGACGATCTTTTTGAGGAATTAATATGTCCAAAATAATTGATCTGTCAGAATATGTTTCTGTTAAAATATGAAGCATAATGTCTTGGTATACTATATTCCTGGTTGACCCTATTTCATAGGGCTTCATATCCATTCCGGGTAAAAACTCCAATACTATAGCTGGCATTTGTACTCTATGATTAGACGTTATTTGTTTAATATTGTTGAATTTAGTCGGATCATATGAGTATTGTTGCAGTTCCTTAAACCATGCTGATTCATTTGACTTGTAAACCTGAACATTTCTGTAAGAATGCTCTATTTGAACAATAGAACTTGCAGCAACGGGTTGTTCAAATTGAACCCTGCCCATAGGATAATTTAAAGAGTATGTGTGGGGTGGTGTTCCTTGTGGCCCAGGATAAAAAAGGCCATTAATATAAATTCCAGATATATTTATGGGCGATGCTTGTGTATATGTGGAACAATCTTCCCAAACCCAATCTTTTCTATTGGTCTCCCAAGCAATGCCGCTAGGTAGAGCAGGATCACTAACAGGATTCAGTCTACTCATATCTCCACCGTACAGCGTATTGGTAGGTTTATTAATATTGGTAAATGCTCCTATATTTAAAAATGCTGTATCAAGAAATGATTTAAAATTATCTTCTAATTGAGATAATACAGAATATTTAGCATATTTATCTATATGAAAAAAATGAGTATAGTCCTGATACTGACAGCATTCGCAGTTTGTTGGTGTTGGTGATGGGGTAGTCATGTGGTTACCTATTCATTAAAAATGCTAATGATTTGTTTTTCTATTTTGTCTTCATTTTTATCAATAGCCCTAGTCATCCAATTGTTATTGATGCTACCAGCAAATTCACTAGGTACTCTCCAATTTTTATTGCTTTCCACCATAATTGCCATACCACTTCTGGAGAATGGATTTTGACCAATACGAACACTATAGTTTTTAACTATTGGTTCTGTTCCCTTAAATAACAACCATTCCAGCCAAGGAAGAGCATATCCTCCTTTAGCGTCAACAACAAAAGCATCAGAAGAACTTATAGCCGGTTCTCCATCCTTGCTTAAAGCAGTTAATTTTAATTTAATAGAAATACCCCTATTATTAATAACAGATTGTTCGGTACTGATACTGACTGTGTTTGCAAGTATCTCTACTACTGTATCGATATTAACTTCATTGGGTAATCCAAATTCATACTTTAAACGTCCAGACATTAATGATTGATATTCTGGTTCATTCTTAAGCATGTCTGTGATACTTTCTCTTAAAGCTATTTCTATTTTTGGTATTCGTTTTTTAATGAATTCATCAACTTGAGGCTTTAATGCCTTTAGTATATTGCTAGCTATCTGAGAATCACTCTCTAATATTTTTAATTGAATATTCATTGTCTTTGCCAAAGTGTCAAGATATAGTTTGTATCACCAAGACCTGCTGGTTGTGGTTCTGTTAATCTTGTGTAATTAAATAAGTTAGAATTAACATCAATACTAATTTGTGATGTATTTTTAAGTTTGGCAATGAATGCTGACGAGCATATGGTTTGTATGACTCCATCTGGGATCCTGATTGTATCTGAACCCCATTTCATAAAATATTTACTATCAAATATTACCGCCATATGTACCGTCTCTTCGGAATCAGATTGTGTTAATCCTCTTCCTGAACAAACTGGACAAATTTGGCCATCTCCAAACGGAACACTTCCTGACATCTTAAACTTATTTGCTGACCTCTTGGAGATAGGGTCAAAGATGCAATTAGAACACAGGGTTTGACTTGTGCCAGAGTATTTTAACTTACATGGTATGCTGAGAGCACCCTCTTTTAAAATGGAATCTATAGCATCATTATATAGTGCTTTGAGTTCGGATGTAATAAGATCTGCCATATATAATCCTTATTAAATGAATATACTATGATACACCGATATATAACCCATTGGTCTGTTTATCATATCTTTTGAAGTAGTTGTCATATTGCTTCATATATGTCCAATTGATAACTATAGATTCGTCATCATTAATAACAGGATATAAGTAACCAAAAATAAAAGCTTTTTTAGATTTAGTATAACAATAATTATTGTAACATTTATATAAACTAAATGTTGACTGAGTTAATTTATTATAGATAGTAATATATGGCTTTTGTTGAATATGTCCTATCTGTAGATTTTCATTAGAAACTATCTGTCCAAATATTCTTTCTAGTGAATGACAATAAGTGGCATTGTATGAATCAGAAACTTTTCCAGTCTCTAATAATGGGTATATAGCATCTATAAAATTTTTCGTAAAATACTTTTTAAATAATTCAGTTCTAGACATAAACATACTACCAGCCATAAAACGTTTTTTGGTGGTAGATATATTTAGTAATTTTGCCAATATATCAATATATAATTTATTTTTACCAATATTTGTCATTATGAGAGTAGGATCTGTAATAGCTCCAATATTCTTATTGTTATGTAATAAAGATGTATTTTTTTCTAGTATCTCTTTAGAACCTATTAAACTATTAAATAGTATATATTTCCAGTCAAATTTAGCTATTATAGATTTTTTGCTATGAATTTTTATAAAATACGGATATTTATCTTCGTCCAAATCCTGTATTTGAAGAAGGAATGGTCCTATGTCTCCTCCTCTATTTTCTACATAACGTATATTAATAATATTTAATTGCTTTAAATCATTAATTATTTTTGAATTATCATTATCTGAGCATAATGCTATATCAATATGAATATCATCTTTTATAGATAACAATAGGGGAAATATATCTTCCCATATGTCTGTATAAAAAATATAGATTAATACTGCGACCATTATTCCTGTTTTATTGCTTGTGCTACTTGTTGTTGTTGCACTAAAGAGATGTCCTTGGTTTTATAAGATGATGTTAGATTTTCTATCGGTCTAGAGATAATAGTAACTGTTTTGTTAACCGTGTCTGTACTTGCAGCATAATTACTGTAGTATATTTCTGTTTTTAAATTAAAAAATTCTAGATTAATATTACTGATTTTTGTCATTTGATTATACTGAAGGGCTTGGCGTTGGAGTTGGTGTAGGTGTTGCACAAGGGTTGTCTGGACACCCTATTATATATGTCCATGAAGTTCCTTCATCTAGACCTATAACAGTTACAGTAATACTATTAACACCTGAAGGTTTACAGAAGGTTAAGGTTCCACTACCCGAAACAGAACCAGTGTCGATGAATGTTTGTCCTCCTCCTTCAACCTGTACACTAAATGAATCAGGTATGGTATATGCATCGTATGAAAATACTACTTGTCCTTGATTAGATGGCATATAATAATGATTTATAGTAGTTCCATAGCCTCCACTTGTGGCCTGTGTTCCACAAGATAATGGGGTGGATGTTGATGGAGTAACTGTTGGAGTTGCCGAAGCTGTTAATGTAGGAGTATTAGGTGGTGTAGCGCTCGGTGTTGGTGTTGGTGTTCTGGTTGGGGTTAATGTTGGAGTATTCGTTGGTGTTGGTGTTGGTGCAACGTCCGTCATTGTTAGTATAAGATTCCAAGATTCTAAATATCCACTTACTGGAACATCATCGTCTAGTATAATTAATGACCAGTTTCCTACGGGAATAGTTCCAATAAGTCCTTGAAGTGACGATTCTAAAGTTTCGTTTTCAAACTTAATGATATCTGTTTTATCTAAAATATTAGTATATCCAAAATTATTTACATTATATAAGTATGTGCTCTGTGTGGCTTTGTTGGAAAAGGTAAAATTAAAATTGGGTCTATTATTTTGTATTTTATTATGTCCAGCTAATAATATTTTATTTCCACTCGGTGGCTGTAATAAAATTCTTAAGTCTTGAGGAGATGAATGATTCAGATTATTTAATGCTACCTCTATATTCTCTATGGTTCCAGAGTCATATACATTAATAGTGCTGACTCCAGAGCTATTATCCAGAATATTGATTTGGCTACCGGTATATGAATATGCAAATGGATCCAATATGCGTGAATCGCAACAGAGATCTTCACAATCATTGTCGGGTAATTGTACTTTACAAAGTTCTAGGGGAACTTCAACAGGAACATTCTTTTGTACAATAGTTATTGTTCCATATGCTATACGTTCTAATGTATATCCGCTACCGACATATTGTTCGTTTGGATGCTGTAGTTCTAAGTCATAAACAGCATTTGCAAAATTATAGAGTTGAGTAGTTTTAGCTGGTATTTTTAATAATACATATCCATTATGGCTAGTTAAACTATAATTAGGACTTTTTTCGCAATTACTGAATGAGTATATCTCTCCAGTATTTGTTTTCCATCTTAAAAAAACAGCATAGTTAGTAATATTAATATTATTTAGATTAGCATCCAAATACTTAAATACCACCTCTAATGCTGAACCATTTTCTATAGAAAAATCATATAATGCTGCTGCCATAAAATTCCTAATTTAGTTTTATGAGTATAAGTCTCTGCTTCTATCTTCGTTGTAGGGCAACATAAATGGATCAAATTTATTACCAACGAATGGACTAAGAATAGCTCTAACTGCACTAGCATTAGAAACGTCCCAGTGCTCTGTAAATTCTTGATAAAGTTGACATGGGCCATGTTCTAGAATTTCTTTCCATCCGGCCAAACTTCCGGCAGTAGATATTTGTGCTGGTCCAAGGCTAGCCCTAATACCTTCCAATGCAGCTTTTGTCCTAAAGTTACTTTGATCTATAATACAAGCCGTTTTTAAACTTAGCAAACTAATAAAAATAGTATCATTGTCTATAGTAGGATCAGGACTAATGATATCGTTTACAACATCAACTTCATAGGAATGATCCAAAACCACATCAAATTGAACATAAGTGGCGGCGGTTGCTGCTACGTGTTGTATCCTTTGATCTGTATACCTATAATTTTCGGGGTCTGTATCATTAATCATTACTCTAACAATAGCCGTTATAGTATCTTGCCAAGCCATGAGATTCGTTCCTATTAAGGTGAGTAAGAGTATCTCTTTAGGATTTTATACACCTTTATAAAAAAAAGTAGGGCCAGCGGTTTACGCCAGCCCTAACTTTCATCGGTGAACCTACTTATTTAGTTGACACTATTATAGAGCGCCAAGTAGAACTCTACGATTGTCTAGAACAGCAAAGCCCTGTTCTGCCCAGCCATAGAAACCAGCTCTCTTTTGACGATGTAGTGTATCGTCTTCGAAGATTTGAACTTCTTCACGAACTGGCATAATAAACGAATCGCTCTTGCGCAAGTCAAGACCGACAACAATTTCAACCTTGTCGTCAGCGGCACCGTTATCGGGCAATGTGCCATTGAGAGTGTTGCTATAGAATAGCTGATACTCTTGACCAACGCCGAGTTCATCAAGATCATGTAGGTTAACACCAAAGATTCTGTTGATGGCACCATCAGCAGCGGTGTAGATTTCACGACGAGTGATATCGTCAACTAAATCTAGACCCCAATTACGAATGTCTTCCATACTTTCTGGAGAGACATAGAGATCGGTGAGGATACCACGGTTATTACTAGCCGAGTTACCGCCGCCGTTTCTACGCATAACTGTCTTCATGAGACTTACTAATCTCTTTGTAAACTGACCAGCTGATGCATCGCTATCATAGACAACGATGTTACGATCAACGCCAGCAGCAAGAATGGTGTGCCAGCCGTCATCGTTCATCTTCTTAACAAATTGACCTTCTAGAACTTCCATAGCACGACCAACTACGTCCCAACGAGCATCACGGGCATACTTGAGTAGCCAGTCGATACTAGCGCCGATGTCATAGGTTGGTACCATGACGTAATCGCCTTCAACATGGCGTTCTGGAATATAGCCATGATTTGGGATTGTATAAGCTACGAAGTCTTTTTCTGTGCCTGGGGACAGAAAATCAAGTGGAAACTCTGGAGTAGCACTTTGAGCTAGTCTGATTGGTTCAAAAATACCGTCTAGGATGTTGCCGCTTAATAGGGCTTGTCTTAGTGGTAATTCTAGAGCCTTAGCAAACTCGTGGGTTGCTGCTAAAGAAGTTTCTCTATTCATCGAGCCGGAACGAACTAAAAGATCAGTTAGTTCCGAAGTGGGCTGAAAAGTTTTATTGTTGCCTGCCATTGTTTATTCTCCCTGTTTGAAAAATGAATTATAGATTTACTGATACTTTAGCGTAACCGTTGGAATCTACTGCACTGAGGAATTGACCAATCTTAACTGCTCCAGCAGCTTGTGTTGTGCTGATATAGCCACTGTTAGCTACATAAGCATCAGCGCCTGCCGATGGTGTGCCAGCTACGAGGTTTGTGGTAACCTGTCCCTGACGCAATAGTGTTACTTTGCCTCCAACTTGTACTTCGTCTTTGTGCCAATTGATGTGCTGTCTTGTTAGATCAAGGTCAACAACATCATTGAGTAGAATACCAACTGGCTTGGCTCCAGATGCATTTGCGGCATAAGCAACAACAGCATTGGCATCATCCATAGATACGCCAACACCACTGCTAGTAACCACAACTGAAGCAACGCCACCACGAGTAGCGGTAGTATTCATGAAAAAAGAAACGTCTGATAGAAGTTCGATACGATCTGGTTTTAGAGCCATTGTATAATCTCCGATAAAAGGGTTATTTGGATATGCCTAATCTGCTAGTTACAAAATCTACTAGAGCTGCGCGAGCTGATGATACAGTATTTTCAACATCATCTTGACCAACTGATAAATTGACATTTTCTTCAAGTTCGGCAGTCTCTAGAACAGCAGGATCAGCTGTTGTTTCTGAAGCCTTCTTCTTAGCTTTTTCTTCTGTATCATCTTCTTCTTTCTTATCTTTTAGCCATGGTGGCATTTTGCCTGCTAGCGACACAATGGCTTCAAAAGCTTCATCGTCTACAGATTCGAATTTTTCTACTGTTGATAAAGCAAGCTCGCCATCGACACCCTTGTCTGTTAGTTGAGCTACTCTCTTCATCTTCTTTTCTTTCTTCATGGCTTCTTCTTCTGCTTTCTTATAGCCAGCGATAGCTTCTAAAGCAGCATCAAGATCAGCCTTCATCTTTTTGACTTCTTCGTCCTTCTTGGACATTTCAGTCTTAACCTTGGCTAATGATTCGTTAAGATCAGAAATAGTTTTGTCATGTTCAGCTTTGAGCTGTTCTATTTCTGTATCCTTAGCCTTAATAGAATTTTGTAGTTCGTCCACATTGGTAGAAGCTACTTCAGTTACAGTTACTTCTTCCACTGGATTAATTGTTTGTGCCTCTGTTGCTGGTACAACTTCTGCAACCGATGTTTCTTCTTTCATTGTACTATTCTCCACTTGATTAAGGTTGGACTCTTGTTTAGATACACCTGATATTACAAAATCGTCTTTTTTTTCCAAATTAATATTTTCATTTTTATTCAATAGATTGTCTTTAGTAAAAATTACACTGTCTGGATTTGCTGGTTTATCAACAAACCCCTTGCCAGAAAAGGTAATATTTCTAAGAACACGACCTATTTTATAGTTATCGTGCTCTCCCATTCCGCCGTATGCTCTAAGATATTTTGTTAAATAAGCGGTAGCTTCATTTCTGGATAAAACTTTATATTCTCCAGTTGTTTTATTTAAGAGACCATAATCAAATCCCTTAAAAAAGCATTCCATGCTAACATACTTAGTACCATCTTCTATTTCTGCTATTAATTTATCTGCTCTATTTTTTAGTTCAGGAATTGTATAACCTTTATAGATTACAGAGCCTGTTAAAATATGATATGTATTTGGTAAATTTTCTACTGGGGTATTATCGTCAATTAATACTCCTTCGGTTGTAACAGGCCAATTTGATGTTATATGTCCGACTATATCGCCTTCATTATGTTCTAGATTTGTGGGCTTATCTTCTGGAGTGCTTTTGGCTTGCCATACTTCTGCTTTATCAAAAATATCGTCATTCTTATTCCAGTTTGATGTCACAAGAATAGATTGGACATAATATAAATCAGAATCATTTACAGAAGCCAAACTCTTGATATGCTTAGTTTGACTAGATGTTGAGCATGGTTCTACATATGATGCATAGGATATTGAGGCTGATGCCTTGATAGTCTCTTCTAGGCCATCTAGTTTTTCTTGTTCAAATATTTTCATGTATGATCTCCATTATTCTGTATATAGGTATGAATAAAATGAAGCTTTAGCCTGTTTTTGTTCTTCTACCGTTAATGTTTTGTCTAATTGTGCAGATAATCCTTTGAGCCAATTATTATACCCCAGAAATAATGTTTTCTGCTCTTCTTTGTTTATCTCGCCAAATACTTTCATGATATTATCTTTATCTATTGTTGAAAATGGTTTGGTGGCAAATAGTATTTTTGACTTGGTTTCCTCTAATTCCTTAGACTCTTCGCTAGATAATGATCTTAGGTTTTTCTTCTTATAGAAATCTAATAATATAGGATTTATTATTTCACTTATTTTTTCTTGTGCATCATTCGCCCAAACCATAAGGGTTGCCCCTGTTTGGGGTTTAAAGACTTTTGTTTTGCGTGGCGAAGAATCTTTAGAAGTCTTGGGGCGACCTTGACCCGGTACTCCTGGCAAAGATTCTGGCGAATCTTTTGCCAACTGCGTTGGGTTAGCATTAGGCATTTGAGAGGTCTTCATTTCTAACGCTGTTTTCTCTCCACTTTTCTTTTTGTCCAACTCCAACCCCACTTGACTGGGTGTTACGGTTCCTCCTTGGAGAGCTATTTTCTTTAGAGCATTTTCTAGTTGTGGATCATGCCATGGGCCAGATTTTCTTACCATTCTATTACTATTCCTATCTCTTGTTTCCCTATTAAGTCTGGTTCTTTCCATATCTGGATCAAAGCCAAATCTATTTTGTAGCATTTCGTCTGAGATTAGATTTCTATCTGCTAATTGAATTAATAATGCCTTTTCACTATCTTCATTACTTAGATCCATTCTATCAAATTCTATTTTAGCTGAGTATTTAAAACCCATTGCTTTTTGAACAAGGGCCATTTCTTGTTCCCAGAAATTGATTATAACATCTCTTCCGTATTGGAGTCTTTGAGTAAGAGTTTTTAGACTGATGAAATTGTTTGTGGTTCCAGCCGCACCGAATGTTCCTGTTAGGGTTGGAGGAATACCAAGACCAGCATAAACACTGTTTAAATGTGGAATGTATTTACCTTCTCCAAGAAATTGATGTACTGTAGTTTTGGATTCTATTAACTCAATATCTGGACCCCACACAAGATCCATTGTACCACCACCAACATTGTTACCTAAAATTTGTGCTAATTTAGCGGTGGCTGCTTTTGTTGGGGCGATCTTATGTTCTAGATTTCCTAGTTTAAAAATTCTGATATTAGAGATAGCACCGTCTAGTGCTGCCATATCTGCTAATTTAAGCTTTTCTATAACAATGATATCATCCATAATGGCATAAATCATTGGGAAAGCCCATGCTTGCCAATCGTCTTTTTTGTAGTGATATACAATAGTTTTATTTGGATCTAATAAATAGGGTTTTCTATTTTTAGCTGCTTCTATAATTTCTGTTGGTAAAGATTCAACAATTTTCTTTTCTGCTTCAGTTTTGGGACTATTAATAATTTTTCTAAGATTACCCGGTAAACTAATCTGATATGTTTTATTGGCTACGAAAGAAGCTAGTGCTCCACCAGAAACATCAACATAATAAGGATCTATGAAAGTATATTTCCAGGGAACTTCTCTTTTTTCTAATTTGATTTGATCTGGGTCTTGTACGATAAGATCTGGACTAGAAACAGCTTTATACAAATTATCTGCAACTTTAACGCTTAATTTTGCTGTTTGTCTATTAACAACAATATTTCCTGTTTTATATAAGTTATTAAGAAATCTTTCGCTACGTTCTTTACCATTGATTTTTTTAAACCATTGCTTATAGAATCTTTCTATTCTTTTGTTTTTGTGAACTGGTCGGATTCCTTGAACCGCAAAATCCGCCATAAGATCAATAACATTTTTTACCAAACCAACTCTTTGATAGATATCTTCAGCTTTTTTAATTACATTTTTTACTTGAGAAGGAACTTCTTCGTCTGGTCTAAAATAGTAGTAGTCGGCTCTTGTTAATCCGGGTCTGCCACCAGTATTTGTGTCTAGATTAGAATAGTCTAAGCGATATCTTCTTGAACCTTCAGCCTTTTGTATACCTATAAATTCTTCAAGAGAATCTGAGGATTTATTAAGAGCTTCCTGTTTGCTGTTAAGGTCATCTCCCCATGTTACATATGCTTCAGCTTTTTCTGTACTAGCATTTTGAACACTTTCGCTTTTTGGATATTTTTTGCTCATATTTTCGATTCTATTGTAATGGGATTGCGATATAATTACTTGTCAATACACCTATTCTCTATATATTCCTTTATATATGTCTTCGTTTACTGCGGATGTAAACCATTCTGGTCCTTTATATAGTGTTCCTTGACAATTGACTATATTCCTACGATTTTCACCTATGATATCATATTCGACTGGCTGTAAAGTTAATCGGCTTTGTCTTGCTAACATATTTGCTATTAATAATGAACTATATCGGTCTTTTCTTAATCTACCCTTTTTACCGTTTGGTAGCTTAACTTCTGGAGTATCCCATCTATCTCTTGAATTAGGACCTGTGCTTGTTTGTGACATAACTATTGTTGTCAATTCATTTTTAAGTTCTTCTATTTCAAGAATGCATTCACTTACGCTATCATAAATATTATGTGTTAAATCTGTTGTCATAATATCTTTACCTTCAGCATCTAATGCTAGTCCGAGAGTTAAACCATCGAACCTAGGAAATAATAGTGTTTTATCTTCTAGGTCTTTTCTTAATCCATGATTTGCTTGACTAGTCCATTCTGCCTTAGCAAACTGTACGAGTTCTATGATATGTTGTCCCGGTTGATTATCTGTGTCTTTGGATTTATTGTAATCAATAACTGGCCATAATAGTGTTTCACCATCTTCTAGCTTGGACGGATCATGCAATGCTTCTTCGATGGCTACACCACCACCCTGAGCATCCATACCAATACGTGAACATGGAAATGTTTTCATAAGATTTCTAATTTTTCTTGCACAAAACCCATAGAAATCATGTTCTTTAACTAATCCTGTCTTTTGTCTTTCTTTAAAGTTATTTCTATTAGTTGTCCAACAATATACAACTCTTGAGTGATCTTGATATGCTTCTAGTATAACTATACTGAAATTATCTTGTTCACTAGCAGGATCGATTCCATAGATATATTGTTTAGATGAATTACCTGTAATCACAGCATCAAATATGATAGGATTAGAATTTATTACTACGGGATTAGAGTCATTGACTACGCAGCTCTCAATTAAACTACGCTTAAAAAATCCATTACTATCAGACGTAAAACAAGCACCATATTCCATATTATATATGCCAGTATGAATAGTGGCTTTTGCTCTACTTACCTGTTTATCATCCATGAAGCCTTTTGGAATAAGCTCATATGGGATTCTAATAATGCTATAATCTTTCCAATTAAAATTAATAGGAACTTCACCTTTGAAGATTTCTTCTAATTTATGAGGATCTCCTTTGCTCTCTATAATTGCTTTATATCTATTCCAATATTGTGCGAAATGTTTAAAGGAATAATCTGCTGTACCACTAATGATAGCTTGATTACCCATTTTTGTATTTAATGATTCTAGCTGTTCATTCCATAGCCCAGCTTCTATCATAGCTTCTCTTTTGGCTTGTTCTTTAACATTTTGTATAGGACTGGCCGAAACTGCTGCGAAGCCTGAAACAACTGTCTCATAAATATCTGGAGATATAGATGCAAATTCGTCAGCAATAATAATATGAGCGCGTAAACCTCTAATTTTACTTCCGTCGCCCATCGGCACAGCAATAGTCCAACTGTCTCCTAGTCGTATTGTACATCTATCAACGTCTCGACGAGGACCGTCATCATTACCGTTGTAGATGCTTCTAAGAATAGGACTATTTCTCCACATGGTTTCCATGTACTCAAAGATAATCTTACTCTGTCTGAAAGCTGCACCAACGATAACTATTTTAGTTCCTGGATAAAATGTACAACGCAATAGAGAATATAAGGCTAGTAAAAATGATTTACCCCAACCACGACTAGCAATATACATTGGAAAAGCTCTAACCCAAAATTCTTGTAAAATTAATATTTGTATTGGATGTAGTTCTATATTAAATAAAAGCTTACATGTTGATCCAATATAGTCAGGACTCCTAAGTAATCTAAGCAGATGCAGGTCCGGATTTTCTATATCCTTTTCTGATCTGTGTATCATTGGATTACGATCTATAGATAGGACAGATAAATCACCTAGTCCTAGCCAAGCATCTTCAAATATCTTTTTCTGACTTTCCTTCAAGTTCATAAACTCTTCTCATGATTGCTATTGCCATTTTTTCGGCATTTGATGGGGATCCGCAAAATAATACTTTGATATTGAAATATACCTGTAATTCTGTTAAATGTTTTAGTATAAATGCTGGAGAGATTTTTAACTTATCCCACATTTTCTTAGGAACATTTGAACCAATAGGATATTGTAAAACATCTTCTAGATCAAACTCTAGAAGAATAAAAGGATATTTATATGTTGTCATTCTATTGATAACGTCTTTAAATCTTTTTTCTGTAATATTATTAGCTATTTCACTTACGCTTTTTTTACGTTCAATACATAATAAATGCTCAAAACCTTCCATAGAATAATCGCCAGTATCTAGTTTTCTAGACGCTACTTCGTGTCGTGGAAAATCCCACGGTTGCTGTTCTCTGGTATCAACTATAATTTTGATGTTATTGTAATCTATCATTTTTCTTGTCCTGCAAAATTTTAAAAAATACAGATTCATAGGAGTCTTCCATACCCTGAATCATTTTGTGGTGTTGTTTACATAATGTTATTCCATTATTAACATCATACCTTAAGGCTGGATAATTAGCCCATGTTCTTATATGGTGAGCATTTAATTTTTTCTTATTTATACATCCTGGCCACTGACAGCAAAAACTATCTCTTGTATAAACATCTTTTCTCCATTTTTTATATATTGGATCATCATAGTTTCTAAACATAGCTATATGCTTTAATATCAGAGTTAACCATATCTTCTACTAATTCTGCAAAAGAAATTTCTGGAACCCAACCTAGCTGTTTACGAGCCTTTTCTGGAGATCCTTTAAGATATTCTACTTCTGCTGGACGATAAAGATTAGCATCAATTTCAACATGTTGAGTATAGTCTAAATTAACTAAGCCAAATGCTATCTTAAGAAAATCTAATACTGTTCTAGTTTCTCCGGTAGCTATAACATAATCATCAGGAACATCTTCTTGCAACATCATCCACATTGCTCTTACGTAATCTTTGGCGTGTCCCCAATCTCTATGAATATTAATATTGCCTAATTTAAGCGTACTGGTTGTATCTATACCTGTAACTAATTTGCCTATGTATTTTGTTATTTTACGAGTTACAAAATTTTCGCCTCTTCGTGGACTTTCGTGATTAAACAGAATACCGGAACACCCAAACAGACCATAGCCATCTCTATAAATTTGTACCATTCGATGAGCGGCTAGTTTGGAAACGCCGTATGGACTTTGTGGCATAAATTCTGTATTCTCGTCTTGATATGTTTCATTAGAAGCATAGTCTACAGATACGTTTCTCCCAAACATTTCACTAGTACTAGCCTGATAAAACTTGGTATCTGATGAATAATTTCTTATAGCTTCTAGTATATTAATAACTCCAGTAGTATTAATATCTATAGTTGTACTTGGTTGTTTGAAACTAGTACCAACATGGCTTTGTGCAGCTAAATTATAGAATTCATTTGGTTGAAACTTTGAAACCATTGCTGATACTGCGGAAGGATCAGTCAAGTCGAATTCTTCTAGCTGGAAGTTAGGATTATGAATGATATTATTTAATCTTTGAAAATTATTACTGCTACTTCTGCGATATAAACCTATTACAGTATATCCTTTGGATAAAAGAAGTTCTGATAAATATGATCCGTCTTGTCCGGTCACTCCGGTAACCATAGCAATTTGATTATATTCTTTAGTTTTCATATTATTCTTCCACACTTTCCGGTGTTAAAAAAGGTTTGTCTACGGATCCATCATTGTATTGATGCAGTGAAAACATTTTGTCTCTGGCCTTTTGAGTTGCCATAGCAAGTATTTCCATCTGCTTTCCTTCTTTCTCTCGTATTTCTTCGTCTTCTAGCATTCTTATTAGTCCTACCCATGAACTTTTACCATCTTCTACTCGTTTAATTCTTTGTTCCCTAGTTGCCTTAAGATCCTTACTGATTTTTTGCTGTTCATTAAGGAGCTTTGTATATTCATTAGTATAATTAGCGATGCTGTTGCGGGCAAAGCTAAGTTGTGTTTCAAGGTTGGCCAGTTTTGGAATATCTCTTTGATCTTCTGGTTTAGCATATTCAGCATCCACAAGCTTTTGTAATTTGTCGGTATCTGCTATGTGACGTTTACGCTCTTTCATGCTGCGATTAATAAGAATATCGATAGTTATAAATTGTTTGATTTGTAATTCTTCTGCTGGTAAAACGTCTTCTCTAAATTGTTTTATTAAACCTATCCATGTATCTTCAAAGTATTTTAATTCTCCATTATTATCATCAAATTGACGAACAATTTCTTCCCAGAAAGTTTTAGCATGGAGTTTGTACCTTAAGGTTTCGTCATCTTTCTTTTCGTCTGGGGAAGCAAAAAGCTTTTGTTCTTCTATGTATCTCTTAATAGGTGCTGTGCTTCTGTTTAGATACTCAGCAATCTGTTCTATTGACAATGAATTTACATTGTCTCTTATGTATTTTTCTTCATCAAGAGATAATTGGCCGCGCTTTTTATTCATTGTCGGTTATTATTTCCTGTATATGTTTTTGTAATTTTTTAATATCTGCCTTATGAACCTTAACCCCGTGTTTTAACCGCAAATAAATCTCCCTATGTTCCCCTTGAAGAACCTCATCCAACTTCTTGATCAATTCTTTGTTACCCATAATATCCTGAAAATCTTCACTATCTTTATTACGTAGTAATGATTGGTCTTCTATTGTGGTGGGTTTCATAATATTTTTTTTACTATCATTCCTATCATGCCACTTTTTATATAACTCACACTCCATTTGATTGGCAAACTCTGTACATTGATTATTAGAGTTTTTAAAGTGTTTATCATAAAATGGACAGGTTAAACAAGGCTTGTCAGGACGCTTGTAATTGTCTCTTTTGTAATTAAAGAGCCTATTTCTTACATGGGTCCACAAGAAATTTTCCAAAGGTCTTTTATTATCGTATTTTTCTAATCCTTCCAGGGCAAATACAGCTGCCTGCTGATACATATCATCATAGCTATGATAACCGAATTTGAATTTATGGCCCAATCTTTTGCTTATATTATCAAGTACTTTTAAAAATTCTTCTTCGCTAACATTATTTGGTAATGAACTATTATTTGTTGTCTTCTTTTTTTTCTTCATCTTCTAAAAGCTCTGCTATGCTTTTCCCTTCGTCTAGTTGTAATTCTTCCGGAGTTACGATAGCACCGTCTGTAGCGCAAGCTTTGATTTCTAAAACTGATGGTACGATTTTAATCTCATCAAAATTATTCATTAAATTTCTCCCGTATTAGGATTGTATACTATAATACTTTTTTGTACACTTTCTGTCAATAAGATTATCAAATTTAAAAACCAAATACTACTTGCATAATATTACCAATAGAGTACTATACTACAAGGTGTGAGGGATTTTTTTCAGAAGGAGACTAAATATGGCTAATTATAAGAAATGGACCCAATCGGATCTAGAATTTATTCAGAACAATCAGAAGCTATATAGTGATGACGAATTGGCCGCAAAGCTATCTCAAATTTGTGGTCAAAATATTACTACCGCTATGATTAGGCGACAAAGACGCAAGCTACATATTGAAAAGCCAAAGGGCAGGCGTCCAAAGAATAGGGTTGTGTCGAATGAAGCGCCAGCTGTTCAACCAACCGCCAACTAAGTTTTATAGAGAACTTATCAAATGTGTGGTATAGTAGCTTACAAGGGCGGGCAGAAATGCTTGCCCTTTTTGCTTGAAGGATTAAAAAGATTAGAATACCGGGGCTATGATAGTGCCGGAATTAGTTACATTATGTTTCATAAGATTGTGACTAAAAAGCAGGCAGGATGTGTTGCAGATCTAAAAGCAATTATTGATACTGAACATGGATCTACTGCCAGGGTGGGTATTGGCCATACTAGGTGGGCAACTCATGGCAAACCATGTTCAAGAAATGCTCATCCTCATAATACTTTAGACAATCGATTAAGTATGGTTCATAATGGTATTATTGAGAATTATTTAACTTTAAAGGAAGAGTTATTACAAAAGGGATATCTATTTAAGAGTGATACCGATAGTGAGGTTTTGCTCTATTTAATTTATGATTATCTTATTAAAGAAACTGGGGATTTGTGCGAAGCTGTAAAACTAGCTTCAGAAAGAGCTACCGGGGCCTTTGCTATTGTCATATTAGACATATTAAATCCAAATACTCTGGTTTGTGCAAAAAGAGGGAGTCCTTTGGTTGTGGGCGAAAATGATGGAGAGTTCTTTGTGGCATCTGATGGTATAGCTATACATGAACATTGTAATGAAATTATAGTGCTAGAGGATAATACTATATGTAAAATTAGTGATAAAATAGAATTATTTAATATGGATGGTCAAATAGTATCACCGTGTAATGTACAAAAATTATATTATCAGTTATTCAATATAGAAAAGGGTGAGTTTGATCACTTTATGTTAAAAGAAATATACGAACAACCACGATGCATAGAAGATTGTACTAGTGGGCGAATCGATGGATATAGAATGATGTTGGGGGGACTTGTGGGATATGAAGATAAAATATCTAACGCTAAACATATAACTATATTAGGTTGTGGTACTAGCTGGCACGCTGGATTATTAGCCAAGTATTATTTAGAGGAATTTTGTCATATTAAAGTTAGTGTGGAATATGCTAGTGAATATAGATATAGAAAGCCATATATAGATAGCGAAGATATAGTTATAGGTATTAGTCAAAGTGGTGAAACTGCTGATACTTTGAGCGCATTAGAGCTAGCTAAAAGTAAGGGAGCTTTTATTATTGGTATTTGTAATACTCCTAATTCCTCTATGGTTAGATTAACTGATTGTGGAATATTTCTTAGAGCAGGAATGGAGATTGGTGTTGCAAGTACAAAAGCGTTTACAACACAGGTCGTATCTCTCCTAATGTTAAGTTTATGGATAGAACAAAATAAATCTGAGCGTCCTATGGATATTGATTATAGAAAAGCTCTTATTAATGATTTGAGAAATTTACCTGATACTATGAGAAAAGCTTTGGATGGACAAAAAATAGAATCAATAGCTAAAAAGTTTATTAAAGCTAAAAATTGTTTGTATCTTGGGCGTCAATATAATTTTCCTGTGGCTTTAGAGGGTGCATTAAAATTAAAAGAAATTAGTTATGTTCATGCTGAAGGATATCCGGCAGCAGAAATGAAACACGGACCTATTGCTCTAATAGATAAAAATATGCCTGTGGTAGTAGTAACTAATCACAAGAACCATTATGATAAGATATATAATAATATTAAAGAAATTCAAGCTAGAGAAGGAAAAATAATATCTATTAATGATAGTAATAGTTCTATTGGAGACTATAATATATGTGTACCTCAAATTATTGATCCGTTATCTCCGTTGGTTTCTATAATTCCTTTGCAACTGTTTGCTTATTATAGTGCTGTAATTAGAGGGTGTAATGTGGATAAACCTAGGAATTTAGCTAAAAGTGTAACCGTGGAGTAAATTATGAAAATTCTTTTAACTGGCGGATATGGTTTTCTGGGGCGATATGTATATGATAAATTAATAGCTAGTGGATATAATGATACAAAAATATTTGGATCTAAAGAGTATGATTTAAGAGATAAAGATCAGACACTAAAGCTTGTAGATAGTTATAAACCTGATGCTGTTATTCATTTAGCTGCTACTGTTGGTGGCATAGGTGCCAACATGAAAAATCCTGGAGTGTATTTTTACGAAAATATGGTTATGGGATTAAATCTGATAGAGAGCAGCAGAGTTGTAGGAATTAATAAATTTGTGCAGGTTGGGACGGTGTGTTCTTATCCTAAATATTGTGCTGTGCCATTTAGAGAAGATGATTTGTGGGAAGGCTATCCTGAAGAAACAAATGCTCCTTATGGAGTTGCTAAGAAAGCGTTATATGTAATGTTAGAAGCATATAAAAAACAATATAACTTTAATAGTACTATTTTGATACCTTGTAATTTATATGGTCCATACGATAATTTTAATCCAGATTCTAGTCATGTTATACCAGCATTAATTAAAAAGGTGGCGGAAGCCAAGGAATATGGAGACAATGGCATAGAGTGTTGGGGAACTGGTAGTGCTACTAGAGAATTTTTATATGCTGAAGATGCAGCAGAGGCTATTGTTAAAAGTATTAAAATAGATACTGCTCCGTCTCCTATTAATCTTGGTACTGGTGAGGATATTAGTATAAAAAATTTAATTGACACCATATGTAGTGTTATGGACTATAATGGAACAATTGTGTGGGATACATCTAAGCCAGATGGTCAACCTAGAAGAAAATTAGATGTATCATTATCTAACAAAATTTTAGGATGGAAAGCTAAAACTCAATTGCGTGATGGTTTACAAAAAACAATAGAATGGTATTTAAGGAGAAGTACATGAAAAATTTATTAGCGTCTTTTATTTTTGTAGTACTACTATGTTCGTCTTCATACGCTCAACAAGTAGTAGTACCTGTGACTAGTTATGTTCCAACTACAGTAGTTAATAATGTTGTTGTACCGGTATATAGTACGTACTATAGACCTGTAACTACTTACTACTATAATCCTGTTGTGGCTGCTCCTGTGTGGATAGCTCCTCCATACTACAATTATATTGTACAAGAACGAGCGGGCTTGTTTGGATGTCAAAGAACTTATGTTAATATAGTTCCTAATTATCCTGGATTTTTTTATGGAAATCAAATTATTAGACCATACTGATAATATTTCTCAGTATCTAGAATGTGTGGCCTCACTAAATAATAGTGGGGTCGTATTGTGTGACGAGGAAAGCATTAAGTTTGCTCTGGAAGCTAGACCAAGTAATATATTAACATTCGTAGGAATAGTAGATAATAATATTGTCTGTACTGCTACTACAATTATGGAGCGTAAATTAAGATATAAACAGCTATGCTGTCATATAGAAGATGTTGCTGTTCATCCATCTCAACAAGGAAAAGGGTATGGAAAAGAAATTGTAGATCATTGTATCAAAGTAGCAAAAAAGAATAATTGTTATAAGGTTAAATTAAATTGTAATCCTAGTTTAGTGGAATTCTATAAAAAAATTGGTTTTGATGATGGTGGAATGCATATGGTTTTAAATCCTATTGACACCTGAATTTTTTTTGGTAAATTGCGAGAAGTTCAGATTTGTCACAACTTTTCGTAAGGACACGACCATGAACAAAAAAGTTCTAGGCATAGAGAATTTGGAATCTAGAACCCTCTTGTCAGTAGCTCCTAATGATACTTTCTTAAATAACCAATGGGGTTTAAATAATATATCGTCGTTTGGAGCTTGGAGTCAAAATACAGGCTCTAAAAGCGTTGTGGTGGCTATTATAGATAGCGGTATAGACCTAACACATAAAGATCTCAAAGATAATTTATGGATAAATCCTGGAGAAATTCCAAATGATGGTATAGATAATGAGGGGGATGGATATATAGATGATGTTAATGGATGGAATTTTGCAAACAATAATAATGACGTGCAGGACAGATATGGTCATGGAACTCATATTGCTGGAATAATTGGTGCAGTGGGGAACAATTCTTTGGGTGTTGCTGGCGTTAATTGGAATGTTAGTCTAATGCCTCTTAAGTTTTTAGATGATAAGGGGGTTGGAGATACGGGTGGCGCTTTGGCTGCTATGGATTATATCCTAATGATGAAGAACTCTTACCATATAAATATTGTGGTTGCTAATGCTAGCTGGGGTGGAGGAATTGGCTTTAGTAATATGTTGTATGGGGAGATTCAAAAATTAAATGATGCTAATATACTACTAAGTGTGGCTGCTGGAAATAATGGTAGTGATAATGATATTACTTTAAGATATCCTAGTTGTTTTGATATTCCTAATATTATTAGTGTGGGGGCTTTGGGATATGATGGAATACATTTAGCATCATATTCTAATTATGGCGCCGTTCAAGTTGATCTGGCTGCTCCTGGTGGTATGATATATTCAACATTGCCATGGAATAGTTATGGGTATTTAAGTGGAACTAGTATGGCTGCTCCTTTTGTTACCGGGACTGTGGCTTTATTAAATGCAGTTAAGTCTAATTTGAGTGTTGCAGAAGTTAAGAATGCTATATTTGCCGGGGTGGATAAAATACCAGAGTTGTTTGGTAAGGTTGCTACTAATGGAAAATTAAATGTTGAGGCTGCTGTTGATAGTTTGCTGGGAATTCCGTATGAACATAATAAGGCTCCTATAGGATCTATTAACTATCAGTCATTAAGGCTTGTTGGGGGCTGGGCAAAAGATCCTGATAGTTTGGTATCTGTTAATGTTCAATTATGGATAGATAATAATCTGGTAGGATCAAAGATAACAAACTCTGATGGAGGTTTCGTTTTTAATCTGGGTGGCCTGACAGTAGGGGATCATATTATAAATATCAAGGCTCAGGACGTTCAAAGCAAATCTTGGACAGATATAGCTTCGACCAAGGTTACTATAAAGCCTCCTGTGGTTCATGTTGGCTTCTTATCAATCAACAGAGTTGTTGGCTGGGCGTATAGTGAAAGATCTGGTTCTTCTCCTGTGGTTGTTAGAATACTAGTGAACAATAGACTGGTGGCATCTCAGTGGGCTAATGGATATAGACCAGCATTACAAGCTTCTTTGGGTAGCTCGTATCATGGTTTTAATATCTCATTAGATAGGATCTGGTTTCATAGAGGATCAAATAATATAAAGATTCAGGTATACGACCCTATTTCAAAACAAGTTTCAATAGCATGGACAGGAACAACATATAAATAAACTGGCCAATTCTATATAGGGGTGCCTACTTTTTTTAGACCACCGCAGGGTTTCCCTAATTTTTCGACAGTACTTACCCAAAACGAAAAAACCCCCCTAAGTTGTTGAGGGGTATGGACTTACGTTGAGTTTTATCCGCAAAATTTGACGTAAGTTCTTTATCTGTATGTACTTATGTCATATCTCGTAAAAAAACCAAAAAAATTTTCTCTAAGGTATTGACACGGGAAAAGACGATATGTATAATGCGTTCAACACAAGAGGAGATGAGAAAAATGGTTACCTTGAACACCCGAGACGAGTTGGTTGAGTTCCTGTACGGTGCGAACAGCACTTGCCCCGATACTCTGGTTGGTGTGGCTCGTATTGGTGGAGAGTTGCTTGAGGAGGCTCTGACCTGTGAGCTTTCTGACGGTACTTTCAGCATCAACGATTTCTTCCCGATGGGCGATGAGGGTGAGGGTATCACCGTTGATCGTGAGGGAACGATCTTGAACGACTATCTGTACTACTGATCAGTATTGACACGATCAAAAATCTTGCTAAAATAGGGACATCAGAAAGAGAGAAAGAAATGAATAGCAACTACTTCCAGCCATCGTTTGACACAATGCAGACTAGCACGATTCAGTTGACCTTGCGTGAGGCACAGATACAACTCAATCATGCGAAGGGTGCGGTGAGAGAGGTACTGTGCGAAGTGATTAGGGCTGCTGCTACTGAACTTCTGATCAGGTATAGAGCAAATAAGAATACGCTCTAACATACTGATACATAAGTACTTACGACTAGCGGGCGGGCCGAGTTTGACGTAAGTGTATGCTGCATAATGACTTACGTTAACCTTACGATATTGTAAGGTTCAAGCTATTGACACTCATAAGCCGATAAGTATAATAGGGACAACACGAGAGGAAAGGAAAAAAGATGACGATTCAAGTGCAAAACACAGTTCGCCGGTTGGTTGCTCGTCACGGATATTCGGCTACGTTTGTTCGCCATATGGGCGAAGGTATCTGCCTGTATAGCATTGGTGGTATTTTCTATCGTATTCGTGGTGACGGTACGATCCTCTAAACAAGCGTACAGTATTGACTCGCTAGAATAATTCGCTACAATACAAGCACACAAAGGAAAAGAAAATGATCAAGCACAACAACAACCTGAGTAAGATTTTCGCTGCTATGACCGCTGGTAAGTATATCGGGGTGATCGACCCCAAGGGTAATGCTCACTGCGGATTGGTGAATAGCATCATGAGGGAAGACGGTAGCGGAAAGAATTGGATCGTGACGATCAGTAATCGCTGTGTGAATGAGAAAGTTTTTATTCATGCCTGCTAGGGCTTGACTGTGCAGAATCCATAGTGTAGAATACCGAAAAGGAGTTACTCATGATCAGCCTGATTATTGACCTGTGCTTCGCTTCTGCGATTACCATTCTTCTGTTCTTTGTGTTTCGAGATATCGAAACATTCTACAATAAGCATATGTGACCTAAGTGGTTACGACATAAGCACTTACGAATAGGCGGGCGGGCCGCATTCGTTGTAAGTTGTTTTGCAGCAGGGGGTTACGACAATACAGCAATCTGTGTGCCAAACTGATCAAAAAACCAGAAAAGTTTTGTCAAAATTTCTTGACACAAAAATTCGGATTTTTCTCTTGCAGACTCAAGTAGGGGATGGTATAATGTCGATATAAGAAGTAAGAGAGAAAGAGAGAGAAGAAAAATGAGAAAGCCTCCGAAGACTTCGACGATCAAGGGTAAGATCAACGCCTACGCCTATAAGTGTGGCTTTACGTTCCACCCCCAGACGGATGGGACGTATGCTCTGTTCGACATTCACATGGGATACTACGTTTGCCGTGGTTCGCATGATAGGGTTGTGCAGTTCGTGGTAGATGAGTTGTGGGCCAAGTATTACCGGCTCAACAATGCGTATTCTGCCTAATGCTCGAAAGGAAACCATGACGATTCTCGACTACTTGACTCTGTTTGGCCTCTTGACTGCTTGTGCATTCGTGACGTATACTGTGCATGAAGTTGGTAACGCTATCCACGATTGACTCAACGATTATTGAAAGGGAAAAGATGACACACTCCGAAGCGGTTGCTCTGGTTCGCGGTAAGACTAATCGAGATACTCGCAAGGTTGGCAACAACACCTATGCCTATATCCAAGCGGATGGCAGCGTTGCCATCGAGTTGCATGGCACGAATGTTGTGGTAATCTATCCCGACAATACTGCGATGCTCAATAGTGGCGGATGGCATACGCACACCACGAAGAAGCGTATCAACCAGTATTCACCCGTACACGTATACCAGAAGAACTACGAATGGTACCTGAACGACGGTACACCATTCGAGGATCGTATGATCGTGGGTTGACGCAAAGCCTTGCCAGCAAAGAACTTGCGGCGAGGCGGGCGGGCCGCGCTAGACGTAAGTGCTTATACTGCAACAACTTATGTCCTACCTAATGAAATCGGTTAGAATGGCACGGTACTTGCTGTGCGTAACCTTACGAGATTGTAAGGAAATTTTTGTGTTGACACTCAAGATAGGGTTGGTATAATGCCGATATAAGAGAAAGAGGAGATGAGAGCAATGAGTGGTGTGAAGGTTGGTGATGTGGTTGAGGTGAAAAGCCTTGACGGTATGCGAAAGTGTGGTATTGTAGAGCAAATCATTGGGGGAAACTTTCGGATTCGTCTTTCTGGACAGTACGGATATGGTGATTGGTTCTCGGGTGGTGAAATCGTATCTCACGCAAAACTGGGCAAAAAGTAAGGAATAGGTAATATGTACGAACTTGGCGACAAGGTGAAGATCAAGAGCATGAATCCCCAAGTGGTGGGGGAAATCGTCCTGTGGCATTATGACGAAGGAAACGTCTGGACGGTCGAACTGAGCGATGGTAGGCATGAGGATTTTGGTGACCATGATTTGAGTCCGGTGTGTGATGCCTATGGACACTCTTGGGCTTGACACGACCAAAAACTTTTGATAGAATCTTGGAAAAGAAAGAGAGAAGAAGATGTTCAAGAAGTTTGTAGATGCTAAGGCTAGGATTTGGGGTGATGAGGCTCATGCCTGTACGATTGTTTATGAGGTTGCAAAGGGTAAGTTTTACGCTGAGTGTGATTCGATCCTTGAGACGAGGGTTCTCAATGAGAAGAATTACGAAGAAGTGTTGAACGATATGTTTTACGATTACTGTGTTGAAAATGCTTCCTACATGGGTGTTTCCTGACAATCCGAAAGGGAAATTATGAATGATGCAGAAATCGAAATGTGGGCAACTTTGTTGATTTGGACAATTGGTGCTATTGTATTCGGATCGACAGTTGTATGGTGGATTTTCTTACGGGCTTTTAAGCTAATCGACGACTATCTTCAAGATAGGTATTATGCTAAAATGGGGTGGAAGAAGATGAAAGATGATAGTGGGAAGACTTGGTATGTAGGATACGGGGATTGGCCGTAAACTATTGTGAAATAAAGACTTAGAACAAGCCCGGCGGGCAAAATTTGCTGTAAGTGGTTATGAGACAAAGACTTAGGACTAATTAGCAAATGGTGTGCCAATTGCTCAAACAATAAGCAAAAGTTTTGTCAAAATCTCTTGACACAAAAATTTCTGGATTTTGCTTGAAAGCTCAAGAATCGTCTGGTATAATGTCGATATAAG
>Ga0164293_10000012_pt1 | contig 128148 bp, 130 predicted proteins | sample GEODES118metaG_FD_111487 | JGI IMG/M metagenome (GOLD analysis project Ga0164293, IMG submission 111487) | Eutrophic lake water microbial communities from Lake Mendota, Wisconsin, USA - GEODES118 metaG | ecosystem: Environmental > Aquatic > Freshwater > Lake | place: USA: Lake Mendota...
GGCGGCTTCAGCGAAGTGCTCGTGCCGGTGAGGGGGGAGTGCGGGATGGAGGGCGCGTGGATACCGACCTGGCGGCCCCCGCGGCTCGATGTGATGAGCGATGAGAGGGGGAGATCCGAGAGGGCAGAGTGAGACTCCTAGCACGAGGGTGAGAAGCGAGTTCGGATAGAAGTGAGACGTCCGCCGCTCCGAAGTGGGAAGCGAGGGTGTGGTTTCTCGCTTCTCACCTCGAGAACACTGTCGTCTCGCTTCTATCCGGGCGGGTGTCTCCTTCTGCTCCGTCGATTCTCCTGCTCGATGCTCGGGCCCTGAGCCGTCAGTTACGACATGTCGGCAGCGCCCCGATCCGTTCGTCGTTTCTCATCTCTGTCACGTCGAATTGCTGGACGCGCGCGGGCGTGGTCGGTGCCAGTGTGATGCGTACTCGCAGGTTCCCGTTGGTGCACGCCACCTTCCATTCGCCGCGCAGGGCGTTTTCGGCCCACAGGGGTCCTTCGGCGCGGCAGTTGCCGCCGGCCGCGGTGACGAGGCGCTTGATCTGCGCGTCGCGACGCGTGGCACTCTCGTCCTTGTAGAGGTTCATCGCGGCGATGCTGTCGCCGAGCGCGGTGCTCCAACCGTTGGTGACGAGGCGTGTGACCTGGTCACGCATGGCGGTGAGTACCGGCGACGGGCGCACGGTGCGCGGCACCAGGCCGCCGCTGCGGGCGAGCACCTCGAATGCGGCATCGAGCGGCGGGCCCCAGCCGGTGTAGGTGAGATTGCCGAGGGCGATGATGCCGACACCGTATTCGGGGAGCCAGCGCATCTGCGAGCCGAAGCCCGGCAGACCACCGCTGTGCGCCACGATGTGATTGAAGAGGCAGTTCTGCGAGACGCGCAGGCCGTAGGCGTAGCCACCGCTGTTGAGCGTCATCCCGTTTGCCGTACGCGCGACCGTTGCGCCCGCGTTGCGCCACAGTTGCTGCATCTCCCGCAGCGACGACCGCTTGAGCACGGGCGATTCGGCCCCGTCACGCGGCGGCCAGGCACTGAGCATGAGCCCCACCCAGCGCGACAGATCGGCGCTGCTGGTGAGCATACCGCCCATCGCGCCGAACGAGCCGTCGGGAAGCGGCGGCTCCTCCAGCCACTTTCCGTCTTGCAGGCGATAACCGTGGGCCAGCCGGTTGGCCGGGACGTCGCGCGCTTCGAGGGTGGTGCTGGTCATGCCGAGCGGGCGCAGGACCCGATCGCGGATGTAGCGCGCGTACGGCATGCCGCTCACGTTCACCACGATGCGTCCGAGGATGGCAAACCCGAAGTTGCTGTACTCGTACGCGATGCCCGGGGCGTTGGAGAACGGGATGCCCTCGGTGATCATGCGCGAGAGGTCATCGTCGCTGGCGGCTAGCTGCTGGTCGCCCCACGGATTGTCCTCGGGGAACCCGGCCGCATGCGTGAGCAGGTGGCGCACCGTGATACGCGGCGCATCACTGGTGGGATAGCGCAGGGCCTTGAGCTGCGGCACATACTTCTCGGCCGGATCATCGAGCGCCAGCTTGCCCGCGTCGCGGAGCTGGAGGATGGCGAGCGCCGTGAAGCTCTTGGTCATGCTCGCGATGCGGAACACGCTGCTCGTATCCACTTTCGCGCCACTGGGCACTTCGCGCAGCCCGTGCGCCGCCACGTGCAGCAGCTTGCCGTCGACGATGACACCATAGGCGATACCGGGCGCCCGCGTGCGCTCCATGAAGGCGCGCATGACGCTGTCGACGGCGGGAATGGCGCGTGTGAGCCGCTCGACGCGATCGGGGAGATCGAATGAGGGCGGGGGCGCGACGCTGGACTGGGCGCTCGCCGTGGAGGCGGCAAGCAGCGCGACGAGGGAGGCGGAGGAGAATCGGGGCATGCACAGATGTGCAACCGGCGGCGCCCGGCGTCAACGAGATGTGAGAGGTGAGATACGAGAATTGAGAGGGAGAGTCGAGGGGCTCGCGTCTCCCTCTCGCGCTTCGACGCTCACGGCCGACTCTCGGGTCTCAGATTTCAGAGGGAGAGCGCTGCCACCTCGTCGACGAAGTCCGCTCCGAACGCTGTCGAGGGCGTGTGGTACCCCGCTTCCGGCGGGTTCGTCATCATGCGTCGCGCGCTTTCCACGGCGGCGATGGCGGTGAAGCGATAGCCCTCGGCGGTCACGAGGGTGTCTTCGACGGTGCGACCGTCAGGGTGCGTCACGCGTCCCCACACCTGCATGCGCGCGCGTTCGCGCACGGCCCTGTTGGGGCCGCGCACGTGCGCGTCGATCTGCCGTTCCACGAACCGTCGCGTGGCGGGGAACGCGAGGAGCAGCTGCAGCAGCGGCATGGCCGCCATTCCCCAGCGGGCGCTCGAGGGGAGGGCGAGGTAGGTGTGAATGTTGGGGATCTTCGTGCTCCACTCCGCCGTGCTCACATCGCCCCACGGAATGGTGACGGCCTGTCGTGGCTTGTCGCGGAACGGGATCTCCCGCGTGCGCCACGCGCGGGGCACGGGCACGATGCGGCCGTCTTGGCGAATGGCACCGCCGCTGCCCCCGAGGAGCATGGTCTTGAGCGTCCCGCGGCTGAAGCCACCTCCGCCGGCAAAGGCGAGTTCGAGCAGTGCGGCGCCGGGGAGCCTGGCCGCGAGCTTGGCCGCAAGACAGTCGGTGGGCACCACATCGAATCCCACTCCCGGCAGGATCACGACCTTGCGCTGCTGGGCCGCCGCGTGCCGGTGGCGGCATGCCTCGAACACGGCGATCTCGCCGGTGATGTCGAGGTAATGCGCCCCCACGTCGAGGCAGGCCTGCACCATCAACGCGCTCGTGCGGAAGAACGGGCCGGCGCAGTGCAGCACCACGGTCACGCCCTCGAGCATCGCCAACAGCTCGCCGTGAGGGGTGGGCGGCAGCGCGCCAGGCGGCGTCACCTGTGGACGACCGCCTGCACTCGCCGCGGGCAGCGAGGCGACCCGCATCTTGAGATCATGCCGGGCGGCGATCTCCTGCAGGGCCGCGGCGTTTCGGCCGGCGACGATGGGGCGCAGCCCCCGCCGCACGCACTCCTCGACAATCAGTCGGCCCGTGTATCCGTTCGCGCCATAAATGAGCAGCATGGGCCCCAATATGAGAGATTTCACGAAAACCGCACGATTCGGAGTGTGAGCCGTGGATCCTGCGTGTTTCGTTCGTGACATCCGCTCTCCGTGTCCTCACGCTGGAAAGGCCGGTCGTCATGTCACGTGCTCTTCTGTCGCCCCCGTCCATGCCCAAGTCTCCGTCACCCGACCTGGTGAGTCGTATGCAGCGCCTCGCCGAATACATCGAGGCGCATGCTGACGAGGCGCTGTCGCTGGCGCGACTAGCGCGAGAGGCTCACCTCAGTCCGCATCATCTGCAGCGCACGTTCACGGCGGTGCTGGGGGTGAGTCCGCGGCAGTTTCAGGCCGCGAAGCGCCTCGAACAGTTCAAGGCCCGGCTACGTGATGGCGACGCCGTGCTCACGGCGACGTTCGACGCGGGCTATGGCAGCACGAGCCGGGTGTATGAACAGGTGACCGGCGGTCTCGGTATGACCCCCTCCGCGTATCGTGCGGGGGGCGCGGGGGAATCCATCGTGTATGCCGTACGCGCGACGGGATTCGGGATGCTGCTCATGGCCGCGACGGATCGCGGCGTGTGTCAGGTGGAATTCGGCGACGATGGCGACGTGCTGGTGGCGCGATTGCACGACCATTTCCCACATGCGGTGGTGGAGCCGGCGGGCGAGTCGGCGCGTGAACCCCTCGATGCGTGGATGGACGCGCTCGCCGCGCACGTCGACGACAGCGCCCCCTGTCCCTCGTTGCCGCTCGATGTGCGCGGCACGGCGTTTCAGATCAAGGTGTGGCGCTTCTTGATGAGCGTGAAGCCGGGGCGCGTAGTGAGCTACGGAGAGATCGCCGCCGGGATCGGCCATCCCGATGCCGTGCGCGCGGTGGGGACGGCGTGTGGCGCGAATCGCCTGGCGGTGCTCATCCCCTGTCATCGCGCCCTCCGCGCCGATGGGTCCCTCGGGGGATATCGGTGGGGATTGGAGCGGAAGCGGGTGTTGCTGGATCGGGAGGGACGGCTGGGTGAAGTGGTACATTTAAACGCGCCGGGCGATGCCGGCGCCAAGACCTGCCTTTGAACCGACCCCGTCGCGGCGCAGTGACCCGATGCCGGCGGTGGTCCCACGGGAGCTGTCGCATGGTGCGTGATTCACAGTCGCTTCGTCGTGCCGTCTGGTCGTTTGTGCTGGCCTCGGCCGCGTTCTTTGCGGTGGCACCGCGTGACCTTGTGGCGCAGCCGTCGCTGGTGGTGCTGGTGCGTCACGGGGAGAAGCAGCCCACGCCGGCGGACGATCCGTCGTTGAGCGAGGCCGGGGTGGCGCGCGCCCGGGCGCTCGACGCCGCCTTGGCGAACGCGGTGCCTTCCACGATCGTGGTGAGTACGCGCAAGCGGACCGTGGAGACCGCGACCGTGGTGCAGCAGCGGGTGGGGGTGACGCCGACGGTCATCAACCTCGATGGGCAGCACGTGAAGAACGTGGCGGCTGCGGTGATGCAGGCGAGCGGGGTGGTGCTGGTTGTGGGCCACTCGAACACCATCCCCGCCATCGTGAACCAGCTGGCCGGCACGTCGTTCCCCGATATCTGCGACGCGCACTACGCGACGATGTTCCTCGTGACCCCGGCACGGGGTGGCATACCCGCCCAGGTGGTGAAAACCATGTATGGAACGCCCGATGCCGCGGGCACCGGGGCATGTGCTGGAATGACCAAGTAACCGCTTGCCCCTGCAGGTCGCCGCTTGTCCCACACGTTTTGAAATTTTCCACGCGGCGGTGAATGGTACAGGTGCACTCCCACCCCAGCCCCACCGTGCCGTCCACCAACCTCCCCAGTCAGCCGGGTCAGGCCAACCGGACCCGCCCTCCGTCGCCAGGTAGAGGGCGGGGGTTGCGCGCGCCGCTCTGGTGGGCCGCCGGCGCGGCGACGGCCGTGGCCGCCGTCGCTTCGCTCGTGTGGCGCAAGGAGCGCGACCACTTGGCGCAAGGCGGCGGCGAGATGTCGTCGGCGGTCCAACTCGCGGTGGCGGCCGGCGGCCGAGCCGTGACGTACCCGCTCCCCGACGGGTCCCGGGTGACGCTCGCCCCGGGCAGTTCGCTCACAAGCCGCGGCACCTTCGGCGATTCGGCGCGCACGCTCGACCTTTCGGGCGAGGCGCTGTTCAACGTGGCCACCGCGACGGCCCCGCTGGTCGTGTACGCCGCCGGTGTACGGGTCCGCGACGTGGGCACCGCCTTCGCCGTGCGATCGATCGCGGCGGCTCAGGGTGGCATGCCGCGGGCGCTGGTGGCGGTGACCCAGGGCGAGGTGCAGGTCTCGGCCGGGGCCTGGCAGGGCGCCCTGCACGAGGGCGAGGCGATCCTTGCCGACAGCGCGGGGCACCACGACGCACTCGGTTCAAATGTGGTGCGCGGCAGCGTGGCGTGGACGAGCGGGGCACTACTGTTCGCCGACGAACCGTTGGCCAACGCCGTGGAGCGGCTTGAGCGCTGGACGGGGCTGTCGATCGCAGTGGACCCGTCGCTGGCCGACCGCCACCTGTCGATCGCGCTTGAAGCCGAAAGCCCGGAGCGCGCCGTGCACCATGTGGCCGAAGCCCTCGGAGCGCGGGTAGCCCGGCGCGGCGAGGGGTGGGTGCTGACGCGGCGCTGACGGCTGGAGAAAAAGATTGGCCGTCTCCTTTTCTCCCATTCTCCCGGCGGTCCTGTGTTCGGGTAAGGAGCCTCGGGTACTAAATTGGGGGATGCTTACCCTTGGGATCGTCACTGTGTCCGACCGCGCGTCGACCGGTGTGTACGACGACAAATCGGGCCCTGCCATCCGCGACGTATTCACGCGGTGGTTGGCGATGCCGTTCGCCGAGGCCTATCGGCTGGTACCCGATGAGCAGCCGGCCATCGAGGCCACGCTGCGGGAATTGGCCGACGAGGTGCGCTGCCCGCTGATCGTGACGACGGGCGGCACTGGTCCCGCACCGCGGGACGTGACGCCGGAGGCCACGGTGGCCGTGTGCGATCGCATTTTGCCGGGCTTCGGCGAACAGATGCGCGCCGAAAGCCTCAAGACGGTGCCGACCGCCATCCTGTCGCGGCAGCTCGCCGGCACGCGCGGCGGGTCGTTGATCATCAATCTCCCCGGTAAGCCCGCGGCCATCGAAGAATGTCTGCGGGCCGTGTGGGCGGCCGTGCCCTATTGCGTCGAACTCCTTGGCGGGCCCAAGCTCGTGTTCACCGAAGCTGCGCCGCGCTACCATCGCCCGTCCTGAACGACCATCCCCGCCATGAGCCTCGCCCCCGAACTGCTGAAGATCCTCGTGTGCCCGAAGAGCAAGGCCCCGCTGGAATACCACGCCGGACCGCCGGAGGTGCTCGTGTGCCGCGAGAGCCAGCTCGTGTACAAGGTGCAGGATGGCATTCCCGTGATGCTCATCGAGGAAGCCGAGCCGTTGGATGAGGCGCTTTATCCGCCGCGGAGCTGAGCGCGCGCATGAGCCCTCACGACGAGTCGGCGCACGGCGGTCCGTGGCACGGCGCCACGCAGGTGGTGCGCGCGGGGCTCCCGCCCAAGGCGGCGGGCACGCCCTATCTGCCGGGGCCGGTATTCGCGGCGCCGTATCACGCGCCCGGTGATCCCTCGCTGTCGCCGTACACGTACGGTCGCTTCCACAATCCATCGTGGACGCACTACGAAGCGGCGCTGGCTGAACTCGAGGGGGGACCGTGCCTGCTGTTTCCGAGCGGCATGGCCGCGTCGGCGGCGGTGCTGGCCACGATGGTGCGCCCCGGCAGCACGCTCGTGATGCCGCAGGAGAGCTACTACACCACCCGGGTGATCGCGACGCAGCCATTCGACGGGGCGTGGTTCGCCGCGCAGGGGATCAACGTGGTGATGGCGCCCACGGCGGGCGATGGACTCATGCGCGCGCTCGACGAGCACGCTGCGCACGGCGTGTCGCTGCTGTGGCTCGAGACGCCCACCAATCCCGGGCTCGATGTGTGTGACATCGCCGCGCTCGCGGCCAAGGCGCACGCAATCGGGGCGCTGGTGGCGGTGGACAACACCACGGCGACGCCATTGCTGCAGAAGCCGCTCGCCCTCGGCGCGGACCTCTGCGTGGTGTCCGACACGAAGGCGATGACCGGTCACGCCGACCTCGTGCTGGGGCACGTGGCGGTGCGTGACGCGAAGCATGCTGAAACGCTGCGGCTCTGGCGCACCCGCATGGGGGTGATTCCCGGTCCGATGGAAGCGTGGCTGGCGCACCGCTCGCTCGGTACGCTGCACGTGCGGCTCATGCAGCAGTGCCGCAGCGCACTGGCCGTGGCGGAGTTTCTCCGGGACTGCGAGGCCGTGCGTAACGTGCGTTATCCAGGGCTGCCCACCGATCCCTCGCATGCGATCGCCTCGCGGCAGATGGCGGCGTACGGGTGCGTCGTGAGCTTCGAGCTCGAATCGGCGAAGGCGGTGGAGCGATTCTTCGCGCAGTCGCAGCTGGTGTACGAGGCCACGAGCTTCGGCGGCCTGCACACGAGCGCCGAGCGGCGCGCGCGATGGGGGGGCGACGTGGTGTCGGAAGGGTTCGTACGCATGAGCGTGGGGCTCGAAGACGTGCACGACCTACTCGCCGATCTCGCCGTGGCGCTTTCCTGATCAGCGTCGCGGCGTTCGTTTCGTTCGCTGCGCCTCCCTTCACCGCATTACCTCACGGGATCTCATGGATCGTCGGGACTTTCTGAATGCCGCCGGTACGGTGGCGGCGGGCGTGGCGCTCACGCCGGGTGTGACGCTGGCGGCGCCGGATGTGCCGGTCGCCCTGGCGAGCGAGACGGATCAGGCGCGCGCCTTCGCATTCGAAGAAGCCACGGTGGCGGAGCTCACGGCGCGCATGCAGGCGGGTACGCTCACGTCGCGCGCGCTGACGGCGGCGTATCTCGCGCGCATCGCGGCGGTCGATGCGGCCGGTCCCTCGCTCAAGTCGGTGATCGAGGTGAATCCCGACGCGCTCACGATTGCTGCCGAACGTGATGCGGAGCGGCGCGCGGGGAAGATCCGCGGGCCGCTGCACGGTATTCCGGTGCTCGTGAAGGACAATCTCGATACGGCTGACAAGATGCAGACCACGGCGGGTTCGCTCGCGCTGGTGGGCAAGCCGGCGCCTCGTGATGCCACGGTTGTGGCGAAGCTGCGCGAGGCGGGCGCCGTGCTGCTGGGCAAGACGAATCTCAGTGAGTGGGCCAACTTCCGCAGTACACGCTCGGTGAGTGGATGGAGCGGGCGCGGGGGGCAGACGCGTCATCCGTACGTCCTCGATCGCAATCCGTGCGGCTCGAGCAGCGGCACCGGCACGGCGATCAGCGCGAATCTCGCGACCGTGGGTATCGGCACGGAAACGGATGGGTCGATCATTTGCCCCAGCAGCATCTGCGGTCTCGTGGGGCTCAAGCCCACGGTGGGGTTGGTGAGTCGGGCGGGCATCATTCCCATTTCGGCGACACAGGATACGGCGGGGCCGATGACGCGCACCGTGGCCGATGCGGCCGTGGTGCTGCAGGTCATTCGCGGCCGCGATGCGCGTGATGCGGCCACGGCCGTCGCGGCGAGTCAGACGGCCGACTATCTCACGGCGCTGCGTGCCGATGCGCTGGCGGGAGCGCGCATCGGGGTGTCGCGCAACATGGCGGGCTTTCATCCGGCGGTGGATGCCGCCTTCGACAAGGCGCTCGACGTGCTGCGTGGTGCCGGCGCGACGGTGATCGACCCGTGCAACGTGCCCACGGTCGGGAAGTACGACGCCGACGAACTCACGGTGCTGCTGTACGAGTTCAAGGACGGACTCAATGCGTATCTCGCGTCGCGCGGCGATACGGTGGCGCATCGTACGCTCGACGAACTCATCGCCTACAACACGGCGCACGCTTCGGCGGAAATGCCGTGGTTCGCGCAGGAGCTCTTCGAACAGGCGAATGCGAAGGGCGCCCTCACGGACGCGGAGTACACGCAGGCGCTCGCGCGGTGCCGCGCGTTGTCGCGTGACGACGGGCTGGACGCGCTGTTCCGCGAGCACCGGCTCGATGCGGTGGTGGCGCCGTCGAACGGGCCAAGCTGGGTGACCGACTGGCTGAACGGTGACAAGTACAGCGGTGGCAATTCCAGTGTGGCGGCGGTGGCGGGGTATCCGTCACTCACCGTGCCCATGGCCTTCGTGAGCGGCTTGCCGCTGGGTCTCTCGTTCATCGGTACGGCGTACAGCGAGGCGCGCCTACTCGGATTGGGCTACGCGTTCGAACAGAAGACCAAGGCGCGCAAGGCGCCGACGTTCCGCCGGACGCTCGCGTGAGCCCCGCGCCGACCGGTATTCCCGAGAATGGCCGTCCGCCGGCCGCCGCGCTTGGCAGTGTCGCGCTGGCCGTGGTGGTGGGCCTCGGCGCCTGGTACTGGTTCGGGCGCGCGGCCGACGCCGGTGTGAAGCGGCTCGAGCGGCTGGACAGCATGAAGGCGTACTGTATGCCGTTCTACGCGCGGGCGCTCGATCGCAACGACACCATTCGCGTAGATCGCGCGCCGCTCCCCGATACGATCGATGCCGGCTCCAAGGATGCCTTCGATCGTTGTGGTGACTTCCGCGGGCCGAGTGTGCCCAATGAGTTGCCGAACGCGCGCGAGCTGAACGGTCAGGAGATGCCGCGCGGGTTGCGGTAAACCGCGAGGCGCGGAGTAGGGGAGGCGCCGGGACACACCTTTCGACTACGTCATGAAGAAGTTTGCGGTGGGATTCGTGGTGCTGCTCGTTGCAGCGCTCGTGTCGTTCTTCACCATCGTGCCGGTGGTGGTGGACGCGCGCATGAACACGGTGGTGAGCACGTCGATTCCGGCGGTATCGCCGCAGGCGTCGGCGCTGCATCGCACGCTCTTCGTGGCCGACCTGCACGCCGATGAACTGCTGTGGGGGCGCGACCTGCTGCAGCGGGTGGATCGCGGGCATGTGGATCTGCCGCGTCTGCAGGAGGGGAAGGTGGCGCTGCAGGTATTCAGCGTGGTGACCAAGACGCCGCGCGACATGAACTACGACAAGAACACCGGCGAGACCGACAACATCGCGCTGCTGGCGCTCGCGCAGCGCTGGCCGGGGGAGACGCGCACGAGTCTGCGCGCCCGCGCCACGTATCAGGCCGAGCGGTTGCAGGACGCGATTCTTCGGGCCGGGGGTGCGATCACGCTCATGACCTCACGCGACACGCTCATGGCGTTCGCGCAGCGTCGGGGTGGCGACCCTATGCAGGTGGGCGCGCTGCTCGCCATCGAGGGGTTGCACGCGCTCGACGGCCGGCTCGAGAACGTGGACGTGCTGTTTGCGCACGGCTATCGCATGATGGGACTCACGCACTTCTTCGATAACGAGGTGGCGGGGAGTGCGCACGGCGTCTCGCACGGCGGGCTCACGCCCCTCGGTCGTCAGGTCGTGCAGCGCATGGAGCAGCTCGGCATCATCGTGGACCTGGCGCACTCGTCGACGCAGACGGTGCAGGAGGTGCTGGCGATGGCGACGCGTCCGGTGGTGGTGTCGCACACCGGTGTTGCGGCGGTGTGTCCGGGGCCGCGCAACCTCACCGATGAGCAGCTGCGCGCCATTGCGGCCAACGGTGGGCTCATCGGCATCGGCTATTGGGACGGCGCGGTGTGCGCGCCCACCATCGAGAACATCGTGAAGGCCATCCTGCACGCGGTGCAGGTGATGGGTGTGCAGCACGTCGGGCTGGGATCCGACTTCGACGGCACCACGAAGACGCCGTGGGACACGCGCGGCGTGATCGTGATCACCGACGCGTTGCTCAAGGCGGGCATGAGCGCCGACGACGTATCGCGCGTGATGGGAGGAAACACGCTCGAGTTTCTGCTGCGCACGTTGCCGGAGGAGCGGAGGTAGGGCGTAGGTACCGGCGTTGCGGGTGTTGCTGCGTTACTACGCGCGATCGACAACGCGTTGGCACACACGCGTTGGAACCGACGCGTTGGAAAAAACGCGTTGGCGCGAACGCTGAGGGGCGCGGGCAACCACGCTTGCAACTACGCTCGCAGCACCGAACTGTCAGATGGTGCTGACACACCTGGGTGACAACAGACCGTGACACCTCGCCATTTCGCGTCCGCGAAGGCCGAAGGCCGAGCCGGACGCCACGTTGTTGCCCGCGTGGTCGACTGCGCCCCATGCGTTTGTGCCAACGCGTTTTTTCCAACGCGTTTGTGCCAATGCGTTTGTGCCAATGCGTTTGTGCCAACGCGTAGGCGATCGCGCGTAGTCGCGCAGTTAAAACGCAGTTAAGACGCAGTTAAGACGCAGCAGCAAACGCCGTTACCCACGCTGACAAAAACGCCGGCTGCAACATTTCTCCCTTCGCGGGTGTTGTTGCCGCATGTCACAGTTCGTTTCCATTGTGCCCGTGCTGCGCGTGGCGGATCTGCCGCGCAGTGTTGCCTGGTATCGCGAGAATCTTGGTTTCACGGCCGACACCGATGACGTCGACGCGTCGCGCGAGAGCTGCGTGATCCGGCGCGATGCCACGGAGCTGATGCTGCGCCGCGCGCCGTCGCCGGTGGCGCGTGCGCGGGATTCCTATCTGTGGGATGTGTACATCCGCCTCGCGGGGGAGGCGCTGACCGCGCTGCTGGATCACGCGCGTCGCCGTACGCCGCTGGTGCGCGGCCCTGAGCTCATGCCGTCGGGCGCCGTGGAGTTCGAGCTCGAGGATCCCGACGGTTACCGCGTGTGTGTCGCCGAGGTGTTGTCCGATACGCGGGGATTCCCGCGCGCGGTGGGCTGAGGAGCGGCGCGAGACGACGCGTCATCGTTCCCCCCTGGTTCGACGATCAGCGGCGGGTCGGCAGCAGGAGTGTGAGGGCCCACGTGACGAGCACGTTCGCCGCCAGTGCGAGCAGGCCGATGTTCACGTCGGTCACGCTCGCGGGCAACGCAGGAAACAGCGACGCGGTGGTGATGCCCGCGAGTGATGTCCACATCACGAGGCCCTCGCCCACCACAACACCGGCGAAGGCGGCCACGGCGTTGGCACGATGCGGCCACCAGAGGGTCACGAGCACCGACGGGAAGAGCTGCGTGACGATCGCGTAGGCGAACAGCAGCAGCGTTACCAGTGTCTGCTCTCCGCGGAACACGAACCACAACGCGATGATGGCCAGCAACGGGACGAGCAGTCGCGCGATCTGCACTTCCCGTTTGGCACTCGCCTCGTGATACCGGGTGATGAGTCGCGCGAGAATCGTCGCGGTGGTCATCAGGATGAGTGATCCGGGGACCAGCGCGGTGAGCATGCCGGCGGCGCCCACCAGCCCCACGACCCATGGTCCATAGGTCTGTCGCGTGACGCGCAGCAGCGCGAGATCGATATCGGCGCCCTGCAGTCCGGGTACGGCCGTGATGGCCGCGAAGCCGATGAAGAACACGAACAGCAGCACCACCTGGTACAGCGGCATGATCACGGCGTTGCGCCGGAAGGAATCGGCGCTGCGCGCGGTGAACAGTGAGCCGAACGTGTGCGGCCACATGTAAAACCCGCACACGGTGAGCACGATGGTGCTGGTGAACCACACGCCAGACATGCCCTGGGCCGGCAGCACGAAGAAGGCGGGGCGCTGGGCCACGAGTGTGTCGAACATCGGCCCGATGCCCCCGTGCACGGTCGTCGGGAGCGCCAGTCCCAGCCCCACGGCGGCCGCGAGCACGAGCGCATCCTTGAGCGCAGCCGTGAACGCCGAGCCGCGTACGCCGGACATCACGACGTACACGGTCGTCGCGATCGTCCCGATCCAGATGGCGGTCTGGTTACTGACGACGCCATAGGACGACTCGGAGACGAGGATGCCCAGTCCCTTGAGCTGCAGCACGAGATACGGGAGCAGCGCGACGCACCCCACGAGGGCCACGACGGCGCCGAACCATTCGCTGTCGAAGGCCTTGGCGAAGTACTCGGGTTGCGAAATCACGCGCCAATCGCTGGCCCGCTGCCAGATGGGGGGCAGCAACCAGTAGCCAGCTGCGAACGCCACGGCGGCGTAGGCGAGGATGTAGTACGCGGGCGCACCGCGGCCGTAGGCCCAGCCGCTTCCGCCGAGGAAGGTGAAGGTGGTGTAGATCTCCCCCGCGAGCAGCACGAAGACGAGGACCGAGCCGAAGCCGCGACCGGCGACACTCCACTGCTCGAGCGACTGCGCGCCACGCGACCGTAGTGCCAGGAAGAACGCGGCCACCAGCGTGCCGCCCATGAGCCCCAGCGCCACCGTCGCGTTACTCATGCGCGCTCACGAATCCTCATGCGCGGGGGAGCGCATGACGGCGGTCGAGCGTGTGAATGATCCACATCACGAGCGAGGTGAGCAACACGCCGGCGACGATCCATGCCAGCAGGAACGGCAGCCCGAATACGCGCGGCTCGATACGATTGGCCATCCACGGTGCGCCGAGGATGGCGAGCATCGGAACGAGCACGAGGAGCCGATACGGGCGGGAAATCACAGGGCAGGTGGTCGCGTCAGCCGACGGAGAGCAGCTCGAGTGTTGCCGCCGTGAGATAGCGCAGGCCGATCGACAGCGATCGTTCGTCGATCTGAAAGCGTGGATGATGGTGCGGATGCACGATCCCCGTCTCGGCGTTGCCGGCCCCCACGAAGGCGAAGACACCGGGGGAGCGCTGCTGGTAGGCCGAGAAGTCCTCGCCGCCCATGGTGGGGCGCAGGGCGATGAGGGTGTCCGGTGCGAACGTGCGCGTCACGACGTCACGCAGGCGCTCGGTGAGCGCGGGGTCATTCACGACGGGGCGATAGCCGTGTTCGTACGTGAAGTCCGCCGTGGCCCCGAACGCCTCGGCGATCCCGCGGATGACCCGCTCCATCTGCGCCGGCACGCTCGTGCGCAGCGACGGCTCGAAGGTCCGCACGGTGCCCGCGAAGTAGGCGCTGTTGGGGATCACATTGAACGTGGTGCCGGCGATGAACTGCGTGACGCTGAGGACGATCGGATCGAGCGGGTCGACCGTACGTGTCACCACCTGCTGCAGGGCCGTGATGATCTGCGCGCCGATCGCGATGGGATCCACGCACTCGTGCGGGATGGCGGCGTGGCCGCCCTTGCCCACGATGGTGCACTGGAACTGATCGGGGGCCGCCATGGCCGGACCAGCGAGAATGCCGATGCGGCCCACCGGCATGGGGGCCCAGAGATGCAGGCCGATCACCTGCGATACGCCATCCATGACACCGTGCTGCACCAGCTCTTCCGCCCCACCGGGGGCCATCTCCTCGGCGTGCTGGAAGATGAAGCGCACGGTGCCAGGCACTTCGGCCGCGCACGGAGCGAGCAGCGAGGCGAGGCCCAGCACGATGGCGGTGTGCCCGTCGTGGCCGCAGGCGTGCATGGCCCCCTCGCGGGTGCTGCGATAGTCGACGTCGTTCTCTTCCACGATGGGAAGGGCGTCGATATCGGCGCGCACGGCGATGGTGGGGCCCGGTCGGCCGCCGCGGAGTTCGGCCACGACGCTGGTGGCGGTGGGGCGCGTGATCGCGAGCCCGGGGAGCGCGGCGAGGGTGTCGTAGACGAACTGCGACGTGGCCACCTCCTGGAACGCCACTTCCGGGTGCCGGTGCAGGTGCCGGCGCCACGCGATCACCTGCGGGGCGATGGCATCAACAGCGGCCAGTAGCTGCGCTGCCGAGAATCCGGTGGCCAGTGGTGCGGGGGGGACGAGGTCGGGGAGGCCCAGGGTGCTGGTCATGCCGTTCGTCGAGGGGCAGAGGGGGCCCGACACTGGCCACCCGGTGGGGTGTAACCGACGGCGGGTCGATCGCGTAGGTTGGAGTATGCCTCTGATCCAGCCCTCCGCGCCACCCGCACCGCCGGGGATGCCCGCCACGCCGCAGCCCACGACGGTCGACGTGGGGACGCCCTCGCCGATCACCGTCGCACAGCCGAAGACGCGTGCCGAAGTGCAGGCGCTGAAGGCCAAGCGCTCCGAACTGTCGAATCAGCTCGAAAGCGCGACCGATCGTCGTGCGGACGTGGCCGAAGAACTGAGCAAGGCGTCCCCGGTGGCGCGTCCGGGGCTCGAGGCACGTCTCAAGACGCTCGACACGCGCATCGTGCAGCTGGAGCAGGAGATCGCCGCGAACGGGCGGGCGCTGGCGAATGCCCCGCTCGAGCTGGTGCCGTCGGAAGCGGCGCCGACGCCGGAACCGCGCTATGGTCCGTTCTCATCGGACCAGCTCACCGGTATCACCATCGTGGGTACGCTGTTCGTGCTGGCCCCGCTGGCGTTCGCGGCGGCGCGTGCGATGCTCATTCGCGCCCGACAGCCCAAGTTGTCGCCGGAGATGATCGAAGCCACCCGCCGCATGGAGCGCATGGAGCAGGCGATCGATACCGTCGCCGTGGAAGTGGAGCGCATCAGCGAAGGGCAGCGCTTCGTGACGCAATTGATGGCGAAGAGCCAGCAGGAGCGCCTGGGCGTTCCAAAGGCCGAGGGCTGATCGGGGAAACGAAATCGGGGGCGCCGCACAGCGGTCGCCCCCGAATCGTTCTACCGAATTCCTCCCGTCTGCCGTCTGTAGTGCCTGCCGTCTGCCGTCTGCGGTTCAACGAGCATCAGGCACACACCACCGTCACACCGGAAACAGCATCTCGCGATAGCGCGGCAGCGGCCACTGGTCGTCGGCGATCGCGAGTTCCAGTGCATCGCTGGCTTCGCGCACATCCGCCATGGTGTCGCACGCCGTGCTCGTGAGGTACACCGCCTGCGCGGCGAGATCATCATGCATGTGCTCGGCCTTCGCCGTGGCCTTGGCGAGCTCGGTGCGCTTCTGCTGCAGCGCGCTCACCAGCTTGGACGTCGCGTTGGCGGCATCGACGATGGGCTGCATGTTGATACCGGCCGACGCGCCCTGACCGGCCGCGCCCGCGAGCTGGCCAAGGTACGCGTACGCTGCCGGCAACACCTGCGTATCCACCAGCTGCTGCAGCGTGTGCAGCTCGATGAGGATGTCCTTCACGTAGCGCTCGAGACGCACATGGTAGCGGCTCTCGAGTTCGACCTGCGTGAGGATGCCCGTGTTGTCGAAGAGCGACTTCGCCGCGTCGGTGCGGAGCTGCGCGAGCGCTTCCGGCGTGCGACGGAGGTTGAGCAGCCCGCGACGGTTGGCTTCCACCACCCACTCGTCGGAGTAGTTGTTCCCCTCGAAGCGCACGGCGGTCGTTTCCTTGAATGCCTTGCGCACAACGGTGAACGCCGCGTCGTCGGTGCTCTTGGCCGTCTTGAGTTCCTTCTTGAGCTCTTCGGTGAGTTCCGCGATGGCTTCGGCCACGGCGGCCTGCAGCAGCATCACCGGGAACGCGATGCTCTGCGACGCGCCCACGGCGCGGAACTCGAACTTCGCGCCGGTGAAGGCGAACGGCGACGTGCGGTTCCGGTCGGTGTTGTCCTGCTCGACCTCGGGGAGCTTCGCCACGCCGAGCTTGAGCATCGCCTGTTCGGCGTTGGTCGGCGACGTGTTGCCGGCCGCGATGTCTTCGATGACCTGCGTGAGCCCCGAGCCGAGGAAGGCCGAGATGATAGCCGGCGGCGCTTCGTTGGCGCCGAGGCGGTGCTCGTTGCCGGTGACCGCAATACCCGCGCGCAGCAGACCGGCGTGCTTGTGCACGCCCTTCAGCACCGCGGCGAGGAAGATCAGGAAGCGGATGTTCTGGTGCGGCGTCTTGCCCGGCTTGAGCAGGTTGGTGCCGTCGAGCTGGTTGTCCGCGGCGATGGCCATGGACCAGTTGCAGTGCTTGCCCGAGCCGTTGATACCGGCGAACGGCTTCTCGTGCACGAGCGCCTGCAGGCCGTGACGCAGCGCGACCTTACGCAGAATTGCCATCACGAGATGGTTGTGGTCCACCGCCACTTCGCTGTCCTCGAAGTACGGCGCCATTTCGAACTGGCTCGGCGCGACTTCGTTGTGACGCGTGGTGATGGGCACGCCGAGCTTGTAGAGCTCCGTTTCCACTTCGCTGATGCACGCCTGCACGCGCTCGGGGATGCCACCGAAGTAGTGGTCTTCGAGCTGCTGGCCACGCGGCGGCGCGGCGCCCACGAGCGTGCGGCCGGCCATCACGAGGTCGGGGCGCAGCGCGAAGTGGCCGCGGTCGATCATGAAGAATTCCTGCTCCACGCCGAGCGTGGTGATCACGCGCAGCACACCGGTGTCACCGATGAGTTCGAGCAACTCCGTGGCCCGCGCGGACAGCACGTCGCAGCTGCGGAGCAGCGGCGTCATTTCGTCGAGGGCTTCGCCGTTGTAGCCGATGAACACCGACGGAATGCAGAGGTACTTCACGCCGCCCGTTTCGCTGATGAACACCGGCGACGCCGGGTTCCACGCGGTGTAGCCGCGCGCTTCCCAGGTGGCGCGGAGGCCGCCCGACGGGAACGACGAGGCGTCGGGCTCCGACTGAATGAGCTGCTCGCCCGAGAACGTCTCGATGGGGAGGCCGTTTTCGTCGAACGTGAGGAAGGCGTCGTGCTTTTCGGCGGTAAGCCCCGTCTGCGGCTGGAACCAGTGCGTGAAGTGCGTCACGCCACGGGAGATCGCCCACTCCTTGATGACCTGCGCCACGACGGGCGCGATGTCGGAGTCGAGCTTTTTGCCGAGGCGGATGGAGGCCGCGAGCTTCTTGTAGACGTCCTTCGGCATCTTCGCGCGCATCTGGCGCAGGCCGAAGGTGTTCATGCCGAACCAGGTGCTCGTCGGCAGCTGGACGCCGTTCTCTTCAGGGCGCGCGGTGTGGCGCGGGGCGCGGTGCGCGATCTCGCGCAGGGCAGCGATACGCGAGTTGTTGTTGTTGGCCATGGACGGGGCTCAAGAGTAGGTCAGGTGGGTCCGGTTTCCCGGGTGCCACCGATGTTGTGCAATCGGTGCATAAACATCGCAGCATTCTGCCCGTTATCCAACCCATTTGGGGTGTTTTCGGGCAGGTTTAGTGCAATTCATGCACAAATCAATGAACAGTAGGGAGATTTTGCCTATTTATTCGAACAAAAACCGAAAATCACCGGAGCGCGACTGTCGCACGGAAGGTCGAGCATTCTCACTGTGCCCTTCATATTGTTGAGTCATGCCTCCGAACCGCTGTGCACTGGAGGGGGCGTGCGGCTGACCCAAGAGGAGCAAATGATGTCGACGAATTCTCGGAAGAGCGCCGTTCTCAAGCGTGATCAGGCAGCCGCGCCGGAGGTGAAGACGCTCACCGAGCAGAAGGGGAGCAACTATCCGCCCGGTCGTATGCTCATCGCGTCGCCGCTGGCGGTGCAGGAGGAATTGGCGAAGGTGCCTCCGGGTCGCGTGATCGCGGCGCCTGTTTTGCGCGCGCAGCTCGCCCGTCGGTTCGGCGCCGATTACACCTGTCCCATCACCACCGGGATCTTTCTGCGCATCGTCGCCGAGGCGGCGCTGGAGGAAGCGCGCGACCACGAGGTGCCCGCGTGGCGTGTGGTGTCGGAGAACGGGGCACTGCTCGACAAGCTGCCCGGTGGTCCGGAGCGTCAGGCGGAGCGGTTGCGGCGTGAGGGTATCGAGGTCGAGAAGCGTCGCGCGCGATGGTTCGTGACGAACATGGAGGCCGTGGGCGTTTCACCGTAACGCGATGACGGGCAACGGATGTCGTGCTATTCTCCGGCATGACCCGTCGCCCTGTGGTGCCCGTGCTGTCCCTCGCGCTCGCCGTCACGGCGGCGTGCAGCGATGCCCCTGCTCCCGAGAAGGCGCCGGTGGCCTACAGCGCCCCTGTGCCGCGGCCGCCCACCCCCGGCGACTCCCTGTGCCCGCGCGACGGAACGTGGCGAGCGTGCCATCTCGAGGACCGCATCAACAAGTCGGGGATGGGTATCCGGGTGCTCGACACCATCACGGTGCCATACTTCGACGCGAAGGGGACCCGCTACAAGATCGGGAAGACGGCGAAGCTGGTGGCGTTCTTTTTCGCGGACTCGGCGACCGGCGCGGCGGCTACCGACAAGCTGGACAAGCTGCGGCTCACGCCGCCGGGTGACAGCATCGGCAAGTGGCCGAGCGCGCCGTTCGAAGCCATTCGCACGGCGAACATGATCGCGGTGCTGTTCGAGGTGAACGCGACGCAGGCCGAGCGGGTGCGGTTGGCGCTCACCGCGGGGGCGCCGCAACCGTTCACTGCCCAGCCGGATACCCAAACCGTGCAGAAGCTGCCGCCCGCCACGGTGCGCTGAGGGTCCGGGCGGGTTAGGCGTCCTCCCGTCTCATATCAGCGACTGAGAATGCTTCCCGGGGCTGAGTTGGCAGCGGCCAGCCTGAAAAAGGGGGTCAGCGCGCCGCTGCGGCGTCCTGACTCTCCAGCACCGCGCCCAGCGCCTCGGCGGTCCAGGTGATCGCGTTGGTGTAGTACTCGCCCACCTTCGACGGATCCACGCCCATCTCCTTGGCGATTTCCGACGCGTTTTCGAACAGGCCGAGTTCGTAGCTTTCGGCGAAGTTGATCGCGTCCGCGTAGGGCCCGGTACGATCGATGAGCGCTTCGGTGGCTTCCGCACTCAGCACCACGCGTTCGAGGATCTCATCGAGCGGCATGCGGAACACCGCATCGAGCAGTGAGAAAAGTCCCACGAGGAACAGGGTCCCCGCATCGCGGCCGCTACCGACGAGCTGTTCGCAGAGGCGGCCACGCTCGACAGCCTGACGTACCAGTTCCTGGTCGACGCCGTTCGTGCTCTTGCGCGCCGCGGCCACGGCCACCGCGAGCCAACGGAGGAACGCGCTGCGGCCGATAAGCCGGAGTGCCTGTCCGATGCTTGCGACGCCGCGCCCACCCAGCGCTGCGCTGTTGACGAGACGCAGCAGCTGGAAGGTGAGCACGGGGTCGGTGGCGATCACGTCCTCGAGCTGGTGGTCGCTGATCTTCTGGTCGCGAGCCATACCCATGAGCCGCATCGCCGCCACCGTGCTCTGCGGCATGTCGGCCGCGGGGAGCGGTTCGGGACGACTGAAGAAGGTGCCCTGGAAGCCGTCGAACCCACGCTCGAGGGTGGCTTCATACTGATCGAGCTCTTCCACGTGCGACGCGACGAGCTTGGGGTTCCCCTTACTGTGGGTGACCCGGTCGCAGATGGCGTTGATCGTAGCGGCACCACCACTGCGGGAGTCGATGCGTACCCAGCTGACGTGCGGCAGAAAGGCTTCGGCCGGCGCCGGGGCTGCCCCCACTTCGTCCAGGCCCAGCTTGCCACCGGCGGCGGTAAAGCGGGCGATTGCCTCGTTCATTTCGGCATCGGGCGCCAGCGAGGCGGGGAGCATCACGATCACACTGCCCGGCTCGGCGACCAGATAGGCGTCGGCGATGAACTGTTCGCGCGTGGTGCTCACGAACGCCGGAAGCCGGTTGCGCACCAGATCGAACGTACCGCTCAGGAAGCTCTGGGCGAATGAGCCCGGCCCATCGACGCTGCTGAACCGGATGTCGTACCCGATGAGGGAGCCGGTTCCACCGAAGACAGGCTGACGAACGAGAGCGAAGTCGGACATGGCAAAAGCGAGATTCAGCTGGAAAAGGGGTGGCGCGAGAGCGCCCATCCTGACGACTTTCAGACGATCAAGCGACCGTCCGGGGCACGGCCGGTCCGCCATTGGCGACCAAACGGCACTGCCCCGTCATTCAGTATCGTCCCCGAAGCTTCCGAGATGAGTCTTTCGACCCTCGACGGGACCCTGCACCGTGGGTGCGGGGGCCGCTACGCCCTCCAGACGGAAACGGTCACCATGCGCCTGAGCGGCATGGCAGCCGAGGTCACCCGGGAGTTCTTCCGGTGCGAGAAGTGCGCCCACGAACAGCGTACCATCGAACAGCGGGACGCAGCGGAAAAAGCGGCGACGGAGCTCATCCGGGCCGAGCATGACCTGCTCATCCCCAAGGCCATCCGGCAGCTGCGGGAGTCGCTGGGGCTCACGGTGGCGCAGTTCGCGGAGCTGATCTACGGCACGCCCAAGGGGATCGTGGACGGCTGGGAGAAGGGGAAGTACCTGCAGAACCGCGAGGCCGACGCGCTCATTCGCAGCCTGGCCGACCGCGAGACGCTGGAGAAGCGGGCGGCAAAGGCCGGGGTAAATCTGCCGGCGTTGGATCCGGCGCTGAACCTGGCAGCGGCCAGCCCTGCCGTGACCCCACCGGCCGAATCGACGGCCGAGTCGGTTACCTGAGCGCGGCTGGCAGGGGGCGTTGCTGCTCCTGCCTGATCGCGTGACTCAGCAGCGTATCGCGCCCGTAGACATCGGGACGAAACTGCAGCGTCCCATCGCTGCCGGCGAAGGCCGTGGCGTATGTAATGCGCACGGGGATCGCGGTCGCGAGCGTCACCACGGTGCGTCGGCCCGTGGCAATCACCGAATCGATACGGGCGCGCGTCCATCCCTCGGGTCGTAGCAGCAGCTCGGCGAGTTCGTGCGGGCGCTGCACCCGGATGCACCCGTGTGAATGGGCGCGATCGGGCAACGCGAACAGCTCCTTGGCCGGCGTGTCGTGCATGTACACGTTGAAGCGGTTCGGGAACATGAAGGCGATCTGTCCGAGGGCGTTCCAGGGCCCGGGCACCTGCTGGATCTCTCGCCCCACCCATACCATGTGGTTGCGCACGAGATAGTCCGGGTCGCGGCGCAGCTTCGGCAGAATCTCCTTGGCGGCGATGCTCGGCGGCACGTTCCACGCCGGGTTGAGCACGATATGGGTGAGGGTGTCCACGAACATCGGGGTCTTGTGATTCCGGGCGCCGATCACCACCCGCGTCTCGAACACTGGCAGGCTGTCGGCGAAGACGAAGGCACGATAGTCGGCGAGGTTCACGGTGATCCACCGATTGCCCGCCACCGTGGGGAGCCAGCGTGCGCGTTCCATCCCCAGGCGCACCTGCTCGACCCGGCCCCCCACGGGCACGTTGAGGGCGGCGATGGTCGCTCGGCCCACGACGGAATCGGCCAGCAGGCCATGCCGCTCCTGGAAGTGCGCGACCGCCGCTGCCAGCGTCTCGTCGAAGGCGACCGTCCGATCGGTGGTACCGGGAATCCCGAGGTCTCCGTGCTCCTCGAGCAGCCGGCGCAGCTGCGCCACCCGGGGTCCCCGCGTGCCGCGCCGCAACGCGGGGCCGGCGGGCATGACGCCCCAACCCGCGCGGCGTTCGATGGCGCGCAGACGCTCGAGCGCGTCACGCAGCCGTACGTAGCCTACGGTACGCGGCGCCATGGCGAGCAGCGCCCGTCCGGGGTCCGTCTCGGCATCGGCGGCATCGGCGAGGGCTCGCAGCAGTGAGTCGCCCTTGATGCGCCGCCGTGCGTACGCATCGTCGCGGTGTACTGCCCCCGGTACGGTGAGTCCCACCGCGAGGTCTTCGGCGAAGCGCAGGGCCACGAAGGAGAGCTGCACGTCGGCGTGGGCGAGTGCGGCCGGGGTGGGGGCATCGGGATGACGGAGGGGGTACGCCTGCGGGTCGAGTCCCTCATCAGCCGCCGAGGCGATCGCCTGCGCCAGTCGCTCCCCGGCCGCTGTGAATCCGCGCGCGTCGGTCCAGGCGGGTTCGAAGTGCCGATCGGTGTAGAAGCGCATGATCGCGCCGAGCAGCGCACGATCGTGTCCTCCCGCGGCCGATGGGTCGAGCGCGCGGACGAGCGACGCGATGGCCGCGGATGGCGGCGCAGGAGGTGGCTGCCGGACGACCGCGTGTGCCGCCGACGGGCGGACCACGGCGGCGCAGAGCAGCAGGAGCCTCCCCAGGCTACGGATTACGGTCGGGTGACCCATGGCCGGAAGATGTGCGCGCCGGGTGCCATATTCCGTCGGACAAAACCTCACGTCCCTCACCTCGAGCGTCCCATGCCCTGTCGCACGCGCCGACTGTGCGTACCCCTTGCCGCGGCTCTGCTGCTCTCACCGCCCGCCGCGCGCGTCGATGCGCAGGACCGGTCGCAGTCCCGCTCCATGGTGCAGTCGCACCTTGGCGTCGTGGCCAGCGAGAGCGTGTTGGCCTCGCAGGTGGGCGCCCGCATCCTCGAGCAGGGAGGCAATGCGGTCGACGCGGCCATTGCCATGAACGCGATGATGGGGCTCGTGGCGCCGATGAACGACGGGATCGGCGGCGATCTCTTCGCGATCTACTACGAGGCCAAGACCGGAAGGCTGTACGGTCTGAATGCGTCCGGTTGGGCGCCCAAGGCGCTCACGGCGGAGTATCTGCGTGCCAAGGGGAACACGCGCATGCCGCAGCGCGGCATCGACGCCGCGACGGTGCCGGGGGCGGTGAAGGGGTGGGAGGCGCTGCGCATGCGCTTCGGGCGCCTGAGCTTCGGGCAGATTCTCGCGCCGGCCATTCAGTACGCCGAAACAGGTTTCCCCGTGGGTGAAGTGGTGAGCGTGTACTGGAAGGACAGCGAGAACGTACTGCGCGCCGACCCGGCGACGGCCAAGACCTTCCTCCCCGGTGGGAAGCTGCCCGAGGTGGGTGACATGTTCCGGAACCCCGAGCTGGCGTGGACGTATCGCCAGATCGCGGCGCAGGGGGCGAAGGCGTTCTATACGGGCAACGTGGCGGCGAAGCTGCTGGCCAGTTCGAAGACGCATGGCGGCACGATGACCGCGGCCGACCTCGCTGAGTACGAGGTGGAGTGGGTGACGCCGATCTCGACGACGTACCGGGGATGGACCGTATACGAACTGCCGCCCAACGGGCAGGGGATCGCGGCGCTCATGATGCTCAACATCATGGAGCAGTTCGACCTCAAGGCGATGGGGCACAATTCGGTACAGGCGCTGCACCATGTCATTGAAGCGAAGAAGCTCGCGTACGCCGACATGCAGCGTTACGACGCGGATCCGCGCTTTGCGACGGTGCCGGTGAGCGGCCTCATCTCCAAGACGTATGGCGCGGCGCGCGCGAAGCTGATCAACGCCTCGGCGGCCAATTGCAGCGTGCCTGTGGGGACGCCGGAAGGCACTGACAACGGCACGACCTATCTGAGTGTGGTGGACAAGGAGGGGAACCTGATCTCCTTCATCCAGAGCAACTACAGCACGGTGGGCTTTGGCGCGGGCCTGACGGTGGCCGACGCCGGGTTCGTCTGGCACAACCGTGGCGGTGGGTTCTCCCTCGACGCGGCGAGCCCCAATCTCATCGCCGGCCGCAAGCGACCGCTGCACACGATCATTCCCGGCTTCATGGAGAAGGGTGACGAGAAAATCGCGTTCGGCATCATGGGTGGCTGGAATCAGTCGCAGGCGCATGCGCAGTTCGTGGCGAACATCGTGGACTTCGGCATGAACATTCAGGGGGCGCTCGATGCGCCGCGGTTTTCGAAGGAAACGTTTCCGGGATGCGATGTGAATTTCGAGTCGCGCATCGCGAAGAGCACGCGCGATTCGCTCGCCGCCATGGGGCACCAGATCGTGATGCGTGGTGATTACTCGAGCACGCGCATGGGCGCGGGGCAGGCATCGCAGCGGAACATGAAGACGAAGCTCAACGCGGGCGCGTCGGACCCGCGCAAGGACGGCGCGGCGATCGCGGAGATGATCGTGGTGACGCCGGCGAAACGAAACTGAGGGCATGCTGATGACGCGTGTGATTCGTGTGGGCCGCCCGACTGTTGCCCTCGTAGCCCTGATGCTCGGCGCGTGCGCGCGACCGGGCGCTACGCCCGTGATGTCGCCGAGTCCGACGGCGCCTGTGACTGCTGCGACTGTTGCGAATGCGGCGGCCGCGCCGGCGCCTGCGACTGGCGTCGCAGCGCGCCAAGCGGGGGTCGTGCCCAATCCCAACGCGCCCAAGGTGTTGGTGATTGCCACGGGCGGCACGATCGCTGGTGTGCAGAATGCGCCGGGGACACTCGGGGCGTATCGCGCCGGCACCCTGACCGCGGAGCAGATCACAGCCTCGGTGCCCGAGCTCGCGCGCTATGCGCGGGTGGAGACCGAGCAGTTCTCCAATGTGGCGAGCACGTTGGTCACGCCGGAGATGTGGGTGAAGCTCGCGAAGCGCATCAACGTGGTGCTGCAGCGCGGCGACCTGGCCGGTGTGGTGGTGACCCACGGGACCGATCGTTTGGAGGAGACGGCGTTCTTTCTGTATCTGACCGTGCGCTCCAGCAAGCCGGTCGTGGTGGTGGGGGCGCAGCGTCCGGCCACGGGTATCAGCCCCGATGGCCCGATCAATCTGTTGAGTGCCGTGCGTACGGCCGCATCGCCCAAGGCGGTGCAGAAGGGTGTGATGGTCGTGATGGACGACCGCATTCTGTCGGCGCGCGAGTCACGCAAGCTGTATCAGCGCACCGGCGGCTTCAGCACCGGCGACATGGGAATGCTGGGCGTGGTGGCGTCGCAGGGCCCGGAGTTCTTCTTTGCGCCGGTACGTCGTTTCGGGGAACGGAGCGAGTTCGACCTCGATGGCGTGGACACGCTGCCCAAAGTTGAACTGACGATGTCGTACCCCGGTGGCACGGGGCAGACCTTCACCACCAATCCCAAAGGCGTGGTCGTTGCCACGACGGGGATGACCGCGGCCGAGAACGCGACCTACCGCGCGCTGCGTCAGACGGGTGTGGTGGTGGTGACGTCGTTCACGTCGGGCGAGAACGTGAACGGTGGGGGTGGTGGTGATGGCCCGCCGCCGCCGGCACGCGTGGATACGACGGCGCAGCGTGATCCCGCGTCACGTGATAGTGTTGCACGCCCGGCCGCGGCGCCGGTGCCACCCGGTGTGACCGCGTTGCACCTGACGGCCACCAAGGCGCGCATCCTGCTGATGGTGGCGCTCACGAAGACGAAGGATCCGCGCGAGATTCAGCGCATTTTCAACGAATACTGACGCGTCTACGGACGGGTCACTTGGTGCGCCGCTGGATGCGGGCGCTGCACTTGATCTCCACCAGCGCGGCCGGTCGTGGCAGTGCTGTCACCGCCAGTGTTGCGCGCGCGGGCGGCGCCACGGGAAAGAACTCGGCGTACACCGTATTCATCGCGGCGTAGTCGGCGATGTCCTTGAGGAAGACGGTGCATTCGTCCACATCGGCCATCGTGAGGCCACCGGATTGCAGCGCGGTGCGGATGTTCTCGAGCGTCTGTCGCGTTTGCACGCCCACGCCTCCGGCGACGATATCCTGCGTGCCCGGCTTCATGCCGGTCATACCCGACACGAAGATCTGATCGCCGGAGCGAATGGCCACGGAATACGCCGGCACGAGCGGCGCCAGGCCGGGCGGGTTCAGCACCTCGCGGCCCGTGGTGCCGCGCTGGTGCGCGCACGCGGTGGTAAAACAGAGCACGCCGGCCGTGATGCCGATGCGAAGGAAGGTCGTCATGTGCGTGCCGTTGTGGTGATGGGTGTAGGCCCGGTGGGAAGCGTGTTGTCGCCAGATGGCGATGCGTGGCGCACACAACGTAGCGCATGGGGCGATGGCTTGCGGGACGCCAGCGCCGTACGTTCTCCTGATGACTCCGTCCTCGTTGCTCCGCCACCCGTTTCGCACCGTGATGGCGCTCGCGCTGTGCGTGGCCGGAAGCGCTGCCGTGGCCTCTCAGACCAGCATTCCCCGCACCTTCCATCGGGTGTTGCTGCTCGAGACCACCAGCGAAACCTCGGCCAGCGTGAGCCTCGGTGATATCGACGGCAACGGGACGCTGGATGTGATCCTTGCCAAGGGGCGCCACTGGCCGTTGGTCGATCAGATCCTGCGGAACGACGGCAAGGGACACTTTTCCACCCAGCCTCTGGCCGATTCTGCCGATCGTACGTACTCGGCGGCGCTCGCCGACCTCGATGGCGATGGCGATCTCGATATCGTGGCGAGTAACGACAGGCCCGATCGGAAGCTCATCTACCTCAACGACGGGGCCGGGCACTTCCGCGTGAGCGGCACCTTTGGCGAGGCGGCATGGAGCACGCGCTACGTGACCGTGGCCGATCTGAACGGCGACCAGCGCCCTGATCTGATCGTCGCCAATCGCAGCTCCAACCCGGCGGCGCCACGGCCGAGTTTCGTGTGTCTCAACAATGGCGCGGGCGCGTTTCCCGCGTGCACGCCGCTCGCGACGCAGTCCGCCACCATCATCGTGGCCAGTGATCTCGATGGCGACGGCAAGACCGACCTCGTGGTTCCGCACCGCGACGGTGGCCAGAACCTGATCTTCTGGAACGACGGCACCGGTGCGTTCCGTGAGCCGCCAATGCCACTTGGTCCGGCGAAGTCGCAGATCCGTGCCGCCGCGACGGCTGACATCAACGGCGACCGCGTGACTGATGTAGTGGTGGGTGATGAACGCGACGGGCTCTTCGTGTACATCGGCACGGGCCGTCGCGCGTTCGATGCGCCCGTGGCATTGGCGTCGGCTGGTGGTGCGCCGTATTCGGTGGCCATTGCCGACATGAATCGCGACGCGAAGCCCGATCTCGTGGTGGGGCGGCAGGAGGCGGTGGGATCAGTGCTCTTCAACACCGGCGGCGCGCGCGTGCCGCGCTTTACCGACACGCCGTGGGGCGACGGCAAGGGCTCGGTGTACGGCGTGGCCGTAGGCGATCTGGACGGCGACGGCTGGCCCGACATCGCGGCGGCGCGTTCGGAGGCGCCGAACGCGGTGTGGTTCAGCGGGCCGGCGGGTCGATGATGCGCGAGCGCTTCCCGCGAGCCGTGGGTCGTGATAGACTTAGTTTATCACCCTTAGTTTACTCGCCGTGATCACTGTCAATATCCACGAAGCCAAGACTCAACTGTCCAAGCTGGTCGAGCAGGCTGCACAGGGCGAAGCCTTCGTGATCGCCAAGGCTGGCAAGCCGCTGGTGAAGGTCGCCGGACTCGACGCGCCCGATGCGCCGCAGCGTCTGGGCTTTCTGGCAGGCGAGATCGCGGTGCCCAAGGACTTCGACCGCATGGGCGAGGATGAGATTGCCGCCTTGTTCGGCCTCGGCGCGTGAAGCTGCTACTCGACACCCAGGTGTTGCTCTGGGCGGCTGGCAACTCCAAGCGGCTCACGGCCAGTGCGCGCAAGCTGCTAAACGATCCCGGCAACGACCTCTGGTTTAGCGCAGTAAGCCTCTGGGAGATCACCATCAAGAACTCCCTCGGCCGCAAGGACTTTCGGGTCGAACCACGCGTGTTGCGCCGTGGCCTCCTGGACAATGGATACACGGAACTGGCCATCACCAGCCAGCACGCGGTCAGTGTTGAGGGGCTGCCGGATATTCATCGCGATCCCTTCGATCGCCTCCTGCTGGCACAGGCGCTCAGCGAAGGCATCACGCTGGTGACTGCCGACGCCCTGCTTGCAACGTATCCGGGACCGATCCGAAAGATCTGATGCCCGTCAGCTGACTACGGCCGGCGCGCGGCCGCCCGTTCCGCCTCGAGCATCAGCCCTGCCGCCGTCCCCCGCTTGAACCCCTTCCAGTAGGTGTGGGACGCGAGTGGATTGCCGCTGCGATCGACGGCGTACACGCCGTCTTTCCCATTCGGCACCAGCTGCAGATAGGCAAGCGTGCTGCTGTCGCCCTTGAGGCGCGCGTTGAAGTGCGCCGTGACGAAATGCGCCAGGATGTTGTTCATGCGACGCGTATCCCACATGGGGTCGGCGTAGTGCGTGAACGGGAAGGACTTGAGCGCTTCTGAGAAGGCGTAGCTCTCGGCGGGCGCCGGAATCGGTGCACCGGCGTTGTGTCCCGCCCCGAGAAATGTGAGCAGATAGCGATCGGCGTTGACCGCTCCGCGAAACAACGCGCGCGTCCCGTTCTCATACCCTGAGACGTCGTCGGCACTGCCGGCAACGAACAGCGTGGGGGTGCGAATGCCGGCCAAGCCTGCGGCATCCCAGAAGCCGGCTTGCATGCCCCACGGACCAATGGCCACCGCCGCGGCGATGCGTGTATCTCCGCCGGTCTGCTGATACGATGGCGTGTCGGCGCTGCGCTCGAGCAGCAGCGCCCGCGGCGGCGCACCCGGCAATGTGGCGGCCGCCGTTCTGAAGCCACCGCCGATGGCGTTGACCACGCCGTACCCGCCCATCGAATACCCAATGACGCCGGTGCGGCTCACGTTTACCCGACCAGCGAGGAAACTCTTCGACGCCGGTGCGGCAAGCTCGGCAATCGATCGCAACACGAACAGTTGATCGAGTGGCCGATTGTACAGCGTACTGGCGAATGCCTTGGCGTTGTCGTACGTGCTTTCCGCGTGATCGATGGAGACCACAACGTAGCCCTTGCTGGCCAGGTTCTCGCCGAGGTGGCTGAGCAGGTAGCGATTGCCGGGGTATCCGTGTGAGATGATGACCAGCGGAAACGGCGCGTCACCATCACGCGGCGCGGCATCGCGCATGGCTCGGCCGAAGAGCGATACGGTGACCGTTGGGTCGCGCATGATGACCCGATATTCTCCGAGCCGTTCGGAGCTCGGGCCCGCCGCGGGATACCACACTTCGAGCGTGAGAGACCGGTCGTATCGCGCGGTACTGTCCCCGGCGATCATGCGCAGTACATCGCGTCGGTTGCGGTCGGTTACGCTGATAGTCCGCACGCCAATGGGATACGCGCCGAGGGTGGCCAGCTCAGGCGCCAGCGGCGTGACGACATCGATGCGTTGATCGAGCGATACGGCGGGAGCAGGTTGCGCGCTGGCGCCGCTGACCACGCCAACAGAAAGCGCGAGAGCGGCCAGCGCGTGGAGCGCGCCGCGGCGAGCCCGGAACGGGTGAAGCGGAGGCATCGACATGCGTCGAAGCTGGCTCGCCACGCGGTACTACGCCAGCCGGGGGCGGCTCCCGTTCTCCGTGCAGATCTCGCTGCCGTTCGATGCCGGAGATCGTGCCACCCTATCGGCTTGGGCTATCTTGTACTGATGATGTCGCTGACGACGCAGCCCATGGCTTCCCTCGCCCTGCTGGTGACGCTTACTGGTTGCGGTGGCGGATCGGTTGCCGCCCCGGTGGCCCCGGCGCCTCCCAGTGCGCCGATCGTGGTGTGGACCACACCTCCCGTGAGCGCACCGCGTGTGCAGTATCGCACCTTTCAGAGTACGATTGCGCGCGCGACCGTGAGTTATCACGTGTACACGCCGCCGCAGTACGACAGCGAAGCGGCGCGCCGGTTTCCGGTGCTCTACTGGTTGCATGGCAGCGGTGGGGGACTGGGTGGGATTGGCGTGCTGTCGGCCTACTTCGACAACGCGATTCGCGCGGGACGCATACCGCCCATGCTCGTGGTGTTCCCCAACGGGATGGCGTCGAGCATGTGGGCCGATTCCAAAGACGGACGCGTCCCCATGGAGTCCATGGTGGTGCGCGATCTGGTGCCGCATGTCGACGCAACCTTTCGCACGGTGGCCGCGCGCGACGGCCGGTTGCTGGAAGGCTTCAGCATGGGTGGGCTTGGCGCGTCGCGTTGGGGGCTACGCTACCCTGACGTATTCGGCGCGATGAGCATGTTCGCGGCGGGCCCGCTGGACCTGGACTTCAACGGGCCGCGCGCGACGGGGAACCCCGCCGAACGGGCGCAGATCCTGCGCGACGTGTACAGCGATGACATGACGTACTATGTCGCGCAGAACCCGTTCACGGTGGCCGAGCAGTATGCCGCGGCGATCCGCGGGACGCCGCGCGCGCTGACGCACTTTCGTCAGGTGGTTGGTTCGCTCGACTTCACGTTGCCGGCCAACGAGGAGTTCCGCGCGCATGTCACGCGACTGGCGATTGTGCAGGAGTACACGCTGGTGCCCAACGTCGGACACGACACCATGGCGCTGCTCGAGGCGCTCGGCGAACGGAACTTTGCGTTTTATCGCGCGGTGTTCGGCGCGCGTTGAGGCTCGGCGCTCAGCCTCGCCTCGAGGTAACGCGTGACGGATGGATTCGTTCTGCGGGTTGCGACGCTTTACCAGTTCTCGCGCGATCTGTTCAACGATCCCGATCGGTATCGGCGTTGTCTGCTGGCCGACGACGAGGCGTAGCACCGGGGAGTCGCTGCTGTACCCACGCGGGGAGCAGAAGATTGTCGGCGATGGCCGCGATTTCCTCGGCTTCTGCCCACGCGCGCTCGAGGGCGGCGAGGTCGCCTTCGAGGGCGGCGCGTTCGGTGTCTTCGTGGAGGGCCATTTCGAGGGCGAGTACGGTTTGGCGCGGAACCTCACGCCACGAGCCGTTGAAGGGCCCCTTCTTCGTCCCGATGTACTGCCGCATGAAGGCACTGGAGGAGCCTGCCTCCGCCAGTTGCGTCACCGCCGACTTGACGGTGTCGGCGGAGCCGCCTTCTTCATTGGCGACGGTAAGCAGCTTGCCCAGGAGCCGTTTCGCATCATCGCCCGTGACGATGCTGCGCCCTTCCTTGTGCAGCACGTTGAGCTGCCAGCCGAGGGACTCCGCAGTGCCGTCGCCCACGGCTTCGAGTTGCACGTTGGTGAGATCGGGTCGACGCAGTGTGACGAGGCCGTTGCGATACGGTACGCGCGCGATGCGCCGGAGATGTAACCGGTAGAGGTTCCAGTAATTCAGCGCGCCCGGAATGAGTCCAGCAGCCGGAATGGCGCTGTGCAAGCTCGGATCGATCCACTTGAGCGCGGTGAGCCCGATCATGAGCGTCGCGCTTCCGCCGTACACCGCCCACGTGCGGAGGCGACGGCACTGCAACTCCCCGCCGTACCGCCACGCGGCGAATTCCGGCTTGGTGGGCAGTCCCACACGCACGAGCTGCAGCCCTTCGCTCAACTTCGCGAGGCCGATGTTGTCGGTGCTCGCCTTGAGTGGCGTGCCCCGGTACAGCCGTTCGCACGTTTCGATGGCTTCCCACCGTTCTTCGAGCGGCGAGAGGTTCCAGCGGGCGCAGCGCGGGCACACGGCCCACAAGCGGCCGCGGGCCCCGTCGAAGGCGAGCTTGCGCCCCACTGGGAACGATTCGACGACCTCATTGGCGCCGAGGGCGCCGTGGCAATAGACACAGGTGGAGAACACGCGAGGAATCTAGCCCGCGCGCCGTGGCGTCCGCCCGCGATGTCGCGGGCGGACCCACGTTCCCTCAGCCGAACACCAGCCCGCCATCCACGATCAGATTCTGCCCTGTCACGGAACGCGCCCACGGGCTCGCGAAGAACAGCACCGTATCGGCCAGCTCGTCAGGCGTGGTGACGCGCCGGAGCGGCGTATTCGCAGCAATGAGGTCGAACACCACGTCGGGTGTGGCCGCGCTGGCGTCGGTGGTGCGCAGCAGCCCGCCCGACACCATGTTCACGGTGATGCCACGCGGCCTGAGCTCGGCCGCCGCGGTGCGGGTGAACGCGAGCAGCGCGCTCTTGGCTGCCGTGTAGTCGTGATACGGCACCACCGGATTCTGCACGAGGTTGCTGCCAATGGTGATGACCCGTCCGAAGCCCGCCTGCGCCATGGCCGGCACCGCACGCTGCAGCAACGTGAGCGCGCCCACGCAGGCCGTATTGGTCTGCTCCAGCAGCTTGTCCGGCGTGAGCGTGGCCATGGTGTCGCGCGCGTCACCATTGAACCGGTAGTCGGCGAGCGCATTGTGAACGACCGTCGTGACCGGGCCCATCGTGCGCTCGATGGTGTCGAACATCGCGCCGACCTGAGCCGCATCGCGCACGTCGGCCTGCAGCGCCACTGCGCGCGGCCCCAGGGTGGCCACCAACGCCTCGGCCTGCGCCTGACTGGCGCGATAGTTCACGACGACCTGCGCGCCCTCGCGGGCGAATGCGGTGGCAATGGCGGCACCCAGTCCGCGACCGGCACCGGAGACAACGACGACCTGCTCGGAGAGAGAACGGGACATGATCAATCCTGCCAGAGTGCGTGGAAGTGATGGGTGGGACCGTGGCCGTGCCCCACTGTGAGCTGATGCGCCGCCGTGATGGCGGCCGTGACGTACGTCTTCGATGCGTGAATCGCTTCGGGCAGTGCGGCCCCGTGCGCGAGTTCGGCGGTGATGGCGGCCGCGAGCGTGCACCCCGTGCCGTGCGTGTGCGTGGTTTGCACGCGAGGCGACTCGAACCAGTGCACGGCCTGCGCGGTTACGAGGCAATCCGGACATTCGCCACCCTCGAGATGTCCACCCTTGAGCAGCACGGCGGCCGGGCCAAGCGCGAGCAGGGCGTTTGCCTGCGCGACCATCTCCTCGCGAGTCGTGGCCACCGGCACGTCGAGCAGTCGCGCGGCCTCGGGGAGATTGGGAGTGATCACCGTGGCGCGGGGCACGAGACGCGCGCGTACCGCGTCGATGGCATCGTCGTGCAGCAGGGCCGCGCCCCCCTTGGCGATCATCACGGGGTCGAGCACCGTGGGCACGGGCGACTGGGCCTCCAGTGCGTCGGCGACGGCGAGCGCGATGTCTGCCGTCGCGATCATGCCGATTTTCACGGCGTCCACCCGCACGTCGGCGAAGATCGCCGCGAGCTGCTGCTGCACGAATGCCGGTGGTACGAGATGCACCCCCGCCACGCCGCGCGTGTTCTGGGCCGTGAGGGCGGTGATCGCCGCCATGCCGTAGCAGCGTCGTGCCGAGAACGTCTTGAGGTCGGCCTGGATACCGGCGCCCCCCGAGGGATCGGAGCCGGCGACGGTGAGAACATTGGGAATTCGCGCAGCGGTCATGCGCACGCCCGGTTCGAAGGCGACACGGACTCGGCGATGGTGCGCGCGAGTGTTATGGTCGCCGTGAACGGATCAGCCTGTCCGCAGATCGCCGAGACCACGGCCACCCCATCCACCCCGGTGGCGAGAACGGAGGCCACGTTGGGGAGATGAATGCCACCGATCGCGACCGCCGGCAGTCGTGTCGCGGCGCGGGCCTCGGCGAGGGCGGTCAGGCCCATGGCGGCGGCGTGATCGGGCTTGGTCGCGGTGGCGAAGACCGGACCGATCCCGACGTAATCGATCACCGACGGATCGGCGTCGATCACGTGGGCCAGCGTCTCACAGGAGAGCCCCACGATGGCGTTCGGTCCGAGCTGCGCGCGCACCGTGGCGGGTGCGCAGTCGGACTGCCCCACGTGCACCCCGTGCGCTCCGATCGCCCGGGCAGCGTCGATGTCGTCGTTGACGATGAGCGGGACACCGGTGCCCTCGAGCGCGGCGACGAGGGCACGACCGACGGCGATGCGCTCGGCGGCATCACCCGTCTTGTCGCGGAGCTGGATCATCGTGGCGCCGCCACGCACGGCATCGCGCACGGTGTCAACGATTCCGTAGCCCGCGCACAACTCCGGGTCGGTGAGGAGGTACAGGCGCAGTTGGGACGCCATCACCCCCATGAGACACGACCGCTGGCGTCGAGGTCGGCCGGCGTGACGGCGGCCAGTGCGTCGAGGAATTGCCAGCCGAACGACCCCGGGCCCTCCGCTACACGTCCTGCGCGTTCTCCGGCTTCGGCAAAGAGTGCGAGCGCGGCGATGGCGGCGTGCATGGGGGTGGTGACCGCCGCGTAGGCGCCCATGAGGCAGGTGAGGGAGCAGCCAAGGGCGGTGACGCGTGGCATGAGCGGCGATCCGCCCGTGATCGTGGCGACATGTGTGCCGTTGGTGACGAGATCGACGGTTCCGGTGACCGCGACCACGCCGCCGGTCTCGAGGGCGAGTTGACGGGCCGCGGGTTCGGCGGCCATCACCGGATCAGCGGCGTCTACGCCACGGGCGGTCGTATCGCCGCCGGCCAGGGCGAGGATCTCGCTGGCGTTGCCGCGCAGAATGGTGGGACGTAGCGCGAGCAGGGCGCGAGCAGCCTCGGCCCGGTACGGCGAGGCGAAATGCGCCACCGGATCGAGCACCCACGGCGTGCCCACCTCGTTGGCTGCAGTCGCGGCTGCCCGCATGCCGTCCACCCACGCGGGGGAGAGCGTCCCGATGTTGATGGTCACCGCGCGGGCGATCCGCGCAAACGCACCACTTTCTTCCACCGTGTGCACCATCGCCGGGGCTGCCCCGGCGGCGAGCAACGTGTTGGCGGCGATGTTCATCGCCACGTAGTTGGTGATGCACTGCGTGAGTGGCGCTTCGGCGCGGAGTGCGCTGAGCGCGTCGGCCGGACTCAACGACGTTCGCTGCATGGAGTCTCCTGCGGACGCAGGCAGCAGCGCAGGCCGGGCACCAGACGCCTCGGTCGGCCGCGACTCCCTACGCCAGCATGATCTGGGTCAGGTTCAAAGGGTGCTTCTCAGCCCCGCACCGCGGGACGCCCCTGTCGTGTGCGTGAATCCTATCATCCGCGCGTGTCGCCGCGAACCCCCGGCCGCCCAACTGCCGTAGGGGTGGAACAGTCTGCACATTCCACTCGACGCTCGTTCGCCCTTTCCATTTTCTGCCGCATGGCCGATTCCCTCATCACCGCCCGCAACCTCACCCGCCGCTACGGCGCCGTCACGGCGCTCGATGCGCTGACGGTGCAGGTGGAGCCGGGGATCACGGGGCTCGTCGGCGCGAACGGCGCAGGCAAAAGCACCTTCGTGAAGATCCTGCTGGGTCTGGTCGACCCGAGCGATGGGGAGGCCGAGGTGATGGGGCACGATGTGGTACGTGAGCGGGGGGCGATCCGGGCGTTGGTGGGCTACATGCCCGAGCACGATTGCCTGCCGCCGGATATGAGCGCCGCCGAGTTCGTGAGCTTCATGGCGCGATGCAGCGGATTGCCGGCGACCGCCGCGCGTGAGCGCGCGGCTGAGGTGCTGCGGCACGTGGGGCTGTTCGAGGAGCGGTATCGCCCCATGGGTGGCTACAGCACTGGCATGGCGCAGCGCGTGAAGTTGGCGCAGGCGCTCGTGCACGACCCGCGGCTGCTCATTCTCGACGAGCCCACCAACGGGCTCGATCCCGATGGGCGCGACGAGATGCTGGCGCTGGTGAGTCGCACGGGACGCGAGTTCGGCATCTCGGTGCTGGTGTCGTCGCATCTGCTGGGGGAACTCGAGCGCATCTGCGAGCGCATCGTGTTGATCGAGCAGGGGCGGCTGCTGCGCGCGGCGCCCGTGGGTGCGCTCACGAGCGAGACGGGCACGCTGGTGGTGGAGCTCGATGGGGACGATGCGGCCGTGGCCACGTTCGTGGACACCGTGGCAGCCGCTGGTTTCGCCGTGCAGCCGGAGCGCCAGCGGGTGATGGTGGAGCTGCCAGTGAGCACTACCCCCGAGCATCTGCAGCAGGCGTACACGGTCGTGCGCGATGCGGCCCTCACGGCCAACGTGGGCGTGTTGCGCCTCGAACGGCGTCGTGGACATCTGCAGGACCTGTTCGCGGGAGCGGCGTAAATGACACGCCCTGAGATTTCCGGCACTGCAACGCCCGGTACGAACGCCTCGACCATTCACGATCTTGGCTATCGCCGCTATGACGGCGCCAGAGAAGGGGCTCGCGGTGCGTTCCGCGCCCTGTTCTGGCAGGGGTTCCGCGCGATGTTCGGCCTAGGCCGCCCCTTCAAGGCGAAAGTGGTGCCGGTGTTCGTGACGGTGGTGACCTCATTGCCTGCGCTTGCGAGCGTGGCGGCGAGCGGTGCTACGCAGGGGCAGCTTCCCATCACCTACGCCAATATCATCGGCGCGCAGGTGGTGCTGTTCCTGCTGTTCAGCGCCGCGCAGGCGCCGGAGATGCTCTGTCGCGATCAGCAGCACCGCGTCCTGCCGCTCATGCTCACGCGCGATGTGACGCGCACGCAGTATGCACTGGCGCGGCTGTTGTCGCTCTTCACGGCGATGTTCTGCGTGGCGCTCGCTCCTCTCGTGATTCTCTACCTGGGCGAAATCGGTGTGGCGAAGGACCCCGGTGCCACGTTCGCGACGATGGGCAACACGATCGGCCCCATCCTGCTGTTCGCCACGTTGCTCGCGTGGGTGATGAGCAGCGTCAGTGCGTTCCTTTCGAGTCTCACCGCGCGTCGCGCCTATGCCACGGCCGCTGTGATCGGCACGTTCCTTACCACGGTCGTGATTTCGCAGGGGCTGCAGGATCTCGCGGGGATGTCGGAAGCCACCACCAAGATGCTCGACCCCATGGAAACGCTGCGCACCACGGCGATGCAGCTGTTCGGGGAGACCAAGCGCTGGATGGAGCTCACGCCGCCGCCGAGTGTGTGGGTGCACGTGGCCGAGCTCACGCTGCTCGGCTGCGCCGCGTGCGCCGGTCTCGTGTGGCGCGTGCGTCGGGTGAGCGTATGAGCGCCGTGAGTGTGTCGGCCACTCCGCTGGTGTTCGACCACGTATCGCACTGGTACGGGGATGTCGTGGCCGTAAATGACGTGTCGGCCGTGGTGGAGCCGGGCATTACGGGATTGCTTGGCCCCAACGGCGCCGGCAAGACCACGCTACTGCAGCTGGCGGCGGGACTCATGGGCCCGAGCGGTGGCGCGGTGCGGGTGTTCGGTGAGACGCCGGTGCGCAACCCGGCGATCTTCCGGCACGTGGCGCTGGTGCCCGAGCGCAAAGCGCTGCCGGGCATGCTGAGCGCGCGTGCCTTCGTGGAGGCGCGCGCGACACTGCTTGGGCTCACCAACGTGCGGGCCGCCGCGCAGGCTGCCTTGGAGATGGTCGAGATGGACACGGTGGCTGATCGGGCCGTGGCCGGCTTCTCCAAGGGAATGCGGCAGCGCACGAAGCTGGCCGCTGCGCTGGTGCAGCAGCCGCGACTCGTGCTGCTCGACGAACCCTTCAACGGGCTCGATCCACGGCAACGGTTGCACATGATGCAGCTGCTCGAGGCGCGTGCGAAGGCGGGCACGGCGGTGCTGCTGTCGAGTCATATCCTCGAGGAGATCGAGGGGGTGGCCTCACGCATTCTGGTCATGCTGGCGGGTCGGCTCGCGGCCAGCGGGGATCATCGCACGCTGCGCCGCATGATGACCGACCGGCCGCACACGGTGCGCATACGCGCGAGCGATGTGCGCGCCCTGGCGTCGCGACTGGTCACGCAGCCCGCGGTGATGGGCGTGGAGGTGGATGGGGCCGATGCGCTTAACGTGCGCACCACCGATTACACGGCGTTTTCCCGTCTGCTCGTGCAGGCCGCGGCCAGCGCAGCGGTGACGCTGTACGAGGTCCTGCCCACCGACGAATCCCTCGAACACGTGTTCGCGTACCTGGTGCAGCGCTGATGGCGACCAATACGGTTTCTCCTGCCGCTCCGGCATTCGGGCGCGTGTCGTTTGTGCGCACGGCACTCGTGCTCATGCGGCTCGCGTGGGCGCGCACCGGATCGCCGTTGCTGATCATCGGGGTGCTGGCAGTGCTCGCGCTTCCGGTGCTCTTCTCGCTCGTCTTCGCGAGCCGTGGGGCGCTGTCGGGTGATCCGGTGGATTTTCTGCTCGCGCGTTTCGATACGATCGTGTCGGGGCTCGCGACGCCGCTCATCGCACTGCTGCTGGGAACGAGTGCGTTCAGCGCCGAGACCGACGACGGCACGCTGCTGTACATCGTGACCACCACCACGCCACGCTGGTGGATCGTGCTGTCGCGGCTGCTCTTCGCCGCGCTGCTCACCGGGCTGCTCGCCGCGGTGTCGGTGTTCGCGTCGGGGTTCGTCGCCGTGGGGCTCAGTGATCCCGAGGGGATCGTGACGGCGTACAGTGTGGCCGTGTTCTACGGGGGTGTGACCTATGCGTCGCTGTTCACCCTGCTCGCGCTGCTCACGCGCCGCTCGCTGGTGGTGGGGCTCATTTACGTGCTGTTCTGGGAAGGCGCGTTGAGCGAGACGTTCCAGGCCATTCAGTATCTGAGCGTGCGGAAGTGGATGACGGCCATTGCCGAGCCGATGATGCAGGGAGGCGGGGACGGGGTTGGGCCGAGCGCGCTCTACGCCCTCGTGGGGGCCGCGGTCGTGGTGACGATCACCGTGTACCTCGGCGGGCGGCGATTGCATGAGCCGCGGATGGGGCGGATCGGGTCGTAGGAGAGGTGAGACGTGAGACATGAGGTCGCCGCGATGGAGGTCGCTTGGGCGACTGACGGCACGCCCGTTCAACGTTGAGCGTCGTGCGTTGAGGGTTGTGGGTGGGTGCAACACCAACACATAACCCTCTACCCACGACCCTCAACCCTGAACGGGGCAGCTGTCAGCCCGACACGCGGCGCCCGTCGCGGCGCCGTCTCGTCTCTCAACTCTGCTTTCTGAGCGCCGCCTGCAATTCGAGTTCGGGTATCGCCTTCCTCAGCACCGCATCCACCGTGGACAGGCGGGCCGCGGGATCACGCTCGGCGAGCAGCTTGTAGCGCGCGTCGAGGTCGAAGTCGACCATCGAGGCGATCGTCCAGGCGAGTTGCCGAGGATCGTCGGGGAGTGTGGGCATCGGTCCGCTCTCGCCGTTGATGGCGTGCACGGCCTTCACCACCTGCCGGAAGTGTTGCACCACATCGTCGCTCGCCACCGCCAGCGCGACGGCGTTGGTGGTGGAAATGTCCGGTACCTCCACCACCGATGCGACGTGATACAGCGCGTCGCTCTCCACGAATTCCTCGAGCGCGAATCGTTCGCGCCCCTGCACGACGATATTGGCACGCCCGTCGGGCATCATCTCCACGTCGGTGACCTCGGCGACGCACCCCATGCGGCCGCGTGGCAGGTCGCGTTCGCTTACCCCGGAGATGCCGGTGACAATACCGAACCGCGAATCACCGGCGCGCACATCGGCCAGCATCTGCCGGTAGCGCGGTTCGAAGAGGTGTAGTGGCAGCGCCGTGCCCGGGTAGAGCACGACGCCCAGCGGAAAGACCGGGAGATGCGACAGGGGCATCAGCGAAATGTGGCGATGCGGTCCACCGAATGCCGGTGGGAGCGGAATCCGTCGTCGGCACCGTGGCCGAGGGCCACGAGCGCCGTGACGGTGGCGTGGGCGGGGATGCCCAGCAGCTGCTTCACCTGATCGGCCTGGAAGCCGAGCATGGGTGACGTATCGAGACCTTCGCTCCTGGCGATGAGCAGGAGGTAGCCGAGCGCGATGTTGGCCTGGGCGTTAGCCCAGGTGGCACGCGCCTCCGGGGTCATGTTGCCGAAGGTGTTCTGCAGCATGCTGATCGTGCCGGCCTTCTTGTCGGCCGTCAGGTCGGGGTGCACGACCTCGCCCAAGTGGGCCAAGGTGTCTTCCATGTCGGCGTACATGGCGATGACGACCGGGGCGGCGCCGACCTGCTTCTGTCCGTAGGCGGCCGCCTGGAGGGCGTGCCGGGTGGTCTCATCGCGCACGACGACGAACCGCCACGGCTGGAGATTGTACGCGGAGGGCGCGCGGCCGGTGAGCTCGAGGAGGGAGCGGAGTGCCTCATCGGACACCGGGACCTCGCGGTAGGCACGCACGGAATGGCGGGCGAGGGCAGCGTCGGCGGCGGAGAGTCGCGGCGCGGCGAGCGGGTGTTCGCCCGTGTGAAGGGCGTCGGCGAGGTCGTTGGTAAGCATCTCAGTTATGTCCTGTTGTTTCAGTAGTGTTCGTGTAAACAAAGATATTGGAAGCCGAAATGTTCCGGTGGCCGGTGGACGCGCTCCGTGTCGATGCGATCAGCTGTTGGGGCAGTTACGGCGCACGCCCGTGAGCAGCGCGAGCAGCTGCTGGCGGTCTGGCTCGGAGAGCCCCTCGAACACCCCCGCCTCCGCCTCGGCGACGCTGGGGCCGGCCTGGGCGATCAGCTCGCGTCCTTTCTCCGTGAGCATCGCATGCACGATTCGACGGTCTTGTGTATCTCTTGATCGAGACACCAATCCAGCACTATCAAGCCGGTCGAGCATTCTGGTCACATCCGGGCAGGGAGCGGCCAGATGACGACCCAGCTCGCTGCACCCGGCACCCGACGCCGCGAGGCGTTCCACGACCAGTAGCAGCTCGAGCTGCGCGGCGGTGACCCCGAAGGGTTCGAGCACTCGGGTGAGCGACCGCTCCACGTGCGCCGCCGCCGCGCGCAGGGCGAAGACGGTGCTGCTGAGGCTTAGATGGGTGTCGGGGGCGGATTCGGTACTCATCTTAGTACTAAGTGTACTGTCTCAACGAATGTCGTCAAGGAACCCAACGCGGATAATTCGCCGGCCTCCGCTACCAACACCGTGTGGCGTGCAATACATTCCGTTTCTCTGCGCCACGAACATGGTCACACGCGGCACCACGACCATGAGAGCACTGAGAGATCGGCGCCGTCGCCAAGTGGTAAGGCACTAGACTGCAAATCTGGCATTCGTCGGTTCGATTCCGACCGGCGCCTCTGCAAAACCCGCCGTCCCCGATTGGGGCACGGCGGGTTTTCTCTTGGCCGGTAGCCGATTCGCTACCCGGGGGCCTCAGTTCCAGTAGGCGCTCAAGTCGTAGTAGCTCGAGCCCCCCTGCGGATCGTAGATGCGGATGACCGCCGTGTAGCCGTTCCACGCCGTGGGCTGCTGTACGACCTGGACACTCCCGCGACCGCCGTTCTGATCGACGGTCACGGTGACATCCCGATTGGGCAGACCGGCGCCACGCACGTTGCTGTTCACGTCTTCGACGCGACGACCGCTGCGGGTGATCGTTTCGACGCTCCGCCCGTTGATGCGCAATTCGACCACATCGTCGACGCGACCACTCCAGCGGATGGAGCCGCGCCCTCCGTCGCCGCGGCGGTCATCGCGGTTGTCGCTGGTGCGGTCGCGCCGATCGTCACAGTCCCGATCACGACCGCCGCGCCCCAGCCTCCACCCCCACCCCCAGCCGCCGCCGTTGTTGTTCCAGCCGCAGCGGTCCCAATCCCCTCGATCACGATCACGATCACGGTCACGCCGGTCGCGATCCCGCGTGTCTCGATCGTCGTAGCGTCCGTCACCAGTCCAATACGCGGTCACGCGGTAGCTATCGGCGCCGCCGCGCGGGTCGCGAATGCGAATCGTTGCGGCATAGCCGTTCCGCGCCGACGGCTGCTCGACCACATCCACGTCGCCGCGGCCGTCGAGCAGCTGCACCTCCACATCGCCGCGATTGCGCGGCAACGCCTCGGTGATGCGGGCACGGTTGGGAAGCCCGGCATCCACGCCGCGGGTACGCACGTCCCGGCCGCGCATGGTGATGTACACCTCGCGGTCCACCCGCCCGTTCCACGTGAAGAGCTGGCGATCGAATGGCGCAGCATGGGCCACGGTGTCGGCCGCACTCGCGACGGACATGATGGCAAACAGCACAGGCGAAAGCACACGGGTCGAACGACGCAGAATCATGGTGTCCTCTGGGTGACAGGTAGCCGACCGTAGCGCATCGGCAATGCCATCCCTGCCACCACCCGCCCCTGGGACTCTCCGCCAACCGACACCATCACCCAAGTGCCTGTGCACGCAATCGGTTACGCGTTCGATGCCCGGGGGCCGGCCACGGCGCGGTGCGCTCGCGACGAAACCCCACTGTCCGCCCAAGGGGACACCACGTGGCAACTTCGGCGGACGATACCATCCGCCTTACGCCGCTCAGTTCGCCGGGGCGCCGCGTTCGCGTGAGGCCACCACCCTCGCGCGCGTCGCCAAGTAGAGCGCGCCGATGGTTCCCGTGATGATCGACCCGCTGAGGACACCGATCTTGGCGGCATCGAGCTGGGCACTCTCGCCGAACGCCAGCCCGGCGACGAACAGCGCCATCGTGAACCCGATGCCGCCGAGAATGGACACGCCGAAGAGACCGTCGAACGTGCTGCCGGTGGGAAGCTCTGCCCACCGGAGCTTCACGGCCAGCCAGGCCGCGCCGAAGATGCCCACGGGCTTCCCGATGAGTAGCCCCAGCGCGGTGGCCGTGACCGCGGGCTGCATGGCGAAGGCGGCCACGTCGGCGGGGAGGGTCACGCCCGCGTTGGCCAGCGCGAAGAGCGGCACGATGCCGAGATTCACCGGCTTGGCCAGCACTCGTTCGATCTTCCGCTGCACGCAGTCGTCGCCCCGCGAGGGGATCGTGACTGCGAGCAGGACGCCGGCGATGCTCGCGTGCACGCCCGACTGGTACACGGCCACCCACAGCAGGACGCCGCCAAGCAGGTAGGGCCAGACCGTCTGCACGCCGCGCCGATTGAGCCACAGCAGCACCGACATGATGGCGATCGTGGCCGCCAGCGCCACCGTCACCACGCTCGGCGTGTAGAACACCGCGATCACGATGACCGCGCCGATGTCATCGGCGATGGCCAGCGCCGCGAGGAAGATGCGGAGCGGCGCGGGCACACGATCGCCGAGGAGCGCCACGATGCCGAGCGCGAACGCGATGTCGGTGGCCATGGGGATGCCCCAGCCACGCGCGGCGGGCGTGCCGGCGGCGACGAGGGTATAGATCAGCGCGGGCGCGAGCATGCCGCCCGCGGCACCGACGACTGGCAACGCGGCCTGCTTTACCGACGACAGCGCCCCGTCCTGGATTTCGTGCTTGATCTCGAGTCCGACCAGCAGGAAAAACACGGCCATGAGGCCGTCGTTGATCAGATGCAGCGTGGACCAACCGAAGAGTTCCGCGTGTAGCAGTGCCCGATAGCTCGACCCGGCAGCCGAGTTGGCCCAGGTGATGGCCACGGCGGCGCAGACGAGCAACAGGACTCCGCTGAACACCTGGCTCGGTGGCGGCGACTTCTCGGAGACGTAGCCTTCTTCGTCGTTGATCGGAGTGTCGTGAGACATGCCTCAAGCTAGCCGCGAGAGGCGATACGAGTGGGCACGAGTGGGCATATCTTACGGGGGAATCGCACGACCACCACCCGCCGGCCCCTTGCCTCGGGGCTGGCCGTTGCTCGACCCTTGGCCTCTCGTACCAACGCCCTGATGCGCGTCCGGTTTTTTCCTGCAGCGATGTCGTTGACGCTGCTGGCCAGTGCCGCGTTTTCCGTCGCGGGTGGTCAGTCGACCGCCGATGCGAAGCCGAACCGCGTGAGCGCCGGCGCGTGGCGTGATCCCGCGGCCGACTCGCTCGTGCAACGCGCGATTGCGCGCCGTGGCCTGCAGCTGGCCGACAGCACGTTGCTGAGTTATCGCGCCGATGCTCACGGATTCCTCGCCTTCCTTGCCCAGCTCGGCGAAGGCGTGGTGATTCCGCCGCGCGTGGTGCAGAGCGAAGAGCTGGCGCTGCAGATCGCCTGGTGGCAGCCGGGGCGCAGTGCCCAGCGTCTCGTGGGCCGTCGCGACACCACGCTGTTGCCCGCCGACGTGGGGTACTATCGCGACCGCTACGGGGTCGTGCTGGACAACCTGCCCGATCGCATCCGCCTCGGCGACGGGCAGGACGTGCGCGATGTGTCGCATCCGCTCGGCGCCAACGCGCCACAGTTGTACGAGTACACCATGGGGAGTCCGGTGCGCATTGGCTTGCCGGGCCGCGACATCCTTGTGGATGAAGTGAAATTCCGTCCGCGCAATGGTGCGCTGCCGGGAGCGATCGGGTCGGTATATCTCGATCGCGAAACCGCCGCGGTGGTGCGCCTCTCGATGACGTTCACGCGCGCCGCCATTCTCGACAAGCGTATCGAAACGCTCGTGGTGACGCTCGAGAACGGGCTGGTGCGCGAACGCTATTGGCTGCCGCGCCGTCAGGAGGTGGAGGTGTCGCGTGGGAGCACGTGGTTCGACATCCCGGCGCGCGGCATCGTGCGCGGCCGTTGGGAGATCTCGAACTACGATGTGAACGAGCGCATCGCGCCGGAGACGATGCTGTTGCCGCGCTGGAGCTCGGCGCCGCGCGATTCCCTGCGCGCACACCCTTTCGAAGGGCGGGTGGTCGATGCGCTGCCGCCGGAGATTCAGGTGGCGAGCAGTGAGGAAGTGGTACGCGCCCGCGTGCAGGCGGAGAACGCCGTGCGCGCGGCGATGCTTGCGCGGCCGGCCACCGCATCGATCACGGGGCGCGGCATCAGCGATCTGGTGCGCATCACGCGCGCCGAAGGGGTGGCCCTAGGCTTCGGTGGCGCCCACAAGAATCCGGCCGGCTTCATGGTGGCGGGGCGCGCGCGTTTCGGTCTCGGTGACCAGCAACTCAAGGGGCATGTAGCGCTCGGCCGTTCGCCGGCCTTTGGTCGACTGCCCACGCTGCAGCTGTTCGCCGAACGGGAGTATCGTGACCTCGGCTTCGCGGAACGCGCGGGGGTGACGAACTCGCTCGCGGCCGGGCTGTTTTCGAGCGATTACACCACGCAGGTGGACACCCGTGCCGCCGGCGTGCTGTGGAAGCCGTCGCCCACGAGTGCGTTCACCTGGCGCCTCGCGGCCGAACGCGACGACCCGGTGCGTGTGCACGGGTCGGGGCTCACGCGTCGCTATGCGCCGACGCTCGAGGCGTGGGCGTTACGCGGCGTACGTGCCGAGGTAACCGGAGCCGGTGGCACCGTGCCTGCAGAGCCGATGGCACGCCGCTACGCGTGGCAGTTCGCCGCGAGCGCGGGGAGTTATCGTGGTACGGTGTTCGAGCCCCTCGCGGTGGTTGCGCCACTCCCGGGTGTTCCCACGACACGCGAGGTGCGCGTGTCTCCGCTCGTGGCGCGCGCGCAGGCGCAGCTGCAGATCACGCAGCCGCTGCCCCATGATCGCGCGCTGTTCCTGCACACGCAGGTGGGCATGGCGAACGGCCGCGATCTGCCGCCGCAGTGGCTCGTGTTCGCCGGCGGGCCGTGGAGCGCGCCGGGCTATGACTGGCACGCCTTCGCGTCGCGCGCGCTGCTGTCGCAGCGCCTCGAGTTCCGCACGCCGATTCCGGCACCGTCCATCCCGCTACGCCGCTTCGGCAAGTCGCCGCCGCACGCCACGCTGGCGCCGTTCGTTCAGGCCGTGGCGGTGGCATCGGGCACTGCCGCGCGTCCCACGATGTCGGGGGTGTATCCGTCGGCGGGGGTAAGTGTGCTGTTCTTCTACGATCTGTTGCGGGCCGACGTCGCGCGTGGTGTGCGTGATGGCGCCTGGCGCTTCTCCATCGACATCGACCGCTCGTTCTGGGGGATCCTCTGAGCGCCACTAAGCCGGACGCGAAGCAGTACGACAAGGCCTACTTCGACAAGTGGTACCGTCACCCGCGGCATCGTGTGAAGTCGCCGGCGGAACTCGCGCGACAGGCGGCGTTCGTGCTGCGTACGGCGGAGTTCGTGCTGGGGCGGCCCGTGCGGTCGGTGCTCGACGTGGGGTGCGGTGAGGGACAGTGGCGTGCGGCACTTCGCGCGCATCGTCCGGCGTTGCACTACGACGGCGTGGATCCCAGCGCGTATGCGGTGCAGCGCTACGGCCGGAAGCGCAGTCTGCTGCTGGGCGGGATCGAGGATCTCGACGCGCTGCCACTTCGGCCCTCTTACGATCTCGTGGTGAGCTGCGGCATGCTCAACTACCTCGCGCCCGAGGTGCTGACGCGCGGTGTGCAGCAGGTGGCGCGCCGTACCGGTGGCGTGGCGTACCTCGAACTGTTCACCAGTGAAGACGCGTTCGAGGGGGACACCGACTGGCCGGCCCCGCGCACGGCGCGGTGGTATCGTGAGGTGATGGGCCGGGCCGGGCTCTGTGCCATCGGCATGCAGTGCTACGTGAGCGAGGCTGCCCGGGATCGGGTATCGGCGCTCGAGCGTCTGCCGTAACCCCCGAGTATCGCGCCCGTTCCGGAGCACGGCGGCCGGGGCTGGCGATGGCTGCTGGCGGCGCAAGTCCACGCGGCGGGCGAGATGCCGGATCGTGCGCGCCGGCTTACGTTCCGCGATGACACCAGGGAGCGGCACTCGTTGCTCGAGGATCATTCCCGGTGTGACTCCCCTCCCCGGTCGTGCATGTCCACCGCCCAGCAGCAGCTCGACGCGTTCCTCGAGAAGTTCAATCCTGATATCGCCGCCCAGGCCCGCGCGGTGCTCGACCGCGTGCGGGAGTTCGTGCCCGGGGCGATCGAGCTGGTGTACGACAACTATCAGTCGCTGGTGATCGGGTTCGGCCCCACGCTGAGGACGGGCGACGCGGTGCTTTCGGTGGCCGTGTATCCCAAATGGGTCACGCTGTTCTTCATGCATGGCGCGAAGATGAACGACCCGTTTTCGTTGCTGCACGGGACGGGGAGCGCCGTGCGCGGCGTGCGCATTCACGACCTCGCGCAGCTGGACGACGAGCGGCTGCAGATGCTCATCGAGACCGCCGTGGCCATGGCGCCCAAGTCCATCGATGGCACCGCGGCACGAACCATGATCATCAAATCGGTTTCGGAGAAGCAGCGCCCGCGACGCTGACGATCGGCGCGCATCGGCAATTGTCGGAGCGCCGTGTAGACTTGGGCGCATGGACACCACGTTGGTTCTCCTCTCCGTCGGCGCAGGTAGCGTGCTGGGGGCGCTCGTGGCCTGGCTCGTGTCGCGACGCATTGCGCAGGCCGAGCTCGCGAGTGCGTTGAGCGACGCCGAGAACCGCGCGCGCGCATCGGAAACGGTATTGCGGGAGCAGCTGGCCCGTCACGAGGCGGAAGCGCAGCTCACGGCCCGTCATGGCAATGTGGCCGAATTGCTCGCGCCCATTCGTGAGACGCTGGTGCGCTACGACGACGCGCTGGCGCAGCTCGGGCGGGCGCAGGCGCAGGTGGCCGGCCAGATCGGGGAGCGGCTGGAGGCCGTGGTCCTCTCGGGCGAGCAGTTACGCCGCGAAACCCAGCAGCTGTCGCAGGCGCTGCGCGCGCCCACGGTGCGCGGGCAGTGGGGCGAGATGCAGCTGCGACGTGTGTGCGAACTGGCGGGCATGCTGGCCTACTGCGACTTCGAGCCGCAGGTCACCGTGCGCGGCGAAGACGGGGCGCTGCGCCCCGACCTCGTGGTCCGTCTCCCTGGTGATCGCCGTCTCGTGGTCGACGCCAAGGCGCCCCTCAGCGCCTACCTCGAGGCCACCGCGGCCACGGATGATCGTACGCGCCGCGCGCGCCTGGCCGATCATGCGGCGCAGGTGAGCGCGCACGTGCAGAAGCTCGCGGCGAAGCGCTACTGGGCGCAGTTCGACGATGCGCCCGACTTCGTGGTGCTGTTTCTGCCGGGCGAGGCGTTCTTTGCCGCCGCGCTCGAAGCCGACCCCACGCTGCTGGAGAGCGCCCTCGGTGACCGCGTGCTGCTCGCCACGCCCACCACGCTGATCGCACTGCTCAAGGCGGCCGCGTACGGATGGCGTCAGGAGCGGGTCGCGGAGGAAGCGAAGCAGGTGGCGCAGCTGGGGCGCGAGCTGCACGACCGCCTGGCGGTGTTCGACGAACAGCTTGTGGAGCTTGGGCGCGGGCTGCAGCGGGCCGTGACCTCATACAATCGCGCGCTGGGCAGTCTCGAATCGCGCGTGCTGGTGACGGCGCGGAAGCTGGGGGAGCGGAGCGGGGCGACCACCCCACTCGCCGAACTGCCGTTGCTCGACGCCGATGTGCGCGGAATCGCGTCGTCGGGCGTCGAGCCGCCGACGGACTAGCGCTTAGAGCGACCCCAGCAGGTCGTCGATCGCCTTGCGGTCGGCGTCTTCGAGCGATTCGGCACCGTGGATGATGCGCTGCAGGATGTCCACGGCTTCGGCCGCGAGATCGTCGGGGTGACGGCGATCCTTGGCGAAGCGCACGATGTGGCCGAGGAGGATCGTCTCGAAGGGCGTTTCCTCTTCGTCGCCCTCCTCGTCGTCGTCATCCTCGTCGTCATCATCGTCGTCGTTACCGAGCGTGGCCTCGTAGCTGGGGACGCTCTCCTTCCACGGTTCGGCGTTGTGGGCGTCGGCTTCGAGGAGCGACCGGGGGACGAGGGCGAACAAGCGGCACTGGAGCCCGGGCGCCTCTTCGTAGGCAAAGAGGCCAAGGGGCACGGGCTCGTCGAAGAGCCGGAGTTCGACCAGCCGCGCGATGGCTTCGGCCGGCATGGCGCTGCGCGCGACCATGCGCCCGTCGATGTACGCGGCGAGCGCCGACGAATCGGGGGCACGCGGATCGTCGAGCTGGGCGATGCTCACCGACACGGGTTCACGCGTGGTGACGAAGACCGCGGGGCGGGCCTCACCATCTTCGGGCGTGTGGGTGTCGTCGGTGGGGTCGAATTCGTCGGCGGACATCAGCGGAATCTCGGGCGCGGAAGAACGGGCTGCTCTCGCAGGTTAGACACCTGAGGGGCGCCCCGGTAGTGGAGCGGGCGCCGCCCCGCTGCGGTCAGGTGGTGGAGGCCACATCGCTGATGTCGGTCTCTTCGAACACGGTGCCCAGCCAGCGCAGCACGGGCCAGAGTTCCGCGGCAATGATGAGACTGGCGAGCATGGTGGCGGCGAGCACGGACCATCCCCCCCAATCATTGGTGAGCCAGAGCACGAGCGCGCCGGCCCCTACGGGAAACACGAGCGCGACGGCGGCCACGAGCGTCGTGGCGCCGGTGGTGAGCAGGTTCTGGCCCATGGTTTCGAAGCCGCGCGACTCGGTGCCCAGTCGCACCCACGCTGGAAAGAGGAGCGCGGTGCCGTTCTGGATGGTGAACATGAGGGCATTGAACGCCGGCACACCCACCACGATGGACACGAGAATGGGTACGGTGGCGCCGCTGTCGATGAAGAGTTGCGGGTCCTGCACGAACATCACGACCGGCACGGTGAGTAGCGACCAGATCGTGATGGAGTGGAGGATGGTGACGGCCGCGATCTCGGCCACCACGATGCGCCACCCCTCGAGCGGATAGGTCTTGAGGATCTCGAGACGCGGGAGATCGAGCCGCAGGTCGAAGCGCATCCAGAGGGGGCCGAGGAACAGCAGCATGGCCCCCCAACCCACGGCGACGCCCATGAGCGCATCGCCGGCGCGCTCCGATGCGGACCGGCTGATGAGCGCGAGCGCGCTGAGCCCGACGACGAAGGACACGAGCTGTGCCTTCCACGATCCCCCACGCACGGCGGCGGCGACGTTCTTCCACGCGATCGCCACCTCCGGGCGGCCGGTGAGCGCCAGTTTGGGCACCGACGTGAGCTTGCCCTTCTTCGAGCGCGCCTGCCCCATCTGCGACGCCCGGAATCGCTGGAGCACCTGCGCGCGATGCTGGGTCGCCTCGATGGCCGCCTCCTCGAACGAGGCGTCGAGGCGCACGAGCCACAGATAGTGCCCGAGGACCACGAGCCCTGCCCACAGCACCGACCAGGCCCATTCCGGGGTGCCGGCGGTGAGGATGGGCGTGAGCAGCAGGCGGACCGGCGCGAGGGCCGCGTGCGGGACGGGGGCCTGCAAGGCCTGGGTGAGGGCCTTCACCAGCGGCTTGAATCCGCCCACGCTTGCTGCGCGCAGCGCGGGGAACTCGGTGATGACGCCGAACAGCACGGCGCCGATGAGGGCGCTGAAGACGATGACGGGAATCCACATGCGACGCCGGCCGGCGGTTCCATGCTCGAGCGCGCTGGCGCGCACGATGGAAGCGCCGACGCGATGCATGGCGAGCGTGGAGAAGAGCATCCACCAGCCGATGGCGCGCGCCCAGGTGGCCACCTGCGTGGCGTCACCGCGGAAGATCACGCTGAAGATGATCGTGTTCACGAAGATGGCGAACTGCATGCGCAGCAGCTTCGTGTGCACGAGGCCACGCCGGGTGATGGGCGCGGGAAAGAGGAACTGTACTTCCGCTGGGGTGAACGCGAGCGCACTGCGATCGGCGCCGAAGAGCCACCAGCGCGCCGATGACACCAGCAGCAGGGTGCTCGCGAGGACGACGGTGACGTCGGCCAGGAGCAGCTGCGTGAGCGATGCCCCGCCCGCGCGGGTGTTGCGGAAGAGCGCCCAGTACAGGTACACCATGCCGAGGAGGACGGCCACGATGTAGCGAGGGCTGCGCACGCGCGCCGCCTGCGAGCGCAGCCGATTTACCCAACTGCGCCAGTAGAGGAACAGCATGGCCCGCGCCGGGGCGGGGGTCGTCGTGTCACCGGTGACGGTCACGAGGCGGCGATGCCCGTGGGGTCGGGTGCACCATCATCGCCGGTGAGCGCCATGAACATCTCCTCGAGGGAGCGCCCCGCCAGCTCCGGGCGCGCGGCGACGATCTCCTCGATGGTGCCAAAGGCGACCATCTGGCCCCGTCGAATGACCAACAGGCGCGTACACAGCTCTTCGACGAGATGCAGCAGGTGCGAGCTGAGGATCACCGCGGTGCCCTCACGGGCGCGCGCGGCGATGGTTTCCTTCATCCGGCGGATTCCCACCGGGTCGAGACCGGTGAGCGGTTCGTCGAGCAACAGCGCGGCGGGGCGATGCAGCAGCCCACAGGCGATGGCAAGCTTCTGCTTCATGCCACGCGAGAGCTCTGGCGGCAGCGCGTCTTTCTTGGCCGTGAGTTCGAGCTCCTCGAGCAGCGCGGGAATGCGCGGGGCGGCGTCCTGCACGCCGTACAAGCGGGCGACGAAGTGCAGGTGTTCGGTGACCGTGAGGTAATCGAACAGCTGCGGTTCGTCGGGGATGAAGGCGAGCCGGGCCTTGGCGGCGACGGGATCCTTCTGGAGATCCAGCCCTGCCACCTCGATGCGTCCCGAGGTGGGCTGCAAGATGCCGGCGAGTGCGCGCAGTGTGGTGGTCTTGCCGGCGCCGTTGGGTCCCACGAGGCCGAGGACATCACCAGGCGCGACGTGAAATGACAGGCCGCGTACCGCCACGGTGTCACCGTACAGCTTCGTGTATTCGGAAACGTCAATCACTCTAGGGGGCGCGGAGAAGGGGAGACCCGGGGACGGCGACGGTTACGGACTCGGCAGGGTGAGCGGCGCGCCAAGGGTGGCCGTCAATGTCGCGCCCGCCGCCATGCAGCGTTCGATGGTGGTATTGCGGGCCGCGGCGACGGTCCCGGCGGCAGCGCCACCGGCCGCCCCGATCACGGCGCCCCGCGCCCCGCCGCCGATCACCCGACCAAGAATACCGCCAATGATGGCCCCCGTAACGACCTTCCCCTGGTCGCTGCCGCCCTTCGACACCTTCCGTTCGGTGACGGCTGCGTCGGAGACGCGTACGGAGCCTTCCGCGGGAATGAAGTCGCCCTGCACCTGGACGCCCTTGAGCCGGAACGCGAACTCACCCGACGCGCTGTCCACCCGCGCCAGCTCCACGAGTACCGGTGTGCCCTGCGGCAGAGCAGCCCCGTCGGGGCCGGTCACGTCGCGTCCGAGCGTCACGACGAACCGATCGCCCGGGCGCTGGGTGAGCGAGCAGATGGGGGCGTTCGTGGTGCCTGACAGCGCGGCGCCGGCGGCGAGTGCGCGGACCCGCGGGGCCGGTGCGGGCGCTTCGGCCGGTGTTGGTGATGGGAGGACGGACGACGGCGCCGGTGCGGGAGCACTTGCCGCCGCGCTCACCGGCGCCGGTGCCGGGGCTTTGGGCTTTCGTGCGGCCTTTTGTGGAATTTGTCGCGATGATGGCGCTAAAGTGGGCGGTAGCGTCGCGATATTGGTGGTATCTCGAGACGGGGCAGGCGACGGTAGGTTCGCCATAGCCGTGTCGCCGATGGCCACATCGGGCGTGGCCGATGCGGCCAGGGTGAGATCGCGCGACAGGGCCGAGTCGACCGTGGCCGTCCGGTCTGCACCGGTGCCGCGACAGGCGGCGAGGCCAAGTGCGCCAGCGATCACCCAGGCGCCCACACGGCGCGACAGCGGAGTGTACGAATCGGGTTGCGCCATGCGGTGTTGCGTCATGCGGTGGACGATAGTCGGAAACGGGAACCGCGCGCCACGAGGTCGCGGTGCTCTCCAGCAATGAAAGCGGCCGCACGCTCTCCTGCTACGCCCGCGGCTGCCACGCGTTCCCCGACTCCCCGTTTCAGACGTATGTCCCTCTCTGATGTCGACGTGACACCGCCTGCGACGGCGCAACACGTGTTCATCGCCCGCCAGCCGATCTTCGACGCGCAGGAGACGCGGGTGGCCTACGAGCTGCTCTATCGGGCCACGCGGGAGGCCACCAGAGCCTACCTCGGTGAGGTGTCGCCGTCGTTGATGTGCGGCGACACGGCATTGCACGCGCTGCTCTCCATCGGTCTCGATCGGCTCACGCACGGCGCCGTTGCGTACATGAACGTGACGGAGGAGCACCTCCTCGGCGAGCTGTACAAGATCTTCGACCCCGCGGCGGTGGTGCTCGAACTGCTGGAAACGGTGGAAGGCACGCCGGCGGTAGTCGATGCCTGCCGGCGCGCGGTGGCCGACGGCTACACGCTCGCGCTGGACGACTACGACGGACGGGCGTCCCTCGACGCGCTGCTGCCGTTCGTGAAAGTGGTGAAGGTCGACGTGCTCGATCGTGATGTCCGCGTCCTGGGCCCATGGGTGGCGCGCTTGCGCGAGCGCGGGCTGACGGTGCTGGCCGAGCGCGTGGAGACACAGGAGGCGCTGGCGGCGGCCCGGGCCATCGGCTGTACGCTGTTTCAGGGGTACGTGTTCAGTCGCCCGGAAACGCTCGATGGGCGCTCGGTCAACGTGCATCAGGCCGCCGTGCTCCAGATCGTCGGCCTCCTCAACGAGCCCGACGCCACGGACAATGCCCTCGAGGAGGCCTTTCGCAGTCATCCGTCGCTGTCGCTGTCGCTGCTGCGCATCGTCAATTCGGCGGCGTTCGGTGGGCGTGGTGTGGACTCCATTCCGCATGCCCTCCAGCTCATCGGGCGCGAGGCACTCTCGCGGTGGATGCTGATCATGCTGGTGGCCACGGTGGGCTCACGTAGCCCGGTCACGCACGAGGCGGTGGTCGCGGCGCTGGTGCGCGGCCGGTTCTGCGAGACGGTCACGGCGCGCGGCGCCAGCGGGGATCCGGCGGCTCGCTTCCTGCTGGGATTGCTGTCGCGCATGGACACGTTGCTCGGTCTGCCCATGGTGCAGGTGCTTGAGCGCCTGCCCGTCAGCGGTGACGTGCGTGCCGCGTTGCTCAACCGGTGCGGGCCGCACGCGGCGATGCTGATGCTGGCCGAAGCGTATGAGCAGGGCGACTGGCCGCAGGTCGATGCGCTCTCGTCGGACGACGAGTTACCCGCGCTCTACGCCGAGGCGGTGAGCTGGGCCAACGATCGCCTGGTGACGGTAAGCAGGGCCTGATACGACGAAAGCCGTCCCGGCAGGGGACGGCTTTCGTCGTACGGCGGTCGGCCGACGGCTCAGTACGACTTCTTGAGCGGTGTGGACAGGTTCTGCACCAGTGAATCGGACTTCGCCGCCGCGAGCGCCTCGGCGTTGGGCGCGGTTTCGGGGGTCTCCGAGAACGGCAGCAGAATGGAAATGCGGCGATTGGCCGGCGCCATGGGATCGTCGAGGACCCGCGGGCGCGTGTCCGCGTACCCACGCACTTCCGCGATGCGCTCCGGGGTCACACCAGTGGACTGCAGCACGCGCCGCGCCGCGTTCGCCCGATCGCTCGAGAGTTCCCAGTTGGTGTACGCGGCATCCGATCCGAACTTGGCGCCGTCGGTATGCCCCTCGAGCACCACCGACTGGGTGATGCCGGCGAGCTCGGAGCCCACGAGCTGCAGCGTGAGCATCGTGGCGGCATTCATGCGCGACGAGCCCAGCGGGAAATACACATCGCCGCGACCGCTCTCCACGAGTTCGATACGCAGCCCCTCGCGCGTCACCTGCACGTCGACGACCGCGTTCAGCTTCTTCAGCGAATCGCTCGCCGCGAGCTTCTCCAGGATCGTCTTGCGGAGATTTTCGAACGTGCGCTGTTCGGTGGACCGCACGATCATGCGCATCGGGGTCTTCTGAATGGGACTGGGGGCCGATCCCGTACTGAGCGGGCTGGAGCCCGCACCGAACCCCTTCTTGTACCCGACGGGATTGGCGAAGTAGCCCTCGATGGCCTGCTTCGTCTTGTCGTCCATGCCGAGGATCCACATCACCATGAAGAACGCCATCATGGCGGTCACGAAGTCGGCATACGCCACCTTCCACGAGCCACCGTGGTGTCCACCACCACCGGCGACCTTCTTCTTGACGATGACGATCTTCTTGCCGCCGCGCGCCGCCATGGCTTACGCCGCCTTCTTGCGGGTGAGTTCTTCGAGTTCGGCGAAGCTGGGACGCTCGTGTGGTTCGATGTTGCGGCGCGAGAACTCCACGGCCGTCATCGGCGCATCGCCACGGGCGAACGACAGCAAGGCGGTGCGAATGCAGAGCATATAGTCGTGCTCCGCGTGGATACGGACTTCCATGGCCTTCGCCATGGGGCCGAACACGCCGTACGCCAGCAGAATGCCAAGGAACGTCCCGACGAGCGCCGCGGCCACCTTTTCACCGATTTCCGAGGCGGCACCACCGATCGAGCCCATCGTGATGATCACGCCGAGTACGGCGGCCACGATGCCGAAGCCCGGCATGGCGTCGCCGACGGCAGTGATGGCGTGCGGCACCAGCATCTGCTCGTGGTGGTGCTTCTCGAGGTCGACGTCGAGGATGTCGGCCAGATTGTGATCTTCCACCGTTCCGGTCAGCAGCACCTTGAGCGTATCGCAGAGCAGCGACAGCGCATGGTGGTTGTTCAGGAACGACGGATACTTCTGGAAAATGTCGCTACTTTCGGGACTCTCGATGTGCGACTCGAGGCCGACGAGGCCGTCCTTGCGGGCCTTCTGGAATACCTCGTAGAGTACCTGCAGCAGCTCGGCGTAGGCTTTGGCTCCGTATGGGTTGGGCTTCAGCAGGCCGAGCGTCTGTGAGATGCACCCCTTCAGCACCGCGGGCGGATTCGCGATGATCAGCGAGCCGATGCCGGCCCCGCCGAGGATGACGAATTCGTTGGGCTGGACGAGCACGGCGAGCTGGCCATGGTGCATGACATAGCCACCGATGACCGAACCCAGCACGACTACCAATCCGATGATGACGAACACGCGAGGGGTACCGATGTACGAGGGGGGGAATCAGTGAGCGAAACCCGGCAGGCCTACATCGGCGCCGAACGATGGCTCTCTGTACATGACGAGTTGCTGCGCACTTTGGCACATGCCATCAGCAACCGGTTCGCGACGATCGCCGCGGCGGCCAGTGTGCTGGATGTCGGCGGCGTGCCTGATGCCCGCTTTCTCGATGGATTGCGAAGTGATGCTGACCGGCTGGAGGGGCTGCTGCAGCAGCTGCGGCAACTGCCGCGCCGCAGCGATGCTGCCCTCGAACCCATGCTCTTCGCCGACGCGCTGGATGGTGCGAAGCGCCTGATCGAGGAGCATCCGTTGCTGCGAGGCCGCGAGTTGCGGGTGGTGTACCTCGGTGATGGGATGCCCGTTCGCGCCGAACCGGGGGCCCTGCTGCATGCGACGACCGTGGCGCTGCTGGCTGCCGCGCGCGTAGGGCCCGGTCCGATCGAGGCCGAGCTCGAGACCATTGGCGATGATGTCCGGCTCACTGCGCGTCACGATGGGGCAGCGGCCGACGGTGATCCCGACGGGATTCCCCTCGCGCACGACGTGCTCGCCATGGAGTGGCTGCTGGCCGGCAGCAACGGGCGCGCCACCGCCCACCCGACCGGGTGCACGGTGGCTGTACCCACGCTGCAGGCTTCGCGACGCCGCGCGGGGTGACATCAGCCTGACGCTCCCGCATCGGGTGCGGGCGCGCTGGTTGGCGGGGGGAGCGGAGCAGCAGGTGCCCCCAGGGTGGCCAGCCAGTCGGCGGCCACCGGGGTACTGGCCGCGCGCTGGTTCTCCTGCGCCACCTGTTGGGCAATCTCGCCGCGCAGGATCTTCACGTCGTTCGGTGCTTCGATCCCGATGCGGACGCCGCCGCGGTCGCATGACACGATCACGATGCGGATCCCGCCGTCGATCAGAATGGAGTCGCCTTCACGGCGTCCGAGTATGAGCATGGTCAGACCAGGCTGATCAGAGTCTGCAGCATTTCGTCAGCGGCCTTGATCATTTTGGTGGCGGCCTGATACGACTGCTGAATGCGCAGCATGTTCACGAGCTCTTCGTCCGTGTTCACGCCGCTTACGGCTTGCCGACGCAGGTTGGCCTGGTCGGTGAGGGTGTCCGCCACGGCGGCATCGTCGGTGGCCGATGCCGTCCGGATACCGATCGTGGTCACGACGCTCCGGAAGAAACCGAGGAACGAGCCTGTCTCGGTGCCGCCCGTGGACGAGGTGTAGGTGACCGTACCTTCCGTACCGCGCAACGCCGACAACGCTTGGGCGATCGAGTTGTCCGTGGGGGCGTTGGCGTTGCCCGACGACGCGATCCTCGACGGGTTGCCAGCCACGTCGCTGCTCAGCGCGATACTCGCCGCGGAGACCGGAGCGGCCATGCTGCCGGGCGCGAAGAAATCACCGGCGGCAGTGCCCGGGATGGTGTTGCCGTTGAAGACGAACCCTGAGCGGTGCGTGGTATTCACCACGGACACGAGCTGGCTCGCCATGGCGTCGAGACGCGTGCGCGCGCCGGGGATGTCCTCGTTGAGCCCCTTCATCAACGCGTTGAGCTCACCGGCCAAGGGCGCCAGTCGATCGAGGGAATCCCCGAGACGGATGCGAATGGGCACGTCGGTGAGCGGGGTGGCCGGCAACGGATTCGGGGTTTCCGCATACAGCGAGAGCGGCACCGCCGTTTCGCCCTCGACGAGCATGGAGTTGCCGATGGTCACCGATACCGAGCCGTTGGCCTGCGAAATGACGCGCGTACCGGCGATTTTCGAGAGCTCGTCGAGCTTCAGATCGCGCTGGTCGCGCAGGTCGCTGGCCGTGTTGCCCCCTCCCTCGGAGCTCACGATCCGCACATTCAGTTCGGCCACCTGCGCCGCGACCGCGTTGATGCGCCCCACCGTGTTGTCGAGGCGCTCGAGGGTGCTGGTGCGGATGCTGGTGAGCTGGGTGTCGTACTCATTGAAGAGCTGGCCAAGCTGCCGGCCGCGCTGCTGCACGACGGCCTTGGCGGCGAGGCTGCTGGGCTGTGCGGAGAGATCGCTCCACGCATTCCAGAACTGGTCCAGCGCATTGGCCATGCCTGCGTCGCTGGGCTCGCCGAACACCGATTCGATCTGCTGGAGCAGGTCCCGACGCATGCTCGCATCACCCGCGAGCGTGTTGGCCGACCGGAACGAGTCGTCGAGGAGGACGTCACGCCGGCGGACGATCGATTGCACGTTTACGCCGGTCCCGACGCTGCCAAACGGCATGCGCACCGGCGTGTTCGCGGTCAGCAGGGCTTCCTGACGCGAATAACCGGGCGTCTCCGCGTTCGCGACATTCTGCGAAATCGTCTGGAGCGCCGTCTGGTGCGTGAGGAGCGCCGAGCGCGCGATGCTGAACAGGCCGGAGCTCATGGCTTACACCGTGCGGTTGACGAGCACGCCGCGCGGCGCTCCCGTGCTGGGAGGCACCATGCCCTCGGTCGCGTACGTGGAGGGCGCCGCGGGGGCGCCGACGAGCGTGCGCACGTGCTGGTCGGTGTTGGTGAGCGCTTCGCGCAGGAGCTTGCGGTTCATGCCCACTTCGCGCGTGAGCATGTCCGCCGCGAGCTGCAACCGCTGACGGGCCTCACGGAACCGGTCGTCCACCAGGTCGCCGAGCAGGTCCTCGATTTCGCGCAACGTCATCTCTTCGCTGCCACCCAGCAGCACGTTCAGCTGCCGGCGACGCGTCCGGGCCTGGCCGAGCGTGGCGAGAATGCGGTGGGTCGCGAAGGTACTGTCGTCGACGCCCTGAATGTCGTCGGCGCTCACGGCCGTGCGCTGCCGACGCATCTGCGCGATGAGATCATCGAGCAGACGACGTTCGCTGACCAGTGCGTCGTACAGGGCATCGAGCAGAGCCGAAGGCTGCTGGCCGATACGGGACGCGGATTCGGGAGCGTACATAGTCGAGGGCGACATCAGCGGTCAGTGGAGCTGGAAGGCGACTGGAGAGCTGCGGCGGTGACCTGGCCGCGCAGCTGGCGGTACACCGATTCGGCGAGCCCGCCCTGCCATTGGCTTGGAGTTTCGGCAGCTAGGTGCTGATCCATCAGTCCTGTGAACATGTCTTCACCGGCGTTTGCTGAAACGATCCCTTCCTGCTGTGGAACGGTCTCGCGCATGGCCTTGAACATCTGCTGGACGAAGAGCCCTTCGAGCTGCTTGGCGGTGTCGCGCAGTTTCCGGTCCGTCGCCGGGTCGATGGGGCGTTCGGCGGGCGGATTGACGGTCACCAGCGAGGCCCGGGAGCGAATGGGGTCGGTCACCGGACGATGATCTCGGCGGTGACCGCACCGACTTCCTTGAGCGCGGCGAAGATGGCGGCGATTTCGCTGGCCGGCGTCTGCACGGCATGCAGCGCCGAGGCCACGCGCTGCACCGGAATACCGGCGGGGAGACGCACGCTGCCGGGAATGGCGGCGGAATCGTTGGGCGCGAGGTTCCCGATGGCGAGCGTGATGGCGCCGTGGCTGACCGTGGCGGCCCCGACCACCAAATCGCCGCCGGCCACCACCGTGCCGTCGCGGCCGTCGATGATGATGCGGGCGCGCGCCTCGGGCGCGACGGCGAGGTCACGGATCTTGGCCATCGCCACCGGCTTCTGCACCGAGTCGGCGAGGGTGATGATCACGGAGCCTTCGTCTTCGACCAGGGCCGTCTTCTCCCCCATCGCCCCGTTGACGGCGGTGGCGATCCGTGTCGCCATGCCAAGATCGGGTTCGCGGAGCAGCAGGCGTGAGGTGGTGCCAATGGTGGGGCGGGGCAGGTCGGCCTCGAGCACGCCACCGGTGGGGATGCGCGCCGTGGTTTCATGGGTCGGCACGAAGCGGGTGGTGCTGCCGCCTTCGCTGAGGAGCAGCGAGCCTTGCGCGCTCGCGAGCGGCGGCCCGTTGGGGTCTGCCACGAGCGGCGTCATGAAGAGCGTGCCGCCCTTGAGCGAGCGGGCGTCGCCCATGCTGCTGACGTGCACCTCGAAGCGGCCACCGGCGCGGAGGAACGGCGAGACCTCGGCCGTGACCAGCACCGCCGCGACGTTGCGCATGCGAATGACGTCGGCGGGAATTTCCACATTGAAGCGGCGCAGGATGTTGATGACGCTCTGCACCGTGGGGCCACCGGTCTGGCCGCCGATCGCACGATCACCAGTGTTGTCGAGGCCCACGGCGAGCCCGTAGCCCACCAGGCGCACGGGGAGCGCGCCTTCGGCCTGCGTAAGGTCGCGGATTTTCACGTCGTTCTGCGCCACCGCCTCGGAGGGCAGGAGCAGCAGGAGCGCCGCGGCCGCCGCAACCGTGCGCACGATGCGCGCGGTGTAGTGCGAAAGCATGTGCGTGGCGAGGGTGAAGAGAATGGAAGAGGTCACGGCCAGACGACTCCGAGCACCTTGCTGATGATGCCCTGCTTGGGTTTGCCGAGGTTGCCCGGCGAGGCGTACCCCAACTGCACATCGGCCACGCGGCTCGATTCGACGACGTTGGTGACGGACACGTCCTGCGCGCGGACCCAGCCGGTGAAGACGATGTCCTGCATCTGGCGGTCCACGTCGATCTTCTTGGTGCCCTTCACCTGCAGCAGGCCGTTCGGGCCCGTACCCACGACGCGCACGCTCATTTCGTTCTGGAAGCGATTCTCGCGACGGGCCTGGCCACGCTGGGTCTGATCCGCGGCGTTTCGCGCATCGATGTTCGCGGTCTGGCTGGTGCTGGGGAGGCGCGCGCTGAGGCCGAAGCCGCGATTGCGCGTGTCCTGCGCCAAGTTCTCCTTCACGGCCGTGCTGATCGTGTAGTCGTCGATGAGCACGGTGATGATGTCCCCGACGGCGAACTGGCGACGGTCGGCGACCCAGGAGCTGCGGGCGGGTACTGCGCTAGCTGCGGGGGCGCTAGCTGCAGGGGCGCTAGCTGCAGGGGCGCCAGCTTGAGTGCCGCTTGCCGGTGGGGCGCCTTGCGCGGCTTGCGCGTGCGAAGCGACGGGCGCGGCCAGCATGGCCGCGGTGATCAGGGATAACGAACGCTGACGTGACATCCTTGTCTCAGCGGAGGCGAACGGTGTTCGGCGCGACGGCGATGCCGTCGAGCCGGCGAGTGCGATCGATGCGAATGCCAACCGGCGCGCCGAGGGCGGCGGTGTTGGTGGCGACGCCGCTCATCACGAGCGTGAGCGGGCCGTCCTGCCAGATGGCTTTGACTGCGCTGCCACTGGTGATCACCGGCGGCGGGGTAACCGCGGGGGCGCGCAGGACTTCACCAGCGGCGATGGCGCGCTGCGCCACCCAGCCGGCTTGTGCGCGGGTGGTATCGGGCGTCATGCCGTTCCAGCGCCACGTGATCACCGTATCGGCCACGGCGATATCCGTGGCCAGCAGCGTTTCGCCGCGCACGATGGCGCGCGTCGCCACCGTCACGGACACGCGACGCTGGTCGTTGCGCAGCGCGGTCGTGACCGGTGTGGCTTGCGCGCGCAGCGCCAGCGGCAGCAGCAGCGACACCACCACTGCTGCGAACAGCGAGCAGAGGTACGACACCACGACGGTGGACGGGCGGAAGGCGAGGGGGCGCATGGCGGTGAACGGCGGAGCGTGAATCAGCTGACGATATTGTTGGCGATCTGGCCCATTTCGTCGGCCGTCTTGATGGACTTGGAGTTGATCTCGTACGCGCGCTGTGCGGCGATCATCTCCACCATTTCCTGGACGATCTGCACGTTGGAGCCCTCGAGGCTGCCTTGCTGCAGGCGCCCCATGCCTTCGTCGTTGGGGAAGCCCACAATGGGCTGTCCCGACGCGGTGGTGGGCGCGAGCATGTTCTGGCCAAGGTTGAGGAGGCCGCTCGGGTTGGCGAAGCGCGCGATCTCGATGCGTCCCACTTCGGTGGGCATGAGGTCGTTGCCGCGACGCACGCTCACGACGCCGGTCACCGAGATCGTGAGCTCGCTGGAGTCGGGGGGGATGCGCACCGGCGGCTGCACGGCGTAGCCGCTGTTGGTGACGAGCACGCCCTGATCGCTGATCTGGAAGCTGCCGTCGCGGGTGTACCCGAGCTCGCCGTTGGGGAGCTGCACCTGATAGAAGCCTTCGCCTTCGATAGCCACGTCGAGATTGCGCCCCGTCTGTTCGATGGGGCCCTGCTCATGCATGCGCTGCACGCCCGAGAGGCGTGTGCCGCGGCCCACCTGGATGGCGGGGAGCGTCTCGGCCTCCGTGCCGCCGAGGACCTGCTGACCCTGGATGGTCTGATAGAGCAGGTCTTCGAACTGCGCACGGCTGCGCTTGAAGCCGGCCGTGTTCACGTTGGCCAGATTGTTGGCGATGACCTCGGTGCGGGTCTGCTGCGCCATCATGCCGGTGGCGGCGGCGCGTAGTGCTGGATTCATGGATCAGATCTCCGGTGCGTGCCCGTTGTGGGCGTACTCAAACGGGCTTGGCGAGGTCGGTCACGGCGATCCCGCGCACCGTGTCGATAGTGGTCAGCGTCTTTTGCGCGGCCTGATAGCGATGCAGCACGCTCAGCATGTCGGTCATCGCCGACATCGCGTTCACGTTGGATTCCTCGAGGAATCCCTGCTGCACTTTGCGCTCACCGGCGGGGATGCTCTGCCGCGAGGCATCCGGTACGAACATCGTGCCCCCCTCGTGCTGGAGGTCGGCGCCGCTGGCCACGCGTTCCACGCGGAGCATCGTGAGCGGCTTGCCATTGATCTGGATCTGGCCGGCGGCGTCGATGTCGACGCGGCCGTTGGGGATGGTGATCGGGCCGTTTTCGCCCATCACGGCGTTGCCCTTGCCGTCCACGAGCTGCCGGTTGGCGTTGAGCGAAAAGCTGCCGTTGCGTACGAAGCGCTCACCGTTGGGGGTGTTCACCACGAAGAACCCGTCCCCTTCGACCGCGAGGTCGAACGGGTTGTGGGTCTGGGTGAGGGTGCCCTGGGTGAGATCGACGGCGGTGTCGGTAGCGGCCAGGGCGTTCCCCATGATGCGGGAAAACGCCATCTCGCCCTTGAAGCCCCGGGTGGAGGCGTTGGCGAGGTTATTGGCGAGCACAGCCTGACGGCGTTCCAGCATCTGGAGCGCGGCGGCGGCACTGCTCATTCCGTTGGTTTGGACGGGACCTGGCATGTCGTGGTCGGTTTGGGTGCACGAACTCACCAGGGGTAATAGCAATGGCCGGGCCAAAGCTGGCCCGGCCATCTTCAAATTCTGTAACGTGTTGTTTTACAAGTCGTTACGGGTTTCCCGCAGAAAATCGTGCCGACCGTTTTTCGCGAACCGAAGGCGGCAATTCGTGCCGCTTGGGGGGCGTGGTGGTCACAACTGCCGGGGCAGTGGGCCTCTCGGGGGCCAAAGAGAAAGGGGGGAACTGACAATGGGAGAAAAGGGGAAAACGTGAAAAGGAGTCGGTCTCATTTTCTCCTTTTCTCCTTTTCTCCCAATTTCAGTTCCCCCTTTTCCCTTTTTCTCCGGGACGAACGAGGAGTCAGCGCCCTGCCAGCGCCCCGCCGTTGATCTCGAGCAGCATGGAGACGGCGTCGTGGGGCAGGCCGGTTTTCCAGGCGATTTCGGCCGGGGCGGTCCCGGCGGCGGCGAGTGCCTGCACCGCCTTGGGGCTCTTGCTCGAACGGCTGCCGCGCAACGCGATCACGGGGGACACGGTCGTGGGACGCGCGCTGTTTGCCTGACGCGCTCCTCCCCGTGCCGTCCGGCGGCCTCGGCGTTTACCAAGGGCGCTTACCCCGCGCCGCATCGCGTCGAAGAGCAGGACGAGCAGCGCCGTGCCTCCCAACGCCACGAACGCCATCATCCGCTGCTCACGCGACACATCGGGAGACATGAGGAACGCGCCGGCCACCAGGCCGATGATCGTGACACCCACCCCAAGCGCCGCCATCTGCAGCGCTTCCTTCCACCGCTTCCACATCAGAACATCCTCAACAAAAGGCTCGGCTGGTTTCGATGCGATGGCTTACGCGTCGCGGAGCGGCTTGAGATCGACGCGCAGCTTGCTCAGCGCCTTGCTGCGGATCTGCGACACGCGGCTCTCGGTGAGTTCGAGCACCTTGGCAATCTCGTGCAGCTTGAGCTCTTCGGAGTAGTAGAGCGACAGCACCACGCGCTCCTGCTCCTTGAGGCGGAGAATGGCGTCCTTGAGGTGCGCCACTTCCTGCTCGTGCGTGAGTGACGCTTCCACGTCGCCGTCCAGGTCGTTCGCCAGCGTCTCCGCCGGGACCGGCGCGGAATTTTCGCGGTCGCCCGGCGCGCGATCGAGCGGGATGTGATGCGCGCCTTCCACGTCGGCCTGCCAGCGCCAGAGCGTGTCCATGTCCACGCCCAGATGCTCGGCGAGCTCTCGGTCTTCCGGTGCGCGGCCGTGTACGCGCTGATACGCTTCACGCGCCGCGGTGATCTCGCGGGTCTTCCGGCGGATGGAGCGCGGCACATGATCCTGCTTGCGCAGCTCATCGAGGATGGCGCCGCGGATGCGCGGGGCGGCGAAGGTGCTGAACGCCAGTCCGCGGGTCGCGTCGAAGCCTTCGAGTGCCGCCATGAGGCCGATGGTTCCGGCACTTACGAGCTCGTCGAAGTCGGCGCGCACGGCCAGCGTGCGGGACACCTGGCGTGCCACGTGATGCACCAGACCGAGATGCTCCTCGAGCAAACGGTCGCGGGCACCCGAGTTGCCAGCATGATACGACTCCCAGAGCTTCGCGTTCATGACGGATGGGGCGGAAGAAGTGGCGAAATACACGATCAGGTACCGGAGCGTGAGGAGGTACGAGCCGCCAGAACGCGCATCACGACTTCGTGAGCAGCGATAGCGGCCGGTGATCCGGCCGCCGCATCGGGGAACGGCATTCCCGCGCGGAGCGCAGCATCGAGTGTTGGATCGGCCGGGATGGCACCGGCCAGGCGCAGCGTAAGTCCCAGAAACTGACGGGCACCGGCGTCGATGGCGTCGTAGCAGCGAGCGGCCTCGCTACCTTCGTGACGATTGACGAGTATGTCCACCGGAAGGGCACTGTGTCGCTGCCCCACGGCTTTGCACAGCGCGTAGGTCGCGGCGAGTGCCACCGGATCACTGCCGGCCGACACCGCGATGAGGCGTTCCGCGGCGTGCGGCGTGAGCGCGCCGAGTACCGAATCGAGGCGGGCGCCGCAGTCGATGACCACGAGATCCATCGACTCGGCCAGCATGCTTACGCGACGCATGCACGCCTTGCGTTCAGCGGCGTTGATAGGCTGGGCGGCGGTGCCGTCGCTCAGCCGCGGGGCGCCACCGGCCACCAGCGTGAGGGTGGCGCTTACCGGTAGGGCCACATCGGCCGGGGTCGCCCGGCCAGCGCGCAAGTCTGTCCAGCTGGCACGTGGGGTCACCCCGAGGGTGAGGGCGAGTGGCCCCACGAAATCGTCGGCGTCCACGAGCAGCACCCGGTGCCCTTCGCCGGCGGCACTCACCGCAAGCAACGCCGAGAGCAAGGTGGAGCCGGATCCGCCGCGGCCGCTGGCAACGAGCAGGGTTGGTACGCCGATATCGCGCGCGCCCCCTGGCGCGCCGGCGCCGTATGCCGCGGCGGCCTGACCCGCGCGCAGGCCATCGGCCTGCGTGAGGGAGCCCGTCCCGCGTGGTGGAGACATGAGGAGAGGCATCAGGCCGGCATCCAGTCAGGTTCGGCGTCGGCCGCGAGTCCCCAGGTGCGCAAGAGGCGCGGCACCCCGGGCCTGAGATCGGCTGGCACATCCTGGCCATCGGTGATCCAACGGGTGGGCATCCCGAGTGACAGCGCGAGGTCGGTGATGCCGGATTCACGCGGCACTTCGTCGAGCTTGGACAGCAGCAGATGTGTCGCGCCGCAGTGCATGCGGCTGGGCGCGTAGGCGCGGCCGATGTCCACGGCGAGATCGGCGCGCAACGACGCCGGCAAGACGAGGTGTACTTCGTCGGGCGCGAGGCCGTCGAGCAGCGAACGCCACCGCTCGGTGAGTTCGGCGCTCGCGGGGCTGCGTCCCGGCGTATCAATGATGATGACGTCGCAGTCGGCCGAGAGCCGCTTGATGGCGGCGTCGACTTCGCGCGCATCGTACACCACTTCGAAGGGCACGTCGGCGAGGTCGGCGTAGGTGGCCAGTTGCTCCATGCCCCCCACCCGATAGGTGTCGATGGTGAGCAGTCCCGTGCGATTGGCGCCAAACATGCCACGTCGCACGGCGAGCTTGGCCGCGGTGGTCGTCTTGCCCGCCCCCGTGGGACCCACGAGCGCGATGCAGTACGGTCGGCCGTCGGCCTTGCGCAAGGTGGCCGGGAGCGGCGCGGCCTCGAGCCGGGCGCGCACCTGGTCGATGGCGTGGCTTGGCGCCGCGAGGACCTCCACCATCGGCACGCCACCATCGCGTACCGAGCGGGTGTGCAGGATCATCACGTCGTCGCCGAGCGTGCGTCGGGCCCGGTCGGCCACGCGCGAGAGGTCGGCGCCGCGGAAACGTTCGGCCGGCATCAGATTAGCCATTCGGCATCTCCCAGGTTGCGACGCTGCTCAGCGTGATCTGCGCGGGGAGCTCGGCGAGCGAGACCACCGGGAGGCTGGGCAGCACGGGTTCGATGAGGCGCCGCACACCCACGCGCAGCGACGGCGGCGTGATGAGCGGCAGCGGGCGGCCATCCACGGCGTACGTGGTGGCGAGATGGTTCAGATCGCGCAGCATGCCGGCGAGTGATTCGGGCGTGAGGACGGGCGCATTCATCTGCGAACTGCGCGGCGAGAAGAGGCCGAGCAGCGCACTCTCGAGGCGCGCGCCGATGGTGATGCCGCGCACCATGCCCGTCTGGTCGGCGAAGAGCCGCGCGATGACGTTGGTGAGCGACTTGCGCACCACTTCGGTGAGCGCTTCCGGATCCTTGGTGGCTTCCGCGCCGTCGCCGAGTGCCTCGAGAATCGTAACGAGGTCGCGGATGGGCACTCGCTCGCGCAGCAGGCGCTGCAGCACGCGGTGCAGTACGCTGAGCGACACCTTGGCCGGGATGATTTCTTCCACGAGGGCGGGGTGCGACTTCTTGAGCGTCTCCACCATCTCCTGCACTTCCTGACGGCCGAGCAGCTCAGCCGCACTGCCCTTGAGCGTTTCGAGCAGGTGCGTCGCCACGACGGTGGTGGGCTCCACCACCACGTAGCCGAGCGCTTCGGCTTCGGCGCGGCGCGACGCGGCGACCCAGCGCGCGGGCATGCCGAAGCTGGGGTCGATCGTGTCCATGCCGTCGATTTCGGCGATCACGCCGCCGGTGTTGAGCGCCATGAGGAAGCGGGGGAGCACCTCGGCACGCGCGACTTCGCTGCCACGCAGCTTGATCACGTATTCATTGGCCGGCAGACGTACGTTGTCGCGGATGCGGATGGGCGGCACGAGGATGCCGAGTTCGAGCGCAGCCTGCTTGCGCAGCAGGGAGATGCGCTCGAGGAGATCGCCACCCTGGCCTTCGTCCACGAGCGGAATGAGCGCGAAGCCCACTTCGAGTTCGATGGGATCAATCTGCAGGAGGTCCTGCATCGGATCGGGTGCCGCTGGCAGTTCGGCGGCATCGCTCACAGTGGGCGTGAGCACCAGGGCTTCGGCCGCGCGCTGCGCTTCCGCCTTCTCCGACATCTTCGCGAGGGCAGCGGCACCGATCGCCATGGTCATGAACGGGAGCATCGGGAGCGCCGGAATGAGCGAGAAGGCGCCGAGCACCCCGGCCACCATCCACATGGCGCGCGGGTGTCCACCGAGCTGACGGCTCAGCACCGTGCCGATCTTGTCGGTGCTGGTGGCCGCCGTGACCATGATACCGGCAGCCGTGGAGATGATGAGCGCCGGCACCTGCGAGACGATGCCGTCACCGACGGTGAGGATCGTGTAGGTGGTGGCCGCCTTGCCGACGTCCATGCCCCGCTGGATGACACCGATGAAGATGCCACCGACGATGTTCACCACCACGACGAGGATGCCGAGAATGGCGTCGCCCTTCACGTACTTCGAGGCACCGTCCATCGCGCCGTAGAAGTCGGCGGTGCGCGAGATTTCGTCGCGGCGGACGCGCGCTTCCTTTTCGTCGATCAGACCGGCCGACAGGTCGGCGTCGATCGCCATCTGCTTGCCGGGCATCGCATCGAGGGTGAAGCGCGCCGCCACTTCGGCGATACGCCCGGCACCCTTGGTGATGACGATGAAATTGATGCCGATGAGGATGAGGAAGATGACGATACCGACGGCATAGTTGCCGCCGATGACGAACTGGCCGAACGCTTCGATGACCTTACCCGCGTGCGCCTCGGTGAGAATGAGGCGCGTGGATGAGACGTTGAGGCCGATGCGGAAGAGCGTCAGGAGGAGGAGCAGCGCGGGGAAGCTGCTGAAGTCGAGCGGGTTGGTCGTGTACAATGCGACCAGCAGCACCACCAGCGACGAGCCGATGCTGGCGGCGAGGAAGAGGTCGAGCAGCACCGGCGGGAGCGGTACGATGATGAGCGCGAGGATCATCACCACCACGAGGGCGACGGCGATTTCGGCGATCTTGGGCTTGGCGGCGCCGGTGCTCATGGGGAGGGCTGCACTCGTCATGGATCAGTCCTCAGGCGGCGGCGGTACCGCGCCACGAGGCGCCGTACTTCTGACGTTCACGCATGACGAAGGCGAGGACCTCCGCGACGGCCAGGTACATCTCCACCGGAATCATCGTTCCCACTTTCGCGACCTTGATGAGGGCACGGGCGAGCGGCTTGTTCTCGATCACGGGCACGCCGTGCTGGAACGCCAGCTCCTTGATGCGCTGGGCGATCTTGCGTTCGCCAAGCGCGACGATGTACGGCGCCGGCGCGACGGCCGGGTCGTACTTGATGGCAATGGCGATGTGGGTGGGGTTCACCAGCACCACATCGGCGGTCTTCACGTTGGCGAACATCGCGCGGCGGATACGCTCACGCGCGATCTGGCGGCGACGCCCCTTCACTTCGGCGTTGCCTTCCTGCGACTTCATTTCTTCCTTGACCTCCTGCTTCGTCATCTTGAGGTCTTCGTTCGTCTTCCAGCGCTGATAGCCGTAGTCGGCAACCGCCAGCACGAGGAACATCATGCCGGCGTTCTTGAGCAGCGCGAAGCCGTAGGTGTGCACGATCTCCATCAGCGCCAGCGGTGAGGAGACGAGGGCAAGCGACTGGATATCCGGCCATGCTCCCTGCAGCGTAGCGTACACGGCGTAGCCTACGATGCTCATCTTGAGCAGCGACTTGACCAGGTCCACGTACGGTTGTGCGCCGAGGAATCGCTTGGCGTTGGCCAGCGGATTGATGCGTTCGAATTTGGGTTCGAGCGGCTTCGTGGTGAGCAGGCCGCCCGTTTGCATGGCCTGCACGGCAATGGCGATGACCGATAGCGCCGCCATCGCCGCCACGGTGGCGACGATGGTGCGGAAGCCGATGACCTGCACATAGGAGATGAGTCCCGACGTCTCGCCGGCGTGATCGCCGGCGCTGGCGAGCGTGCTCCCCATGCTCTCCACGAGGAAACGCCAAAGCGGCGGTCCCGCGAACGAGAACACCATGAGGGAACCGAGCAGGAAGGCGGCGGTGACGAACTCGGGGCTCTTGGCGATTTGCCCCTTCTCACGGGCATCCTCGAGTCGTTTGCCAGTGGGTTCTTCTGTCTTTTCGCCGGAGTCGTTTTCAGCCATGGGGCGTTATCGCAGCGCCTCCGTCGCCGGCACCGGGGCCACGTGGGCCGCCCGCACAAAAGTGTCGATGGTGCTGCCATACTGGGTGGTCCAGCCACCCATCGCCTGGACTACGAGGCCGATCGAACCGGCGAACGTGATGAGGCCGATGCCTATCTGTAGCGGGAAGGCGAGGCTCATCACCTGCAGGCTTGGCGCCGCGCGTCCAAGCACCGAAAGGGCAATATTGGTGAGCAGTACGGCCGCGATGACCGGAGCGGCGAACTGCAGCCCGCTCGCAAAGATCTGGGAGCCCGCCTTGGCCAGCGGCAGGAAGCCCTGGTCGAGGGCAAGGGGCGCGCCGAGCGGCAGGACGGTGAAGCTTTTCGCCACGGCTTCGATCATCAGCACGTGGCCGCCGGCGATGAGCAGTAGTGTCAGCGCCATGAGCTGCATGAAGCTGCTCAGCAGCGAACTCTGCGTGTTGTTGATCGGGTCGAAGATGGCGGCGCCGGAGAGGCCGATGGTGTTCGTGGCGAGTTCGCCGGCGAACTCGGCGCCGGCCACCACGAGAGCGGCGGCGAAGCCGAGCGCGAATCCGATGGCCGTTTCGCCGAGGAATGTCGCGGGGGTGATGGCGAGGTGCGCGCGGTCGGCCGATTCGAGCGCGGCCGGGAGGAGGAGGACCGCGAACACCACGAGCAAGGCCGTGCGCAGGCGCATCGGCACCGACTTGGCCGACCATGCCGGCGCCACCAGCAACAACCCGCCCACGCGCAGCGCCGTCAGCACGGTGGCTGTCGCGACGCCGGGAGCGAAGAAGTCGGGGAGGCCGAAGATCAGCGAATTCACGGTCGCGGTCCGGTGCGGCTCGGCTTACGCGACCATCGCGGGAATGCCGCGAAGGATCTGGGTGGTGAACTTGATCAGGATCTGCAGCAGCCACGGCATGCCGACGATGAAGGCGCCGCCCACGAGGACGAGCTTCGGCACGAAGGTGAGCGTCTGCTCCTGGATCTGGGTGACCGACTGGATGATCGAGATCACCAAGCCCACGCCCAGCGCGATGAGCAGCATGGGCGCCGCGATCATGAGCGCGGTCATGATTGCGTCGCGGGTGAGGTCGATGACGAGTTGGTGGGTCACGGTCGGTCGGGCTTCAGGAATGACGTACTGCTGCCGACACCGTGGTAAAGCAGGGATAGTGCCAAAGCCGCGCTTTGGCGCCAATTGTGTCTATGTCATTGCTCTGCAACTACTTATGCTGCAGCGAGCAGGAAGCGGCGCACCGAAGGCCTGCTATTCAGCGGCAACAGTTGCCGGGTGCGAAATGCCGCTTGGATCACCAATCTGGGGGAGCGGCAGAAGCTGCCATCGGTCAAAATGACCGATAGCAGCTTTTTTCATTGGCTGGGTCAGGTCCGCTCGAGGACCGTCACGATCAGCATTTCGCCCTCGGCGCGGTAATAGGCGCGGTGCACCGCCGACGATCCCGGCAGGCGGAGGCGGTAATCGCCGCCTTCCACCACCACCGGTAGTCCGAGGGTGCACGGTTCGGGGAGCAGGGCCTTGATGTTGCCCCCGGTCATGTTGGTGAGCTCGCCCAGCGCATCCTGCAGGTCGGCGGTGCTCACGGTCGCGGCCTCGAGGCTGAACATGCGCTGGGCGGCGCGGGTGGCGAGCGGTCCTGAGCACTGCACGGCCACGGCGCCGTCCCACGCCCCCGCGATCTGCACGACGCCAGCGAAGGTATGCTGCGGCACGGCCTCCTGGCCGAACGAACGGGTGGGCGAGTCGGGGCGCACGGGGATGTCGAGCATGCTCTCCCAGACCGTGGCTACGATGCCGTCGATGGCTTCATCAAGCTGCTGCATACGATTTCCCGGTGGGGCCGTTGCCGGCCTGACGATAGGCGACACCCTTGTCGATCTGCACGCGTTCGAATTGCTCGTCGATCCCCAGGGTCGTTTCCGCCCCACCGAGCATGAGGTACCCGTGCGGCGCCATGCGCTGCCGGATGTTGCCGAGGATCTTCTTCTTCGTGGGCACGTCGAAGTAGATGAGCACATTGCGGATCATCACGAGATCGAGCACGGGCAGGGCCGGCCAGGTCTCGATCAGGTTGAGCTCGCGATAGTCGATCATGTTGCGTAGCTCCTCCTTCACGACCCACTCGGTGCCGTCTTTCGTGAAGTACTTCACCAGCAGGGGCGCGGGGAGCCCCCGGTTCACTTCGAGCTGTCCGTAGCGGCCACTGCGCGCCTTGGCGAGCACCTGCGTGGACAGGTCGGTCGCGATGAACGTGAGCTTCCACGAGGTGAGCACGGGAAAGTGCTCGCGCAGCAGCATGGCCACCGAGTACGGCTCCTGCCCTGTCGAGGCGGCCGCGCACCAGATGGTGAGCTGCTTGCTGGCGGCCTTGCGATTGATCAGATCGGGAATGATCTGGGTGCGCAGCGCATCGAACGGATGATGATCACGGAAGAAGCTGGTCTCGTTGGTCGTCATCGCTTCCACGGCCTGGCGGTGCATCGTGTTGAATGCACTCGCCGCCATGGCGTCGACGAAGGTGTCGAGCGTGGCGAACCCGTGCACCTTTGCCAGCGGAAGCAGACGCGACTCCACCAGGTACTCCTTCCCCGGTTCGAGCACGATGGCGCTGCGGGAGAGTACGAGTTGACGCACGTACTCGAAGGTCTTGGCGGTCATCGCCATGTGGCACCTGAGCGAACGGAAGGAAGAACAGCGGAGGATCCGGTCGCAGAACCGGCTGGCGACGTCGCCGGAGAAGCGCTGCGCGGGTTGGATGGTGTTTGCAGGACGCGGGACACGATGGCCGCGGCCACGTCGCCGATCGGGAGCACCGCCTGAGCGATGCCGGCCCGGGCGACGAACCCGGGCATGCCCCATACGACTGACGACGCCTCGTCCTGCGCGAGCACCATGCCGCCGGCGTCGTGGACGAGTTCACTGCCGCGCAGGCCGTCCTGCCCCATGCCCGTGAGAATGACACTGAGCGCCCGGCCGCCGTAGCAGTCCACCACGGAGCGAAGCATCACGTCCACGGCAGGACGGCACGAGTTCTCCGGCGGGGCCTGCGAGAGGGTGGCCACCACCTGATCGTCCTTCCGTTGCAGGACCAGATGATGATCGCCCGGGGCCACCCACGCGGTACCGGGCAGAATCACGTCGCCCTCGGCGGCTTCACGCACCGGAATGCGTGAAAGCTTCGACAGGCGCTCGGCCAGGAGTCGCGTGAACATGGGCGGCATGTGCTGCGTGATGACCACCGGCACGGGGAACTGGGCCGGCAGCTTCGGAATCACTTCAAGCAGGGCGTTGGGCCCACCGGTGGACGTCCCGATAGCAACAATCTGCGGCGCGAACGGTGACGTCCCGGCCGTGAGCTTCACCGGGACAGCCGTCACCGGCGTCGCTCTTGCGATCGACGATGTCAACGCGCGCGCCGCACCACCGGCAGGTGCCGGTGCCGGGGCCGACGCCAGCACCCCGGCACACAACGTCTTGATCTTCGGAATCAGTTCGTCGCGAATGCGCTGCTGCGCAATGCTCACGCTGCCGACGTTCGCCGGCTTGGTCACGTAGTCCGTCGCCCCGCGCGTGAGGGCCTCGAGCGTGGCCTGTCCGCCGCGCTCGGTGAGCGTGCTGAACATGATCACCGGAAGCGTCGCCCACGTCTTCCTGATTTCGACGATGGTCTCCAGCCCGTCCATCTCGGGCATTTCCACGTCGAGGGTGATCAGGTCGGGCGTGAGCTGCACGATCTTCTGCAACGCGATGCGCCCGTTGGCCGCCGCCCCGACCACTTCGATTTGCGGATCGGCAGCCAAGACATCGGAGACCATCCGTCGGACCACGACGGCATCGTCCACCACGAGCACGCGAATGCGACGCATAGATGGACTCAGCTCCCGGCGGGAACCAGGCCGAGCATGTCGAGCTTGTCGCGCAGAATGTCGGGCGTGAACGGCTTCATCACGTATTCGTTCGCCCCGCACTCGAGCGCGCGCGCAATCTGGCTCATCTCCGTCTCGGTGGTCACCATCACCACCGGCAGGTCGGCATAGCGCACATCGGCACGGAGGGCGACGAGCAATTCGAACCCGTTCATCTCCGGCATGTTCCAGTCGAGCAGGGCAAAGTCGGGGCGGCCGGTGGCTTCGAGCTGCGCGAGGGCCTCCCGGCCGTTGCCAGCGAACGTCGTGTCGACGCCGAGGTCGCTCACCATCTTGCCGATCACCGCGCGCATGGCGCGGCTGTCATCCACGATCAGGGCACGCACCGAGCGCATCCCTCCGATGAAACGTGTCGGGGGCGGGGTGCGTGGCCGGGTGCCACGTTCCCGCGCCCCGAGGCGGTACTCACGTGTCGCGTCGTACGATCAGAATTGGAACTTGCCGACCATGGCCTGCAGATCAGCCGCCATGCGCGCCAGTTCCGTGGAGGCGCGGAGCGAATCCGCAGCACCCTGGCTGGTGGCGATGGCCGCCTGCGCCACGCCGGTGATGTTCTGCGCGATCTCGGCCGATCCCTTCGCGGCCTCGGTCACGTTGCGGCCCATCTCATTAGTAGTGGCCGTCTGCTCCTCCACCGCGCTGGCGATGGTGGTCTGAATCTCGGCGATCTTGTCGATGATCTGCGAGATCTCGCGGATCGCGTTCACGGCACCGGCGGTGTCGCTCTGGATCGCCTCGATCTTCTGGCTGATGTCCTCGGTGGCCTTCGCCGTCTCCTTCGCCAGTTCCTTCACTTCGTTGGCGACCACGGCAAAGCCCTTGCCGGCTTCACCAGCGCGCGCCGCTTCGATGGTGGCGTTGAGCGCCAGCAGGTTGGTCTGCTGTGCGATGCTGGTGATGACCTTGATGACCTTGCCGATCTCCGCGCTCGACACGCCCAGCTTGGCCACGGTGTCGTTGGTGCTTTCGGCCACCTTCACCGCGTGCACGGCCACCCGGCTGGCTTCGGCCGCATTCCCGGCGATTTCGCGGATGGATGCGCTCATTTCTTCGGTGCCCGTAGCCACCGTATCCACGTTGCGGCTCACCTGCTCCGATGCGGCGCTCACCACGTTCGCCTGCGCGCTCGTTTCCTCCGCCGTGGCGCTCATCGTGTGGCTGGTGGCGGTGAGCTCTTCGGCGGCCGCGGCGAGCGAATTCGCGCTCATGTTCACCGTGGAGAGCAGGTTCTTCTGTTCGGTCACATCGGTGGCGTACTTCACGACCTTGTACGGCTTGCCGTTGAGATCGAAGATCGGGTTGTAGCTGGCGTTGATCCACACCACCTTGCCGCCCTTGCCGATGCGCTTGTACTCGGCCTGGCGGAACTTGCCGGCGTTGAGGTCGGCCCAGAAGTTCGTGTAGTCGGGCGTCTGAGCGTACGACGGTTCCACGAACAGGCGATGGTGCTGGCCGCGAATTTCCTCGAGCCGGTAGCCGACTGTGTTGAGGAAGTTGTCGTTGGCGGTAATGATGGTGCCATCGAGGTTGAACTCGATTACCGCCTGTGCCCGGTTAATGGCGGCGAGCTGGCCCTCGAAGTTGGCGGCGCGCAGTTTCGCTGCGGTCACGTCGATCGCGTACTTCACCACCTTTGACACATTGCCCCGGGCATCGCAGATCGGGTTATACGACGCTTCGATCCAGATTTCCTTCCCGCCCTTGCCGACGCGCTTGAATTCGGCCTTCTGGTATTCACCCGCGGCGAGGCGGCGCCACAGGTCGGCGTACTCCGGGCTGGCCGCATGCGACGGTTCGACGAACATGCGGTGATGGCGCCCGGCGATCTCGTCGAGCCGGTAGCCGACCGTGCTGAGGAAGTTGTCGTTGGCCGTGACGATGGTCCCGTCGGGCAGGAACTCGATCACGGCCTGAGTGCGACTGACGGCCTCGAGGCGGCCCGCGGTATCGGCGGCAGCATTGCGCGAGGCCGTCACATCGGTGGCGATCTTCGCGATCATCACCGTGCGCCCGGTCTCGTCGAACACCGGGAAGTAGCTGGCCTGCAGGATGATCTCGCTCCCATCGCGGCGACGGCGGGAGACCTCGGCGGTGAACGCCTTGCCGGCGCGCAGATCCGACCAGAGCTTGGCGTAGTCGGCGCCCGCGGCATACGCGGCGTCGACGAACAGGCGATGGTGCTGGCCCTGAATCTCCTCGGGGCGGTAGCCCATCGTGCTGCAGAACAGGTCGTTGGCCCTGAGGATGGTGCCGTCGAGGTCGAACTCGATCATCGCCTGCGTGCGGGCGATGGCGTCGACGATGGCTGCGGCCTGGGGACGGGTCGGGGTGACCGGCTTGCTGACGCTCTTGCGGCTGGTCGGGCGCTTCTGGGTGGTGACGGGCGACATGATTTCGATCCTGAGAGAGGGAGCGCGGTCAGACCGCAGCAAGAGACGGTTCGGGCAAGGCGACACGGGACGTGTCAAGGATGAGCAGCAATTGGTCCTGCAGCTTGTACACGCCCTTGATGAGGGTGCGGGCTTCGCCCTGCAGGGTGTCGGGGACACGCTCCCAGGCATCGGTGGTCACTTCGATCACATCACCGATCTCGTCGACGATGAGACTCACGGCGCCATCGTCGGTGCGCATCACCACGTTCATCGGTTCCTGGTCTGGTGGCCGCTCGGGGAGCGAGAGTCGCCGTCGCAGATCGACTGCCGTGACGATCTGACCGCGGAGATTGATGAGCCCCATGACCGACGGGGTGGCCAGTGGCACCGGTGTCATCTCCAGCGGGCGCATCACTTCCTGTACCGCGTGCACGTCGATGCCCAGAAAGAGGTGGGCAACGTGGAAGGTGCAGTACTGGGTGAGATCAGCCATGGGATGCTCCTGCCAGTTCCGTTACGGCGAGAAAGTCTTCGTTGACGGTCTTCACGAGCTGCCGGACATCGAGCAGGTCGGTGACACGGCCCTGAATGACGGTGGAGCCCAGCACTACGCCGGGGCGGCGGCGCTGATGGACTGTGACGGCCACTTCCACGACGTCCACGATGCGGTCCACCACCACGGCCACGTGCTGCGTCTCGTGACGGATCACGATCACCTGCAGCAGCGCCTCCGGTGCCAGTTCGGCTTCGGGCAGCTCGAGCACCCGCGCGAGGCGGAGCAATGGCATGATCGAGCCGCGATACTGCACCACTTCGTGGTGCCCCGTGCGCTCCACGATGTCGGGCGCGAACTCCTCGAGGCGCGCCACTTCCGAGAGCGGAATGGCCATGCGACTGTCGCCGCCGCCCGAGAACACGAGCAGGGTCTGCGTCATTTCACCGCTGGCCTTCTGCTCGTCGCGGGCATCGCTCGCGGCGCGTTCGCGCTCCACCGCCAGCACATCGGCGCGGGCTGCGAGGCCGTGCACGTCGAGGATCAGCGCCACGCGGCCATCGCCCATGATGGTGGCGCCGGCAAAGGTGGTGATGCCCTTGAGTTGCTTACCCAGCGGCTTCACCACGATCTCCTCGGTGTCCATGATGCGATCGACCACAAGCCCGAAGGGCATGCCGTCGGTCTGCAGCACCACGATGCTGATCGCCTCGTCCTTCGCGCCGGGCTCGTTCGGCCACGGGGTGGCCTCGAGATTCAGCGTGTGATTGAGATGCACGAGCGGCAACAGCTTGCCGCGCAGCCGGTAGACCGGCTTGTCGTAGATCATCTCGATCTTCTGGCGCGCCTCTTCGTGCTCCATGCGCACGAGTTCGAGCAGGCTGACCTGCGGGATGGCGAACCGTTCGCCCGCCGACGTGATCACCAGGGCGGGGATGATGGCGAGGGTGAGCGGAATCTTGATGCGCAGCGTGGTGCCCGCGCCCACCGTGCTCGCCACGTCGACCGTACCACCGATCTTCTCGATGTTGGTCTTCACCACGTCCATGCCGACACCGCGTCCGGAGACGTTGGTGATCTTGGCGGCCGTGCTGAAGCCGGGGGCGAAGATGAGGTTGAGCGATTCGCGGTCGCTGAGTTTCGCCGCGGCCTCGGGGGTCAGCAGTCCCTTGTCGACGGCTTTTGTCCGCAGTCTGGCCGGGTCGATGCCGGCGCCGTCGTCGGAGATCTCGATGTTGACCTGGCCGCCCTCGTGGAAGGCGCGCAGGAACAGGCGCCCCTCGGGCGACTTGTCAGCGAGCACCCGGTCGCGCGGCGATTCGATGCCATGATCCACCGAGTTCCGCACGATGTGCGTGAGGGGATCCTTGATGGCCTCGATGATCGTCTTGTCGAGCTCCGTGTTGGCGCCTTCCATCTGGATGGCGACCTGCTTGCCGCACGTCACCGCGAGGTCGCGGACGACGCGCGGGAACTTGCTCCAGACATTGCCGATGGGCTGCATCCGGGTCTTCATGACCCCTTCCTGCAGCTCGCTCGTGATGAGGTTGAGGCGCTGCGTCGTGCCCAGGAGCGCGCTGTCGGAACGCGTGGCGCTCGACTGAATGATCTGGTTGCGGGCGAGCACCAGCTCACCCACGAGGTTCATGAGGCGGTCGAGGAGCGCCACGTCCACGCGGATGCTTCCCTCGGCGACGTGCCCACCGCGCGCATCCTGCTGCGCGGCAAGCGCCTGCTTCACGGCGTCGGAGTTGGTGCTGCCGCGCGCCACCAGGATCTCACCAACGCGGGCGTTTGCGCCCTGCGTCTGCTCGTGCACCGCGGCGGCGACATCCGCCGGGTACACCAGCCCCTGATCAACGAGAATCTCCCCGAGACGGGGGGGCTCGCACGCGTCCTCACACGCGTTGAGATCGGCGGCATCTTCCAACGCCGCCTGGATCTCGGCTTCGGTCGGCAGCGCCTCGGCAACCGGCGGCGCGATCGCCACTGACTGGCCGTCGCTCAGTGCGGCGAGCGTGTCGATAAGGGCACTGTAATCCTCGTTGCCCTCGTTGCCCTGCTCCTCGATGCGCTGCAGCATACCGCGCACGGCATCGTTGAGGCGCAGCAGCACCGACGTGAGCTCGGGGGTGACCTAGATGGTCCCCTCGCGCACGCGTGAAAGCAGGTTTTCACCCACGTGCGTCACCGACTCCAGTGTTCCGAAGCCGAGGAACCCGCAGGTACCCTTGATTGTGTGGATGCAGCGGAAGACGCGACCAATCGTTTCCGTGCTGCCACCATTTTGTTCGAGTTCGAGGATGTCTCGATCGAGCTGATCGAGACCTTCGTACGACTCGACGAGAAACTCATTGAGGATCTCGTTGCCTTCGTCAGCCCCGGCCATTTCGGCCACTCCGTCCAGAGGACCCACAGAAATCGGAAGCGACGTTGCCCCCGCTCACTAAGTGATTGTCGGAGGCGTACCAGCGTCACTTTAGAGGGAATCCCCTTCAGCGAACTGGAAAAAATCCCTACACCGGCGTGTGAATGCCGCGGCCATGGTCACCCCCAGTCCCCAATGGCGAAGCGGGCCGCCGGAGCTGCCCGTTGCTGAGCGCCCGACGACCCGCCGTCGTGTGTCGATGACGTATCCCCCCGGACCGTCATCAACCCCTACAACCCGTACTCCTCCCCGGTTTCACGGGGTCAGAGTCATTGATCAGTTATTTGAAGCTCTGGACGAGGCTCGTGATGGTGAGGCTCCAGCCGTCGACCAGCACGAACAGCAGCAACTTGAATGGCAGGGAGATCATGGCTGGTGGGAGCATGAACATGCCCATGCTCATGAGCACGCTGGCGACCACCGCATCGATGATGATGAACGGCAGGTAGATCGCGAAGCCGATCTGGAACGCGGTACGCAGCTCGCTCGCCACGAAGGCCGACATGAGCACGTGCAGCGGCACCTCGTCGACGGTCGCGGGGCGGGGCATGCGGCTCAGCTCCACGAACGTCTTGACGTCGGCTTCGCGCGTCTGCTTGAGCATGAACTCGCGCATCGGCTTGACGCCCTCCTTCATCATTTCCACCTGCGTCATCTTGCCGTCGAGCCAGGGCGTGATGGCCGTGCGGTTCATCTCGCTGAGCGTGGGCCCCATGACGAAGCCGGTAAGGAGCAGGGCCATCGCCGCGAGCAGCTGCCCCGGCGGTGCGCTCTGCGTGCCCATGGCCTGCTTGAGGAACTGCAGCACGATGAGGATGCGCGTGAAGCCCGTCATCATGAGCAACAGCGTGGGGAGCAGCGTGAGCAGCCCCATCATGATGACGATGCCCACGGTGCCGTTCAGGCGCAGGCCACCGTTGTCGCCGTCGCCGCCGAGCTTCACATCCATCTGCGGCATCATGCGCATGATGGCGTCGTCGGCGGCAATGGGGGCGGGGGTGGCGCTCTGGGCCTTGGGGGGTACGTCCTGCGCGCTGTCCACCACCACCTTGTTCATCGGCTGACGCGCACTCGCCGCCTGGGGCGCGAGCTGTGCGCCGTTCCCCGGGCGCGGGGCCCGCGGCGGCTGCGCGTTGGGCGCGATGGTGCCGGCGTTGGACAGGCGGGGCGTCGGACGCTGCGGCGTGGGGCGACCCGTGGTGATGGGGACGAGCGGCGTGATTTCGAGCTTGGGCACGTCGATCACGAGCGGCGCCGCGGCCGGCTGGGCCGGCTGCGCCTGCTGCGCCTGCTGTGTCTGTGCCTGCTGGGGTCGCGCGGGGGCGGGTTGCGCCGGGGCGGGCTGCGTGGGAGTGGGCTGCGCGGACAGGGTGCCGGCCGTGCTCACGAGCACGAAGGCCAGGAGGGCAGCCAGGCGCGTGGCGCCGCTCAGCGAGATGTTGAGCGCGGCGCGAAAGTCGGTGTCGCTCGCCGCCTTCCGGACCACCGGCGCATAGGTCACCGGGGCACCGTGGCTCGTGGTGAGCGGCGCGGTGAGGAACCGGGGGATTTCGGCGGGTTCCGTCAGAGACAGCGGGACTACGGAAGCGCGGACGGCGGACGCGTGAACGGCGGGAACCTCAACCGCGGATACCGTGACCGCGGGCACCCCGGAATCCGTCGTGAGCCCGAACTCCTTCTTCAGGTTCTGGCCGAGGAGCTTGCCGAAGTTGCTGGCGAAGCTGGCCGGGGCGAGCGGCGCGAAGGCGGCGGTCGCTTCGGTGCTGGACGCGTGCTGTACGGGCAGCTGGCTCGTGGCGATCACTCGCTGCCGGTCATCCTCGGCCAGCTCGAACAACGTCGTCACCCCACCTTCTCCCACGGAAAGCGCGACGACCTTTTCGCCTACGCGCACTACGGTGAGGCCGGTCTTGGGGCCGAGTGGCACACGCTGCACGACTTCCACCGGCACGCGCGTCTTCGCCTTGAGCGAGCCCATACCCCAGCGCTTGAGTGCCCATAGGCACACAGCGCCGAGTCCGAGCACGAAGGCGAGGGCAGCAAGAACCCCGAGGGAAGCGATCAGCATGGCAGCAGTCTACGCGAGAGAATCAGGTGGTCGGCGGGACGTAATCGGTGGTCATCGCGTTACGCCGCGTTCGCCGCGCCCACGGCGCCGGGATTGGCCAGCACGCGCGTGATGCGTACGCCGAAGTGTTCGCCGAGCACCACCACTTCGCCCTCGGCGAAGCGACGCTCGCCGACGTAGATGTCGATGGGCTCACCGGCGAGGCGATCGAGCTGGATCACCGAGCCACGGCCGAGGCGCAGGAGCTCCTGAACCATCATGCTCGTGCGACCGAGCTCGATGGACACCGGCAACGTGAGATCGAGCAGCATGCCGATCGGCACTTCGGTGTTGTTCAGCATCGTCTGTTCGAAGTCGGCGAGCTGCGGGGCACAGGCCGCCGGCGCGCTGGCCGGTTCGGCTCCATCCATCAGCGAGGAGATCGGCTGACCGGCTGCCTTGGCAGCCTGGGCGCTCGCCACGAGGGCGTCAATTTCCGCGGGATTCATGAGTCGGGTGTGTCAGGGAGTCATAGCGGAGGAAGGGAGCGCGTCCATGATGCGCACCGCGAGATTGCCGTTCACGCGACCGGCGTGACCGATGAAGCGTTCCTGCGTACCGGCACGGAGAATCACCTTCGCATCCTTGGGGATGCCTGTGGGGATGATGCTCCCCTCGGTGACCTGCGCGAGGTCGCGCATGCTGAGCTGGAAGTCGGGGAGGCGCGCGGTGAGCGGCACCTTCGTGGCGCGCAGCGCGGCTTCACTGCGCAGCCGGGTCTGTTCGCGCTCCTGTTCGTTGGTGGCGAGCAGCGCGAGTCGCTGCTGACCGCTCGACGTGAAGAACTTGTCGAGCACCGAAAACGGGAGGCACAACAGCAGCAGGCTGCTCACGCTGCCGGTGCTGAATTCCACGTTGGCCACGAGGACCGGATCTTCGCGGTTCACGACCTGCAGGATTTCCGGCGACGACTCGAAGCCCGTGATGTTCAGCTCCAAGGGCACGTGGTCCTGCCAGATTTCCTGGAGGAGCGACGATACCTTGTCGGCCACATTGCGCACGGCCATGCGCTCGATGGGCGTAAGGGCCCGCGTGAGCGGGTTGCCGGAGCCTTCGCCGCCGAAAAAGCGGTCGACGACATAGGTGCTGAACTCGGGGCCGATATCGATGACTCCCTTCTGTCCGGTACCCGCGATGTCGAAGATGTACGACGAGCAGGGCATCGGCAGCGAGAGCGTGAACTCACCGAAGGAGAATTGCTCGACGCTCTGCAGGCGTACTTCGATCTGGCCGCGCACGCGCGAGATGAGCCAGGCTTCGAGCGCCTTCACCAGGCGCTCGTACATGGCTTCCAGGGTGCGCAGGCGTTCCTTCGACACCCGGTGTGGTCGGCGGAAGTCGTACACCTGCACATCGAGCGCCGCATTCGCGAACGGGGTGCCGGCCGTACCACTGGCGCGACTGCCACCGCCGAGCAGGCGATCGATGTCGTGTTGGGAGAGGGTTTCCGAGCTCATCGCAGACGATGCCGTGTTGCGGGATTACTGAACGACGAACTGCGGGAAGTAGAGACTCTTGACGGCCTTCTTGCCGAACTTCGCGTTGATCGCGGTCTTGAGTTCGGTCTTGAACTGTTCGCGGCGCGCAATCTCGGTGAGTTCTTCGACCGTCTTCACTCCGAGCGCCGTGAGGATGATGTCGCGCAGCTCGGCGTCTCGGTTCTTGAAGTCCTCACCTGCCTTCGCCGTACCCACCTCGATCGCGACGGTGAGGAGCAGGAAGCGGCTGCCACCGCTCGATGCCGGGTTGAGCACGAGGTTCTCGAGGAGGTGCACCGCCGCGCCCTCGGCTTTGGCTTCGCCTTCCTTCGGTGCGGCGTGTTCGCCGTCGGCGGCCGCTTCGTCGGCGCTGGCGTCGGCGTGATCGCCGCCCTCGCCGTCGGCCGCCGCATCGCCGTGCTCACCATCGACCGCCACGACGACTGGCGTGACCTTGCCCATCTTCTTGACAACCATGGGTCCCACGAAGACAGCGCCGGTGGCGCCACCCACGAGCAGTCCCACGGCGACCATGCCGATCAGGACGGGGAGTTTGGGCTTTGCGGGAGCAGCGGCGTCCGCTGCTGGAGTCGGTTCGTTGGCCATGAGACAATACGGGCGAAGGTGAAATCGTCGGACCCGTAGGAAGCAGAGGGCGTGCCACGAATCCCGCGGAGGTTCGTGACGCTGCTAACCTGTTGTATTATATTGCTTTATGTGTTGATCGGCAGAATTGGCCGACCTGAGCGACGGGGGGTGGACACCCGGCAAAATGCGCTATCAGGCATTGAAGCGGCAGAAAATGCCGCGGGGAGAACATTCCAATAAACGGCAAAACCGGTCGAGGCGGCCTCCGGTTCTCCCGGAGGCCGTCCCCTAACTACCGGCTACTAGCGCTTTACCTGCATCAGTTCCTGCAGGAGCTCGTCGCTCGCCGACACCACCTTACCGTTGGCCTGGAAGGCGCGCTGGGCCACGATCATGTTCGTGAATTCCTGCGACAGGTCGACGTTGGACATTTCGAGTGCACCGCTCGTGAGCTGCGACTGCGAGCCTTCGAGGGCGAACCCGAGCACGCCCGAGCCGGAATTGGCCGACTCCTGGAGCATGTTGTCACCGATGCGCAGGAGACCCGACGGGTTGTTGAAGTCGGCGAGCACGATACGCGCAAGCGGGTTCGTGGTGCCGTTGGTGAAGAAGCCCGTGATGAGGCCGAACCGGTCGATCGAGAAGTTCTGCAGCGTACCGGCCGTGTAGCCGTTCTGGTCGCGCAGCACGGCGGTCGATGCGGTCGACGCGAACTGCGTGAGCCCGTTCACGCCACCGCCCAGCTTGAGGTCGATGCGCACCGGGTTGGCGCCCGGCGCCGCGAAGTTCAGCGAGGCGACCACGTTGGTGTTGAGGATACCGGCCTGGTCAAACGTGAACGTCCCGGTGTTCTCGCTCGCCGTCGCCGTGGTCGGGCTCATGAAATAGCCCACCTTGATCATCGAGTTCGCCGGCATGCTCGCCGTGAACTGCACCGCCGCCGGCGGACCGGCGCTGAAGCTGAAGTCGGCGGGCGAGAGATACTCGACACCCGTGGTGCTGTAGACCTTCACGTTTTCCGGCAGAATCTCGTACCCGCTCGGCGGCGTGGGGAGTTCCACGTCACTCGGCGGCGAGTTGCCGTCGGTCTCGATTTCGAACGTCTGCGCCGACGCGATGGGATCGATCTTCCAGTCCCACGTGTTCGGGCCCGTCTTCCACATCTGCAGCTTCACGTCGTGCTTCGTACCCTGTGAGTCGAATACGCCGATCTGCGTCTCGGTCCACGCCTTCTCGTTGATCGGGTCGGCGCGCACCAGCGGATCATTGAAGTCGCCCTGGAACACCGGCGACGAGGCGTTGAGGTTGCCGGCGAGCTTCGCTTCGCTCGTGGGCTTGGCGCTGACCTTCTGACCGAACGGCAGCTTGATGTCCTGAATGCCGTCGAGCGGGAGGCCGTTGTCGTACATGCGCCCCTGTACGATGAAGCCGTTGGCCGGCGATACCAGCTGGCCTTCCGCGTCCACCTGGAAATTGCCGGCGCGCGTATAGAAGCTCTGGTTGCCCTTTCGCACGACGAAGAACGAATCACCCTGGATCGCGACGTCGGTGTTGAGACCGGTCGTTTCGAGATTACCCTGGTTGAAGATCTGGTCGATGGAGCCGATCTGCATACCGAGGCCGATCTGCACGGGGTTGATACCACCCTGATCGCCAGGCGGACGGCTCGCACCCTGCAGGAGCTGGGCGAATCCTTCCTTGAACGTTACGCGACCCGCCTTGAAGGCGACGGTGTTGACGTTGGCGATGTTGTTACCGATGACGTCGAGGCGGACCTGGTTGTTGCGCAGGCCGGAGACGCCGGCATAGAGAGAGCGAAGCATGTGTGGTGGTTCCTCAGGCGCGGATTTGCGTGAGCTGCGACATCGGTACAGCCAGACTGTCGCCGATGATCAGGATGGGGTTGCCGTTCTCGTACTTCATGCCGGTGATCCGCCCGGCCGTGTACGTCTTGACTGCCTGGAACTGGCCGCCATCCGTTGCGACCTCGAACTTGAACGAGTACTTCCCGGCCGGGAGCTTCGGGGAGAAGAGATCTCCGAGTGCGAACGACTGCTGGCCGGCTTTGGCGACATCCACTTGTACCGTACCCACGGTGTTGCCGTTGGCATCGGTCACGGTGACACGGCCGGTTCCCGTGCGGGCCCCGGTGTCCACGACGATCGTGCCGCTGCCATCACGGTCCACGTACGCGGTATTGCCAGGCGTGACGCCCGTCTTGCCGACGGTGGCCATCGCCATCTGTCCTTCGATGAGCTGCGCGAGATCGTCGCTGCGCGCGCTTTGCGATTCACCGAGCTTGTTGATGGCGTCGATGATCTCGCTGTCCTTGCTCTGCTGGCCGGACAGCGTCTTGTTCATCTGAATCAGCTGCTCGACGGTGGAGAACTGGGCGAGCTGCGCCGCCATGTCCTTGCCGTCCATCGGGTTGAGCGGATCCTGATTCTTGAGCTGCGCGGTGAGCATCTTCAGGAACTGATCCCGATCCATCGCCCCTTTCGCGTTCGTCGGCAGCGAGCGGGGCGTCGACGGTTCAGCTGGCCCAACGGGCGGTTCCGCGCCTTTCGCCCCGGTCGTGGCGGGCATCGAGGTGGTGTTGAACGCTGGAGCGTAGGTGTTGCGAAGCGCTGTGAGCATTACGGATTTCCGAAGAGGAAGTCGGGGCGCGGGCGGCGACGATCCTGCTGCTGATCGCGCTGCTCGCGCTGGTCACGCGCACGCGATGCCTGCTCGCGACGCGATTCGTCCTGGTTCCAGTCGCGCGACGGGGCGCGGTCGCGCTGCCCGTTGGCGTTGGCGCCATCCTGCGCATTCGATGAGGCGGTGGAGCCGACCTTGAGCGCATCGCGCTCGGCGCCCACCGCGTGTCCGCGGTCGACACCGTCCGCCGGCTTGATGCCGCTGATCTTCACCGTGTCGCTCTCGAGGCCGTGACGGCCGAGGGCATCCTGCAGGTCGGCGGTGCGCATGCGCAGGCGGTCGGCGGTCGCCGCATCGGTGTTGATCTGCGTGCTTACCACGTTACCGCGCAGATCGACGGTGACCTGCTGCTTCACGCCATTGGCGCCGTCGATATTGAGCGTCATGCGATTGAGCGGCGCGGCCGGTGCATCGGCGCGGAGCGCCTGAATGTCGGAGACGCGCTGCGCCTGCGTGCTTCCCACGTGCTCGGTGGTGTTCACGGCCGTCGGCTGGCTGTTGCGTTCGACACCCGTCGTACCGGACGCGCTCTGCTGCAACGCGCTGTAGCTGTCGGCGCTCTCGGCCGCGCGCTTCTCGTGTCCGAGCTTGCGGCCATGGTCGAGCGACTTGCCCTGCTCGTCGCGTTCGCCGCGACCGAAGGCGTTGCCGTTGTTCAGCTGTTCCTGGCGTGCCGTCTGCTGGGCCACCGCGGTGTAGGCGGCCGCTGATGCGGCGTTGCCCGTGGGCGCGGTGTCGGCCACGGTGGCCACCTGCGCCACACCCGCCACCTGCGCCACGCCGGCTGCCGACGGATTGCCCATGCTCCCGCCACGCGCCGTGAGATCGTTGGGCAGGTCCTGCCCCTTGGCCAGTTCGAGGTGGCCGGGATCCTTCATACCAAGTGTGCGCAGCCCCTCTTCGCGCGCGATGCGCTGGAGCCGCGCGAAACCTTCCGCGTTGTCCCACGAGCCATCGACGATCACGTCGACCGCCTCGCCGCGCGTGTGCGCCGAGTCGCGGGTCCACGTGACCACCGGGCCGCTGCGGGTGCGTCCCTGCGCGAACAGCCATTCCTGCCGTTCCTGGGAACGCGCCGTCTCGACCACCTGCACGTCGTGACCGTATTCGTTCTTCATGCGCTCGATCACCCGCTCCATCTTGCCGCGGAGCTCGGGCGAAACCGCTTCGAGATTCTTGACGGGCGAGGCCGGGTTGGCCGCGCTGGCCGCCGTGGCCGCCGCGAGTGCTGCCGAATGGGCGAGCGCGGCGTCGGCCGCATGGCTGCGCGCGTTCATCAGTCCGTTGATCCGAGACGATTCGTCGCTCTCGCCGGCGAGTCCACGACCGTCGATCTCGCTGAGGATCTCCTGGGCGATGTCCTTGGCCGAGCGCTTGTCGCTGGCGGCATTGGCCAGCTTGAAGCCCGTGGCTGTGCCCGCCTGCGAGAGGATCGCGTCGAGGGCCGCCCGTGCGTCGGCGCCGCGTGCGTCTCCTACGGCGAGCAGCTGCTCGAGCGAGGTGCCACGACGGGCGGCCACGCGCGACAGGGCATCGAGGGCATTGTCCTGTCCGGTGGCATTGGCCACCGCTCCGCCGATGCCGCCCAGGCCGGAGAGACGAGCCTCCCGCGCCTTTGCATAGGCGGCGAGATCCACCACATCCTCACGGTCGGCACGCTGCATCTTGAGCAGGCCGTTGCGCAGCGCCGCTTCGGCTTCGGTGGCCGACACGCCGTCGGCGGTCGCCGCCGCCTCACCGTCCAGCATCGCGCCGTCGAGCAGGGCATCCACCAGCGACGCTCCCGCTTCGGGCAACGGCTTCACGAGGTCCGCACGAACGCCGTCGCTCTGCGCTGAGAGGAGCGCGAGCAGCTGGGCGAAGTCCGCCTTGGTGATGCGCGCCTTGTCGTCGTTCTTGTCGCTATCGGTGGTATCGCGCACCCGCTCGTCGCGCTGCACACGCTCGGTGCGGGGGGCGGGCACGCGCGGAGCCGGGCGATTCACCGCTTGAAACACGTTCATGGCACTCATGGCTTGACGGCACCCTTGGTGATGGACGCTGCGCGGGCAGCCGGGAGGGCGGAGAGAATGGACGCCGCCTGGCGGTCGTTCATCTGCGAGAGGATGGCGCGGATGTCCCCGTCGGTCATCTGATCGAGCACCTTGGCGGCATCCTTGGCGGCCATGGCGCCGAAGATCTTGGCGAGGCGCGCTTCGGGGAGCGCCGTCTGCAGCGCCTGATCGCGGGCGTCCTTTACCTGCGTGGCGGCGGTGCTGGTCGACGTCGCCTTCGTTTCGGCTTTCGCCTCGGCCTTGGATGCGGGGGCGTGCGATGCCGCGGCTGACGCACCCTTGGCCGGCGCGTGGCTTTCGCTGGCCGGGGCGGCCGGCGTCGCGGCATGCGAGCCAGCGGCCGATGCCTCACCGTGCTGGCGGGCGGCCTCGACGGCGCGCAAGCTGTCGGCCGGTGTCATCGGCACCTGCTCGGCGAGCGCCGTGCTGTCGGTGGCGTTGTGTGCGGTACTGTCGGCGTGGCCCGTGCTGTCATGCGCGGCCGAGTCGGCCTTCGCCTTCGCCTTTTCCACCGCCAGGGTGGAATCGACGACGAACTTGGCCGACTGCTTCATGTATGCGTAGCCCGAGCCGCCGCCGAGTCCTGCCAGCAGTCCGATGGCTATCGGGATGATCATCGCCTTCATCGCATCATTCCGGTCGTGGAGGGGTCACCCAGAGGGGTTACCCGGCATTCTCTGCCGAGTGCGTGTTCTTTTCTTCCTGCTTGCGTGCGAACTGGGTGAGTGCGACTTCGTCCATCTGCACCCGGTCCCGGGCCGCTTCTTCTGCACGCCATACACCCGTATGGCGCTCTTTCAGTCGGTCGAGGACGCGTCGGTCTCGTGCAGCCTCTTCCAGGATCTGTTTGGCCTTGTGGACACCGGCATCTGCTTCCATGCACACGTCGGTGGCCACGACCAGTCGCTCATCAAGAGAAGCGAGAACTGTGCCAAGCTGGTGGAGATGCCCGACGCGGGTCTCGGAACGGGCTGCCTCGTGCACCTGGGCATGCGAATCGGCGCGCAACGCCGCGAGGGCGTCCTTGGTCTGCGCGGCCTCCTCGGCGATGTTCTGCGCGGCGGCGAGCTCGCGGGCCTTGGCCTGCTCGTGCTGCTCGCGGAGTTCGAGAATGCGCTGCAGGCGGAACTTGAAGCTCACGGGTCAGCTCCTACGTGCGCCGAACGGACGCTTCGATCGCCTCGGCGATCTGGGCCAGCTGCGCGTACGTATCGCCGTAATGGGTGATTTCGTCCGGGCGCTGCTGGAGGAAGTCGAGGACCTTGTGGCGATAGGCGATCGCGGCGTCCACATAGGGGTCGCTCCCCTTCTGATAGGCGCCGACCATGATCAGGTCTTCCTTTTCGCGGAAGGCCGCTTCGAGGCGGAGCATGGCACTCCCCGACCGGCGCTGGAGCTCGTTCGTGATGTGGTCCTTCACGCGACTCTTGGAGTCGAGCACGTCGATGGCGGGGAAGTGGTTCTGCGCGGCGAGCCGCCGAGTGAGCACGATGTGCCCGTCTAGGATCGAGCGCGTGGCATCGGCCACCGGCTCGTTGAAGTCGTCGCCGTCCACGAGCACGGTGTAGATGCCCGTGATGCCGCCCCGCTCACCGTTGCCGGCACGCTCGAGGAGGCGAGGCAGGTTGGCGAAGACGCTGGGCGGATAGCCCTTCGTGGTGGGGGGCTCACCGGTGGCGAGGCCGATTTCACGCCACGCCATGGCGACGCGCGTGACCGAGTCCACCATGAGCAGGACCTGCTTGCCCTGATCGCGGAAGTATTCGGCGATGGCGGTGGCGACGAGGGCACCGCGAGCGCGCACGAGCGCAGCCTGATCGCCGGTCGCCACGATGACCACCGAACGGGCGAGCCCTTCCTCCCCGAGTGAGTTCTCCAGGAACTCGCGGACTTCGCGACCGCGCTCGCCGAGGAGCGCGATGACGTTCACGTCGGCCTGCGCGTGGCGCGCGACCATGCCCAGCATGGTGCTCTTGCCCACACCCGAGCCGGCGAAGATTCCCACGCGCTGGCCGCGGCCGATCGTCAGTAGTCCGTCGATGGCCCGGACCCCGGTTTCCAGGGGGCGTTCGATGGTTTCACGCTGCAGCGGATTGGGGGGCTCGGCGGAGAGCGGGACGCGCTCCACCGTGTCGAGCTTGCCCTTGCCGTCGATGGGGTGGCCGAGGCCGTTGAGCACCCGCCCCAGCAAACCGGGACCCACGTCGACGCCGAACGTGCGGCCGAGCGGCTGCACACTCGCGCCCGCGTGCAGGCCATCGAGTTCGCCCAGCGGCATCAGCAGTACGCTGCGCTCGTTGAACCCCACCACTTCGGCGAGCACGGAGCGGTCGCGCGAGTGGCTGGTGATGCGGCACAGCGAGCCGAGTCCCACGTCGATGCCGGTGGCTTCCACCACCAGCCCCACGACGCGTGTGACGCGCCCGTACTCGCCGAAGCGGTCGGTGCGGGCGACCCGATCGAGCATGATGTCGATCGCTGCCGTATCGGGGGAGTAGGTCTCGGTGCCGAGGGCCGGGGTGACGTAGGCGGGAACCATGGTCGGCGTCCTCAGGCCTGGATCTGCGCGATGGTGCGATAGGCGCGTTCGAGCGCGGTGTCCACACGCCCGTCGATGATGCGCTCACGTCCTTCGGTGAGACAGCCGCCGCGGGCAATGCTCGCATCGCCGATCCAGCGCAGATTGCGCGCGCCGTCGGTGTCGCTGTCGATGACGGCGCGGCACGTGGCCAGATCGTCCGGCGACACGCGAATGATGATTTCCTGATCGATCGGATACTGCGCGAGCGCGTTGTTTACGAGCGTCGCCACGAAGGTGGGATCGCGCTCGACTTCCCGCTGCACGATATGCCGCGCCACGCTGACCGCGATGGCGGCAATGTTCTCTTCCACGTTGTTGAGCCAGCGCGCCTCGTGTAGCTGCACCGACTGTGCGGCCGCGGTGAGCATGTCGAGTGCGGCCTGCAGCGGCTGTTCGAGCCCGGCACGCGCGGCGCGCTCCCCATCGGCGAGGCCACGCGCGTAGGCGTCGGCTTCGATGCGGGCGCGCTCGGCCTGCAGGCGCAGTTCGAAGTTGGCCTCCAGAGCGGCGACGTCGACGCCGGGGGTGGCCGGCGTCTCGTCGGACTCTGGCGCCGACGTGAAGAACACGTCGTGCGCTACGAACTCATCGAGGGACCACGGGGTGGCGTTCATGCGATGCGGATCAGACGATGACATCGTCGGTACCCGCGCTCAGCACGATCTCGCCGGTTTCCTCGAGTGCGCGGACCTTGCTGACGATATCGGTCTGCGCCGCTTCGACGTCGCGCATCTTGACCGGGCCAAGGAACTCCATCTCTTCCTTGAGGCCAGCCACGGCGCGCTGCGACATGGTGCCCATGATCTTCGCCTTGAGGTCGGGGCTCGCCGCCTTGAGGGCGAGGGCGAGCTGCTTGACGTCCACCTCGCGCAGCAGGCGCTGCAGCGACTTGTCGTCGAGCGTCGAGAGGTCCTCGAAGACGAACATGAGATTCTTGATCTGGTCGCTGAGATGCGGATCCTTCTCGGAGACTAGGTCGAGCACTTCCTTTTCGAGCGAGCTGCTGACGAGGTTGAGGACCGCGGCCACGGCGGCCGGGCCACCGACGCTGCTCATGCCGGCCGAGAAGGCGAGATCCGCCTCGTTGCCGATGGCACGTTCGACGAGCGAAATCATCTCGGGCGACACCTTTTCCATCTTGGCGATGCGGAACATCACCTCACCACCGATCGCCGGGTCGAACTCGCGGATGATCGCCGCCACGTGGGCGGGATCGAGGTGCGCGAGAATGAGCGCGATGGTCTGCGGGTGTTCACCACGCAGGGTGTTGCCGAGCTGCTGCGGATCGGCACGACGCAGCCGGCCGAAACGGTCGCTGTCGGCGAGCTGTCCCTGAATGCGCTTGAGGATCTGCTGCGCCTTGGCCGGCCCGAAGGCCTTTTCGAGGACGTCCTTGGCGAATTCCACGCCGCCGGCGCTGAGCGAATCCACGCCGAGCGTCGTTTCGAGCCATTCGTTGAGCACCGCGTCGACCGTGGAGGGCGGTACGCGATCCAGCTGCGCCATTTCCAGCGCGACGATTTCGGCTTCTTCGGCGTTCAGCTGCGACGTGAGCGAGGCGGCTGCTTCGGACCCGATGGCCATGCAGACGATGGCCACCTTCTGACGTCCCGTCAGACGGTCTGGGGCCCAGCGATCGGAAGCGTTCTTCGAGAGGGCGATCATGGATGTCACCGCGATTTACTGGCGAAGCCACTGACGGGTCACACGGAGCGCGGCATCGGGGCGCTGCTCCACGGTGGCGATAGCCTGTTCGCGTTCGGGGGTCGTCGGCACCGGCGGGAGCTTGATCGGCGCGCGACGCGCTTCGACCTCTTCCTCGTCGCTTTCCTCCTCGCCGTCGCCGAGCTCTTGCATCGCCATCTGCATCTGCGTGCTGGCGGGCAGTTCGGCGTAGCCGCTGCCGGGCGGCAGGGCGTCGGGGAGCTGCGGTGCAGCCACCTGCTTCGGCTTCTTCGGGCGGAGCATGAAGACGGCGGCGAGTCCGAGGACGAGCAGCACCACCAGGGCGGCAATGGCAACGACCGGCTTGGGGTTCGCCTGGATCTTGCCGATGAGGTCCTGCGGCGCGATGGCGGTATCGGCCTGCGCAACAGCGGGCGTCGGCATGTCGAACGGAGCGCTCACCACGGAGATCATGTCCCCGCGGGTGCTATCCACACCGAGCGCGTTCCGCACGAGGGCTTCGATGCGCGCGATTTCTTCCGGCGTGCGTGCGGTGATGATGGGATCGGGGAGCGCGACCGGTGCAGCGGCCTTCGTGCTGTCGGCCGGCGCGGTCGTGTCAGCGGCGGGCGCAGCGGGCGCGGCGGGGAAGGTGACCTTGTCGGCCACGAGCACGGCCACGGTGAGCTTCTTCACGTTGCCGATGGCGCCGCTGAAGCTTTCCACGCTCTTGGTGTTCTCATACGACGTGGCTGACGTGCTGTAGCCGGCACCCTGCTGCGGTGAGCTGGGCGTGACTTCGGCCTTCTGTTCGGTGGCGAGCGCCTGCTTCTCGGGATCCACCGCCTGGACGGTGCGCTCGACCTTGTCGAAGTTGATGACGGCCGCGACCTGCACGCGCGCGTTGCCGTTGCCGACGAGACTGGAGAGCAGCTTGTTCGCCTTCTCCTCCATGTAGGTCTCGACTTCCTTCTGCACGGCGAGCTGGCGGCTGGAAAGCCCGGCGAGCGAGCCTTCGTCCTGCATCGTGAGCGCCTGGCCGCGCTCGTCCACGACGGTGACGTGCTCGGGTTCGAGCCCACCCACACTGCTCGCAACGAGCTGCGCGATGCCCTGCACGGTTTCCTGCGCGGGACGATCACCGCCCTGCATGGTGAGCGTCACGCTCGCCTTGCTCGGCCGGTCGTCGTTCTTGAAGACCTTCTCGTCCTCGATGGCGAGGTGGACCTTCACCGCTTCGACGTTCTTCATCTTGCCGATGGTGCGTTCGAGTTCGCCCTCGAGCGCGCGGCGGTAGTTGACCTTCTGCGTGAAGTCCGTCATGCCCCACGTGGGCTTGTCGAACAGCTCGAGACCGGGGCGGCCGGCGTTGGGCGTCTCGCCGGCGGCGAGGTCCACGCGGGCGCGGGCGAGATCGTTGTTCGACACCAGGATCGTGGTGCCGGTGCGATCGAGTTCGTACGCGATGCCCGACTCGGTAAGCTTGTCGGTCATCGCCTTGACCTGCTCCACCGGCACGTCCGCGTAGAGCGGGACCATCGTGGGGGCGGTTGCCCAGCGCGACACGCCGAACACGAGCGCGGTCACCAGCACGCCGATCGTGATGATCGTCGCCTGACGGCCGCCGCCGAGACGGCCCATGATGGAATCGAAGAGGGAGTTCATGGTGGCGTCGGGGCTCAGGACTGCATGGCAATGACGCTACGGTAGGCCTCGACGACCTTGTTCCGCAGCTCGATGACCATGTCGAGGGCGATACCGGCTTCTTCGCTCGCGGCCATCACCTGATGCAGCTCCACGTTTTCCCCGTTGGCGAATCGCTTGGTGAGATCGCTCGAGTAATCGCGCGCGTCGGAGACTTCGTTGAGCGCCCGCGTGAGCGTGTCGCCGAAGCTGTTGTTGCTCTCACCCGTGATCTGGACGGGCGTGGTAAGCGCCTTGTCCTGACCGAGCGTGAGGTTGCGTGTGTAGAGATCGAGACGGGTCTGCATGGGGGGATTCGGAGAAACCGAGCGTCTGTGGTCCGTGGATTACGCGATTCGCGTTATGCGCGCACGTCGAGGCGGACACCGCGCGCCGCCGGAGGCGTCTGCGCAGTCGTCGCTTCCTTGAAGCGGCTGTAGGTGAGTGGGCCGAGGCTCGCCGTCTTCGCGAAGAAGTTCCGTTCTTCGGCGGTGAGCACGCTCCAGAGCGCGGGGTCGGTACCGGCTGGGGCTTCGGCGGGAACCGCTGACTGCGTCGCACCCTGGCCGGCGATGGGCGTCTGCGGCTTGAGTGCGTTGGCCGTGCGGGCCTGCGTGAGTCCCTGCTGCGCGGCCACCCCGTTGTTGCCGGCGCTCTGCGTACGCGCGGCCTCGGTGCGCGTGGCGCCGAGGTTGGGAAGCAGCGGAGTGGAGTTGATACCGTTGATGCTCATGGTCGGTGGACGTCGGGTGTGCTGCGGTGTGCTGCGAGAAGAAGGAGCGGCGGGTCGGGACTCGATGCGGTGTCGGAGAGGAGGAGGAGGAAGTGACCTCGCACCGAATCCCGAACCCGCCGCAACAGGCGGTTACACGAGCGGGTCGTTCAGATGTCGAGCGCGGCGCGGAGCATCGACTTCGCGGTGGTGAAGACCGCGGCGTTGGCTTCGTAGATGCGCTTGGCGTCCATGAGCTTCACGAGCTCCTGCGTGGTGTCGATGTCGGGGTAGCGCACGTAGCCGGCTTCGTTGGCATCGGGGTGGCCGGGTTCGTAGACGAGGCGGCCTTCTCCCTGATCTTCCGCGATGCCCGCCACGCGCACGCCGTACTCACCACCGACGGGCGCGGTGCCCGCGCTCTGGGCGCCGATGACCGGCACTTCGATCGCCTTGGGGCCGTCGCTCGTGAGGGGCACGTCGAAGGCGGGGGAGCCGAAGACACCGGTGGCCTTGCTCGATCCCATGGCCTGAGCGGCCGGGTTACCGGGATTGAAGAGGGCGTTCTGCGAGGTGGCGGCTTCGAGCACCACGTCGCGACGCTTGTACGGCTGTCCGTCGGGGCCGCGCGTGACGTCGGCGTTGGCGATGTTCTGCGCGATCACTTCCATGCGCTGGCGCTGCGCCGAGATGCCGCTGGCGGCGATGCCCATGCTCTTGAACATGGGGCGCACGACCTGCTGGCCGGGGATGGGGAGCAGCGCGGGCTGCCGGATCGGGTTGATCGGCATCAGCTGTTACCTCCCTTGATGGCGGTGCGGAGCGACTGATAGGTCTTTTCGAGGAGGCGCGACGTCGCGAGGAAGCGGAGCTGTTCGTCGGCGAGCGCCACCATTTCGTCTTCCACGTTGACGGGATTGGCCTGGGGCTGGGGCGTTCCCGCCTTGGCCTCGAGGGCAAAGCCATCACCGTTCTGCAGGGTGGCCTTGGAGACGCGATCAGCGATGCCGCGCGAGCGCTCGACGCTACGGTCGAGCGACCCCTTGAGGGTCGTGGCGCTGGTGGTGCGATCGATGAGTCCGAAGAGCATCTGAGGTACCGGAGTGAAAGGGCGAGCGAATCCGGTACCGACAAAAGCAATGGACGGGCCAAACGGTCGTGGCTGCGCCAGATTTATTACAAGATCAATAACTGCAACAGCTTATGACGTTCGCGCGGTGGGGGATGTTCGGGAGGTAGGAAGTGCCGGGCGCTCAAAACGCCGGCAAAACGGAATGTTTTGCCGGTAGGCCAGTGATCCAAGTTGCCGTGTGGAAAGGTGGCGCTTGCCCGGCAACACGTGCCGGTCGGGCCAGAAATCGGCCGCGCCTTGGGAGCGAAGGGGGCTCAGGCCCCTCTCAACCGCTCCCGTGGCATTATCGGCACGTGGGGCGCGCGAGTTTAATGCGAATGCGGTACCCCGCCTACTCCTCGTCGCCGTCCTTGCCGGGACCGTTCAGCTTGTTGCGCAGGGTGCGCACGCTGATGCCCAGGAGTTCTGCGGCCTTGGTGCGGTTGTTATCCGCCGCCTGGAGCGCGTGCTGAATGAGCACCCGCTCGGCGTCGGCCACATTGAGGGAGGTGAGGGCGATGCCGCTGCCGCTGCCGCCGCCCGCCGCCGGTGCGCCGCCGACGCCGGCGGCCCCAGGGGCGGCCATGGCGCCGGAGACCGCGAGGACGGCGCCACCCCCCCCGATGCCCGGGGTGGCAAAGGCCCGCGGGCGCATGTTGGGCGCCCCTAGGGAATGCGCCAGCCCGAACCGGGTGCCCTCGAGGCAGTGCGGCTGGATGATGGGGTCGGGGGTGAGAATCACCGCCCGCTCGATCACGTGCTGCAGCTCGCGCACGTTGCCTGGCCACGGGTACTGCTGGAGCGCCTCCAGGGCGTCGGGCGACAGACCATCGATCTTCTTCCCCAGCTCTGCCGCCACGCGCATCGCGAACCGGAGCGCCAGCACGGGGATGTCCTCCGGGCGATCACGCAGGGGCGGGATGAGCACCGGGATCGTGCTCAGTCTATAGTAGAGGTCCTGTCGGAACGTCCCGTGATCGGCCTCCATGGCCAAATCACGGTTGGTGGTGGCGACGATGCGGACATCCACCTTGATGGGCGCCGTTCCGCCCACGCGCTCGAACTCCTGTTCCTGCAGGACACGGAGCAGCTTGGCCTGAAGGTCAAGCCGCATTTCGGAGACTTCGTCGAGCAGCAGCGTGCCGCGGTTGGCCCGTTCGAAAGCGCCTTCGACCCGCTTGATGGCGCCCGTGAAAGCCCCCTTTTCGTGCCCGAACAGGGCGGATTCGATGAGCCCCTCGGGGAGCGCGGCGCAGTTGAGCTTGATGAATGGCTTGTCGCGGCGCTCCGACTGGTCATGGATGGCGCGGGCAAACAGCTCCTTACCGGTCCCGGACTCCCCCTGCAGCAGCACCGTGGCGCGGGTGGGGGCGGCCATGCTCACCGTCTGCATGATCCGGCGGATCGTGGGCGAGTCGCCGATGATCTGCCGCTCATTGCGGAACTGCATGACCTCCTTGCGGAGGGCCTCGTTCTCGCGGCGCAGGCGCACGAACTCCAGCGCCTGGTCGACGGCCAGTTCGAGCTGCTGGGGACGAACCGGCTTGGTGATATAGTCGATGGCGCCGGCCTTGATGCTGGCCACAGCGTGTTCGATGCTCGCATGCCCGGTGAGCATGATGAGCGGGATATCGTACCCTTCCCGTGCCAGCAACTGCAGGAATTCGAGCCCCGTCAGCCCCGGCATTCTGTAGTCGGAGATGATGAGGTCGATACCGCCCCGCTCCAGGATCAGCAGCGCTTCCGGAACACTGCGCGCCCCCACAGGCGAATGACCGGATTGCGCGAGGGAGTCCTCGAGAATCAGGCCGACCGCGGGTTCGTCATCGACGTACAGAATCGTGGCCATGGAACGGAAAGGGAGGGGCGCGCGGAATTTCGTACCCGGCAAATTTAGCCGCCTACCGAAGAAAACGCTAAAGGTTTCCTGACGCAAACCCTTGCCGTTGAGTCAACTAGCCTCTGGACGATCCGGCCGGAGCGGCGTGGCGCACCCCTTGCATGTGGTGCTGGTCGGTTAAGTGGTACCTGGGGGGGTCGATACTCTCAGGTGGTTTCCGCCCTGTTCCGATCCGGGACCGGGGCTACCGGTCTTGCCGCTTTCGCTCACCCCGGGTGTTCATGCGCGTTTCCAACTCGATCATCATCGCACGGAGTCAACTCCGCCTGCAGCAGAGCATGCAGGGGATCGATCGTGTGCGTGACGACATCGCCACCGGCGTGAAGATCCGGAAGATGTCGGACAATGCGACGGACGCCTGGCAGCTGGTGCGCCTCGGCAGCTCGATGCGGGCCATTACGCAGTTCCGCCGGAATGCCGATACCGGGATCAACCGGGCGCAGGCGGAAGAGACGGCGCTCAATCTTCTGGGCAATTCGCTCACGCGCGCCATCGAGCTCGGGGTCAGCCAGTCCAACGCTACGGCCAGTGCCGAATCGCGGCTGACGGTGAAGAAGGAAGTCGACCAGCTGATCAATCTCGCTGCCGATCTCGGCAACACCCGCTTTGCCGACGAATACCTGTTCGGTGGCACCCGAGCCGGAGAGCCCCCCCTTCAGACCCCGGCGCCGACCACCGGCAGCTTCTCGCGCCTGACCGATGGGGGCGGCAATTCGGTCAATCCGAGCGGCAACCTCACGCTCGAGGTGGGAGACGGCAAGTTCGTCACGCCGAACCACAACGCCACCGAAGTCTTCATTGATACCGACGCGCTCGATGCGCTGCGCGCGCTGTCCACTGCGTTGGGGAACAATGACCGCACTGCCATTCAGGCGGCGGCCGACCGACTTACCGGCTCCAGCAACAAGGTGCAAGCGCTCGTCGGGAAGAACGGGGCGCGCATCAACGAAATGGAAAGCGCGAAGGTGAATCTCGATGTCATGGAGATGAACCTCACGGAGTATCGCGCCGACCTCCGCGACACCGAAATCGACAAGGCGATGGTGGAGCTGGTCGGCAAGCAGACTCTGTATCAGGCAGCCATGAGTGCAACTTCGCGCATTCTTGGCCTCAGTCTCGCCAATTACCTCTGATGTCCGTGAGCGCCACATCCATGGCAACCGAGCCCCAGGGCACCGATACCTCCTCCACCTCCTATACGCCGGGCGCCGGCGAACTCGCCATCGCGTTCTGTGCGCCGCTGTGGGGCTTCGCCGATCAGCGATCGTACGCGCTGCGGCCGGCCGCGCGCGACGGCATCTGGTGGCTGCAGTCGACGGGGGACGACGCCACCACCTTTGTGGTGGCCGACCCCTTTGTCGTCGACGCCGGCTATGTGGTGGACCTCGGCGAGAAGGAGCGCAGGACATTGGGCATCGACGCGCCCGAAGACGCGCTGGCGCTCGTGATGCTCGCCCTCCCCACGGCACAGGGCGGCACGGTGACGGGCAACTTCCGCGCGCCGATCGTGATCAACATTCGTACTCACGTCGCGATGCAGGTGGTCAGTCGCGACGAGGCGCACGCGATGCAGCGGCCGATGGCCCTCGGCAGCTATCCGCTCCGCGCCGACGCCGATTCGCCGTCAGCCTGACGCGCGCATGGCGAAGCCGGCGACGGCCGCCGCGGCGTTGCTCGGCGATGCACTGACGGCGGCGCGCAGCGGCGATCGTACGACCGCCATATCGCTGCTCGCGCGGGCGCATGCGCTGGATTCGCGGCACGTGGGTGTGCGGAACGCGCTGGGCGTATTGCGCCTCGAGTCGGGGGACGCGGCGGGGGCGCTTGCGCTGCTCAAGCCGCTCGCGCGCGAGCTCCCGCAGGCCGCCCCTATCCAGATCAACTACGGCAATGCGCTCATCGCGGCTGGCCGGGCCGGTGACGCCGTTGCGCCGTTCAAGCGCGCGGTGGCGGCACCGGATGCCAACGCCATGACCTGGTACGGGTACGGGCGCGCGCTCCAGACGTGTGGCCGTGTCGCCGAGGCCGATGCTGCCTACGTGCGCGCCCTCGAGCTCGATCCGGCCCATCGCGACGCCCGTGCGAACCGCGTCGCCGTACTCAACTTCCTCGACGCCTACACTGATGCGGAGGCCGAGGCGCGTGCCGCGATCGAGCGCGAGCCACACGATGCCGGCGCACACCTCAATCTCGCCGTGTCGTTGCTCGCGCAGGCGCGCTGGCGCGAGGGGTGGCAGGAGTATGAGTGGCGTGGTCACACGGCGCTGCTCGACGGGCAACGCCGCACCTGGCAGGCTCCGGCCTGGCAGGGCGAGCCGCTCGCCGGTCGCACCATCCTTGTACACGCGGAACAGGGATTCGGTGACACGATTCAGTTTGCGCGCTATGTGCCGGTGCTACGCGCGTCTGGCGCGCGCGTGCTCCTACAGGTCCCGGCGACACTCAAGACACTGCTGACGCAATCGGCGCTCGCCGACGCCGTATTCGCCTTCGGCGAGAGTTTACCCACCTACGATGTGCAGGTGGCGCTCACGAGTCTGCCCTTCGTCCTTCAGCTCGACAGCTCGGCTTCGGTGATGGGAAGTGGCGATGCGTATCTGCGCGCCGACTCGCCCAGTGCCTCGCCCGATCTCACAGCACTATGGCGCGTTGGGCTCGTGTGGTCCGGTAGCCCAACACATGTGAACGATATGCATCGCTCGTGCGGATTCGAGGTGATGCGACCGTTGTTTGATGTGCCCGATGTGCACTTCGTGAACCTCCAGGCGCGTGACGTAGCTGGTCGTCCGACGCCCGCGCTACCCAAGGGCAAGCATTGGACCGACGCGGCGGCTCAGCTCACCGACTTCGCCGAAACGGCGCGCGTCCTGCGCGAGCTCGACCTCGTCATCGCGGTCGACAGCGCGGTGGCGCACCTCGCGGGAGCTCTTGGTGTTCCTTGCTGGCTGTTGCTTCCGCGCATCGGGCTTGACTGGCGTTGGGCCGCCGAGCGGGCGAGTGAGCCAGTGTGGTATCGCTCCATGCGCACCTTCCGGCAGCGTGAGCCGGACCAATGGCGCGACACCCTCGTGGAGGTGCGCGAGGCGTTGCGCGGACACATGACTGACAAGCGAAACGCGCGGGTCGCCTGAGGCACCCGCGCGATCGTGCATGTACGTCCGCCCGTACGCGGAATATTCAGCCGCGCAGTGCCGCCACCCGCTGCATGATGTCGTCGAGCGCCGGCCCCCACTGCATGGCCTCCCGCTGGCGAAGGAGCGTCATATTGCCGTACCATGGCGTCGTCTGTCCCTTTGCGCCCCAGCGATAATCGGGGGCGAGGGGAAGACAGACGATGGTGGGCACGCCCAGCCCTCCCGCCAGATGCGCCACGGACGTATCGACGGTCACCACCAGATCTACGCGACGCAGGGCGTGCGCGGAGTCGGTGAAGCTATGGCAGTGCACACCGATGTCGGTGATGCGCTCGTGTAGCGATGCCGGGAGCACGGAGTGTACGGCCGGATGTTTCTGCATGGCCACGAACCGCACATTCGGGATGGCGAGAATATCGGCGAGCAGGTCGCCCTTCATCGACCGCCGGTGGTCGTTCGTGTGCAGCGGATTGCCGGCCCACGTGAGTGAGACCGTCGGCGTCCCGTCGCGCGGCAACAGCGATTCGACAGCCGGCGGACACGTACCGGCGGGACGCAGATAGTCACTGCCGTCGAGCGTGCGTTCGGTTATCCCGAGCGCCGCGAGCAGCGACATCACGGGAATGTGCCGGTCATGCACCGGGACGGCGCTTCCCGTGGCGGTGACGGAGGCCATGCCTTCGACGGTGCCGAGCAGTTCCACCAGTGGTGCGGGGCAACGCCAATGCACTTGGGCGCCGCGCGCGGCAAGCAGGCGCGCAAACCGCGCGCACATGATGCTGTCGCCCAAGCCCTGCTCGTGCTGTACGAGCAGGCGAGTACCCTCGAGCGGCTCGTTGCCGGTCCAGCGCGGGGAAGTGAACTTCTCCGTGAAGAGCACGTCTGCGCTGATGGCGGCCTCGCGCGATTCAAGCTCGGCCCACCCCTGCGCCCAGTCGCCGAGGGCTACCATCGTCATGCCGTGCTGCATTCGCCCCTTGGCGTTACCGGGCTCGAGGGTGAGAGCCATGGCATAGACTTCCCGAGCACCGGCCCAGTCGCCCATGTGTTTCAGGATCTCGGCCAGGTTGTTCAGCGCCGCCACATTAGTGGGATCGAGCGCCAGGGCGCGCTCCACGGACTGGAGCGCGAGCGGCTGATAGTCCATCGCGCACAGCACCCCCGCCACGTTGTTGGCCGCATCACTGCGATCGGGGAATCGTACCGCCACTTCATTGAACTCCCGTAACGCATCGCCGAGCCGGCCAAGCTTGTAGTAGGTGCTGGCCAGATCGCGTCGCGGGTCGTGCAGATGAGGTACGGCTTCCACAGTGCGAACGAACAGCGGAATCGCGTCGGCCAAACGGCCGGTGCGCACGAGATTACGCGCCTGCTCGTGCCAGGTCTGCCACGCGTTATCGGTCTTGCGGGCGGGACGCGGCGGCGTGAAGCGGGGGACGGACGATTTCATCGGAGGCCTCGATTCAGGCGGCAAATGAAGCGGAACTGTCCGCATCTGGTGTGAAGGCGGTACCGCGGTCGTTGGCGAGATCGTCGAGATAGCGCGCGTAACTTGACTTGCCGTGCTGCTGGGCGAGGAAGAGCAGCTGCGTGCGACCGATCCACCCGAGCCGGAAAGCGATCTCCTCTGGGCAGGCGATCTTGAGTCCCTGCCGCTCCTCGATGGTCTGGATGAACGTGGAGGCCTGCAGGAGCGACTCGTGTGTACCCGTATCGAGCCACGCCGTGCCGCGTCCCAGCATTTCCACATTGAGCATGCCGCGGCGTAGGTACTCCTTGTTCACGTCGGTAATCTCGTACTCACCGCGCGCGCTGGGCTGGAGCTGTCGCGCGATATCGATCACGCTGTTGTCGTAGAAGTACAACCCCACCACGGCAAAATTGGAACGCGGATGCTCTGGCTTCTCCTCGAGCGACACCACGCGACCGCGCTCGTCGCGCTCCACCACGCCATACGCGCGCGGATCGCGCACGAAGTAGCCAAAGATCGTGGCACCCTGATCCCGCTCGCGGGCGGCATGCAGACGTGGAACGAAGTGAGCACCGTAGAAGATATTGTCGCCGAGCACCAGGCATACCGAATCGTCACCGATGAAGTCGGCGCCGATCACGAACGCCTGTGCGATACCGTTCGGCACGGCCTGTTCGGCGTACGACAGCTGCATCCCCCACTGGGAGCCGTCGCCGAGCAGGTCGCGGAATCGCGGAAGGTCGGTGGGGGTGGAGATCACCAGGACTTCACGGATACCCGCCAGCATGAGCGTGCTGAGCGGATAGTACACCATGGGTTTGTCGTACACGGGGAGCAACTGCTTGCTCATCGCGCGCGTCAGCGGGTACAGGCGCGTGCCGGATCCGCCGGCGAGAATGATCCCTTTCATGCGTCCCCCGAAAGACCCAGCCGGTTGGCGCGATAGTCACCCGAGAGGATGCGTCGCCACCAGGCTTCATTGGTGAGGTACCACTGCACGGTGGCGCGCAGGCCATCGGTCAGTGAATGGGTTGGACGCCACCCGAGCGACTGCTCAAGATGGGTGGCGTCGATGGCATAGCGGTGATCGTGGCCCGGTCGATCGGTGACGAAGGTGATCTGCGCGGCGTAACTCGTCCCATCGGCACGCGGGCGCAACTCGTCGAGGCAGGCGCACAGTTGCCGCACGAGATCGATGTTGCGCACTTCGCTGCGGCCGCTGATGAGATAGGTGTCGCCGACTGCGCCAGCGGTCGCGACGTGCTCGAGGGCGGCTGCGTGGTCCTCCACGTGCAGCCAGTCCCGCACGTTCGCGCCTGTGCCGTACACCGGCAGGGACTCCCCGGAGAGTGCCCGCACGATCATGTGCGGAACGAGTTTTTCGGGAAACGGGCGCGGCCCGTAGTTGTTCGAACAATTCGTCACCAGCACCGGCAGTCCATACGTATGCTGCCAGGCGCGGGCGAGATGATCCGACGCCGCTTTGGTGGCCGAGTACGGGGAGCTGGGGTTGTAAGGCGTCTGTTCGGTAAATGCACCAGCATCGCCCAGCGAGCCGAACACCTCATCGGTGGACACGTGCACGAAGCGGAAAGCACTGCGATGTGCGTCGTCCAGTGCACGCCAGTGCCGTAACGCCGCTTCGAGCAGTACGAACGTACCCATCACGTTCGTTTCGACGAAGGCGCGGGGCCCGTCGATGGAACGGTCGACATGCGACTCGGCCGCGAGGTGAAACACGACCTGGGGCTGGTGTTCGGCGAACACCGCGGCCATTGCATCTGCGTCGGCGATGTCGGCCTGTACGAAGGTGTGCCGAGGCGAGTGGAGTACGGCGCGGAGTGAGTCGAGATTCCCGGCGTAGGTCAGCTTGTCCACGGTCGTCACCTGGTACCGTGCCGACTGCACGAGACGGTGCACGAGGGCAGAGCCGATGAAACCGGCGCCGCCGGTGACGAGCGCCCGCATCAGATGAGGCGTCGTCATGCCGGCACCACGCTCTCAGCAAGACCGAACCCGGTACGCCCGAAACCATTGCCGTTGTAGAACATCAGCAGCCGATTGTCGATTCGCAGCACGTACGGATAGGCGATGCTCTCACTGTCCCACCCTGTTGCTGCGCACTCGAGTCCGAACAGCTCATCGTACCGCGACCACGAGATGCCATCGGTTGACACTGCATAGCCGCCACGATAGCCGCGGGACGCATCGGTGCGAAACGCCACGATGTCACGACGCGAGTACCACATGTGGTAGACAGATCCGATACGCAGTACGGACGGACGTGCCGTCGCTTCGACCGGAGTGGCCGGCGCAATGCAGCTCACACCATTCCGTGTCCAGTCGAAACCGTTGCCCGATTCGGCGTACCTGATGTGATACCGGATCTCCGGTTTCCCGTCGACCATCGCCCACTCGGTGCCGGACGTGTACCAGCAGCGCCACCGGTCGTTCTCTTTCGTCACCTCCACGGCCCCGGTGTAGTAGGGCTCGTCCTTGGTGCGGTCCAGCACCGCGCCGTCGAAGCAGCGCGTGAAGGTGGTTCCCCCGTCGCGGCTGACCGACACCCCGATCGCGTTTCGGGTATGCACGGTGGTACTCGGATTCCAACCGATGTGGTACATGTAAATGTCGTCGCCGATACGGCGAACAGCCGACACGTTGGCTCCGCTGTCGTCGAACGTTCCGACCTTTCCGATATCCAGGACGGGGCGGTCGTGCACATACAGGACCTTCGTCGGATCGGTCGACGATACGTCGACAAACGTCGTGCGTGTCATCCCGCGCGCGTCGCGGACCCCGAAGTAGACGCGAATGGTGTCCGCATCGAGCAGCAGCGGGGTCGGCTTGTGGCAATGCGACACATCGAAGCCGTGGGCTCCGGTCGGAGCATACACCAGCCCGAGTCGCTGCCACGCGAACGCCGTGGGTGTCACGCGACGGCCACCGGCGTAGCCTGACGCGCGGACTCACGGGCGGCGCGCTGCAGCGTGTCGAGTTGTGTCGTCCGGCGTCCGTACGCCTTGGTGAGCACGTCGAGCGCGGCAGCGGCGGATCGTGAGGCCGCTTCCACGCTCGCGGCGAGGGGTTCGGGGGCAGGTCCGCTCAAGGCGGTTGCGGCGTCGGCCGGTACCGCGTGCAGTACCGCCTCCCATCCATCGCTCAACTGCACCCACTTGAACGAGTAGCGATAGTCGACCCCGACTTCGTTGAGCACCTTCGGAATGGTGATCATGTCGTCCCACAGGTGGTACAGGCAAATGGCGAGGCGCGGCTGGAAGTGCCGCAGCGTGTTCACTGCACCACGCAGCGCGGCAACCTCCGCGCCTTCGATGTCCATCTTGATGTAGTCCACGCGGGGGAGATTCGCCCCGACCACGTAGTCATCGAGGCGAATCGTCTGCACGCGGTCGCCATCGGGTTCACGACCAAAGATGGAGGTCGAGCCCTGCGAGGCGCCGCGGCCCATTACGATCTCGTCGCCGGTCTTGTCCGTCAGGGCCAGCTTGTTGAGCGTGATCTGCTCTTCGGTGAGCCCATTGCGTTCGCAGTTGTGCACCAGCAGCTGGAGGTTCTCGTCGAGCAACTCGAAGCTGTGAATGTGGCAGTCGCCGGCGAGCTTGTGGTGGTAGAACACGGCCGTGTCGCCGATGAAGGCACCGGCGTCCACAATCACGTCACCCGCTCGAAGCGTATTGTCACCGTGCTCGTACTGGTTGTACTGGATGTCGTGTACGCCCAAGAACCAGTCGTATCCGAGGAGCGAGAAGTCGTAACCCTGCGACACGAAATCGCGCACGAGATAGGGGCGCCCCTCGAGGGTCTCCGGTGTACGGGTCTCGTGCTTCACCCGCTGAATGGTCGACGTGTAGAGTCCACGCTCCACCGGGTTCACCAGATCGATCTTGGCCCAGCGCTTGAGAAACCACGTGAGGAAACGCGCGCGATCAGCGACCGGCAAGCGGCGATACAGATTGGCATCGATACTCGCGAAGTGTGGTGTGTACTTCTCGTACCAGGTGCAGAACTTCGCCAGATCCGCCTCGGTGATGCGCGGCAGCAGGGAGGCGATATCGAGGAGCAGGGTCATCGGGCAGCCTCGGCGCCGGAAGCGCTCGTGGAAAGGTGGCGTGAACGCATGATGAACAGCGGACGATTCAGGAACTCGCCCAGACGGTCGTCCCGCTGGACGTTCTGTTCGTCCAGGGGACGGAAAGTGATCTGTTCGCCGTCTCGCACGGCGATCCCGATGGCATCGATATCCCAATCGGCTTCGCTGCTGCGGCGCACGAACTCGATGAGTTCCGCCTTGGTCCCGTTGGCGAACAGCGGACGGTGCCGGTCGCCGCGCCAGTTGAACCCCAGCTGGAAAACGAGCGTGCGGCTGGTGCGCGCGATGGTGGCCAGCGGCGCAAGCATGGAAGCCTTGGCCGCGTCCAGCGACAGGGAGTGATCGCCGTAGTCGTCGCCGAGGTGGTGCAGCACATTCAGGAGCAGCGTACAGTCGACCGCCGGCAGGTCCGACGTGGTGAACTCCACGTACCGGGCGTGCGTCGCGAGCCGTGCCTCGAGCGCCAGTTGCCGCGCCGCTTCGTGGACGAAATTGTGATGGGCCACGTTCCCTTCGAAGTAGTCGACGCGAGTCGCACCTGCCCGGAGCATTTCGAAGCTGAAAAATCCCGTGTTGCCGCCGATATCAGCGGCGTGCAGGCCATCGAATGCCACATGGCGCGAGATGAAGTCGAACCGCTCGCGCTCGTAACGCGACTTGGCCGGTACCGGGGCAACGCCCAGCAGCCGGTTCACGTCCGGGGCCAGTGTCTGGTAGTTGCTGTGCTTGCTCGTGGCCTCGTAGAGGTCGCGCAGGGCAATGGTCGTCATGAGGCGGCACTGGCAAGAAGTTCCGCCCGGTGTAATGCCAGCGTATCCGGACGGGCGAACAGGTCACAAGCGGCGATCCTCGCGTATTCCGCGACGAAGGATTCCGCTGTGAACGCGTGATAGGTGACGGGCTGGCCGGCGGGACCGAGGCCGCCCGACCAGAAGTAGTATGGGAGCGGTTCGGACGCTGGCCGGGGTACGTCCGTGGCCACGCCGTAGTCGGCCAACCAGGGGGTGAACAGGTCGACGCCGCGGTCGAGCGTGAACTGCATGGGCCCCCAGAGGCGCGGATTGGCCTCGATCATGACGGCGCGGCCGGTTCGACGACACTGGCGTACCTCGATCATGATCAGACCATGGAAGCCGATGCCGCGCAGCATACGCACATACGCGTCGGCCTCGGCGGATTCGTGAAACGTGTGCGCACGGGCCAGGATCACCGATCCCCCGTCGCGCTGCTGCAGGAGATTTTCCTGCGCGATCGCGGTGACGGTGCCGTTGCGTGCAACATGGAGCAGCAGATAAACGCTCGACCCTTCCACGTACTCCTGGTAGAAGTAGGCGTCGGGTGATTCGTTGGCCGTGAAGCGACTGCGTTCGGTACTGTCCAGCACCAGGTAGGGCTTCACGCGCCCTGCGCGCGAAATCCCATAGGTGCGCGGCTTCGCCACGAATGGGCCGTCGGCCGGCGGAGTGGACATGCTGGCTGGCACCGCAATACCGTGTTGCGTGCAGAGCCTGGTAAACGCTTCTTTGTCGGACAGCTGCCGGTAGAGCGACTCGTCCACCAGTGGCACGAGCGCGCCGATGGCCTCCAGTGCATCACGATGGGTGAGTACGACGCGATTGAAGAATTCCGCGGAGGGCACCAGCAGGACCCGATCGTATCCGTGCGTCGCACGCAGCGTCGTGACCCAGCCGGCGATATCGTCAACGGAGAGGGCGTGATGCTCACGCAGCAGCACGCGGTGGCTGCCATACGCGGTGTGTGCGATGGGATCGGCACCGGCCTTGCCCACCAAGTGCACGGGCACGCCGGCGGTTGCGGCCCAGCGACAGAGGGCCACCACCGCGCGCGTATTATACCCCGAGAGGCTCAGAAGACCGGCGCGCATACACTGCACTCTGCGAGCACGCCAACGACGCGTCGCACGTCATCGTCGTCGAGCGCCGGGTAGATGGGCAGACAGATGACCTGCTCGGCAAGGCGCGTCGCCACGGGCAGGTTGGTGGCCGTGGCACTCGGCAGCCCGCGGTACATCGGGAATGAACTGACGAGCGGATAGAAATAGCGCCGTGCCATGATGCCGGCGCGCTTGAGCTCCGCATAGACGGCGTCACGCGATATGCCGTATTCCGGTTCGATGAGAATCGGGAAGTACGAGTGATTCGCATGCGACTGTCCCGCCGGCTCGACGATCCGAATGCCGGGCACATTGGCCAGTTCGCGGCGGTACAGCGCATCAATTTCGGCGCGACGCGCGATAGCGCCGTCGATGTACTTGAGCTGCAGTAGACCGAACGCGGCGTTCACCTCGCTCATCTTGCCGTTGATCCCGGCGGCCACGACGGTCACTTCGTCCACGAAGCCGAAGTTCTTCAGATGGTCGATGCGCTGCTTCGTTCGAGCGTCAGGGGCCACGATAGCTCCTCCCTCGAAGGTGTTGAATACTTTCGTGGCGTGGAAGCTCAAAATGGAGAGGTCGCCGGCGGTGAGTACGCTGTCGCCCTCGCGCCGAACGCCGAACGCATGCGCGGCATCGTAGATCACCCGCAGGTTGTAGGCATCGGCGATACGCTGGATGGCATCGATGTCGCAGGGATTGCCGTAGCAGTGCACCGGCATGATCGCGGTGGTCTGACGCGTGATCGCCGCCTCGATGCGCCGCGGATCGAGATTGAGCGTCACCGGATCGATGTCGGCGAACACCGGCGTGATACCGTTCCACAGCAGCGAGTGCGCGCCGGCCACGAAGGTGAACGGGGTAGTGATCACTTCACCGGTGATGCGCAGCGCCTGCAGGGCCGTTACCAGCGCGATGGTCGCGTTGGTGAACAGCGAGATGTAGGGGACGCCGAGGTAGGTGCAGAGCGCCTCCTCGAGCTGGCGGTGCATTGGTCCGCCATTGGTGAGGATGCGATTCTCCCAAATCTGCTCGAGGTACGCATGAAACTCCTCGAGGGGTGGGAGAAAGGGCTGGGTGACCGTGATCGGGCGCATGTCAGGCCGCCTGGATCTCGGGGTGCACCATCAGACACTCCTCGATCAGCGCCGCTTTTTCCGCGGGATCGAGCGATGAGGCGGACACCTTGGCCAATACATCCGCCACCGCCTGTGTGCGACCAGCGGCGGCATGCATACGGATCACGGCCATCCACGTGCGTACGCGAATGCGCTCTTTGTCTGTCGCACCGAGTGGGCTCCAGGTGCTGTGTGCATTCTCACGCCGCACGGCGCCCATCAGTGACTCGAAATACATACCCGGACCGAACGTGCCGAGGTACGACGTGAGAAACTGATCGCCGATGGGTGCAAGGGCACGCTCCGGCGGCATGGAATCGAATTGGCGCCGGAACACCAGCGTGGGGAGCCAGAAGAGTCGTGCAATCCCCATCAGCTGACGCGGCGTGAATACACGCATCTCTCGCGTGGCGATCCACGGTCGGATGGAGAGTGCCGATTCGACGAAATGGTAGTAGTTGTGCGCGCAGCAGGAGAACTCCCGATGCTGCTCGAGAAACGATACCTGCTGCTGCAGCTTGTCTGGCGCGATCCAGTAGTCGTCACCTTCGCACACGGCCACGTAGGTGCCGCGCGCCTCCCGCAGCATGAGTTCGAAGGGGCGCACGCCCTTCCGGAACTGATTCTCCACCTGCAGTGTGGCGCGGATAATCGTCGGATACCGACTCTGCCACTCACGGATGATGTCAGCGGTGCGGTCGGTCGAGGCATCCTCGTGCACGAGGATTTCGAACGGGAACACGGTGTCCTGCGACAGAAAGCCGCGGAGCGCCTGCTCGATGTACCGCTCGTGATTGTAGGTCGTGCAGATGATGCTCACGACGGGCGTCGAATTACCGTTCCATCGTGTCAGCAGTTCGTGCTCGGTGAAGACGGGCGGCGTGGCAATCGTGGCGGCAGCGGCCCCCAACCCCTCATTCACTTTCGCATCGGCTTCCGCAAAGCGACCCAGCGAATGCAGGCACGTCGCCTGGAGGCCGCGAACCGCCGCCGGAGTCTTCGCCCCGAGACGCTGTTCAATCTGGTCGAAAGCCAGGAGCGCGAGCATCGGATCGCCGCGCTTGAGCGCGGCAGCGCCCAGCTCAGGCAACGCGGCGAGGTCGGCTCGCGCGATGTTTTTCGACAACTCAGCGGGGGACGTCGACACAGGACACCGAGGAAGGGGACGTTCGGAAGCGGCAGAAAGCGGTCTCCCTCGACTAAAGCATCAATTGTGCCAAAGCTAAACCATTGTAAATAAATCGTTTATGCAATTATGCGCACCGCCGGAACGGGGCAAAAACGCACCGGATATGGCAATTCTTGCCGTACGAACCGTCGAAGCTTCCAAAACTCCCGTATCTGCCGTAGAAACGGCAGGAACTGCCGGGGTGACTCGCTTTTGCCGGCGTTTCTCCTCTGCGTGCGTATGGTAAATCTATGCAGAATAGAGCTTTACGGTTTGGCACAGGCCGTGCTTAGAGACGGGTGACTTCAGCCCCGTCCTCTATGTCGCCAATCGAGTCGCCCATTACCAGCGCCGCTAACCCGGAAACTCACGACCTGTTTCCGAGGGCGAGTGGAGCGCGCCCGCCCGTGCGCGTCCTCACTTACGGCACATTCGACCTCTTCCATATCGGGCACCTGCGCCTGCTGGAGCGCCTCCGGGCGCTGGGCGACCACCTCACCGTGGCCGTGTCCACCGACGAATTCAACGCCCTCAAGGGCAAGCGCTCGATCGTGCCGTACGCCGACCGCGCCGCGCTCGTGGCCGCGTGCCGCTATGTGGACGAGGTGATTCCCGAGAATCACTGGGAGCAGAAGCGCGACGATGTGATCCGGCTGGGCATCGACGTGTTCGGCATGGGTGGCGACTGGGAAGGGCGCTTCGATGAACTCGGTGAAGTGTGCAAGGTGGTGTACCTGCCGCGCACCGAGGGCATCAGCAGCACCGCCATCAAGGACCGCCTGAAAGGGTTCGACCCCGCCAGCTTCGAGGCGCTCAAGACCGCCATCGAGACCGCGCAGGCCGTGCTCGCGCGCCTTTCCTGATCGATTCGTCTTTCCTATATGAATGCTCCCTCTCCGCTGGCCATGGCAGCGCAGAAAACTCCGGCCAAAGACCGGCGTCTCGATGTCCTGAAGATGCGGCTCGACAGCCTGCACTTCGACACGGTCGGGCGCGACCTCGCGCACATTTCGAAGGCCGTGCAGAAGCGGCCGCTCGTGTTGTTCTTCGGGCGTCCCACGTTCAGCGACAACAGCAAGTACCTGTTTCTCGCAGCGCTGGAGGCGGCGCGCGACTACGAGGTGCTGTGGATGACCGGGACACCGGGGCTTGCCCGCGAGCTCACGGACCACGGACTGCCCTGCATGAACTTCCTGCAGAGCCCGATAGAGTCCGTACGCCTCATGCTGCAGGCCACGGTGGCCGTGTTTTGCGAGAACATGAATGCCGCGTTCGGTGGAAACAACCTCTTCGTCGGCGCCCTCGCCGGTGCGGAGAAGATTCAGTTGTGGCACGGGATCTCGGTGAAGCAGCTCGACCTCATGCTCATTCCGCATCTCGATGCCAATAACATGGGGTTCCGCAACGCGGTGAAACTGGCCACGCGCACGGATGTCTTCCTCAGCACATCGTCGCGTCTCGATGCCTTTTGGGCGGAGTCGTTCGGCAGCGCCCGGATGGTCCGCGCGGGACAGCCGCGTAACGCGGTGCTGCTGCGCGATCCCACGCCGCACGAGATGATCGGCGCCGCCTTGCCACCAGCGCAGCGCGCTGTCCTCGATGACGCCTCGGTGAAGAAGCTGATCGTGGTGCCGACGTGGCAGCGCGGCGATCCGCTCTTCATCAGTACGGCGCCGTTCTTCGATCGGATCGTGAAGTGGGCGGAACGGCACAACGCCGCCGTGTTCGTGAAGCAGCATCCGTGGGGTATCGGCGGCGCACTGCCCAAGGACGTTCCCGGACGCCTGTATTTCCTCGAGGCCGGTGTCGACGTGTATCCGTGGATGTCGCGCTTCGACGCGCTCATCACGGACTATTCGTCGATCATGTTCGACTTCCTGCTTACTGGGAAGCCGGTATTCACGTTCGATGCGCGTACGGAAACGGACTACGGTTTCGAGCCCGATTGGTCGCTCGTGCCGAATACGCCGTTCCGCTACACCTTCGATGCCCAGTCGATGGAGTCCGTACTCGACGCCAACTTCGCGGCGCACCCGCTGTGCGCGTCGCAGCAGCAGCTCTGCAACGAACTGTACGAAACGGATCCCCGTAGCGCGTCCAGCACGCTGCTCCGTCTCATCGATCACTGCAACAGCAGCGCGCTCACCCGCGACGTGCAAGTGATCGATCCCCGCACCCTGTCCTGAACCCGGTAGCTCTCATCATGTCCCGCAAACCCATCAGCGCGCCGGTAAAGCCCAAGGGATCCACGTCCATCGACGAGCAGATTCAGGCGCTCCAGCGACAGCAGGACGCTGTGCTGGCGGAGTGCCGGCTCGATCTGTTCGATCGTGAACTCGAGGAGTTGTCGCGCAAGACGTACAAGCGGCCGCTCGTGCTGTTCTTTGGGCGCCAGTCCTTCAGCGACAATACCAAGTATCTCTATCTTGAGGCGGTCCGTTCGCTGAGTGACTGCGATGTGGTGTGGTGCACGGCCAACACGGCGCTGGCGGCCCAGCTCACCGCGCACGGCCTGCCGTGTCTCGACATGACCGCCGATCCGGTGGTCACCACGCGCGAACTGCTCCAGTGTTCGGTGGCCGTGTTCTGCGAAAACATGCTGTCCACCTTCCAGTTCAATCCTGGGCTCGCCGGCGCGCTGGCCGGCGCACAGAAGATCCAGCTGTGGCACGGCATTTCGGTGAAGCATCTCGACCTCATGCTGCTGCCGCACGCCAATCCGCTTGATACGGCCTGGCGACGCACTATTCGCTACGCGGCACGCCCCGACGTGTTCCTCAGCACGTCGTCGGCCCTCGACAGCTTCTGGGTGCGCGCACACGGTGGATCGCAACTCGTACGCGCGGGACAGCCGCGAAACGCCGTGCTCTTCCGTGATCCCACGCCGCTCGAGCGTATAGGCGCGGAGGTCTCGCCATCACAGCAGGCCATTCTCGAGGCCCCCGATCGCCGGCGGGTCCTCGTTGCGCCCACGTGGAAGCGGGGGCAAGGACTATTCACGTCGGCGGGCGCGTTCTATCAGCGCTTGGCCGCGTGGGCGCGCGCGAACGATACAGTGGTGTTTCTCAAAGCCCATCCGTTTATGGCAGCGGCCGAGCGCCCCGCGAGTATCCCGGGCGTGTTCGAAGTGCTCGACGCCACGGTGGACGTGTATCCGTGGCTTACGCGCTTTCACGCCATGATCACTGACTACTCGTCGATCATGTTCGACTTCCTGCTCACGGGCTGCCCCATCTTTACCTACGAGCAGGCGTCGCCGGCTTTCGCGTTCGAGCCGGATTGGTCACTCGTACCGGACACGCCGTTCCGCTATCCGTTCGACGAGCGTACGCTGGAAGCGGTGCTCGACACCAACATCGCCACGCATCCGCTGGCCGCGTCGCAGCAGACAATGGCCGCGCAGCTCTACGAGACCGATCCGCGCACCGCCAACGAGGAGTTGGTGCGCGTGATTGTGGCGTGTCACATGGCTGCCGTCGATCGGCCGGTTGATGTCATCGAGATGGATGCGGAGGACGTGGCGCTGGTGTAGCGACGCACGCTTCGTGTAGCGCTGCATGCAGTAGCGGTACGGTGCCCGCCCAGTCGCGTGGCACCGGCTGTCGGATCAGCTGCATCGTGGGATACCACGGTGTGGTCGTGCCGTGCAGCCCCCATCGCCAGTCGGGGGCGTGCGGTACGAGCAGATACACCGGGACATGCATCGCGCCCGCGAGGTGCGCCACGCTCGTATCCACGCTCACCACGCCATCGAGTGACGCGATCAGACGGGCCGTTTCGAGCCAATCGCGGACGGCGGGCATTGGCGTAATGTGCGTACAGTCGGTGGGCACGGGCTCGCCGAATTGCAGCGAGATCCACTCGATTTCAGGTGTCGTGGTGAGCGCTGCCAAGTGTGACACGTCGAAGTCGCGTAGCACAGTGGCCGCGAACTCGGGATTGCCCTTCCAAACGATACCCAGGCGACGCCGCGGTCGCACCGCATTGACGTTGGCCGGCGCTTCGCCCTCGCCACGGAGATAGGGCGCGGCCCCCAGCATGTCGGCTCCCATGCGCAGTCGATGCGGCAACGAAAGCATCGGTACCGACCACTCGGCTTCTGGTACCGCGCTCAGTTCCACCGCGTGATAGCCACTCGCACGGAGCAGAGGCACAACGGGAGCTTCGCAGGCGATGGTAACCTCGCTCGCGCCATATGCTCGGAGCAGCGGGACATACCGTACGAAGTGGAACTGATCGCCCAGCCCCTGCTCGGCGACGGCCACAATACGTGCGCCGGTCAGCGATTCACCCTGCCAATCGCGTGTGTTCGCCAACGGCGCCGGACGCTGGCGCGCCTCGAACAACGCCCACCCGTCGGCGCTCACGCCGCGCAACAAGCTGGTGAACGCGTGTTGTAGGCGTGTCGGCGCGTGATCGGGGCGCGCCTGCGCCGCCCGATCCAGCCACGAGGTGGCGCCATCGAGGTCGCCGAGGGCATGGCGGATTTGCGCGGCGGTGAGCAGGAACGCCGGTTCATTGGGACGTGCGGCCAACGCCCGTTTCACGAGTGGCCAAGCGGCCTGTGGATCACCCGCAGCGCGGGTGGCACTGGCCAGTGCACTCCACGCCGCCGGGTCGGCGGGCCGGGCCGCGGCCACCAGAGTGAAGCACGCCCGTGCCTCGTCCGGCGCGCCGAGCGCCAGCAGCGTGGTGCCCAGGTCGTGTAACGCCGGTATATCGTTTCGATCGGCGGAGCGCCATACATCTATATATGCGTCGCGCGCCTCGAGAATTCGGCCAGCGAGTCGCCAGGCCTGTCCCGCCATGGCGGCTACCGCACCCACGCCCGGCAAGGCCTGGTGCACCTGACTGAATGCGCGGGCGGCATCGAGATACCGCCCGTCCTCGATGGCGGTTTGCCCCGAGGCGAGCCAGTGCGCCAGTTGCTCTTCGGTAAGGGTCATGCGTGCAGGGGGATACCCGGCGGAACGAAAAGTGGCTGAGTGTGCCGGGAATGTGAGAGACCGTGCCAATCTGTCCCGGAATACAACGAGGGCGCTAAAGGTTTCGCGACCCCAGACGAGAATAAAGGGGGACTGAGAAACCGGTCGTCGGTCTCAGGCGGGGCACGGACGCCCCGACTTTCACATCACGGAGGATTGTACCATGCGTATTAACACGAACGTTGGCGCGCTTGCCGCTTCCCGCAACATCTTCGTCAATCAGATGGCGACGGAAGGCAGCATGCGCAAGCTCAGCTCCGGTCTCCGTATCAGCCGTGCGGCTGACGACGCGGCCGGTCTGGCGATCGCCAACAAGCTCCGCACGCAGAGCCGTTCGCTGAACGTGGCGGCGGCCAATGCCGAGCAGGGCAACGCGATGCTCCAGATCGCGGAAGGTGCGGCGCAGACCATCCAGCGCATGATCGAGCGTCAGAAGGAGCTGATCACGCAGAAGTTGAATGGTACGAGCAGCACGGCCACCACCACGACCATCGAGAACGAAATCACCAAGCTCTCGACGGAAGTGGCCCGTATCGCCAATGTCACGTCGTTCCAGGGTATCACGGTATTTGCCAGCCTCACGTTCCAGGTGGCCGAAACGTCGACCAACGGCACCATCACCGTTGATGCGGCGCTCACGATTGGTGACGTGTCGCTTGCTGGTACGGCCACGCTTCAGGACGCCGACGACGCGATGGACGCCATCAACAGCGTGCTCGCCAACATCGGTGCCGGTCAGAACGTGCTCGACTACACGGTGCAGAACCTGAAGTCGACGGTCGTGAACCTCCGCGCTGCGGAATCGACCATCCGCGACGTGGATATGGCCGAGGAAATGGCAACCTTCACCAAGAACAACATTCTCTCGCAGGCGGCGCAGGCGATGCTGTCGCAGGCGAACCAGGGAGCACAGGGAGTCCTGTCACTCCTCCGGTAAGCGAGCGCGTTTCCTTCGTGGTGAACACCCCGGGGTCGGCGAAAGCCGACCCCGGGGTATGGGCTTAGTGACGTGACGGAGAGGTAATCATGGCAACGCCGTTGAACATCAGCGGGCTGAGTTCGAACCTCCAATGGGGCGAGGTCGTCGATGCGACGATCAAGGCCCTGGAGGCTCGAACGGTCACGCCGTTGACCACACAAATCGACAAGCGTACCGCGCAGAAGGACGCGTGGAACCAGTTCAAGACGCTCGTGGACACACTGAATTCCAGTGCGCTCGCGTTGCGTCGATCCGGCATTGGTGGGTACCTGGCATCGGTGCCGACCAGCCCGACGACTGGGCGCTCGTTGCTGACGGCCACGGCGAGCACATCCGCTTCGCCCGGTAAGTACCGGATGGAAGTGCTCCAGCTGGCGGACGACGCCAAGCTTGCCGGCGGCTCGGTGGCCGATGTGGCGGCCGCCCGAGGGCTGGAGGGATCGTTCTCCGTCAACGGGCGTAACGTCACGATTGCCTCGACCGATACCCTGCGCAGTATCCAGAGCAAGATCAACGCGACAAACACCGGTGCGAACCCGAGCGGCGTCACGGCCGCGATCGTGAGTGAAGGGGGGACCGCCGGCCGTCTCGTGCTCACCTCGACCTCGAAGACCTCGAGCGGCATTTCCATTACCGACGGCACCGGCGGCATGGCGCGCGAGCTTGGGCTCATTGATACCCGCTCGAAGCCGGTGTCGACGGCCGTGCAGTCGGTGGCGGCGGCCATGGGAATGTCTGTCTACACGCAGCCGGCACAGATCCGTGTGGGCAACACGCTGATCGTGGCCGATCTGGCCACCGACTCCATCACCTCCATTGCCGCCCGTATCAATGCGGCGGGTGGCGCGGCGTCCGTTGAGCCCGAGCAGTTCGGCGATCAGACCCGCTACCGACTGGTCGTCGATGGCAATGTCTCCGCCGTAGATGGCGATGCCGACTCGATGGCGATCGTCGAGGCCCTCGGGTTCGCCGCGGGCCAGGCGGGGACCGTGCGACAGACGGTCCAGTCCCCGGCCCTCACCGATGGTGCGGGCGATCCGGTGACGGGGGCGACGGCACTCACGGCATTGGGCGTGGGCGGCACGTCGAGCGGCCTCAACGCCGGGGACGCCATCAACATCCGCGGCACACGCGGAGATGGCACCCCGCTCTCGTTCGGGTTGGTCGTGCAGGCTGGCGATACCGTGCAGACCCTCCTCGATCGCCTGAACAATGCGACGAGTGGATTCAAGAGCGGGACGCGCACGGCCACCGCCGGGCGGGGCAACGATGGACGGATTCGCCTGACCGACGATGCCGGTGGTCCCTCGCGGCTCGCGTTTACGATGTCCATCGCCCGCGCCGACGGGAGCACGGGCGCCATCGGTGCCTCGACCGTGTCGGTTGCCGGTCGCGCCCGCGAGCTGCAGGCCGGGCGTGAAGCGATTGTACTGGTGGATGGCCGGGAAGTGCGCCGGCCGTCGAATACCATTACAGATGCTGTCCCCGGCGTAACCCTTTCTCTGGCCAACGCGGAACCGGGGACCACGATCGACGTCAGCGTCGATCGCGATCAGAAGACGGCGCAGGACACCATCTCCAAGTTCGTCGACTCGTACAACGCCATCCGTAGGTTCTTCGATGAGCAACGGCAGCCCGACAGCCCGCTGTACGCCAATTCATCGCTGCGGCGCGTAGTCGAGTCGTTCACAAGCGCGTTGCGCACCAAGGTTTCGAGCAACACCACGTACTCATCGTTGGCCGTGAGTGGGTTGGCGCTCGACCGCAACGGCATCCTGGCGCTCGATTCGTCCAAGCTGTCCACCGCGCTGGCGAGTAAGCCGGAGGAACTGGAAGCGCTCTTTGGCTTCAGCGGTGTCGGTACGGCCTTCGTCAACGCGACCGACGAGGCGACGCGCTTCAGCACAGGCACGATCTCCACGCAGATCACGAGCATCGACAACAGCACGGTATCGCTGCGTCGCAAGGAAGCCGACGCGAGGAGCCGGCTCGATCTGCGTCGTGATCAGCTCGTGCAGCAGTACACGCGCATGGAAGAGGCACTGGCGCGGCTCAAGTCGCAAAGCAGTGGCCTACTGAGTTCGGTCAACGCACTTCAGCAGAACAACAAGTGACCGATACTCCCAGTAGAACCGCACCTCCACTCTTCTGACTCAACTCTCCGCTACAATGTCATACGCCAGCCAGACGTCGTCTTACCGCGAGATGGAGATCCATTCGGCGTCGCCCGAACGGCTGCTCGTGATCGTCTTCGAGCAGCTGGTCGTGAATCTCGAGCGCGGCCGTATTGCGATGGAGAGGCAGGATGTCGAACTCCGCGTGACGTCGCTCCGCCGGGCCCGTGGTCTCGTGGCCGAATTGCTGTCCACGCTCGACTTCGAGCAGGGCGGTCCGCTCGCCGTGGAACTGGCCGACCTCTATCAGTTCCTGCTCGCCGAGCTCGTGGATATCGGGAAGCGCGGGGACCTTCGCACCATGCGCAAGCTGGTGAACATTGCGACGCAGCTTCGGGACGGCTTCACCGGCGCGGCACAGCGGGTCGTGTCCGAGCGGAAGCTCAAGACGGCCTGAATCGTACGTCAACGGCGATAACCATGGCTTTCGCGTATTCTCCTTCGGCTGACCTCCGCATGTCCCGCACCCACGCGGCGCGCGCGGCCCTCGCGCTCTGCGCGAGTGCCGACGCGTTGGCCCGTGAAGTGGAAGTCGAGGTGTCGTCGGCGGCCGACGATCATCGGCTCTTCGCGCTGCTCGAACAGCGTGAGGAATTGCTGCAGGATCTCGCCGAGCAGATCGTCATGCTGCGCCTTGAGCGGCCCACGGCCGACAGCGCGCTGTTCGCGGCCACCGAGCGCGTGGTGGACGAGGCCGACGCACTCGTGGCAGAGGTATGTGCCGCGGTCAGCACGTCGCACCGGATCACGATGGAGCTGGCGGCCAAGGTCGGGCGCCGCGCCGAAGAACTCCGGAGCGAGCTGGATGCGGTCCAGCGGGCCTCGACGGCGGGAACGGCCTACGGCATGGCCGGTGGGGCCCGTCTCGTCGATCGGCTCCGCTGAGCCCGTCGCCCCACGGGTGCCAGATGTCGGGAACGCCCGAGCGATTCGACCTGCTCTTGCAGGAGAAGCTGTACGAGCTCGACCAGGCGGCTGAGCAGGAGGCGATGCTGGCGGTGGACGAGGTAGAGCAGCTACGGTTACGGGCGGCCCAGCTGGTCAGCCACGTCGCCGGTGGGCCGTGGGCCACGGGGGCCCCGGTGCGGTTTCAGCAGGACCCGGCGGAGCAGGTCACGGCTCCGCCAACCCTCGATATCCGGTTTCCCGGCTGACCGCTGCCCGCGGCTGAGCCAAATCCGGCCATCGAATCTTCCGTCGAGCGACAGGGACGTCGCGTTCCGTAAGCCGGAAAACAACCAGAAGGTAAAGTTACGGGTCGGCGCTGCCGATAGTCCCTAGTGAGGAGGAGGATCCTTATGAAAATCAACGGTTACAGCGATTCCCTGCGCATCACGCCCGTCGGCACTCCGGCCGTCCAGCGTCCCGCCCAGGAAATCACCCAGGCACCGGCGGCGAAGCCGGTCAAGTCGGACTCCGTCCAGATCTCGGACGAGGCCCGTCGGCTCAGCGCCGAGCAGAAGGACTCGGTCGACCCCGAGCGCGTGAACGAGCTGCGGCAGAAGGTGCTGTCCGGCGCGTACAACAGCCTCGACATGGTCGATCAGGTTGCCCGGCGCATTCTCACGCGCGGCGATCTCTAAACCGCGCGCCACCGCTCCGTACGGGCAGATCAGGAGATTGGTCGCATGAAGTTCCTCGTGGTAGACGACTCGGCGACGATGCGTCGCATCGTCATCAACTCGCTCCAGCGCATCGGTTTCAGCGAAACCGTCGAAGCCGGCGACGGTCAGGAAGCGCTGGAGAAGTTCGACAGCTCGGTGAAGTTCGTCATCACCGACTGGAACATGCCCAACATGACGGGCACCGAATTCACGAAGGTATTGCGCTCGCGTGACGACGGGCGCCACGTCCCCGTGCTCATGGTCACGGCACGCTCCGTGAAGGAAGACATCCTCACGGCGATGGAAGCGGGCGTGAACAACTACATCGTCAAGCCCTTTACCCCCCAGGTGCTCAAGGAGAAGATCGATGCGCTCCTGCCTGCGGCGGCCGCCTGAGGAACATGTGCAATGAATGATCCCCGAGCACAGACGGCGTACTACGAGTCCGAAGCGGCGCTCCGCCTGGTCGACAAGGAGCTGGACCAGCTGCGTGACGGCGCCGAGATGGTGTCGCGCTTCGTCACCGTGAGCCTGGCCGACCTGCCGCTGATTCTCGAGCGTGCCAACGGGCAGATCCGCGCCGTCCTCTCGCATTTGCGCGAGACCCGGCAGGCGCTGCAGAGCACGACCTTCGAGAAGCTGCAGACGACGCACGACAAGATCAAGGAAGTGACGTCGGCCACGGAAGACGCGGCCATCAACATCATGGATGCGTGTGACCGTGCGAACCAGATCGTCGATGAGCTGGATGGGATCGACGCGTCGGACACGCCCGATCGCGCCAGAGGCTCCGAGCTGCGCTCGACGTTGCGCGACGAGCTGTTCATGATGATGGGCGCGCTGCAATTCCAGGACATCACCTCGCAGCAGCTGGCGCACGCGTCGTCCGTGCTCGTGGAGATGGAGACCCGTCTCGCCGACATCGCGAATCTCTTTGACTCGAGCCTCGCGACCGATCGCCCTCTCGCAACGCTGGCCGCTGCGGACGAGAAGACCTACGATCCGAATGCGACCATCCGGAATGCGGAGGAGCGTCAGAATCTGGCCGATGCGATCTTCACCTCGGTGAAGGCCCCCGCCGCCTGATCCATCAGTCGAACCGGTATGCGGTGACTCGCCCCCCGGGTTGCCGTGTGCTTCGAAGCGGCTCGCACGTTCACGTGCGAGCCGCTTTTTCGTCTGATACCGGCCGTCACGCCCCCGGCACGACGCGACGCCACTCCAAGCAGCGACGGTAAACAAGCGCGGCCCTCCAGCCGATACTCAACAAGGAATCGGACCGCGACCGCCGTCCGTCCACGAGCCCTCTTGCACCGGCCCTGCCTGTGTCCCCTCTCAATCTTGATGATGCCGCCACGCTGCTGATGCAGCTGGAGGCCACCGATATCGCCGATCTCGCGGTCTTGCGCGATGCGCTCACGGATCTCGCGTTCGAGAATCGGGTGCCGCTCCAGGCACAGCCGCATGTGGCGCGCGCGGCACGCGTGCTGGGATCGATCGTGAACGGTTCCGCCGCCGATGTGCAGGCGGCCTTCGCGGAGGTGGGACAGGCCATCGAGGAAGCCATGAAGGCCTCGGAGAACCGCGCTGCCGCCGGCGCGGACCCGGTCGCGCACGCGATGGCCGCCTCCGTCGGCGGGGCCACGGCCAAGGCTGGCGCTGAGGGTACCGTTGCGACGGCAGCGCCTGAGGCGGCGGCGCCGGAACCCGCTCCCGCGCCCGCCCCGATCGGTGCCACACGTGGTCCGCTCGTCGATCAGCTGCCCGATGACGCCGATCGCGATCTCCTGCCGGACTTCATCACCGAAAGCGGCGAATGCGTGGTGAATTCGGAGGCGGCGCTGCTGCAACTCGAGGCGAATCCGTCCGACGAGGAGGCGGTGAACACCGTCTTCCGGGCCTTCCACACGGTCAAGGGCACCTCGGCCTTCCTGGGCCTCGCGCGCATCGCCGCATTCGCCCATGAGGCGGAATCGCTCCTGAGCCGCGTGCGCGACAAGGAAATCGCCTACACCCGTGGCTGCGCCGATCTGTCACTGCGCTCGGCCGACATGCTCAAGGAACTGCTCTCGGTCGTCGAGCACGCGCTGAATGGCGACGGGCGCATGCCCGTGCCCGATGGCTACGTCGAGCTGCTCGATGCCCTCGCCGGCTACGACCCGGCGCGCGACGCCGATGGTGTTGCCGTGCCCACGCGCAGCGAGAGCGACGACATCTTCCCCGCGGCCGACCACGACACCACCGCGGTGGCCGTGACCTCGGGCGACCTGCGGCTGGCCACCACCGCGGAGCCGAGCCTGGCCCAGGTGCAGGCTACGGCCTCCACCGCGGTATCCGCCGCCGCGAACAACAGCGCCACGGCCAGCAGCTCGGCCGATGCGACCATTCGCGTGCGCACCGACCGCCTCGATCGCCTCATCGACATGGTCGGTGAGCTGGTCATCGCGCAGTCGATGATTGCCGGTGACGACGGATTCAGCAACGGCGCGCAGCACGAACTGCTGCGCAAGGTCACGCACGCCGGCAAGATCGTGCGCGAACTGCAGGATCTCTCCATGTCGATGCGCATGGTGCCGCTGCGCTCGACGTTCCAGAAGCTCGCCCGCGTGGTGCGCGACACCGCCACCAAGGCCGGCAAGACGGTGCAGTTCGTCACCGAGGGTGACGAGGTCGAAATCGACCGGACGATGGTGGATCGCCTCGGTGATCCGCTGGTGCACATGGTGCGCAACGCGGTGGATCACGGGGTGGAGCCGCCGCACGAGCGCACCGCCAACGGCAAGCCGTCTCTCGGTGTGGTGCGCCTCCATGCGTACCATGCGAGCGGTAACGTGGTGGTCGAACTCATCGACGACGGCCGCGGTCTGCATCGCGACAAGATCGTGAAGAAGGCGATTGAGAAGGGGCTAATCGAGAGCGACAAGGGCATGACCGACAGTGAGGTCTTCACCCTCATCTTCGCCCCCGGGTTCTCGACCGCCGAAAAGGTGACCGACATTTCAGGCCGCGGCGTCGGCATGGACGTCGTGCGTCGAAACCTCGAGGCGATTCGCGGCCGCATCGACATCACGTCGGTGCCAGGCAAGGGGACGACCTTCGCGATCCGCCTGCCGCTTACCCTCGCGGTGACCGACGGCATGCTCGTGAAGGTGGGCGGCGAACGCTTCATCGTACCGCTCACGCACATCCACATGTCGTTCCGTCCCGAGCCGAGCATGCTCTCGACCGTCGTGGGCAAGGGCGAGATGGTGCTCCTGCGCGGCGAACTCATGCCGGTGGTGCGTCTGCATCGCCTCTTCGACGTGCCGAACGCCGTCGAGAGTCCGCTGGAAGGTCTGCTCATGATTGTGGGCGATGGTCACAAGCGCACGGCGCTACTCGTCGATGAATTGCTCGGCCAGCAGCAGGTCGTGGCCAAGGCACTCGGCGACGGCCTCGGCAAGGTGGAAGGCGTGAGTGGCGGCGCGATTCTCGGCGACGGGCGCGTCGGCCTCATTCTCGACGTGAACGAAACGCTGGCGTTGGCGCAGACCGTGGAAGCCGGCGCACCGCGCCGCGAGCGGGACGCGGCCTGAACGCTGGGCCGCCCGCTCCACAATCGCAGGATCGAGTACTGAAGCTCCGCCGCTGGAGCGCCGATACATCAAGGAGACGAGTCAGTCGACTCCGGACTCACATTCATCTTCCGAGCGAGCCATGAGCACGCAGAGCCTCCAGGTCATGTCTGTTGACAATGCCGCCGTTGCGACCATCACCGCGTCCCGCGCGGGCAAGTATCTCACGTTCTTCCTGGCCGGCGAGGAATACGGTCTCGAGATCCTCAAGGTCAGCGAGATCATCGGCCTGCAGCCCATCACGCGTGTGCCCCGTATGCCGGAGTTCGTCCGCGGCGTGATCAACCTGCGCGGCAAGGTCATTCCGATCACCGATCTGCGCATGAAGTTCGGGATGGGGGCCGAGGATTCGGAGGACAGCTGCATCATCGTCGTGCAGATGCGTGGCATCCAGACCGGCATCGTGGTGGATCGCGTCAGTGAAGTGGTGGCGATCGGCGAGGCCGACATCGAGGACGCGCCAAGCTTCGGTGCCGGCATCCGTACCGAGTTCCTGCTCGGCATCGGCAAGGCCGGTGGCCGCGTGAAGTTGCTGCTGGACATCGACCGGGTACTGGCCACGGCGGAGATCGCCGCGCTTCAGGCTGCGCAGACGCACGCCGAGTAACGCGCCTCTCCTGTCGATCCCGTTACCGAGCCCCGCATGACCATCCCGACTGCCTCATCGCTGTTCGCCGAGTGCGAACTCACGGCCGCGCAGTTCGCGCGAATCACCGACGTGCTCCACGAGCACGCCGGCATTCGCATGCGCGAAGGGAAGGAGGGACTCGTTCGTGCCCGCCTCACCAAGCGGCTCCGAAAGCTCGGCCTTCCCGACTTCGATGCCTATCTCGACCATATCGAGAAGGACACGACGCGTCGGGAATTCGCCGAGATGATCGACGCCCTCACGACGAACAAGACCAGCTTTCTTCGTGAGGCGTCGCATTTTGATTTTCTGCGTGACACCGTGTTCCCCACGTTGACCGGTCCGGTGCGCATCTGGAGCGCCGGCTGCTCGAGTGGTGAGGAACCGTATACCCTGGCGATGCTGTGCAATGAGGCCTTCTCCGACATCGCGTCGCGCGATGTGCGCATCCTCGCCACTGATATCAGCCATCGCGTGCTCGCACAGGCGAAGGCCGGGGTGTATCCCGCCGAGAACATGAGTGATGTGCCGGCGCCCTGGTTGCAGAAGTATTGGTCACGCAAGCAGGATCCGAATGGTCGTGCGGTGTTCGAGGCGGAGAAGCCCCTTCGTCGTCTTGTGCACTTCGCGAAGCTGAACCTGATGGAACGGTGGCCGATGCAGGGACCGTTCGATGCGATTCTCTGCCGAAACGTCATGATCTACTTCGACAAGGCCACCCAGCAACAGCTCGTGGAGCGGTATTGGCAGCTGCTCCGTCCTGGCGGACATTTCTTCGTTGGACACTCGGAAAGTCTTACCGGATTGGCGCACAAGTTCCGTTATGTGCAGCCGGCCGTGTATGTGAAGTGATCATGGGGACAACCCTTTCAGCGGCTGTCACCGAGCGCGCCAGCGCACGTGGCGGCGAACGGGTGGTCGGCGTCGCCGATCTCAAGATTTCCAACGTGGGTGGTGAGCGTCTCATCACGTACGCGCTCGGCAGCTGCCTCGGCATCGTGGTGCACGATCCCGTGGCCGGCGTGGCCGGCATGCTGCACGTGATGCTGCCCACCGGTACGATCGATCCGCAGAAGATGGCGGACAAGCCCGCGATGTTCGTGGACAGCGGGGTGCCGCTCCTGTTCAAGGAGTGCTACAAGCTGGGTGCGAAAAAAGAGCGGATGCAGGTGAAGGTCGCGGGCGGCGCGCATGCGGGTGCCAGCGAGGCGGACGACCGGTTCCAGATCGGCAAGCGCAACATGATCGCCCTGCGCAAGCTGCTCTGGAAGAACGGTGTGATGATTCATGCCCACGACACCGGCGGCGTGCAGACGTCGCGGACGATGTGGGTCGACGTGACCTCGGGTGAGGTCACGCTCAAGATCAACGGTGCGGAAAGCAAGCTCTGACGGGCAGGCAGAACTCATGGCATTCAACGTTCTTGTGGTCGACGACAGCGCCGTCATGCGGCAGATGGTCGTGCGTACCCTCCGGATGAGCGGCGTCCCGCTGGGATCGGTCTTCGAGGCCGGTAATGGCGAGGAAGGTCTGTTCGTCCTCCAGGAGCAGTGGGTTGACCTGCTGCTCCTCGACATCAACATGCCGGTGATGAATGGCGAGGAGATGCTACGGCGTCTGCGCGCCAATCCGGAAACCGAGCAGCTGGCGGTGATCGTGGTCTCCACGGAAGGCAGTGAGACCCGACTGGCCGTGCTGCAGGAGCTGGGCGCCTCGATCGTTCGTAAACCCTTCGCGCCGGAAACCCTGCGCGACACCATTCTGCGAGTCACTGGAGTGACAGATGTCGAGTACTACGGCGCAGTCCCTGTCGCGAGCGACGACAGCGACTTTTGAGGAGCTGGCGCTCCTCTTTCCCGAGACGGAGCTGTCGCCGGAACAGGCCGCCGCTCCGCTCGACGTGGGAGTGTCCGTGGAGTTCCGCGGCCCTCTGACGGGACGCCTGGTCGTCCGGGCCTCGCAGACCATTCTGCCGGCCATCGCGGCCAATATGCTTGGCGAGGAGGAGTCGAAGCAGTTGCCGCTGCAGCGTGACGCCCTTGGTGAGATCGGGAACGTCATCTGCGGGCATGTGCTGCCGCTCATCGCCGGCGCCGACAAGATCTTCAATCTTGCCGCACCGGTGATTCACGAGAGCGGCGTGCTGCCGCAGCGCGATCGCGATCGGCCCGCCGCCGTGGTGCAGGTGGGCGTGGAGGACGGTCGTGCCGAGGCCGTGCTGTACATCTTTGCCGGTGCGGCTGCCGGGACGGCCTCCGCCGCGTGAACTCGTGAGTACTCTCGTGGCAGCGTCCCCTCTCGCTGGCAACGGATCACCGGTGCGCAAGCCGGGCGTGATTCGCGTGCTCGTCGTCGATGATTCGGCGCTCGTGCGTCGCATCCTCACCGAGGCGCTGTCGCGCCATCCGGACATCGAGGTAGTGGGAACGGCGACGGATCCGTACGTGGCGCGCGAGCGGATCGCGCAGCTCCGCCCGGACGTCATCACGCTCGACATCGAAATGCCGCGCATGGACGGCCTGTCGTTCCTGTCCAAGCTCATGCGCCACTTCCCGTTGCCGGTGGTGGTGTGCTCGTCGCTCACGCCGCAGAACAGCGAAACCGCGTTGCGCGCCCTGTCGCTCGGCGCCGTCGAGGTCATCGCGAAGCCGGGCAGTTCGCTGGCGGCCGGCGATGTCGCCGACGAGTTGGTGCGCGCGGTCCGAGCGGCCTCACACGCACGCGTGGTCAAACGGGCGGAGCCGGCTGAGCCGCCGTCGAACGCGCGCGCGGCGATCGCCACCCTCAATACCACGAACAAGATCATCGCGCTCGGAGCCTCGACGGGCGGCACGCAAGCGCTCGAACACGTGCTTCGTCGCTTTCCGGTGGATGCCCCCGGGACCGTCATCGTCCAGCACATGCCGGAGCATTTCACCCTGTCGTTCGCCAAGCGCCTCGACAGCGTGTGCGCCCTGCGCGTGCAGGAAGCGAAGGATGGCGACTACGTGGTTCCCGGACTTGCGCTGGTGGCACCGGGTGGCAAGCACCTCGTCGTGCAGGCGAGTGGCGCCCGCTGGGTGGCGCGCGTGAAGGACGGGCCCAAGGTGCATCACCAGCGGCCCGCCGTGGACGTGCTGTTTCAGAGCGTGGCGCGGGCGGCCGGCCGTAATGCCGTGGGGGCGATTCTCACCGGCATGGGCGCCGATGGGGCCAAGGGTCTGCTCGCGATGCGCGAGGCCGGCTCCTACACGGTGGCGCAGAACGAGGAAACGTGCGTGGTGTACGGGATGCCGCGTGAGGCGGTCAAACTCGGGGCGGCCGTCGAGGTGTTGCCACTCGATCGGGTTGCTGATGCGCTGCTGCAGCACATCCGGGCGGAATCGCCGGTCTGATCCTGTCGCCTCGACAAACGCACGCGGGCCCGGTCTGGGATGACCGGGCCCGCGTGCGTTTGTGCGGCCGTGCCCTACTCGGTCGGTAGCCGGAGCGAGACGGTGGTCTGGCCATCCTCGTGCGTCTGCCCAAGCGTGCCGCCAACGGCGCCGCAGAACGCCGAGACGATGGCGAGTCCCATCCCCGCGCCGCGCACGCCCGCCTTGGCGCTCACCAGGGGCTCGCCCGCGTGCGAAATGACGGACGCATCGAAGCCCGGTCCCCGGTCGATGACCGATGCAAACACCTCATCGTTGACCCGTACGATCGCGAGCACGATGGGGCTCTCGGCGGGCGCGGCTTCATGGGCATTCTGCAGCAATTCCAGCAACACGTCGCGCCACCACAGCGCGTCGGCCTGAATGATGGCGCCCGA
>Ga0164293_10000014_pt1 | contig 121814 bp, 210 predicted proteins | sample GEODES118metaG_FD_111487 | JGI IMG/M metagenome (GOLD analysis project Ga0164293, IMG submission 111487) | Eutrophic lake water microbial communities from Lake Mendota, Wisconsin, USA - GEODES118 metaG | ecosystem: Environmental > Aquatic > Freshwater > Lake | place: USA: Lake Mendota...
CCCATCACTACAGAACCCCCCATCACTACAGAACCCCCCACAACACCATCTTTAAGTTGTTGCGCTCCCCCTCCAAACCCACCAGTAATCAATCCCCCCATCATTCTGAACTTTACAACACGAACCATTCCCCCGTTAGTGATTGATATAACACCCCCGACATCTCTCAATCCATTTACCATTCAAATAACTACGACCACCACAACAACGACTACGACCACAACGACCACAACAACTGTTCCAAGAACTGGAACAGTTGTGCCTATTGAATGTGAAAGTTATTGTAAAAAGCTTGGGTTCTGATAATTATTAACATGCGAAAACTCACGATTGGTATTCCCACCTATAATGATTATGATGGATTATATTTCAGCATTCAAGCCATTAGAACATATCATCGGGAAGTTATAGATGATATTGAATTTATTATTATTGATAATAATCCTGATTCTCCCCATGGGCAATCCAATAGGAATCTCACGAATTGGATCAAAGAACCTTTTCAATACCTCCCATTCACCAAATACAACGCATCCACCGTTAAAAATAAGGTGTTTTCCCTATCGGATACCCCTTATACCCTATGCATGGATAGCCATGTGATGATTGTCCCCGGTGCCTTGAAAAAGCTGATCCATTTATACGATTGTGGTGGAGATGGTGGAAATCTTTTACAAGGTCCTCTGCTTTATGATGATTTCCATCATTATTCCACCCACTTTGATGACACTTGGAGTTCCCATATGTGGGGAACGTGGCAAACGGATGAGAGGGGCAAGGAAACGGATGCTCCCCCCTTTGAAATACCAGCCCAAGGCATGGGACTGTTCTCCTGTAGGACAGACTCATGGTTGGGATTCAACAAAGCTTTTAGGGGCTTTGGGGGGGAGGAGAAGTATATCCATGAGAAATACCGCCAACACGGTAAGAAGACGCTCTGCTTGCCCTTCCTGCGTTGGTTACACCGCTTTGAGCGTCCTGCTGGTATCCCATACAAGAATGATCTCAAGGATCGCTTTCGTAATTACATGATTGGGCATCACGAATTGGGGCAAGATACCAAAGTTCTCAAGGAACAGTTCAAAGGGGTCGTATCAGTGGAAGATATGAACAAGATTGAAGTGGAAGCTACGATATTATCAAAATTATAAACAATAGTTCTTCACATTACCCATCTCATCACGGTATCTTGCATATGAATATGTAGCTACACAAGAATCTTCGTTTTCCTCCCATACTCCTAGAGTAGATTGCAATTCGTAAATTGCTTTAATATATTGTTCACAGGCAGATTTGGCAAGTGTAATATTTTCGTAGATTATTTCTTCCATGTTTCAAATATTTCCCAATTGATGTTCAATTCTTGTGTCCCATAACATTGCAGGAAGTCTATCCTCAATATATTGGGTGATTGCCAACGGTTTGATCATCTCCGCTGGATTGACTTCAAGTTCTTCCGCCCTCTGTTGAATGAAATGGAATGCTTCCACCAAGCAAGCCCATTTTGCAAATTCCTCGATGGTCATTTTGATCACCCCTCTTTTTTTAGTTTGTATTTTTATCATTTAGTTTTGTTTTAATTAATTTATCGATGTTTAAATCCTCAATCGGTTCCGTGATCAGAACAGTATCAAGCTTTAAAGTAACGGAATATGTGTTATTACAGGCATCACATTTCACTTCATATTCCTCCTCCGGTTTGAAAATACCCTCAAACATGTTTTGACCACAGTTGCAGGGGAATCTAACGGAAGCTTCTTCCAACATACTCTCGTAGTTTTTAATCACCTCTTCCTGTTCGACCATCACCCCATCCGCTTCCTGAAGCATCTTCTCCAATTGAATCACCCGCTCATCGGTCTGTTTCTTCTCAAGCTGGTTCTCCAATTCAATAACCCTATCATCCTTTTGCTTGCGATTGTTCCACCAAAACATTCCCACCCCACATCCAATCATGGATAACACGAAATATCGTAGGAAATCCATCTCATTTGTGGTCAACCCAAAAGCCAACCCAAGGGAAATAGTAATTCCTCCCAATATTTGCAGTCCTATTTTTTCTATTTTTTCTGTCATAATTTTTATGTCCACATGTAGCCCCGCTGTTGGATGATGATCCGCATCACTTCCGAATCCTCATCATAAAGTTCTTTCTCAATCTTCTCATATTCTTTCCAATCCTCAATCGTGTCAAGAATTTTTACGATTTCAGATCGTCCCACCTTGATCCAATCATAACATTGTTTGAGCAAGCCTTCTCTGGCCTTGATCAGATCGACAGTCTCTTGCGTCACATGTCCTTTCTCAAGCTCTTCTTTGAATAGCTCATCAAGATTATCACGAAGACCTCGTTCTTCCTCCACATAATGAACCAGAGATTCAAATAAACAGATTTCCAGCAGTGCGTCCTTATCCATCCAAGTTCCTTTGAGCTTGTTTGTTAGCCATCTTTGTTGATTTTTCATTTATTTTTCAGATTTATAGTGTGCGTATAACCCAACCACACCCAAGAGTATCCATGTAAATGGAAGATAATCAAGATTTTTTATGTTAATGAGAAGCAATAGCGGGGTAGTTATCACACCCATCACACACCCAAACATGAGTTGATTCCAAAGTTGTTTGTTCATTTCTTTATTACGTGCCACTTTTATGTTGGATTTCGTATTTCATATTTCATAATCAATTAAAATTATCTTTATCTCTGAAAATATTGTCAATTTCCCTCAAACAATTCTCCACACCTTCACTTGATAGTGAAATATTTCGAGCAATATAGAGCCTATTGCAGATATCCTGCAATTCCCCAGCTTGATCAATAAAATCCATTACCACGTCCAAATCAATTGTATTCTCGTCTTCCATGCTTAGGATTGTAGTCTAGTTTTTAATGTCCAATTGTGAATTTCTCAAGCGTTTTATCCCCGTTCTGCATGAGATACATAATAATCTTCTCCAGATTTCCCTTGAGTTTGATAAGTTCCCCGTTTTTCTGAAATTCCTCCATTTTCAGGAGATTTTCCAGATTTCGGGACGCTGCAAACGCATTATCCACGATATTTGCCATTTGTTGGGGTAATTCCCCAAATTCAAACGGTAGAGTGTGGGGAGCCTTGGCTTCTTTCTCATCCGTCTTGTATTTTCGCATCTGTTCCGAAGGATTCAGCGAACTTTCAAAGTCGAAATCGATGGCACCGGACGCGATTGCAGTGGAATAGGGAGAATTTGAGGCAGACATATTAGTATTTAATCACTTTTTCCATAAAGCCTGATAATTCTATAAATATCAGATGCTTCACCCACCTTTTCAACACCTTGGCAATATGAATCGTTATTACCAGCTTCTTCCTCAACCTCTGTTGCCGTCAGTGTATTACCAATTCCCATTCCAAAATCAATTCCACCCCCAATATATACTATTTTATTTTCATTATGATAGATTCCTGTAAATATCCAAGTCTTCCCTTCTTCCCAATCATCACAATGCCACCGAATAACATCACCACATTTCACCGTTTCCCCGTTTTTGTATGTCATATTTTCATTATATTCTAGTTTTTAACGCTATTTCCACTAAATACTATCATGGCTAATAAATTCCACGCTAAATTCCTCAAAATTCTCCAAGAAGCTCCCCAACTTGACATTGATCCTGATTTGGAGAGAGGTGCTGCTGAGATGTCCCTAGACGATGATGTTGCCATGGATGATTATGATGTGGACATGGAAGTTGATCCATCCGCTGTGGATGAGATTGGGGATGCCATGGCTCGCCAGAATGAGCAAATGGTTGGTGTTGTTGATAAATGGAATTCAAATATTGATAAGTTCCTTGGTTATCTCAATGGTGATCAGCCAAACAGTATTCAGAGTGTTCTGGCTACCGCCAATCCTGAGTCGATGTTGGGTAATTTGAAGAACCAACAAGTGAAAATTGGTCGCATTGCTTCCGATCTTGCTGCCCTTCAACAGTCGTTTATGACTGCGAAGAAGTCTCAGTGATTATTTGATTAATTTCATTTTTACCGTAGCTGCCAAACCCTTGCAGCTATTTTTCACGATTAAATCCGTGGGATATTCATCCATGCCATAAGCCATACACACAGCATTCAGGTCTTTGAACTTTTTTCCATCATATTCTGGCCAGATGAAGACCTTTTCTCCCATATCAATCAGCTTTAGGGTCTTCTCCCGTGCTGTTTTATCGATCCACTGGCTATCCAATACCCAAATCCTCTCAAAGAACTTCAAACCATCCATCTGTTCCTGTTGATACGATGTGAAAAGCTGATCACCCTTGGTAATACCCCCAATACCAAGCCCATTGTTCACAAAACAAGCATCCAGTGGTCCTTCTATGATGAATACCTTATCCAAATCGGATGATATGCGCTCAATTCCAAACACACTCTTATCTCCCCCATCTTTTGATAGGTAAGAAGGGGATTCGTCATCCACCAATCGTCGGCTCTGGTAATAAACAATCTTCCCGTTCTCATCCTTGAAAGGTATCACCAGACGCTTATCATGCTTTTCATCCTTCAAAGAGATGTAGAAGGCATCTGGACGGTTCACAGCGGTATCCAATCGCCTTTCCTTGATGTAAGCCAGAGCTTTTTGGACGATCTTGTTATTCTTGTAGTAATCGGTCTGATTCTTATCAAATAGATTGATACTATCCATCGGTAAGGATGCTGATTTGGGTTTTTCCTGTTTTTCTTCCATATCCATGACATTAATCATCCCATAATTACCTTTCTCAATCTCATCCACCATCTGATTGAAGGACAATCCCGACACTTCCTTGATCCATTTGTAAGGCTTGGATGACCAGCCGCAATTGTGGCAAAATATGTTGTCATTTTCGGGAATGTAGAAGCATCGTTTCTTTGATCCCCAACTTTTACCTTCCCGGCATATGGGACAACAGCAATTATAATTACCATTATGGCTGTTAAAAGAAACTTTATATCCATATTCGTAAAATTTGGACACCACATAATCAGTGGGAAACTCAATGATCCTCTTTTGCAAGGACTTCGTATTGGGCTTGGACAACGCGGCGGATATTTTTTGGGAGATGTTCAACGAATTCAATAATCTCATGTTCTTTGGCAAAGTCAAATTTGTCTTCCGGGACTCTTTGGATTTTTATATCTGGAACAGAGAGAAACACATAATCATCCCCATCTTTTTTAATAAAATTGAATAATTGTCCAACGAAATCCCCCGTTTGAACGGCATAAACATCACCTTTCTTAATTTTTGGTTTTTTAAAAAACATTATTCAAAAATCGTCTGCAAGATTCATCCTACCAGCCATGAACTCTCCAAATTTCTGGATGAATAGGTTTTGCATGGCATTATCCTCCATCTTATTGGCGTGAAATGCGATTTCCACAACATTTCCATCCAGATCATATCCGAGGAGCTTACCACATACTAAAAATTCCTTCAAAATAGCCTTTAGAGCATCGTTTGTCAGTGGATGAGAACCTTTCTTACGCTCGTTCCTAAGCTTCTTTTTCAGGGATTCCCGAAGAACTTCCAATACCTGCTCATCCACGAAGATTTCCTCCGGTTCTTCATCATTCTTGGCCATATTCATACTTATCCTTGACATAAACAGAATTAACATTCATCTGCCTCACTCCTTTTTCAATCAGAGTAGTGACAACAATTTCCATACTCTGAGTTTTAAGGTTGAAATTCTTGATAAAACGATTACCCCCGTCATTAAACTCAAACATCACATCCCCCAGAGCTTCCTTGTTCTGATAACAGGTAATAATAACCGAAGTATTGCTAGGATCAACCATGATCGACCATTTGCGGGGATCGTGTTGGGCATACTTATCAAACAGCTTAATGGTTGCAAACCCCGAATCCCTGAGTCTCTTGATGAAATACCCCTGTGTGCTAACGTTGTTCTTCATGTTAATACTTAACGAATATTTTGGATAACTCAAGCAAGATATTCTTTCATAATGTCACGAATAATCCGTCTTCCTTCCTCATTTGCAGAGTGAACATAGACCTTGATGTTATCATTTGGAGACAATTTATCCTTCAGATACTTGGCACAGTGAATACCAGACTTTGTTTGGAAATTCTCCCATTCATAATAACCGGGATTCTTGAGAAAATTGATATAATATTTCATGTGTTCCAAGCACAAATCATTGTCAAATGAACAAATGGATGGAAACCCTCGTTCCTCAATAATCTTCACGAAATCGTTATAATTTCTAACAATTTCCCAATTTCCATTGGATGTTTTGGTCTTATCCAACAGCATCACACCCCCGTCATTATATAGAAATGCATCTTTGGGTTGGCGCACATCATCAAGAAATAATAAATAAGACATTATTCAACACCCTCACTAAATTTTTGTTTATCTCTAAATTCAGCCACCGATGGGTATCCACCATCAATAACTTTCAATTCCTCTGGATTAATTCCTCGAAATTCCCATACTACCTTCTTTTCAAAGGGGGATATTTTGAAATTGGAATGCGCCCTCATCAGAATATCAACGATATCTTCATGTGATAATTCGGGATATATTTTGCTTTTTAATTCTTTGATCTCCCCCGATGGCGTGTCCCTAAAAGTATCACCGTAATGAGAAAATTGTTTGGAATCTATGGCAACCCAAAAAATATCATCACCCGCAAAACAATTCTTAATACTTTTCAATATATTATTATCAATATTTTTAGTATCACACCAAAAAGCAATCAGAGAGACATTCTTACCAGCAGATTTGGATTTAATATTTTTCCAGATTCTTCCAGAAAATGTGTTGCGTCGAGTATTGCCCATGATCTGATCCTTTTGATTATCATAATAATAGTCAAGATCATCAGAAGTCGCTTCACCACAAACCTTAACAGAGTAATCTTTTAAAATACTCTTAAATTGTTTAGGGTCTGCTTTGACTTTAGCTAAAGCATTGAAAATAGATGGGTGTGTATTGGAAGTATGAAAGAGTGTCTTTCCTATGAAAGAAAAAGCTTCTCCCGATTCATATGAATAGGAGTCCCCATCAAAATTAATCTGATCAGGACTAGAATTTTTGGAAGGAATCTTAACGTTTTCCATTAAAATTACACCTCTTGCTGTAGCTCGCTCCTCAATTATCTTTTGGTAAAGCTCTCGTATGTTCAAATCATCCTTCATTGTTCCAAATTTCCTCCCATTTTTTAAATTTTTCAATCAATATATCCAAATTTTTAGATTCATACCTACAATCAACTGAAGTTGTATAGTAATGAATGTTCCTATTCAATTCCTTATAACCACCATAATTCAACACATCTTCCCCGTCAGAATGCTCAACTTTTAACACGAATGTATCATACATCCCATTGTCATCAACGTCAATAGACATGAATTTGTCTTTTATTGGATAAAAACGAACATTCTCGTATTTGGAAGCATTTTCTTTGTATTCTTCTGGATAAAATATAATCATGATAGCATTATACTCTAGTTTTTAACCATAAAAATCACCACCGTAGGATTTGTGGGATCAACGTTTCCGTTATCATCCACAAAATATGAAATACCGTTTTTCACCGGATATTCTCCCTCCATATTCAGCGTTCGATCAATCACGAAACCATTTCTACTGTAAAGCCTGAACAAACCTTCATCCTTGATGTTGCCTTTATCGTCTTGGGTTGCAAAACAGTCCAATCTTGTGGCTCCCTGTTTGATAGCCTCCTGCACCAGAGCATTACCCGAAGATTCCTGCGAGGAGAACACCGAAACCAATTCATCTTCATCCTTGATACAAAATCCACTGGAATTGTTCTTACCCAAGAAACACTTCATGCGCTGGTAATCTTGAACGGGATAAACACTGAGATTATTCTTGATGTTCTTAAAAAATTTGGGATTTACCGTTTTGCGAAATTCATCATTCTTCGTGATATTTGTCAGGGCTTGGAAAAATACCCTACCGCTCACCTGTTGAAAATTATCAGGATTGTTTGGATCAAGTCTTTGACCCTTTCTTAATTGTTCGGGAGATAATTTGCCAATATCGGTGAATTTTTCCCAAAAAAATTGATAAAACGATTTCATTCAATTATTTAACTGATATATCGGCAATTACTGTTGAATGATTCAAACGATTATTAAAATCCGACCATTTAATGGGAGTATCCATCGTCACTCCATCGTCCCATGCCCAGCCATTGGGATTCACAATACGAATAACCTCTGGCGTTTCCTTGAGCCATTCGTGGGCGGTCTTCTTGGCGAAGATACGCTCCCACCCTTCATCATAAGCTTTGTTCTGGATACCAGACTTTATAACTTTTCCCGTCACATCATTGATCGCCATAGATACCCCTTTCTACCATTTTACCATATTCGGAAGAGTCACAAGGATAACTATTGAAACAATGATCCCATAGCCAAGGTTCTTGTTCTTCTGATGGCTCAATTTCATCAATCAACTTGTCATATAGATCATTCTGCTGCTGTTGAAGCTGTTCGATAACCGCTCGCGTTCCTTCAATCTTGCTCCGGTGCTGTTCCATACCATCTGTCGTATTTTGTTCTGTATTCATTTATTTTATTTTGTATTTCTTTTAAATCCGTGTAATAATCCTCAATTTGAGGAATCACATAATTCCTTCGGGTGATCTCATCAATCCCATCAATCAGCATTTCTTTGGCGTTTGGGTTTTCCAAACGATTCTTCCTAAGCCTGTCATTGATTTCCTTGCGGTTTTGTTCGACTTCTTCCAAATACGCTTTCAATTCATCATCCGTTCTCTTGTAAGGAATGTCGTGCTTTACCAAAGTAATATCACTCAATTCACCATCAATGAATTTAACATCCCATTCAATCCATCCACAGATAAATCTATGAGCATCAGGAGTGCCATACTGCATACCCTTATCTTCAGGATGACGATAAGATTCGTAAATACCAACCGTTCCGGTGAAGTCATATGGCTCCCACCATTCTTTTTCAACTACGAATTCCATACCAAAGAACGGAATGTTGGGATTTTCAAAATGATGTCCTGTTTGTCTGAGGATTTCCAACTTCTTTTCAGAATTTACCCTGAAATTCAGCATCAGATTTTCATCCAAATCCTTGGTTTGGAACACCAAAGTCTTCCGATCAATCTCTGAAGGAAGATCGGGTAGAGTGATGCTCTCGTCTATTGTGAGGTTGTTAAACATTCCCATAATTTTATTATATTCTAGTTTTTAAGCGATGATAAGATGTATTCCATCTCAAAATCCCCACTCTTCGTGATGATGCAACCAACTCCCAGCTTGGAATTGATCTTGAACACATTTCCGTTCTTGGATACCTTGGAAAGCAATTTGAGATTATCAATCTTCAGAATGAATGATTCCAATTCAAAATCCACTTCATCCCCCACGATGCTCAGAGTGTCACTGTTGGGAACCGTCTCATCGCCCAGCTTCCACACCAGAGAATCATTCTCAGTGAAGAGGTAAAGCTTATTGGTGTTTGTGATGGATGATTTCTGAAGAACATTGGAAAGGAATTCAAAATCCAAATCAAATTGGAGATTGTATTCAAAATTACGAATCTTTTCCAGAGACAGCTTCGGTTTGGTGATCACTCCATCTTCGTGGAGATGATACTTGAACTTCAGGGACTTGTCCTTGTATTCCAGATGATTGTTATTCAGCTTGAGCTTGATATCATCGGAAGAAATCATATCCAAAGCTTTGGAAAGCTTCTTCAAGGATGGTAGATTGAGATTCTGATCCTCATAATCACCTGCAAGGTAAGCATGGGCATACATGGAATTATCCTCGCTGGAGGCAATCCCATGAATACCATCTTCCCTCAGTTCCAGAACACAGGTGTCATGGATTGTGCCGAGGCTTTGTAGCAAGAACTGGAACTCTTTCTTTTTCAGGCTTAATTGCATATTGCTTTTCTATCAGACTATTTTGCTTTGTCAACTTTAAAGAAATCTCTTTCAGTAAATTGATGATGATATCTGCCTTGGATGGTTCCAAATTCAGTTCCAATTGCCCGTCATCCACTTTTTGGGGCATGGGAGCATATTGGGGAACTTGTGGAATGGGTTGAGGGGGATAATATGGCAGTGGAATATTGGTTGCCGCAACATCACCATAATGATGTGTTGGAACGGATTGTTGGGGTGGTTGAATGCGCTCTCGCTTCTGTTGCTCTTGATATTCTGCGATACCTCTCTTGAGAGTGTTGGTATTGGTAGCCAACTGTGCAGGATTATTGATCATCAACGAATCAATGGCAGCACTCTCCCCAAGTAGAGCAGCCATCGTTTTATATTCTTCTGGTATGTTCGGATTCATATATTTAAAAAGGAAACCCTCCCCACCGACTTGATGGGGAGGGAATCGGGTTAATCGTCTAGTCCTGCAAGAAGTTCGTCAATATCGTCGTCCTCCTGCTTCTCAACTTTCTTTGGTTTTGCCGCTGGTTTCTTTTCCTCATGTTTCATGGGAATTTCATCCTTGTCCTCGTCTTCAACCGCTTCTTTCTTGGCTTGTTTCAGAGTCTTGCGCTCTTCCTTTTCTTCGCCAACGAAGAAGTGTTCGTTAAGGACTTCCTGAAGCTCATCATAGGTCTTCACGGAATACACAGCTTCCAGATCATGGATTTCCGAACAAATCTTTTCAATCTCTTCCTCATCCAGAACAGTCTTAGATTTGGTTGTGATAAAGGAAGATTCAAAGGTTGTGTAGTCCCCTTTCTTCTCTGCCACGATCTTGAAATCATGTCCCTTGGTAGGGTCGAAGATGTCCCAACCAAGTTCATCGGAACGCTCCCCTTCGGTTGCATCATCAATGATCTTCTTGAGTTGTGGTCCCATGCGAAGAATCTTCACCGTGCCATTGTTCTCTGGCTTTGCGGGATCGTTGATCACATAGACATTCACAAGCCATTGCTCCTTTTGGGAGATGTCCGCACTGTATTCCCTGTTCTCAGCCTTTGGATTTGCTTCTTTCCAGCTTTTGAAAAGTTTCCAACGAAGCTCCGCAATTGGATCACGATCTCCCATGGTTTGAAGTCCAAGGAAGCTTGTGTATTTACCACTCGCCTTGCTGGTGAATCCATGCACCCAATGATGAAACAGACTCTTCTCAGGGTCTTCCACGTTGGGAATCAACCTAAGCGTGTAGGTGTGTCCTGCTGGGAAGCTCATGATATTGGAGAATTGACCCCCCGATGAATCGTTGTTCTTGTTTAATGCCGCTTTGATCGAATCGAACATAGCTGCGCCGAATTTTGTTTTTTGTTTTGTTGCCATTGTTTTATTTTATTTGTTCTTTTATTTTTGTTATTGCTTTGTGAGAGAATTCCTTCATTTTCTTGCTCAGATGAAATTTGTTTTTCGTCTTTTGAAAAGTGATCCAAAAATCTGAGAATATGAAATCCAGAATCCGATTCTCCACCTCGATTTTTGAGACACCCAAAGAATGCAAAGCATACATATTAATGTGATGGTTCTTTAGATGGTCAATCATGTTTGGTAGTGACTCTTCTGTATATAAGGGATATTGTTCCAAAGTCAACCCTTTTTCTTTACAAAAGTTCTTAATAAATTTGAGACTATCAACCAATCTCTTGAGAGAACTTTCAGAATCAGGATCATCCATCTCAATCTTCTTCATATACTGTGAATATGCCTTTTTAGCTTTGGAAGTCAAGAAGAATTCCAGATCAAAATAATCATCATCCTCGAAAATCCTATAAGGAGCAGAGAAGTAATCATCAATTTTAATATTATTATAACTGTTGAAGAACCTTTCCAGAGAAGCAAGGTGATCCAATTTGGATTGATCCATATCGGAGAAGTCCTTACGAATCCGAAATGGTTTGTCGCGCATCTTACGAGAAATCGCCAGATGGGAGTTATATATTCTTTTTTGGAAATCAGTCATACCATTTATTGGTTTTAACGTCGAATGATTTCAACTTTCTCCGTATTCTCCAAGTCTTCATCGATTTGGATTCTTTTTTAGGTTTTGATAAAAATTCTTTCAAATCTTTCTGGAGAACGAACTTATCATAAAATTCATCCCACGTTTTCTTAGAAGCATTTTTCCTTGGTATTCTAGCGGTGGCGGAAATCATAACCTTCTCCCCAACACAGCCTTCTTCATGTGGTGTTCTCCAACCAAAACATTTACATGTTGGGCAATAATAATTGCGATGGGAATGTTGTGAACCGGAATCTCCTAAATTAAGTTTCATATCAATCCATAATTGCCACAAATGCTGCATGAATGGTTACAGCCCCATCGTCATCCCTACCTTGATAAGTCACTGCTCCAATATGTCGTAAAAAAACATCACGGGCTAAAAGTCTATTAATTTGATCCTCATAACTTTTCCCAAGTTGCCACGAATCAAAATGAGGTAGAGATTCAATGTAATCATACACTTCTCTCACTCCTCCACTAATTAAATCGTATTTTTGTATCATCGTCTGTTCTTCTCTTGATTCTCTCTGATCTTCCTAGCTCTTTCCAATGCCCTCTCAGCAGCCCGTTCGTATTGTTCAGCAGTGGGGAATCCCGCGATCATACCAATACCCACATCTTCATATTCTGTTAATTCGCGGATGATTTTTCCATCAGACCTAACCATTCTCAGATGTGGTCGTGGTAAATCGTGTTTTCTCCCATCCATATAACCGTCACAATACGATTTGATTTGATATTTGATGAAAGAGTTCCATTTGTTTAGACATGGACTTTGGATGCTATAGGTGTATTTCATTGTTCCAAGAGTTCTGGATTTTCAAATATATTACCACACACCACCCAATATGTCCAGTCGCATAAATTTACAAAATTATCATGCAGTGGAGATGGCGATCCATGTAAATTATTGACATTGTTATGGACGAAACAACATTCTTTATCATTCCAACCAACCACAATTTTACAAAAAGACCCATTACCCACCCTCTCAAGGATATCCCCATCATAAATCTCTTTGTTGTTTTTGTCTATCAATCCAGTGAATTGTTGAAGAACGTAATCATCGGAACAATCAACATCTCCACAATGTTTAAAATCTCCACGCAACTTGCCGTTCAATTGTAAATAGAATTTTTCAGCATATTCTCCATTCATTATCGGAGTCGAAGATGGGTAAAACATCTCTTTATATAGAATATTCCAAATCCTGAATTTTATATCTCTCATTTCTTTTTAACTTTTTTCTGCTCGGAACGAACATACTTGGTGACAAATTTACTCTTCGAAATTGTGCTGTCTTGATCCAAAAACACCTTAACAAGCTCCTGATCAGAGTCAAGGGACAATATCGTTTTCAGGATCGTTTTCAGCTTCTCCTCTTGGAGAGTTGTCACGAAAACGTTCTGGATGGATAATTTCTTACCTTTGATGTTATTTACGAAAGTGCAATAACAGAGAAATAAGTGGTTCTGTTCATTTTCTATTATATTTGAGGAGGGGTCGTATATCATAATTAAATTGCGTGGGGTTGTTCGATAGATGAATCAAATAGGCGTTTCATATATATACTATAATCTATTTTTCACCGAAGTCAAATTAAATTACGATATTTCATAAAATATTAAGAAAAAGACTAAATAATAACATAGAAGAGGAAATTACATACCAAGCTTTCAAATTCAGAATCTATCCGTTAGATTCTCAGAAGGAATTACTAGCAAAGCATTTTGGATGCTCTCGATTTATTTATAATTATTTTCTAAAAGAGAAACAAGATCATTATTTGAATAATGGCAAAACTTTAAATTATAATTATTGTTGTTCTGGTGTTAAAAAATTAAAAGACTCTGATGAATATTCATGGCTCAAAAAAGTCAATTCACAAACACTACAACAATCTTTAAAAAATCTTGAGACTGCGTATGGCAATTTTTTCCGTAAGAAATCTAAATTTCCAAAATTTAAAAAGAAATCAAACCAACAATCATTTGGGGTTTGCCAAGGAGTTAAAATAAAAAATAATAATAAATTACAAATTTATAAATTTAAAGAAGGAATACCGATTCATCTCCATCGTAAATTGGAAGGAAAAATCAAATCAGCAACAATTTCCAAAACGCCCACCGATAAATATTTTGCTTCCATCCTTTGTGAAGTCCCCAAGAAATCTAAACCAAAGACTGGTAAGACTTTGGGTATTGACTTGGGTATTACAGATTTCATAGTAACAAGCGATGGGGAGAAAGTAAAAAATCCCAAATTCAATCATTCTTTAAAACAAAAGCTTTCAAAAGCTCAAAAACATTTAAGTAGGAAAACGAAAGGTAGCAATAGATACAAAAGACAAAGAAAAAAAGTAGCGAGAATCCACGAGAAGATAACCAATTCTCGGAAGGATTTCCAACACAAATTAAGCACTCGTTTGATTAACGAGTATGATATGATTTCTTTAGAATCTCTGGCTGTTAAGAACATGATTAAGAATGTAAATCTTTCTTATAGTATTCAAGATAGCTCTTGGAGTTCTTTTATATCAATGTTGGAATATAAAGCCAAGTGGTATGGTAAGGAGATTAGGAAGATTGATAGATGGTATCCTAGTTCCAAGACCTGCCATAAGTGTGATTATATTATCGATAAGCTACCTTTGTCAGTGAGGCGTTGGATATGTCCCAAGTGTGGTGAGAACCATGACAGGGACATCAACGCCGCAAAAAACATTCATCGTCAGGGATTGGCGATTACAGATGTGGAGATGGAAGCTCTGGTTGCCAGCAATGGCGACGAAACTACTGTCTGTGAAGCGTCTAAAAAGAAGTCTTATAGACTAAGACTGAAGCCGCTGGGTCTTGCCCATCGGTAGTTCACCTTTGAGATGGTTCACGAAGGAACAATAACAAATGAATAAGTGATCGCTCTCGCTTTCTATAATTGCAGATGAAGGATTGCTCATAATTCTATTGTTTCTATGTGAATATTGTTTTCAAAAAGCGGTTGGAAATGACTCCAATTTTTATGAAATTGATTTAGACCAGAATTGTCAAATAAACCCACTTGATATCTAATACCTTTCAATGGGAATGTGTCCCTATTGATATTTTGGAACTCAATTGGAGGAGATTTACCATCAAAACGAATATCGATATTTTCATCATATTGTCTCCGCACCATCTCACATAATTGTCGGTTGGAAGAAAAATGGATAACATTTTTACCGTTGAAAGCTTCCCAAGCAGCCAGCGTCAACAAGAAAATGGATACACCTTTTCGTCTGGTAAAGGTGAGATAATTATACCCTTCAATATAACCACGAAACATCGTTTTTTGATCATAATTGATCGGATATCCATTAAAATTCTCAAAGAACTTATAGAATTCCCCCGTGGGATTAGGATTATTAGGCTTTGGTGTATAGAACTCCCCAAGATATACCGATCCTTCATACGGATTATCATTATTCCATGCCAGAAACAGCATATGAGATATCCTTCGCACGTTATCCCAATCCTTTGGTTGTTTTTCCGCTGGATAGAATTTCTCAGAGATTTTAGACACTTCGGAGACGAATCGCAATTCCTCCCCCATTACCTTATTGGGGTTGTGTTTCTCGTTGATGTGTTGTATTTCGTATAATTTCATTATTATTCAGGATTTCCAAAGTTAATTTCTCGTTTCTCCCCACAAGCATCAAACCAATGATGATTTTTGGGTTTCAGATATTTATAGAATGCTCCTTGAGGGCGCATCTTCCGCTTTCTAGCACAATACAGAAGACAACCATCGTCTCCCGCATCATTCAGAGATTGTTCCAACAGATTCCATTCATCAAGCTCCTCACAATCACCGCAAGCCCACCAGAAAAAGTCATTGCAATTGATGAAGCACTTCACTTCCCCATCTTTCAATGTGAGATAACGATAATCTTCCACTTTCTCCAGTAGAGTTCTCTGATTATCTTCCAGAGAGTAGAACCATTTTTCAAATGCTATGGTATTGTCTATGATTTTTGACAGACAAGCGTTCCACCCCTCTTGCCATTCGGTTCTTTCGGTAATAATCCCATCCTTTGTGGTTGATTTGGGATATCCGCCGATGCTATCCAGTGCTGTTTCGTAAAAGTTCATATTTCAGTTAAGGTTTCACTAAATTTCAAAAATTCCTTGGTGATTTTGCCTCCCGATGCCCATTCGCCCCCACCACCATCACAAAGAGTAGCAGCCATTTTAGCAATGTCAACCTCCGACCCCTTGTATCTCCTAAAAGAAATGAATTGTGTATCCGCATTCATCACGATAACCACATCTCCATGATAAGAATCCATAATAGCACCCGCTATTTCATTTACGGAGAACTTGGATATGGTCGAAATAACCTTGAATTCCTCCCATTCACCAAAATATAGAGTGATTTCTTCCAATTCCTTTTCCAATTCTTTAAAAAATCCATCTGCCAATTTGACTTCTGATGCCGTGAACCCATCAAAACCGTTCCAGAACCTATTTACAAAATTAATGAAACGGTTTCCACCGGATTTCCTATACAATGCATTCAAATACTTGGTTTCTTCGTGTTTTAGATCATAAGAATTATAATCATCCACATAAAGGAAGAATTTCTTCAAATTCTTGGTAAATTCCACCTTTTCTTTGAATTTTTTATATAACATCTTGGTGCAAGATGAGCATTCTTCCTGAATCATGGTGGAATCCCACGTTTTGAAGTCTTCAGGACGGTCTGAAACGAACACCACACGATGGTCATCAATCTTTTTGATAAGATTTTGATCTAGAACCATGCCGACGATGAAGATTTTATCATAGTCCTCTGCGTTTTCCTTAGCCCATGGTAGGTATTGCTCTTCAAATTTGCCGAAGAAGCAGTGACGATACTCAAAATTTTTGAAAATGTTCCCCAATAGAATTGTTGATCCAATTCCATCCAAATCAGAGTTGACCCAAGCAAAAACACGCGACATATTCATAATTAATAATTTTTATGGGTTTGTCAAGACGACAATTTTTGCAGCAAGTCCAATTCATCATCATCCATAATTTCTTCCTCGTCGTCCTCCGATTGGTAAATGGAGAGCGTGGAGTAATCAATTCTCATGGCTTGAACCATACCACGAGGACCAAATCTATTTTTCATCATTCCCAATCGAATCACTGCCATTTCTTGGTCTTCTTCGTTCTGGAAGATGGAAACGATACAGTCCGCAGTCATAACAATTGCCAAGGACTCCGCAATTCCCGACATATCGGGGTTATTTTGACCCACGGCAGACCTATTCAATTGGGCAGCACTGATAAATGGGCATTTGAACACGTAAGATAGGGCGCGGACTTGCTCACAAATCTTCTTACCCTGTTCATAACTATTACTACCCGCAGCAGTAAGCAAAGTAAGGTAATCTACCACCACAGCATCGATTCTGACACCAGAATCCTTCATTTTCTTGATGAAAGCTCCCAATTGCTTTGGTGTAATCGTGGATGGGGGGAATTCCTTAATATAAATCCTACCATCGGTGTTCTTATGCTCCTCTTCCAGAGCATGACGGAGCGTGGGAATACAATTGCGGAACTCCTTCATGGGAATCTTTGTCACATTGGACGCGATTCTCTTGGCATAGAGCGTTTCGCTCATCTCCAGAGTCACCACAAGCACATGCTTACCCTGTGATGCCATGTTTGCTGCCACATTACCAAGGAAGATACTCTTACCAATGTTGGATTGTCCCGCGAATACATACAGAGCCTTACCAGCTTCCGTGAAACCACCATCCAAAGCTTGATCCAACCATTGCCATTTGGAAGAGATCATAGTCTCATCACTCAAAATGTCCTCAATGATCTTCTCCGTATCCCCATAAAGCTCAATACCCGTATCAACATTGAGATTGATACCCGCAATCTTTTCAAATTTCTCAACAATCTTGGAAGTATCCACTTCTCCTTCCGATATTTCTTCCGCTGACTCCAAAATGGAATGATACATCCCCCGTTCCTTGAGAAATCTTTCCGTATTCTCCCACAATTCATCTTCATTGTGATTGGAATCTATCTCTTTAAAGGACTCGATTAACTTCTTAAAGTTGGTCTTGAGTTCATCTGTAGTGAGGTAGGTCTTAACTTCTGAAAATGTGGGGAGAGATTGTCGCTTATCATAGAAATCCGCGACAATATCAAAATATTTCGCAATATTCTTATCCGTGAAATATTTTGGCTGGACGTAATCTGCGATGGAAGCTAGGTAAGCTCCATTCGTGATCGCGTTCTTTACCAGAACCTTTTCAAAATAATCAAAATCAATTTCACTCATTACCAATTTTCAAAATTATTATAAAAATCCCACCTTTGTTTAGCACGTTTTGGTAAACAATTAGAGCAATATGTAACATTGCGTTGTCCATCTTTGATGTAAGGTTTCGGTAACTGTTCGTTTGATAGTGTTACTGAAAAATCTGCCCTCCCACCACATCGCACACAATCCCAATATAGTCTAGCTATTCCCATGATATCACCAATATCTGTGATATCAACATTTACCTTTTCCTTCATTTTGGTATTTGTATATAAATCTACTAACTGATCAATTTTTTCTTCTATTTCACTCATATTTTTTCATTTTTTTGGTTCTGTTAGGGTTTTCAACAGGCATTAGAAATCCACACTCATCACACTTCCTCACATAATCCCACCTATAATTAAGTTGAGGTAAGCGCACGGAATGGACTTCCCCAAAAGTTCCGTTACACCATTTAGTCGCGCCGTTACCTTCAACTGTTCGCATGTCTGGATGCCCGTTCATCTCTGTTTCTACCCATCATTATGTGTTAATACCACCCACTTATCCCCATCCTTGATGATACCACATTTTTCTGTCTGTCCTTTGAATTTACCATCCACCATCAACCAATTACATTTCACACCCGCCGAATAAGCAAGCGCAAATCTTTCATCCTCCGTCAAATCTTCCGCTTTTTGCTTGGTTGATACTGATTTAAGATTATCGGAAATCCAATTATTATAAATATTCAACGTGTTTTGAAAGTCATTCTCATTATCCAACTGCCATTTTTTACAAAAATCTGGTGCGTCAGCGGAGAATTGAACTCCGATACCCGCCTTAATAGGGAACCTATTCCTTTCGGACTCCGTGATGTTCTCATCACTCGTTTCGCGCTCTACCATTGAGCTACTGACACTTTGTTCATCAAACATATTGTAAAAATGGTCATTGTCCTTGACATACATCATCTCATAGTGTTCATTAAATTTAATTTTATTTTCCATATTTTTCTAATTCTTTTCTCTTACAAGCATGATGATAACTCTCAAATGTTTCATACGACACATCTGAATCAGGCGTGACCATAATGTGTGTAGCTAACCCCAATTCTAATGAATCGTATGACATGAAACGCCCACAGATATCACATTTAATCGAATTTTTATTTTCCATATGTCTGAATATAATATGACTCCCCAGCTTTCCAATCCTCTGTAAATTCTCTCAGACCGGGAGACTCGTGAGTTATCATAACATCCCCCACCCCGATTTTCAAGCCCTTTTCTAAAATTGATGCGATCATGCAAAGGTCATAAAAATGGAACTTCGATGGACAATCCTCATCAAATCGCACTTTCTCAATCGCTTTCCGATTAAATGCCATGAAAACACCATCAATCATCACTACCCTTTGGGGATAGGAACCAAAGCTGGTCATGTATTTCTTATCAGCGTTCCCATGAGCTACTGCACCATGTAGATTACCACCTTCCCACCCACCACCCATGATGTGCCAGAGCGCGGGAGACTTGATTTCGGCTTGAGAACATCCTGCAACACCGACAATATCAAATTCCTGAAATAGTTTCTCCAGCTTTGGACGGGGATCGTGTTCCAGATGGACATCATCGTGGATGAACATGACGTATTCAAAGTTCTCTTTGATGGCTAGGTCTAGAAATTCGTTGTAAACCTTGGCAAGTCCTTGGCGATTGTTGAATTTTGGGTGTATGAATTCATCCAGATTCAATTCCAATGCTGTTTGGGCTAAGGGAAAGTGCCAATTATTGCCTTTGGTTGCCGTGAAAATGGCGATATTGGATGATACATTAGGATTTTCCATGAATTACCTTAACATGTCTTATCGGGAAGTCAACTTTGTTCTCCCACCTCTAAGCATGTTACTAGGTTCGTAATCCTTGGATGTCATGGCGGCAGTCAAAGGATTATCACTATTCTCATCCCCTGTCCAGACCGGATCAACCCAAACATATTGACCATCATCTCGCATCATCACATTATCTCCATGCAAATCAGGATTTAAATCAGGCAAATCCCTACGGAGCAGATACCATCCTTCCAGCAGATTATAAACAGCTTTTGGTAAAGATTTGACTTTTGAAGATAGCTTCATGAATTGCGTTCTATCTTGTATTAATTTTGGATTTTCTTTCAAATGGAAATATAGCATCAAATTATTATCTATTAACCCCAACACATTAACAGGTGTTGGTTTAAGTCTTTCAATTCTCGCTAAATATTGCTTTGCTTCGTCCTTGTATCGTGTGAATTGCGGGACTACTCTTTGTGGTTTGCCGAAGAATTTGGGGAAGGATGGGTGAGGATTATCGTGAGCATATCTAGCGAATTTTAAGTAAGGATCATCCCAAGAGAAAACTTTTAGAACATACGGCCACTTGGGATGGGAATACACGATACCAAACGAACCGGAACCGATGACCTCCCCCCCTGATGCCTCAAATTCTGCAATAAGTTCATCATAGTCCTTATCTGAATTTTCAGGATTTAACATGAATTCGGTGACAGTATCAAACGCTTCTTTGATTAGGTAAAACTCTGAAAAGGAAATCATGATATTATTTAGTTAAATATCAATATGCTGGAAGATTTGCAACAATTATACGAGGAGATTTTAGAAGAAGGTCGTGTATCAAAACACCAATTTTCAGAAATGACGCTTAAAGAAGCGTATCAAATTTGTTATAATGTTTTCAAACAATTGGGAGAATCCACTGCTGCAACTTTTAATGTGATGAATTACATCTATCAAAATTTGCCAAATTCGATCAAAACACCAGAAGTTGAAGAAGAAAAAAGAAAAAATTTCGGAGCATATTTAAGACCGTTTGTGATTGATCTTGTCAACAATAATATAAAAAATATTGATATCGACGAATTAAAAATGAAAATGGTAGATAAACAAATGATACGAGATTATATTAATCGCCCTCCAACTGGTAGTAGAAGAAAGGGGATAGTCAATCAAATGAATAGACCCCAAAATAAACAATTACCTATTTAACTAAATATAATTATGAGAAATTACGGATTTGATTACTTGGTGGAAAAGGTTCAAGTTTTGTCTGAGATGGCGAAAACTTCCTCAACAAGACCGGAAAAAAATAAAGAGGTTGCAAACTTTATCAATGTGATTCGACCAGAAATTGGAAAAAAACTGTTTGAAAAATGGAAAGTTCCTGCAAATGTTAAGTTGTTGAATGATTATGTAACGGAAGCATTATATGAGAAGATTTTTAAAACAACTTTTCAATATACAAGTGTTAATCAATACATTGCAAAGTTGTGGGAAAAATCTCCTGAATTACAGGATGATTATCTCGATTTCATTGGAACGGGATCAAATGATAGTAATAAACGATCCAAATGGATTATCTCATACTTGGCAAATAAAAAACCCAATCTTGCAACTTCCGAAGAATTCTTCAACCAAGTAACCAGTCCTGAATATATTGAAAAATATAAACAAATACTTGAAGATAGATTAGAATTTAAAAACAGAGCAAAAGGATATGCTACCAGTATTCAAACGAAATATTCCATGTCTGCTAATGATTTTGCAACCATGAAGGGTGAGGTTTGGCCGATTATTACTAAAATCAATAGAAGAAGCAAAACTTTACTACCTCCCGGAACACTACAAACTCTTCGCAACAAAGAGAGAATCGTGATTGACACAAGCAATAAAGCAACTTCCGAAGATTTAAAACCTTTGGATGCGTTTATCGAAACTTTAATAGGCTTACGGGATGATCAAGAATTAGTTGAGTATTACAACGTAGATGTTAAGGGATTGAGTGGGATCATTAAAACTTTGGAAGATAGATTATCAAATAATAAACCAGTCTCCAAGGAGAAACTTTATGATGCTTTTATCAATAAATTTCCCGCAGAAATAAGCGAATATGTTGCGGATGAATATGAACGTGATCTGGAATCCCGTAAAACAAAAGGAGTATCTGAAGAAATGATAGATGACAAACGGAAAGCTGTTGAAGATATTCTTGACATATATACTCCAGATTTTCTTAAAAGCGTTGCAACCAAGGGTATTATAACGGAACCGGAAATTGAAATAGTTCTCAAATGGAAAGAATTGATAAAATCTTCCGATGCTTTGGAAAAACAAGAAGTTTCCGCTGGTAGAAAAGCGGCAGGATTTAGTTCGGCAGAGATTGATACATCCGGTAATTTCTCTGATGTTGGAAAAGCTGCTGATAAAAGATTTTACGCTAAAGAAAAAGAAAGCCCAACTCAAAAACCAAAAAAACCTCGTAAACAAAAGCAAGAGGATGAAGAAAACGGTGTTATGGGTTATTTCTCCGAGCAAGTTAGAAAAGATAGTCTTCTAAACAATATTGGAGAGTTTAAAGAACGCGGATTTAAGAAGCCAGTGAATTATCACCACTGGTTAAGCTTAAATGATTGATCAACCGATCTCTTCCAGCTTCATAAAACTTCACATCTTTTTCAATACCAATATATTTTCTATTGGTATTTAAAGTTGCGATACCACATGAGTTGGAACCATAACAAAAATCTAATACCAATTCGCCTTCATTGGAATATGTGTTAATCAAGTATTCCAACAATGCTACTGGTTTTTGAGTTGGATGTATCTTACCTTTATTCTTTTCCCAAAATCCCTCTAAAATGGTTTCAGGATTTTTATGGGTGTATTCCCGATATTCCCCATCATTTTTTCCAATAAAAAAAGTATTATCTTTTTTATAGAGTTTTCGTTTGATGGGTTTATCACGTTTTACCATAACGGGGTAATAATTAAGATTGGGATTACCGAATACCAAAATATTCTCATGTCTCACCATGGGCTTATACTTGGCGGTTTGCATTCCCCGTGAAATATGCTTATCCCAAATCCATTCACATTTATATTCTTCCAAATTTGAATGAATCAACTTAGAAGTGAATGGTTGTTGAGAAAACAACACGGTGGGAGTTTTATCTTTCCTAATTCTTTTCAACTCTTCCCACATTTGATTCAGATCAATGATTGAATCCCATGAAGTTGCATACTTCATTTTCTCATATGGTGGATCAGCTAGAATCAAATCAACGGAATTGCTTGGAAGCTTTTTGAGGACTTCCAAGCAATCTCCATGAAACAGGTGAATACCTTTTTCAATCTGCATCTAATTCATCATCCTCTTCCAATGCCACCAGATCATCATCTTCAGGAGAAGAACCATACGCCCAATGGATTTTGATGCGCTTCTCAAGTTCGGGTAGCAATTTGTGTTCCCAAAGATCAATATTCTTGGAGAATGATTTATAATAACCAAGCTTATTTCCTTCCCAATCGGTATATGATGAGCCAGAATTACTAACAACTCCCATACCCTTCATGATTTCCAGAAGACCAAAATACTTGTCAATACCCTTGCTAAAGGAGAGATAAAATTCTCCCTCCAGATATTGCTTGATGAAGCGATTCTTAACAGTTAGAGCGCGAATCACAACACCAGAATAGTTCTTTTGGGAAGCAGATAACTTATCACTAACTTGCTTATTCTCCGAATCCTTGACAAGCTTTCGTGCAAGCTGAACTGTCACGGATGGAAGATACACCGCAGCCTTACCTCCCGGCATGTTCTTCTCTAGAGAAGGATACATAGCACTTGGATCATCATACACATGATTGGTGATGACGATAGGAGTCTTGGTGAGAGTTGACATGTTCGTGCAACGCTTGAGAAGACTCTTGATCGACTTAGCAAATGTTCCCATGTCTGCTGACATGGAATCCTTATCCATTCTCGACAGTTCCATCTCAGAATTTAAGTTGGCAAGAGAATCAATCACGATAATGAATTTACCGAATTGCTTCTTCTCTCTTACATTAGTAAGGAACTTGTGAATGGCGTTTCTGGTTTGTTCAACCGATTCACAACCCACATACTTTACTTTTGAAATATCCAAACCGAATTTGGCAGCGGACTCAGGATCAATGGCACCTTCGGTATCGAAGATGACGGGAATTAGCCCTTTCTTTTGGGCATTTGCCATGATGTTTAGAACAACGCCAGTTTTGAAGGCACCTGATGGTCCTGCAAATTGTGTAATTCTTCCATTTGGAATACCACCATACAACGAACCGGAAATCAGGGCATTTAGCACCATACTTCCCGTGTCAATCCAATCATCAACCGATGATAGGGTGGATTCACTTAGGAATGCCGAATACGGCACCACATCATCCAACGCTTTCAAAGAAGCGAATAATTCTTTATCAATATCTTTGCTCATAATTTAACAGTATCTTGTTTCTTCTTTGGGTGTTCTGATCTTTGTTCAATCAATCCCACCTAATGGCTTGGATGTTACTCCCGTAAATTCGGTGTCCAACAATTCATGTCCCGATCTATCAGGAGTAACCTTTTCAAACACCAGAGCCAAATGATCCCGAATGATCTGAACCTGTTGGGGACTCAGATTATTGCTATCGGAGATTTCAAAATAGCCTTGTAGCCAATATGTGAACGATTCGGGAGACATTACAGAGAGTTAATGCTTACAACCTTGGGAGATGCACTTGAAATAACTTGCGGTTCCAGCGGAGGGGTGTTGATCTTTTCGTATTGGGCAAGAATCCTCTCATCCAGAACGACATCACTTGTAGTGATATTAGCCTTTTGATAAGTCCAATTGTTTTGTCCACGGAATTCCTTGTTGATAAATTCGAAGAAGAATACAGGGAAGCTCTGAACTTGAATCTGTCCACTTTGTTCGGGCTGGACAAACACAATAACTGGATTGTGGAGTGTCAGGGTGGTATCGGTTTCTCTCACCAAATTGCCGATGATGTTGCGTCCAATTTGGTCGATGATTACTACGTGTTTTTCTTTATCCATAATTGTTTTGTATGTTGCTGTCATGTATTAACTTACCTCATTATCTGGTTTTTTCAAGGTATTCTTTCTGTTCTTTCAATTTTTTCTTAAAAGACTTACCCATGTTATTATTACGCTTGGCTAAATCATGATAATAATCACAACGATCTTTAATAATGTGTCTTACGATCTCCAACTTGGGATTGGGAAAAGGAACGTCATGATTGGGATCGTTCAGAAGGTTGATCAGGTTGTCAATGATTCGGTTTTCTGCGTCCGTCAATCCTTTCAAATAAGCGTCTTGGGGTGTCATATTCTTTGTAATGTTATGTTGTTATCTATTCTTATCTCAGAATTTGAAAATGTCCAGCATTCTTTGGTGTCATTTATAAAACAAACCCAATATAGATCATGTTCTTGGGAATAATCTATAATCAAATGCGCGTAACCCTTTCCTTTCGGGGTAACTATCGGTATGGTGGGATTTAACTGTAATATCACTGCAAATTAAGTTCAATATAAAGAGGGTGGACAGACCAATCCCGATACACTTCAATGACTACCCCATATAATGTCAACCATATCTCATTCCCATCGACAATTTTAGAAAATCCTGATTTCGATAGATATTCAAAAAATTCAATACCAGCAATACATGATTGTAATACGGGCTTTCTACCAAATTCTGTTTGCCATTCCTCTAGAAATTCATCAATTCGTTTTACACAGTGAGCAGTCCTCTCAGATTGCCATCTTATATTTTTTTCAAGTTCTTCTCTATCTTCTATAATATCGTATTTTTTCATAATTTATTCTCCAAACAAGTCATCCAATTCTACGGTTAAGTTTTCGCTGGGTTTTCTCAATTTCCAACCCACTGCCCTATAAAATCTCTCAATCGCTGCATAAAACACTTTACTAAACATCTTTTCAAAGTCAACTGTGAAGATGTTATCAAATTCTTCTGGCCAGTCCCCCTTGAATCCGATCATATCCAGATTGTATTTGTTGGGTTTCTTAACATATACCATGCGAACCTTGTCTCCCGACTTGAATTTCTCATATTTGGAACCCCATCCGTTCTGTTCCATGATCATGTCGTGAAAATAAGCGGCTTTCAGATGGGATGGCATACCTTTCACAGTGTTCATACCATTACACCTTGAGGAATATTCTGCAAAATTGTTCATACTGGAAATCTTGGAAATCTCCGCAATGGATAGATTCTTGAATTCCTCATAAGCCTCGTTGAACATATCATTGGTTTCCTTCAAAGATTGAGACGTTATCATATGTTCAATAACTTTCTTAACATAAGGCTTAACCTTCTTGGGCATCGTTGTTTTCACAACATCAACTCCCCGATACTTGAACTTGTCCACCTTGGTTCCCTCATCATCCAAAACATGAAGGACATAATATTTCTTACCGATGAAGATTCCGCTATCACAAATGGTTTCCCGCTTGAACACAAAACGTGGATCAGTGCTTCTCAGGGCTTTTCTTGCCCATTCTGTTATATTTATATTAATATAATCCTCAATATCATCACACAGCTTATAAAATTCATCGGATGCGGTTTCTAGCCCAAATTGTTTTAAAGATAAAAATATACTGTCCGTATCACCGTAAACACAACTTTGTTGTAATAAGGATTCTGACAAATCCGGTAGATTTTCTCTTACATAATCCTGAAACAGATCATTGCTCTTCTTGATTACCGCTTGTCCAGTCAATGTAACCGATGTTCCAATATCCTCATCTCCAAGGGGAGCATATTTGTTGAGCATATAACCATACAGGGAATTGAGATGGATTTTGTAAGCGTATTGGATGCTATCGAATTTCTGCTCCCCTTCTTTATCCCCGTTCTTACGGCATTCCATCATCTTGTTTTTCATCTCTTTACGTTTAGTGTAAAGATTATCTAAGAATTCAGGAACCAGTCCGCGTTTCTTTTGGGAAAATAGAAATCCAGCCTTGGTTAAAGCCGCTTGTTCCTCATCAATGAATTTCTTGAAGTTCTCAGGTGTCATCTCAAATAACCTACCAGAAACATGATGGATTTTTACCTTATCCCCATCCTTCTCCACCCTCCCAATCTTCGTTTCAGGAGAGAGATTCAAGGAAATCATCACCGATGGATACAGGGAATTGGCATCAAAGGATACGATGTTCTCCGCAAACCCAATTTTTGGTTCTGCCACATAGCCACCGGGAGCGCGGAAATCCGTCACGGGACGAATGAACGTGGGAATGTATTCCCCCCGCATACGGGCGCGTATGGCAATTGCTCCGTTCATTGCTGGAAGTGTTCTGATTGCGCTTTCCAGATCACATAATCCGGTGTATGCAAGGAATCGGATGAGATTGATATATCCCTTTTTTTGATCTAACCCCACAACGATTTCCACATCGCGTATATTGTAATCAGTGTAGGTATTCCAATCATTCTTTGCGAGTTCCCAGAGATTGCCTTCGTGAGCTACCTTATTAATCCCCAATTCAACTTCCCCGATGTTATCCAGCTTATACGATTCCTGTTTCTCCAGATTGAACTTCTGATAAATCACATAATAATCAAGGATTGACAATCCTTCGACCACATATTCCTTGGATGGCATTCCAAATTTACCGTTTGGATTGGTCTTTTCATAAATTCTACCTGTTGGGGACAGCTTATCAGCCCATTCCTTCCCCAATTGAAAGGTGATTCGATTTACAAGATATGGAACGTCGAATGCTGCTATGTTCCAACCACTTAAAACATCGAAACCTTCCTTTTGAAATAATTTGATGAATGATTTAAGCAACTCCTCTTCGGATTTGCACCAATAATATTTCACATCATCTCTCGTGGTGTGAAAATTCTTCAATCCAAATACATGATACATCTTGGATTCAGAATTATAGATCGTGATCAGATTGATTATCGATTCAGCTAATTCCGGTTCGGGAAAATGTGAGGAATTCGGGCATTCCAAATCAAAATAAGCCACCTTCAAAGGATGTTGGGAGAAATTATCATCCTCACAAACAGACCAATAATTATCAATCAGGAATTGCTGATATGGTGGCAAATTCTCATAAATCCGCTTAATATTACTATCTTTTACGAAATTATTCCTGTCGTATCCACTGGCAAATTCGCGTTTCGTGAGAGATGTCCCATATATGGACTTCTCCGTTCCCTTCTTGTCTTCCAAAAGGATGTAGGGCTTGAAATCATGTTCTTCGCGGATGCGCTCCCCATTCTCATTCCATGAAAAAAGTGTGATCTTTCTTTCCCGATTGTTGTAAACACAGTTCCTATACACATCAACAGATTACCACAGGTTCTTTCTAAGTCAATCACTTGGTAGCAACCAATAAATCATATCCCCTTGCACTGTTTGTATTGGGATCGACAAAAATGTTCGGGAAGTCCTTGCTGATATGTCGTTTCAGCAATGTTTTATAGAAATTCATCCGTCTTGGATTGTTCTTATCAACTCTCATCATGATACCAACCAACTTGTCCGCGAATCCACCTTGAACACTGTGGATGAATGATTGTTTCAACATCTCAAACAATTCCAAGGCATGGATTCCCACATTTCCAGTGTCATCATGTCGCCCACTGGAATCCTTGAACTCAACCATCATCACATATTCTCCATCTTGGATATTTAAAAATGGTTCATATCCTGAAACAATTTCCATCTGATTCTTGTGTTCCGCTTCAAGGGAAGCTTTGTTTGAAATATCGCGGATACGCTTGGCATTGTTGTAGCTCAAAGTTACTTGGAATTTCTGACCATTTTTCAATTCAATCTCATACGCATCAAAAACGCCGTCATCAAACGGTTCTTTGTCTTTGATTTTCTCAAATGATTCCAGAAGGAATAAATCATTGTGGGGGATAGATTCAAATATCCCGTCCCATCCAAAATCGGGTTCATCAATCAGAACGATATCGCCAAATCTGATAGACTCGTAAATAATTCCCAAAATTTTATCATCTTTTTTCATAATTAATCATTCCAATATTTCATGAACCTACGGGATGGATCACCCCATGCTGTATTAAGTGGCTCCAAGAATGCCCCGATATTCTCCGGTCTTTCAAGGAATCTGCTTTCCCCAAGCTTTCTAAGCTCTGGAACCAGCTTGTAATATTTGGAACGGTTCTTGTAATTTAGAATCGTTTCCACCTTCTGTTCCAAATCGGTAGAATCTGTGAATTTAAGGAAATCGGGAGCATCCTCATACGTCACCATATCCTGCACCATGCAAGGAATACCCAAACAAGCTCCCTCGATGTATTTGATATCGGATTTTGATCTGTTGAATGGTATGTCCTTCAAGGGCGCAAGAAGCAATTGGGGATTCAAAGAAGCGATGAATTTAGGGTAATCCATCAAAGATTGCCAAGGGTGGAATTCAATCTCCTTGTTATTAACATAAGGATGAAGGGGAGGGGGATAAGCACCAATGAAAATAAACTGATACTTGTGGCGATTATCAATGATGAATTTCAGAACATGGGAGAAATCATCCTGTTGTCCCGTGACATTCTTCACATCAAAGTGCGCTCCCGATCCTGAATAAAGGATGCGTGGTTTCTTTTTATTTCTATCAAAATTCTGGATGACCTTACCATAATTATAGTGATGTCCAATCCACCATTCGGGGGGGAAATTGGGGACTACTGAAGTCTTCTGTTGTCCCGTCTTCTCGATGAAAAGATCACGCATGTATTTACATGTCACTGTCACCTCATCCGCCATGTTCATCATGTCCACACAGTTCTGACGAATCTCATCGGAAGCAAATGCATGTTTATATGAATTATAATCAGGAATCTCTTCGTGGAATACCACATCATCCACCTCATAGACAATCTTAAATCCGCATTCGGGTTGGATGCTCTTGAGGAATTTGAAGAACTCCTTCTGTTGAGTGGAACACTGACGTTGCAGCTTGATGGTTTTTACATCCTGATACCAATCCTTGTTGAGAACCATTTTGGTGATTGTGGTGGAGTCTCCCAATCCGCACATATTGATGTGATTCTCACTCCATCCTATACGATATTGACCACAACCTCCCCTGTCGGCGGCAAAGTTTAGATAAGTATTACCCCTTTTAGGGGGTTCTTGAGTGGGGGTTTTTACCGAATAGGGATTCTTAGGAAAAGGACTGCTGAATGGCTGAACAAACATGTAGAGATTTATCCATATTTATACATTTGTCAATTGTTTATTCTTCTAGTAATCCCACCTTCTTTTTCAAGTTCAATAATTGATCCCGTGACTTGTTTCAATATTTCCTTTCTATGGGAAATTGCATAAACAGCCAAATCGTTCTTTTCAATTCTTTTTTTGACGAGTTCTACCAATAAATCAAACCCCCTCTCATCAAACGCCGCGTCAAAAACCTCATCTATCCATTCCACGTTAGATGACACTCCTGAAATCTTCCTTTTCAAATCCTTGAATGCCCATGCACACGCGAGATCGACAGTTCTGCGTTCTCCACCGCTCAGATTCCAGTAAGAAATTTCCTTGCCCTTGTCATTGGAAAGCTGTTCATCAAAGTATTCATCGAATTTACAACGAATGGACATACCAAGATCATTAATATATTGCTGGATACTTGCGTTCATCATGGAAAGGAGTCTCTTCACCACAAAGCTACGGACACCTTCTTCTCCCAGAACGAATTTACACACCTCATAATCTTCCGATTTCTGCTTGAGCAATAGGAAATTATCACGTTCCGTGTCATATCTCTCCTGCGTCTTGATGATATTCTCCTCAAAAGCTGGTTTGGGTAATTCATCCAACTTCAAATTATCCAGAGATTCCTTGTATTGTTTGAGACTAATTTCCAGACCTTCCAATTTCTGCTTGGTGACTTTAGCTTCGTTGATTTGGTCTTGAAATTCAGCTACCTTTTGTTGAACCTTTTCTTTTTTGGAATGAAATTGGGATTTATCTTCCTTCAATTTATCAATTTCCTCAACAATATTATCCAATTCGGATTGATATTGCTCCTTCATTTTCTCCAGATGTTCCACATGTGTATGGGGAATTTCTTGAAGGCACTTGTCACATTTAATCATTTTTCAAAATTTCGTTTAAATCTTTTCTCTCCGTTTTGCATATAGCAAAAACACGATCAATCATTCTATTAGCGTTAGGTAACAATTTATAGGTTTTAAATTTATTCAACAAATCATATAATTTAGACATTCTAATATAATCACCATCAGATTTTTCATTATCTAAAACATTTAGAAAATCTTCAATAGATGTCAACTTACCCCAATCCAATGAATAAGGAATTTGTGTAAAATGAGATTGATGGTTTATCCAGTGTTCAACCCTACTTTTTTCAATAACGAATATTGGTTGTTTTTTCATATCACTTTCTCAATTTGTTCAATTTCTTTCACCTTCAGCTTCCTCAAAGTCTCCTTGGAAGAGATTTCGTTATTCACATGACCGATCTTTCCATCCAGCTTTCTCCAAGCATCATCCCACTTCTCTTTCTCCGTTTGGATGGTAGAAATATCCATAATAGATGTTTTAGCAATCTTTTCAGATGTTTCATCAATCTTTTCCTGAATTTCTTTGCGCTTTTGATCAAGAATCGCTTCCCGCTCTTGGACTTTCTTCAAATAATCTTCTTGCTGCTTGTTTAGGGTTTCCAATGTGTTATTGATTTCTTCCAACTTGGCAGAAGAAATGTTCATCTCCCCTTTATTATCACGAATCAAAGTCTTCAATTCGTTGCTCATCTTACCAAAGACTTCCAGAGAGAAAATGTCATTGATGAACTTGCGCTTCTCTTCAGGTTTCTTTGCCATGAATGGGATGTTATCCGAAAGAGATAAAATATCACAACTACGACAAATCACAGGATTGGAACCGATCAAATCACAGATGAATTTGTCGGTGTTGGCAATGGAATCCTTGGTGATGTCTTCCTCGCATCTCAGAAGCGTCACAGTGCTTGGTTTGACTTGCCGCTTTATCGTGTATGTCTGAACGTCTTGCTCCGTCTCTACGTCGAACGTAAGCTCAATGGCACCCTTTCCTTTGGTGATGTTGTTGATGATGAAATCCTTTTTAATTTCACGGATGGTTTTACCGAATAATGCGAAATAGAAAAGTTCGGCCATAACTGATTTTCCAATACCGTTCACACGATCTGGATTATCAATATTCCTACCAGTGATCAGATTAAATCCTGATTGGAAGTCAACCGATATTTGGTCATTTCCCACACTGAGGAAATTTTGACCTTTTAAATTTTTATAAATTATTCGTCTCATATTATTTTATCATCCGCATTGTTTCATTTTTTGGATAACTTCTTTATCAATCTCTTCTTGAATAATATCACGAAATATTTGCATTTCAATTGAATTGAACGCTTCATCATATTCTTCCTGTGTGTAATCCTTATACCACCTACCAGTGTGGTCTTCATACACCCGAATATAACCATCCTTTACGGGAAATTCCTCATCTACACTTTTCATACAATTCGTCGTTGATTTTTTTAACTCTTACCAATTTATCTGGTTCTAAATTCAATTGTTCATAGAACTCGTCAAACATTCCCACAATATCAATGGAATCCACCTGTTCAACATCCCCGATTGTCTTGGTTGCCACGTTGTATTCCGTTGTGAGGCGGAATGGAGCAAAGTTGGACAGGTAAATCTTTAACTTCTCCACCTTATCATCATCCATCTCCTTGTCAATGATCAGCTTTACGATGTTTCCTTCCACATCCTCCGCTTTGTAGTCCTTAATCTTGGACAGGGGAATTTTGATAAATTCTGGAGACACCGTATTCTTCACGAATTCCACCGAATCATCTTCCAGATTCAGAATGTGATAGCCCTTATCATCTCCGCAATCGTTGAAATCGTGGGGAAAGGTATTGCCAATATAGCGGATTGTTCCCTCATTGTATTTCTTGATACTCTTAGTATGGAAATGACCAGACCAAACGTTGGTTGTTCGGGATGCTAGGAAATCCATAACTTGGAATCCATGATCACAAACCTTGTAATTGTTCATCTGAAATGATTGAATTTCAAAGTGTCCAAAGATGTGATCAAATTTACCTTCCGGCAATTCATGGTTCCATGGAACGAATAGCAATTTCTTACCAAACGCATCAAATTCCAAATTCTGGTCAATGATGGTGATGTTATCATGACCCTTGAGGAATCCCAAGCTATGGACATCGGAACGGTTCTTGTAGAACGCATCGTGGTTGCCAATCACCATAAAGAGGTTGAAATTCTTGAATTTGGCGATCAATTCGGATGCAACGTGAATTGTCTGAACGGAAATCTCCGAACGGTTGTGGAAGAAATCACCAAGGAAAAAGATGTCTGAAATCTTCTTTTTCTTTAAATCAGCGACGATCCAATCAGCCCATTTTAAGGCTATCTCATGCCACTCCGTCGAATTTCCATATAGACCCAAATGAAGGTCTGAAAATAATGCTACTTTATTTTTCTTTATCATATTCTTTTGCTGTTTCATTAAGCACATCTCCAATATTTCGGAAAAAACTTTCAATGTGGTAGTTATCTCTCCACATCATATCTCGTCCAAAAGACGGTGTATATTGATCAATAATTTTAGCAGATTTCTGCTGAACCCTGTCGAGATAATCCTTTCTCACTTCGTTCAATAATTCATCCTTGTCGTATTCTGATCGAATCAATCCTTCCACTTTTTCAATCAACAATCTCTGATCAAGAGATGCTTGCGATTTAATTTGTTGTAAGTTCATGCTATTCGTCATCATACTCATCTCCCTCCAAATTCGGTTTCACATATACATGTCCCATGGAATCCGGCCCACTCATGCTTTCCATATACACCATCTCCTTGTAATCCTCCAGACCCTTGTGTTGACCGTTTTCCTTCTTGATGCGGTTACAGAAAGCGTTCCAAGCAATGCGGTTGAAATAGGAAAATGGGTTGTATTCCGATTCGATGTTATAGAGCTTCTTTTCCAAAGCTGCATACATTTTCAACACCGCATCCCCGACCATTTCCTGTTTCCAAGACTTGGAATAACGGATGAAATTGATCTTGTATGACAATCCCTCCGCAATATTCATCAAATGGACACCCAATTCATCCAAATTCTCCCCCGTTTCATAATACTCAACCAATTGCTGTTTGAAGAGCTTGGAATTGACATAATGGGGTTTCTTAGCGTTTTTGTTTTCCGTCATATATTAATAGCAATTTCTTTAGATCGCCACACGATCTGTTCCTTATCATAAATCTCCTGCCTATGTAACGCATGGGAATAAGAATACTTTAAATTATCTGATACATCAATGATGCGGAGCTTGGATTTGTTATCATGCAACCGGAGTCCCCGACCAATGGATTGCACGACCCGAATGAATGATTTACCAAGTCCCGCAAATATGATATTTGGGAGATTCTTGATATTAATACCAGTTGAAAAAATGGATGCCATTGCAATACAAATGATATTATCATTCTTTTCCATCATGTCAATTATTTTCTTTCTTTCTTCGACTTCCATTTCCCCCTTAACAAAGAACACTCTCTTATCAGATCGGGAACGCACAATATGTAATAACTGATCCCCATGATCAAGGTGATTAACCATGATAAGGGTATTACCAATAAGTGCATCAGATAATTTAGCGATGATTTGATTTCTTTTTTCGTGTTTGTATAGATATTCCAGTTCATCTTTATATTTAAATTTTTTGGTTTTTGGGTGATTGAGTTGTAGAGACGTAATTTCCACATCAGAAATATATCCCTCATCCCTAAGTTCTTTGGATTTCTTCTCATATATCACGGAGCCAAATGTTCCAATTGTCTTCCATTGATCAATGGGCTTATCAGAAAGGGTTCCCGTGAAACCGAATTTATTGGGAGTGTGGATTTTGTTTATGATTTTGGAAATCTGATTATCGGCTGAAATTTTATGACATTCATCGGTTATGAGCAGATTTACGCTCAAAATCCATGGATTGTCGGTAAATTGAGAAAGAAGGTTCTCAGAATTGCATATCACAACTTGGGTATCCTGCGGTTCCGTCCCTCCTGTCCATCCTGAATACGTGAATGTCACGCCATAATCTTCAAAATCACCCTGTAATTGGTTCACAAGAGATAGACCGGGGACTACTATGAGACATTTGAATGTATCATTTGATACGTTTCTCGTATAATTTTCTATGAGAAGTGCCTGTGCCAGAGATTTTCCGGCAGATGTCGCAAGTAGAAACGTCCCAAATCCTTTTTTCAGACCAGCAATCACTGAATCCTTCTGATAATATCGGGCATCGTATTTCAAATCATCCCAAAATTCCTCAATCACCACCCCGCACTTCAATCTCTTCTTGAAATCATCAGTTAGGGATATATCGGTGATCTGGTTATCCCTGAGATATTTCAGAATCTCCCCATGGAATCCAAAATCAAACAAACCAGATGGTGTGATGGCATACTTGCGATCCTTGACGAACCGATGTCCTTTCTTCTTGGCGAAGAATGCCCCATCATTCTTGGCGGAAAAATGATTACGAATCATCCCAAGGGTGTCAGAATCGGTGATGATCTGCCCCTGCCTTTTGGATGGTTTGTAGTCAAGGGTTATCATTTAAGATTCTTGGAGAGTCTTGATACTGATTATATTTTTAATATCTTGGGAAATGAAAGTGATCAGACTCACCACCCTATCGAGATATTCCACCAGATACTCTTGTTCCTTGATCTTCTGGTTGATGTTCTCCAGCGATGGGGTCTTGTCCAGATCGTCCATCACTTGCTTGTTGAGAGCCACTGGAGACTCCTCCATCAGCTTCTTCTGAAGTGTGTGCTTGGTGGATGCCTTGAGCTTGTAGAGATTGTCCTTTTCGATCTTCGCATCGATTAGACGGCATACCCAGAAATGTTTCTCTGCGGGAACTCTCTTAGTGACACCCTCCAGCGTGAAGTCGTCAATTTTAACGAACTCTTCGAATTGTGTTTGGTATTTTTTAATCAACTCAAGCGACATATATTAAATAGTAACATGGAATACTCTCGTGTCAAGGATGAAAAGAATATCGCAAATATTTATCAACAAATGCTTAATGAGGATATGACAAGCGGTGGTGCGTTTGGTGGTGATATTGCGGGTCATGCTGGAATGGAGAACACGGATTGGTTTGCACCGGGGGATGCCAGAAACCCGTATGGAATGGGAATCACTACGAGAAGTGGTCAATTGAGTGCGAAAAAAGGTAAGAAACGTAAGAAAAAGCGTGTTCAGAAACAATAATTTTTGTACATAAGACCAAGCCCGCCCACCACCCCTAATTATATTCGCCATATTGATTTGTCAATAGTGTAATATGAATTATTTTCAAGTTTTTTCAATTATTGTTCATCTATTCCCACCCTCCTCCCTATACCTTAACATGACTATTTCAAAAGTCAATACCTTATAATTAATTAGCTTATTATTAGATATTGATTAGATATTAACTATGATTAAAGATAACTAAAGAAAGAAACAAAGAAAAAAAAATTAATTCTAATAAATACAATCAATCAGCTTACCAAAGCGTACCAACGCTTATCATTAGATATTGATTTAGATTAATTATAATTAAATATAAATGGAAAAAATTTTGGAAACCGCCCCACAAATCACCACTTGGAAGAATTTCCCAACCGATACGGAAGGTGTTGTGGGATTTGTTTACCTCATCCGCAACAATCATCCAGAATCTACACGCAAATATTACATCGGTAAGAAACAGCTTCTCAAGCGTGTGAAGCGCAAACCATTGAAAGGTAAGACACGCAATCGCATTTCATTTGTGGACAATGATGTGGAGAAGTATTGGGGATCGTCCAAAGAACTCCTGAATGATATTGAGAAATATGGGATTGAGCATTTTTCAAGGGAAGTGATAGAGGTGTGTTACTCAAAATTCCATATGACGTATTCGGAACTACTGTGGCAGATCAAAACCAATTCATTAATGGATCAAAGATTCTACAATGGCATTCTAAATGTTAGGATTTCGAAGATACCCAAAGGATTTGTTGACATTGAACGTGATCCTGCTATTTTGAAGCTGTGACAAGGATTCAATTTCAAAATAGAAAGATCATCGACATTGATGAGATATTTCGGGATACGAATGGAAATTTCGCAATCCTTTTGGAATCCCTTGGATTGACCACCACCTTTGATTTCTCCAAGCGCAATAACCAAAAATTATACACCCACGAGTTCATCAAGACCACAACACAATTCCTGAAATACAACACCCACACGGATTTCATTTTCTTTTCCAATGCTCTTACCAAGGACAAGTTCCGCAATCGACTTTTGGCTAAAATCCGGCGAATCTTCAAGATAAGGATTTGGGAAGCCAATTATGATTTGGAGCATTTAAAATACCTGATTGATATTCGGGACTGTTCCACCATCTCTGGATTGGAAATGGCATTTTCGGATCGCAAACCCCCATCGTTCCGCAAGATTTCCAAATATCTGGAAAAGGAAGGTCTGACATTCCTAAATGAAAAATACTTTCAAGATGTGGTAAACAAAATGATAATTTTCAATCATTAATCTAAATAGTATTATGAGCAAATTTCTTGAGATTTTAGAACAACACGATCCTGCCAACCAATCCAAGATGGATGCGGCATTTCAGGCGAAATTCTTCCTTTATGAACAAGAAGTCCCTTTCAGTTCCAAAGGTTCCCAAATCATCCTTCATGCGGAACAAGGGGATATTATTTTGGAAGCTGTGGGTATGCAAGCCCGTCAAGATATGGGCGATCTCCCAGAGGAAGAACAACAAACAGTTGGTTCGTATGATATTGACGGAGAAGTTGAAAAATTGGGCGCAAAAGCATTAAGTCTTGGCCCAATGGGTAAGCTTCTTGGGACGAAGGCACAGAAAGCGAAAGCGGCAGCTAAAGAGCGCGATAATGTTGCGGGTCAAGCGGTAGAACAGTATAAAAACAACACCAACAGCCTAAGAAAAGCGGTTGCAAAATCCAAAGCGAAAAAATTCAACGTTGTTTAACATGAAATCTAAAACCTTACAATTAATCGCAAGATACCAAACCATCTTGGAACAAGATGAGCAAAATCCTGAAGCTGGTATGGAACAAGCACCACCCCAAGAAGGACAATCTCCTGCACCAGAGATGCCTCCTGAAGAACCTCAAGAGACAATCCCCCTGAGTTCTCCCGCCGAAGTGCGTTACATGGAAGATGTGGTTCTAGCTGCTCTCATGGAACCCCCCAGTGGCACGGATCGCATTGCTTTGGAAAACATCCTAGATTTGCTACGCAGACCTGATAATATCAAGAGAATTCAAGCATCGGGACAAACCGCAAAGGATTTGTATCAATCAAAAGTTCTTCCAATTATCCGTCCTGCACAACAAGGACAGGACATTCGGGATAATTTAGATCAGATGGACTAAATAATATTATGAAATTCAAAGGAGAAGAAAATGCCGTGCTTTGGGAATCCTATACTGGAAGAAATTTTAAACGAGAAGACGCAGAAGAAGACTTCATGAGCGATGATCTTGAAGACGATTTTTCTGATGATGGTATTGACGATTTTGACGATGACATGGATTTTGGCGATGATCTTGACGATGATCTTGGAGGCGGGGAAGCACAAGGAATGGTCATGCAAATTGATCCAATTGCTCCCGTGGAATCGCATGAGGTAAATGAGGTTCTGGTATCGGAACTCAAGAAGCTTTCGGAATATGGTAAGCGTCTTTATGACATGAAAGATTCCGCTGAATTTGAAGATTGGATGGTTTCAGCAATCACCATTGCATCTACTTACGTTTCCGATGTTTGGCACCGTCTGGATGCCAAGGCTGATTTCGCCAATACGGGGTTTGAGCAAGCCGATGATTTCGAACAATTTTAATATGATATCCAAATCAGAAGAAAATGAAATTATATGGGAATCGTTGAAAACAGATTCTTCTCAAGATCATTTGTCTCTTCTTATGGACTCCAAGCACATGATCGAACATATGATTAAAACGATTAATAATTATTCAATGTTCCATAGCACCCCCGATAAACCTAAACCAAAATTCCCAAATATTGGGGAGATTTCATCTGCACATAAAAACGTAAAACGGATTTACGAAAGCATGGGCGTAGATGTTAATGAAAAACCAGTAATTTAAATGAATGAGAAGTTTCAAGCAATTCTTTGTGGAAAAAAACATCCTCGGTTTGGAAGAGGATATCGTAGTTGATGGTGTCGGAACCATATCCGCCAAATTGGATACGGGTAATGGTGCTTACAATGTTTTACACGGAGAAGACCTTGAGTTCGGAAAAGACAGACAAACCAACCAACCCATAGTAAGATTTACAACCATGAATTCCATACGCTTAGAAAAACCAGTCAAAGATACCATCACTATTAATCTAGGGGCTGGTAATACGGAAGAACGTCCAATCTGTTTATTTGATTGTGCAATTGGGGGTAAGAGATTCCCCAATACGCCATTTTCAATTGGTAATAGAGCGGATAACGATCATAAGGTTTTAATTGGTAAGGGATTTATAGCGAAGCAGTTGGATGCGCTTGTCGATGTTGCCCTTAAAAATGTGGCAGATCAAAATTTAACAGCAGATGTCTAATAAAATATCACAAAAAGAACTTTTGAGTGAGGGATTTTGGGATGCTTTTGGAAAAGCAAAAGAAAAACTCAGAGAGAAATTTCCTAGAACTACTAGATTGGCATCTTTAGCTGGTTCTGTTGCTGATGTGGTAGCTCCAGAAATAATGCAACCTATTAGAAAGCAAAAAGAATGGAGAGATTCCGCCAGTGAAAAAGCTAAAAGAGCTTCAATGACTCAAGATCAAATTACGTTGGATTACATTCATGAAGATGGGTTCCACGAAGAGCGAGGTGAAAAGCTCAATTGGAATCCGAAACGAAACGCCGATGGGACATACACAGCAACTATTAAAGTGGGGGAGTTGGTAAACGATCCACAGACGGGTGATCCTAAATTGGGTAGAACATTCTCTGCTGATAAATCAACATATATTGTTAAATTTGATCCGAAAAATAGGACAGCCAAAAGAGTTAGAGGACCAGACAGACAGCTTGCTTCCAGTACCGACCAAATTAGGTATGCATTGGAAGATGCTGGTTATAATACTGTGGGTGGTATTAAAATTACTGGAAATAATCGAGATGGTACTATAAATGTGGACGCATATATATTAACTAATATTGGTGGGAATCAACAACGGACTTTACAACATTTTATTTATAATCCTTCCACGGAACAAATATCCATTCCTTGACATTCTCAAATGTCTCCATAAATCCTATCATGCAAGTGGAAATCAAAGCGCAAGAGGATGAGAATTTCAAATTCATTACAACGGACGAAACGGATGATCTTAAAGATGATTCCCATGTCAGTTCTGTGAATAATGACGATAATGTATTGGTTGGAAGAACTTGGAATAAATGGTATGGTGAATACATGACACCCGAAGAATTGGAAGAAAAGCAAAAACAACAAGAGATACGGGATGAAGAGCTTAAACAAAAATCAATTGAAAGATTGAAAGCAGAAAAAATCGCAGAACAACCCGTTCAACTGGAACCGCCCAAACGCATGGAAGCAACGCTGAACAATAAATCGGGACACGAATGGTTTAATGGAACATCTTGGGGATTGAAATGATAACAAATATTAAAATTCTAAATGGGTTTGCCACTGAGCTTCCCAATTTCCACAAGGGAATTGAATTCCAATTTTCGGAAGGGCTAACTATTTTGAATGGTCCAAATGGCTGCGGCAAGACCAGTGTTCTAAAAATGCTCAAGGCATATTGTGGCATCCCCAATGGATATGCGGGATGGTCTAGGATTTCTTCGGAACTTGCTCTGGGAGCGCAGCAGAGAAGTCATTTCCCTTACGTGTATCGCGCCTATTCCCCCGGTCAATCCGACTGTATTGTGGGTTGGGATGGAACACCAACCTTCTATAATGAAGGGGATGTAAAGATTGACCAATGGGGATGGTTCACTCACAAGGATATTTCATCAGAAGATGGTATGACCACGGAAGCGGAACACATGGATGCAATGGTTGAGAAACCATCATCGGGTCAATATCGTTTGAAAAAGCTCAACAAACTATTCAACATGCTCAAGAGTCCTCCTGATCTCACCAAGTATGTTTCTTCCCATCCCGCACAAGTTGGAGAGGTCGATTACATCCGTTCCCTACCGCGCACGGGCAGGGTGACATTGCTTCTGGATGAGCCAGAGCGAGCATTATCCCTACCCAAGCAGATGGAACTCTTTGCTCTTCTGAAAAGGATGTCCAAGGAATACCAAATCATCGTGGCAACCCATTCTCCCTTTGTTTGCCTCATGGATTTGGATGCTAAAATCTATGATATTGAAGTTGGATATAGTGATGAATGTAAGAATATCATTGAAAATTTAGTAAAGTATAATGGGGAAGAACAATGGATTTTAAGTGGTGGTGAATAATAAATATAATAGAATTTAATAAATAATAATATGAGCGGGTTTTTTAAAGAAAAATACGGAGGTTCTGCTGGGGCAATTTTGGATGCTTGGGGGCATGACCGAATCAATGCGGAGATTGGAAACATCTATGAGCAACATGTATTTGGTGCCAAGAGCATCAACATGGACGAACTTCTAAATGAATTTCATGGACAAGCTACGGGCGGTGCTGTGAGGTATTCGGCTGATATTAAGACTGCTCCCAAAGGGGGCTTACTGGAAGGATAAAAATTATGAAAAACGTATATGAAGCGACATTTCCTAGTCCTATGACTGAGGAACAAAAAGAAGAAGCCACTAAAATTGCTAGACATCTGGCAACACATTACTTAAACGCTGTATGGGATATGTCAAGTGGACGAGGAGTCCCATCTGAAGAAGTAACAAATATCCAAGAGAAATATAAACAAGTGGAACAGCAAGTCGTGAGGGAATATGAGAAATCTCTGAATGAAAAGGTTCTTAAATTCTTCATGTTAAAGCGTAAGAAGAAAGGGGAAAAGATTTCCATTGATGATGTTGTAAGCATTATCAAATATAAGCTAATATCCAAACCAAAGAGGAAATTGGATTGTTTCATGTGGGATAAAGAATATAATATTTATCCGTTGGTTAGACGGTGATCACACATAGATATTACTCAGATTTTGACTAAGTAATATCAACATGGCAATTAAAAATGCTCCGAAAGGAAAACGCCGGGAAGTCAATTTAGTAGATGTTGAAAGTGCTATCGCCAATAGCTACAATAAGATTGACTTCAAATTTAAAAACAGAGCTTTCAAATTAACCGACAAACAAAAAGAGTTGGTTTCAATTATAAACGATCCAAATACTAAGGTTGTTATAATTCAAGGCCCAGCCGGAACTGGAAAATCTTGGACATCTATTTATTGTGGATTGACGTTGATTAAAGAACAAAGATTTGAAAAGCTTCTTTATGTGAGAGCCATGGTTGAAAGTGCTTCCAAATCCATGGGATATCTTCCGGGGTCAGAAGCAGACAAGACATTACCATTTAATGCTGTAGCTTTTGAGTTGATAAATAAGCTGGTAGAAGATAAGGATTTACCTAAAATTCAAAAAGCTGGTATCATCGAAACTATGCCAGTAAACCACGCTAGAGGACACACATGGGATAATATGTTTGTTTTAGTTGATGAAACGCAGCAAATGGAAACCAAGGAAATTCTTACGGTTGCTAGTAGGCTGGGGGAGAATAGCATTATGGTCTTAGCTGGAGATCACATGCAACCAGATATCCAGAGGAGTGGTTTTCAGGCTGTTTATAATGCCTTCAACGATCAAGAATCCATTGATAATGGTATCAGGACATTTGAATTTACGGAAGATGATATCGTAAGGTCAAAAATTCTCAAATTCATCGTCAAGAAATTTAAGACAATTTCTTAAAATTTTTAACAGAATATGTTATCAGCCTATTCCAAAAATCCAATCCTTCAGGATGATGTCTTTCAATTATCAATCTGAGAGTCTTCATTAAAACATTTAAATCTTTCATAATTTGATAAACATTTGAATGTTCTGTTATATTTGGTGCTAAAGATTCGTTGAAGATTTCTTCAAAAGTTCTTCCATTGTTGTTCATTCGTTGTAATCTTTCAGCGTGTTTTTTATTATCACTTTCTTTCTTTTTATATGTCATTTTTTTAATCCTACTCAGATCAAAATTAGGATCAATTTGCTCCACTATACTTCTAATATAATGTGGTCGCCAGTTACAATTGGCTAATTGTTGTATTTCTTTAATATTTAAAGGTTTTTCTTTTAAAGCTGGTATAATTATTTGTTCACATAACTCTAAATGTGTCATTCCATTGTTAGCATTTCGTTCCATTACTTCACTCTGTCTCGCCTTCCACGCATCAGAAAGTTTGATACCATATCTTGGATTTTTATCACCCTTCACCGATAATTCACCGGATGCGAATTTTTGTTTTCTTTTTTCTTTAGTTCTTTTAATACCCGCATCGTAGATGTGTGGATTTTCTAATTTTCGGATACGCCTAGTTTCTTTTTGTTTTTCAATTGTTTCTTTTGAATGTTTTTTACCTCTCATAAATGATCTATCGACCAATTTATTTGATATTCTCATTTTTTTCTTGGTTTCTTCACTATGTTTTCTACCAATCATATTACCAACTCTACCTTTTTTATACTCTTCTGGCATGATAGGTGTCCATCCTTGTAAAATCATTTCATCATAATGGTTGGGGTCTAATATATTAACATATATAACATTTTCACTCATGTATAATTTTTTATATTTAGGTTTTGCTTTTTTAAGAGATTCATAAAATCTAGAATTAACATATCGTTGTTCTTGGTGTTTATTTTTTAATCTCATTTGGAAGAAGGCAAAATTCATTTTTTGGTTCTTAATTTTACAATTAAACATTTTCGTCAGCAAAAGATGTGCTATAAAATGATCTCTTCCGGGTAAAATGACTACGTTATCATCACAAGATAGAATTTCAGGATCGACAAATCGTTTAAACGATTTTGGTATGATGTGATGTTTTTCACAATAGACATCATCGGAATATTGAGTTGATAAAGATTTATTTATTATGGTAACATACCATTTGACATATTTTGAGTTGTTCGATATTCTTGTTATTTCGTTTAGTATTGATTTGGTCATATAAGTATTTAGTATAAAAGTTCAAAATTTTTCAAAAAACGAGTTAATTACTATTCTATCAAGATTTGAACAAAGTAGCTTGCAATCCTATAATTATCTGTTAAGTTAATATTATTATGAGAGCAGCCATTGTGGGGACATCGAATACCGGAAAATCAACATTAGTGAAAGCTTTTTTGAAAAAGTGGCCAATGTATAAGACAACTGCGAAAACATATCGTGACATTCTAACGGAGAATAATCTTGAACATTCTTCAAAGACCACAACGGAAACGCAGATTTTGATTCTTGATTGGATGACTACTACATTGGAAGAAAATAAAGATGAAAAATACGTGGTATATGATCGCTGCCCCTTAGATAATCTTGCATATTCCCTACATGCCGCTGAAAATAACTTAATCTCTGAAGAAGTTTTGGGACTCACCGTTGATATTGTTCGTCGTTCCTTAAAAAATCTAGATATCATCTTCTGGTTGAAATATGATCCATCAATCAAGATTGTCAATGATGGGACACGCGACACGAATCTTAATTACATTCGGGAGATTGATGACATCTTCGCAGGTCTTTATGAACAATATTCCGATCATTTGGGAAACACCCCGTTTTTCATTGCGGAGGATTGTCCCGCGATCATTCCCGTTGACATGTCAAATCTCGATGATAGGATTGCGTGGATTGGTGAGTTCATTGATCAGAAAGGTAATCTCGTTGAGACGGGGGAAAGCGTTCTCGATCCCAAGAATCTGGAAACGATGGAACAAATGCTGAAAGACCAAGGACTCTGGATTGATAAGGATAAGCAATACAAGAATCTGACGGATCAGATTAAGAATTTTAAAATATGAAGGAAAGAATCGGGTTAGGTATTATAACCAAAGATCGTCCACAATTTCTAAAAAAATTGTTGGATAGTATTGATGGGTGTAATTGGTTGGAGTTGATCATCATCAATGATGGTGATCCATTTGAATGCCCCGGATATAATTATTATATCCATACAAACGAAACAAATTTGGGAGTTGCGGCATCTAAAAATAAGGCAATGAAACATTTGTTGAACATTGGTTGTGATCACATCTTCCTCATTGAAGACGATATGCTTATCAAAGACCCAAACATTTTTCAAGCATACATTGACGCTTCCAAGAAGAGTGGAATCCAACACCTGATGTTCGGCTACCACGGTCCTGCCAATAAGAATGGTATCTCCCATGGTAAGCCATGTCCCCGATTGGTGGTAGATTATGGGGATTTATCCCTAGCTTTCAATCAGCATTGCGTGGGAGCGTTCTGTTATTATTCCCGCAAGTGTCTGGAAGATGTCGGTCTGATTGACGAGAAATTCCGAAATGCTTTTGATCATGTTTCCCATAGCTATGAACTTGCCTTGAAAGGATATTCCACTCCTTACTGGTGGTGGGCTGATCTAGCCAATTCCTTGGATTACATTGAAGAACAAGCGTGTTCAGAGGAAAATTCGTCCATCAAGACTCCCGAATCCATGCAGAAATGGCAGGATAATATTCGGGGTTCCATGGAGTATTTCAAGGAAAAATTTGGTATATTCCCATTTGGGAGTGATGGTGTTCCAGATACGAGGGAACAAGAGGTATTGACATTTTTGAAAAGCGTGAGATCATTTTGATTATGGTGAAAGAAATTAAAACAATCAAAGTTGATTATTGGTCACATCAAAAATTATCCGAAAAAATCATTTTGATGATTCAAAGTAGTATAGATAAAAATGAGAGTGTTTATGAATTGAATTGTGTTCCGAATATGAAAAAACCCTATTTTTGGGAATTTTGGAAATGGAGTACTTATCGAAAAGAGTGTGATAGAATCATGGAATCGGTTCGGTCGAGTATTAACAATTTTAAATAATGAAAACAGATTTAAATAATATTGGCTTGATGATTCACTTCCGTAGGGATGTGGATGACCGCTTTCGCAATCTGGAAATGGTTGTTAAATTTTATCGTGAGAATTCCGATAACCTGCAAATCGCCATTCTAAATGACGATAAGGAATTGGATAAGGACTTCAAGAGACTCTGTAAGCAATACGATTGTAAGGGTCTATTCATGGAGAACAACGATGTCTATTGGAGAACCAAGGCATTCAATGAGATGTCCAAAATTCTGGATGTGGAGTGTCTAATTGCGGGAGATACTGATGTGATCGTTGATCCGAAATTTATTCTGGAAGCAAAGCAATTGTTTGACGAAAATACGGGGATTGTGTATCCTTACAACGGAATGTTCATACATTTGAAGCAACCGATGTTTGAAATATTCGCCGTAGGTCAAGCCCTACTTGACCTATTGGACAAATCTCAAACACTGAAACCTATTCCTTATGATCAGGATGAGAATTTTCTCGTTGCACATCCTCAGAGCAAAGGGGGGATGGTAATGTTTAGTAAGAAAGCATTTTTAGATTGTAACGGATACAATCCCAATTTCAAGGGATGGGGATATGAAGATGATGAAATTCTAGCTAGATTTCAGAAATCGGGTTGGGATATTTTGAGAGTTGGTAATAAAGACGCAATTGCATGGCATCTTCCTCATGAGAATACGGTGAGAGAGAAACATCCATATTACGAAAACAATCGTAAGCATTCTGATTTTGTTTGTGGCAATACTTGGGGACAAGAATTGGAAAATTATATCAAGAGTTGGAAGATTTGAAACCTAGATTTTCCATATGTATTCCCGTTTGGGAACAGCACGGATTTGGTCTTCAATATCTGAAAGACCTGATTCATTCGATTCAAATCCAAACATTTCATGATTGGGAAATTGTAATTTCCGATCACAGTCAAAATTTTGATATTTCCGATTATTGCTTTGAAGAATGGAAAAATGATTACACCATACGATATGTCAAATATGATGAAAATTACGGCAACGGTGTCGCCAATCTCAACAATGCTTTAAAAATGGCAAATGGAGAAATTATCAAGATCATGTTTCAAGATGATTTCATGTTCACGCATAAATGTTTAGAAGCTTTACATGAAACGTTTCAGGATGAAAATACAAAATGGGCTGTTTGTGGGTGCAATCATACGAGAGATGGGGTAAAATTTGAAAGACCCATGGTTCCGTCTTGGAATAATTATTTATTGGAAGGTATAAACACGATCAGTTCCCCATCCGTTCTAGCATTTAGAAATGAAAACATTGAATTGTTTGATGAGAACTTGACAATGCTCATGGATGTGGAATACTACTATCGATTGGGAAGACGATACGGATTACCTACGATACTTGAAGATTGTTTGGTTACTAATCGTTGTCATGAAAATCAAATCAGTAGTAGGTATTCTGGAAATTTGGGAGATGAAGTAAGATATTGTAAAGAAAAATATGATAGTAACTGAAATATACAACGGTCAAGGGCTAGGTAATCAACTTGCTTGTTATGTGACAACACGGGTAGTTGCCAAGGATAAGGGATTTGATTTTGGGATTATGAATCCCCATAAATTTAAATGTTTGGATTTTATGGATTTAGATTTTGGATTGCCTGTTACGGGTGGTTCTGGTAGGGAAGGTGGACCACCTGATACGCTTCCCGATGATATTCAGCATTATTTTAAAGAAAGATGGTTGTATCTTTCAAATGGTTCTAATGTGACAATCGATGATCTAAATTTGGAATCTATTCAGGATAATACAAAAATTGACGGGATTTTTCAATCGGAAGATCGTATCATCCATCGTAAAGATGAAATTAGACAATGGTTGAAAGTCAAAGCAGAAAAAGATTGCTATGATTATTCTGATCCAAATATTTGCATCATTAATTATCGTGGTGGAGAATATGCGAGTGTTGTCCATTTCCATTTAAATGGGAAGTATTGGGATGATGCGATTGATAGAATGCGAAAAATTAACCCGAATTTTAGATTTGTAGTTATCACTGATGATGTAGAAAGAGCAAGCAGACAATTCCCTGATTTTGAAGTGAAACATTATGATGTGGGGACAGATTTCACTATTATCAAGAATGCTCATTATTTGATTTTATCAAATTCCAGCTTCCCGTATTTTGCCACTTTACTAAGTGATACTGTAAAGTATATATTAGCTCCCAAGTATTGGGGTCGCCATAATATCTCTGATGGTTATTGGTCATGCGGATATAATATTTTTAGAAATCACAATTATTTAGATAGAGAGGGGAATCTCTTTACTTGGGAAGAATGTGTGATAGAACATGAGGAATACAAAAAACGAACAGGAATTTATGGGTAAAGTATTTGATGTATTTTCATTTTTCAATGAGTTGGATTTGTTGGAAGTTCGTCTGAACATTCTGGACAAATACGTGGATTATTTTGTGATTGTAGAATCGAGACAAACTTTCACAGGAGTTGAAAAGCCGTTGTATTACGAGGAAAATAAAGAGCGTTTCAAACAATGGCATTCCAAGATCATTCATCATGTGATGCCTGATTTTCCCCAAGATGGAGATCATTATCAACGAGCATTGAGAAGTCCAAATGTTGGAGACGGTGCGGAGAATTGGTTGCGAGAATTTTATCAGAAGGAAGCTCCAATCCGTGCTTTGGAAAACATTTGTATTGATGATGATATTATTTTTCTATCAGATTTGGATGAGATTTGGAATCCTGAAAATCCAGACATTTGTTATAATTTACAACATGGACAAGTTTATCGACCAATCCAAACAGCATATCCATATTATTTAAATAACCGTTCCAATCAGGATATCGGTTGCTGGACGGGAACAAGAGTCGGGACATATAAGACGCTAAAACATTATGGTTGCAATCATTTTAGGACAGAGCGAGAAGCTAAGAGCATCCCCGTTTCAAACGGGGGGTGGCATTTCAGTTGGACAAACAAGGATGCAAAATATGAAGCATTTAAATACAACGATGTCCAAGCTCGTTATGAAATCGTTTCCAGAGAACAAACTTGGAAAGACGAATCGGATTTACCAGAGTATATTATGAAAAATAAAGAAGAATTGGTGGAGAAAGGATTAATGTTGCAATGACAAGAACTGAAATTATTAATGCGCTTATTGATAAGCATGGATATGAAGATTATCTGGAGATTGGCGTAAATACGCCATCACAACCGGGATATAATTGGGTGGGGGTGAAAGCTAGAATTAAACACGGAGTTGATCCTAATGTTGATACAACATATCGGATGACATCTGATGAATTTTTCGAGAAACCTTTATCACAGAATTATAGTATTATTTTCGTAGATGGACTTCATATTTTCGAACAGGTTTATCGTGATATTGTAAATTCTTTAAAATACTTGTCTCCAAATGGAACTATTGTCGTTCATGATTGTAATCCCGTCACGGAAATCACACAGCGCAGAGAACGTGCTTCCGATGCGTGGCATGGTGATGTTTGGAAGGCTATTGTGAAGCTCCGCATGGAGGAAATCGGACTCACCATCCACACAGTTGACACCGACGAGGGATGTGCTATTATCCGTAGAGGTAGTCAAATTCTACTTCCCGTTTCTTCTGATGAAGACCCATATGATTATTCGTTTCTGGAAAGACGAAGGGTGGAAGCTCTGAATCTGATTGGTGTTGAAGAATTTAAGAGAATTTATCTATGAAACCTATGATAAAATGGCATCCAGCTTTTCGCTGGTCAGTTGGAGCTTTGATATGGATGTTCTTCATAGTTCCCGTTTGTGTAATTGGCTCGATATATTTGCTATTAACTGATACATTGGAATCTATTGGTGATAGGTTTTCAGAGCTTGGCGATGTCTTAGGAGAAACTTTCGGAGGCATTTTATTCGGTGAAAAAAATTCATAAAAATTTCGTAGTCGTTAGCGATTACAATTGGCTACCCGATAATCTTGAGGATTCTTGGGTTGACAGGTGGTGTGAGAATTATCTGATCTATGACCGCTATCATCGATTTCCCGAATCGGATAAGGTGAAACATCAGAAGAATGTGGGGCAAAATGTTTATGATATGTTCCACTTCATTCTTGAGAATTACGATAATCTCCCCGATTCTACTTTATTCTGTCGAGCATGTCTGATGAATCAAAAAGATACGGGAACACCAAGGCACGATGAAAATGGTCGAGTTATTTCCAACGGAAATTGCACTGAAGAATTTTTCCTAAGTGTTGCCAACAATACAACATTCACAGAAATTCAGGATTTTACCACGGAGCCTTGGAGAATTAATAATGTGGCTAACAAGATCGGGGATGACAACAGCTACATGGAAATCAATAACTCTTGGTATTTTGGAAAACATCAAGGGAAATATTATTCAAACATCAACGATTTTTTCAATGACATGTGGGAGAATCCTGAGATTCCTGAGTGGTTCAGATTCGCACCGGGAGTGAATTATATCATCCCGAAGGAGTATATTTTGAAATACTCCAAAAAATTCTACCAAAGAATCCTTGATATACTTGGATGGGATGTTATTGTTGGGGAAGCTCACATGATTGAGCGAGCATTGTGGACAATATTCCATAATGATTGGAAAGTAAAAGAAGAATATAGATAATGCAACCAATACATTTAAGAAACATCCCCCCTCCTGCTGAAACATTCAACCATACTGAATTTTTCGATTTGTTATTCAAGTGGATTCGTCCAGAACACTATCTAGAACTTGGTGTGCGGCATGGAGGTAATTTCGTCACGCTTGCCAAACACTGTAAGAAAGCGGTTGGAGTTGATATGATTCCCGCCGAATTTCCGGTGGTGGGTAATATGGAATACCACCAAAAAACAACTGATGATTATTTTGAATCATTAACTACTGAACAATTTGATGCCGTGTTTATTGACGCTGACCATTCCCACGAACAATCTTTGAAAGATTTTAACAATGTAAAAGATAGAGTGATCGAGGATGGATTTATATTTTTTCATGATACCTATCCTTGGGATTGGTCTATGACTGACAGAGGGCAATGTGAAGATGTTTACAAAACCGCGAAATATATCAAACAAAATCTAATCGATGACTTTGAAATTGTCACATTACCATTCAATCCCGGTGTGACGATTTGTAAGAAGATTTCTAGAACAAAACAAATGATTTATGACTGGTGAGAAAATTTTCATAACGGGCGGTGCTGGATTTCTTGGTAGAAATTTAATTCGTCGCTTGCATCAAGATAATGAAATCACCGTGTATTCACGCGATGAGTCCAAACACTATTATCTGAAAAAGGAATACCCAAAGGTGAATTTTGTGGTTGGAGATATCCGCAATCGTGATCTGCTGATCAGAAAATCAAGACATCACACTGTGGGTATTTTCGCCGCATCCCTGAAACAGATTGAAGCTTGTAATGATAATTATGAGGAAGCTTCAAAAATCATTATTGATGGTGCAATCAATTCCAGAATTGCGGCAGAGGAAAATAATTTCAAAGCTGCTTGCTTCATCTCATCTGATAAAAGCAGAGCAGCAACTACAATTTATGGTGCAATGAAATATGTAGCTGGTGAGTGTTTCATTGCAGGAGAGTGGAGTCCTACCAAATTGACAACAGCGGTCTATGGCAATGTTATGAATTCCACAGGTTCAATCATTCCGTTGATTTGGGAATATATTAAGAGTGGTAAGACGCTTTCCCTATACGGGGAAGAAATGACTCGGTTTCTAATGGATGTGGATGATGCTGTTGATTTAATTTTAAAATCTACGAAATATAATAAATGTAACGTGATTCCTAGTCTGAGATCATTCTATGTAATTGATATTTTTAACATTTATAAAGAAAAATTTGGTCTAAAATATGAGATATCAGAACCACGAACGGGGGAGAAGATACATGAAATCATGGCATCTTCCGAAGAAATTCGCCGGATGCGATATATGGATGGTGACGATTTATATTTATTATATCCAGATAAATGTGGTCATGACATTACATTTTTTAATAATGAATATTCTTCAAGAGACAACTCACTTGAATATATAGAACTTGAAAGGTATTTAGAATCTAAAAATTATTTCAAACCATGAAAATTGTAGTATTTGGTAGCACAGGAATGTTGGGGACTTATTGTGTGAAGTATTTTTCCCAAATGGGATACGATGTGGTCGGGGTGGATAGAACCACGTTAGACCTAACATCGGATCATAAAACGATATTAGATTACCTACATCGGAACGTGACGGAAAATGATATTATAATCAACGCCGCTGGATGCATTCCCCAAAGAGTTAAAGATGATGATGTGATGTTTGCTGTTAATACCATATTTCCACATGTATTATCAAAATTTAAAATAGACGTTCCTTGCCAAATTATACATGTAAGCACTGATTGTGTTTATAGTGGGGAGCGCGGGTTTTATGATGAAAATTCCCCCCACGATTGTAAAGACACATATGGAAAAAGCAAGTCATTGGGGGAGCCTCAAAATCTCACTATCATTAGAACATCGATCATTGGGGAAGAAATTCACAACAAACGGTCGTTATTAGAATGGTGTAAACGAGAATCTGATAATACTGTTCGTGGGTATGTCAATCATTGGTGGAATGGTGTTACATGTCTGGAACTATGTAAGCATATGGAATATATCATCCGTAATTGGTATTTCTGGGCTGGGGTGACGATATACTACTCACCAGACACCCACACAAAATATAATTTAATCAACATGATTTCGGATATTTTTAATCTAAATTTAACAATAATCCCAACTATTGGTAGTAAATGTTATCGAAATATGAAATCTATTACTTCTCCGTGTTCATCTAAAACCATCAGGCAGCAGTTAATAGAATTGAGAAATTTTAATATATATTGTTGAATTATTTGATTTGTCGCTAAATAATCATAATGAGATTGTTTAGCGAAAAGGTGTCTCCCACCTTAACTGACTCTCCTCTTAACATCATCAAAGTTCAAGATTTCTCGGAAATCTTTTTCGGTGTCTATGAGGTCGAGATAAACAAGAATAAATATCCAGTCGAAAAGATTTCCGAACACAACGGCGATCCGGTGGTGTCTATTCCAGTTGAGATGGGGGGTAAGATAGCGAATTATCCCTTTGTTCTTACCAAAGGGAAATTTGAGGTTGTGTTCAATGAACACAGTGATTACGTTGATATTTTTGAATCCAAATTGGAGGATTTCTCCGAAGAGGAACCCGATGTAATAATTGAAAAAAATGAGATTTTTATTCCCGAAGTTATCGAAGATCGGAAAAATGAAATTCTTTTACAGATTCAAGAGGCAAAGAAAAATGCCCTGATTGCCGCCAAAAAGGAATTGGAAATCAGAAAATCCCGTCAAATCAAACAGATTCGGGAGGAATCAAATACCAAGAAAAAAGCACTTGAAAGCTATCTGGAGAGTGCGCGGGAAAATCTGGTTGATGAATTTACGATCATATCCCAACGAATCAAAAAAGAAGTTTTTGATAGTAATGATGAGAAATATTTGGAGATTCGGGAAACGATTGATAACAAGATTGAGGAGATACGCGATTCCCTTGATGAATCTCTGAAAAAAGACTTTAGTAAATCCTCCCAACTGATTGACAAGTCCATCAAGCAATTGGTCAAGGATTTGTATGAAAATAATATCAATCCAAAAGTTGATAAAGAACTTCATGATATCGCGGTTGAAATTCATGAAAAGGTTTCAGAGATTGATAATAATTTAAATTCCAAACTGAAAGAGAAAGCTGATCTTTCCTTACTTGAAGGAGTTGATAAAGAATTATCTGCGATTCGGGATGCCAACATTGAACTCAACAATTCCCTGAACAAAGGTGTTCAAAAAGCCCTTTCCCGTGTGGGTAATGTTGATAAAAAAGTAATTCAAATTTCTGAAGAATTTGAAAGAAAACTGGATGAAAAGGAACAAGAAGTCGTAAGTTACTTTGATGAAAAGCTAGAATTGGTTAAGGAAGAAACCCTTGATATTACCGACGAAGCTAGAAAATATTTTCAAAATCTAATTCAGGAAAGCAGAAATAATCTGCTTACGGAGATTCGTAAGATCAAAGCTGAAAAACCCGTTGAATACGTTTTGGAAACGAAGAAATCTGGTAAGGTTGTCAAGGATTGGGATTCGATTGAGAAGGAATGGAATACTAAAATTCATGATAAGATTGAGAATGTAAAGACCGATCTCCGTAAATATGTAGCTGTATATGCCTCTGGTGGGGGGACTAATGCCACCCAATACCAAGATGGGGGAACCATGAATGGTGACTTAACAGTGGTTGGAACCATCAGCGCATCACAATATCTTGGAATCCCTTATCCATCAGAGAATGATACATTAGATATTGTTACATCTAGGGGTAATATCACTAATAATTCAATAAAGGTTAATAATCTTTCCGCCAATTCAGTCAATTTAACATCGGTAATAGAGGCATCAGCATTCATTACTAATGGCGGCACATCCTCGGAATTTGTAAAAGGAGATGGCTCTCTGGATAACACAAGCTATGTGAAGACAACGGATATGGCATCTACGCTTATCTTATATGCAACCAGTGCAGCTTCTGATATAGGCGGATATTCAAGATTAGTAACCTCAAATCTTGATCCAGATTATGACGATACGGCGGTCAATATTCCAACTGGGCCGATAACAGGAACGGATCAACTAATAGCATCACTTATTCTTGATGCTGGTGTGATTGTGGGAGATGTTGGTATTTTTGCGACCACCACTATTGGTAATGTAAAAAAGGTTGCTGGTTCTGGTTCTGCTGGAGGATCGTTTCATTTTCATATCTACAAAAGGGATTCGGATGGAACCGAAGAATTTATAACTGCTAGCGATCCAACTAGCACTGTTACATCAGATTTTTATTCCGAATTTTCTAGTTCTGCCATTTTCAACAATGGTGTATTTGCCGATACTGATAGACTCGTTCTTAAATTTTATGGTTCCAAAGTCGGGGGTGGCAGTAGTGCTTCTTTTGAATTCCAATTCGGAGGAGAAACGCCTGTAAGAACTTTGCTTCCTGTTCCTGTAAGCGTCTTGCTTAGTGATTATGTACCATACACCGGAGCAACTGATAATGTTGATCTTGGATCGAGGTCATTGTCATCTTCAAAAGTATCTGTAAATGCAGGAACAGTAATCGAACCTTCTTATAACTTTACAAGTGATGATAATAGTGGAATGTGGAGTCCTGCTTCCGATACGTTGGCGTGGTCAACCAATGGCGTGGAGAGGATGAGAATTAATGCTAATGGAAATGTCGGTATAGGAATTACTTCGCCACGTTCAAAAATAGATATTGTTGGCAATTTGACACCTAACTCACATAGATTTAGTCAAAATTCGTTCGTTCTTGATGATACAGAAGGCTTGATGCAATTTATTGCCGCTGACTCTGCAAGTTATGCAGGTGGATTAGTATTCACATCTGCTCCGACATCAGGTAATAATAAACACTGGGGATTATTTGCGGGTGGACCTAGTGTTTCAAATAATTTTTCAATAAGGTATGCAACTACGTCTAATAATACAACAGTAAATGTATTTAATGACACTGAACTATTCACAATTCTTAAAACTGGAAATGTCGGTGTCGGGACAGCTACTCCAAATGAAAAATTAACTGTAGCTGGGAATACTTTTGTTACTGGCGGTTTGGGTATCGGCGCTACAAATACAGCAGCTGGAACTATACAACTTGGATCAAACGGTTCAAACGGCGCACCTTCTATTGGTTGGGAAACTACTGGGTTTTATAAAACAGCTGGTAATTCAGTTGTGTTCACAAGTTCTGGTGCAAATGCGACCACTTTTACCGCAGGTGGAGGTATTAGCACTTTAGGTAATGTTGCAGGTGGATCAGGGACAGTAAATGCTCCTTCTCATACATTTACTGCGGAGTCAAGTTTAGGTATGTGGAGGGCTGGTACAAATATACTAGCTTTCTCTACGGCTAGTTCTGAGAGGATGAGAATTGATGCTAATGGAAATGTCGGTGTCGGGACAACTACTCCAAATGAAAAATTAACAGTCTCGGGAAATATATCTGCCACCAATATATACTCCGGTAATATTGTATATAATACAGGTGATCAAAGTATTGCTGGCGATAAAACCTTCACAGATGACTTGATTTGTAATGGACAAATAACAGCACCAAACCAGACATCCTCAACGAGCGATTCGGTTATTACAAAAAGTCTAGGTGATCTCTTATATACCCAAGCATTTGGTGGTTGGTCTATTCATATAGATCAGAATACTGGATGGACTCCTTCACTTTTAGGCAGTGGCACGGCAGCTGCGTTTGGCGGAAACATACTTGCTTGTAATACCTCCACAGTATCTGGAAACAGGGCAGCTATATATGCTGGTGGTTATGCGCCTTATACTTATTGTCCTCCGGGGGGGACACATGCCAATAATAGTAATAGTGGTGTATATTTTGATAGAAAATTGGTTTTTGGATTCAGAATCACTCACAACTATGGCAGTAACCAAGGCATTGCCGCCAATGCGGAAGGTTATTTAAGGTTTGGGGGAAACCGTGGTGATACCACATTTGGTCCTCTTACCGAGGCGGGAATCGGTGTATTTATTTCCAATAGATTTTTATATGGAATGGTTCATAATGGAACATCTTTAAACCAAACAACACTTCCAATTTATAATATGGCTGGATGGCCATATCCAGTTAATTACATTGAGATTTACAGCGATGGATTGGGAAATGTTTCATTTTTCAATAATAGAACTTTAATTCAGACAATTTCAGGTGGACCTACAAGCAGAACCGGAACTGCAGGAACCGGAACATATTTCGGAGCAAGAACAAACGAGAACTTAAATCTATCATTATTTATCCCACAGGGATTGACACTAACATACCTATGATTACAAACAAAACACAAACACAAAAGGATATTGATCAGATTGAAAAACTAGCTGACAATACAATCAGAGCTTTAAAGGCGGCGGTTTCATCACTGAACAACTCTTTTGATTATTTTTGGAGTTTACCTAATGATAGACTCGAATCAGTTATAAATGAACTTTTAGTAAAAGGAGTTTTTGAAGATATATTCGAGAAACATTTCAAAACAGCTACAGCATTTAATAATATTCTTGCATCTAATGGAGTTATGGATATTAGATGCAAATCAGAAATACCGAAGGTGATGACCTTCGATGTGGAAGGTGTAAAAATATCTGAAAAAACACATGAATCAGAAGCGATTATGGAACCTGTGATTGTAGAAGAATCTATTCTCGAAGAATAAATAATCCTATGGGTTCTTTGGGATTATCAAAACGGAATAATAAGTTTCATCAAGGTTTCTACGCACCCAAAAATCTAAATAAATATGTCGGCAATATTGATAATATTATATACCGATCCGGTTTGGAATTAAAGTTGTTTCGCTTTTGTGATAATAATCCCAATGTGGTGGAATGGAATAGTGAGGACATTATTGTGCCTTATTTCGATACTCTTTTGAAAAAGAATCGTAAATATTTTATTGATGCCTATGTAAAGATACAGGAAGGGGATATTGTCAAGAAATATTTGGTGGAAGTCAAGCCTTGGAAGCAGACGCAAGAGCCGAAAGCTGGGAAGGGTAAGAAGAAATCCAATCTGTTATATGAACAGGTTGCTTGGAAAAACAATTGTGACAAGTGGGCTTTCGCAAAAGAATTCGCCAAGAAACATGGGATGGAATTCATTATTATTACGGAAAAAGAACTAAATTGATATCAAAGTCCATTCATGGGACTAAATAATACTATGGGTGGAAAGTATCATAGTAATAAAGATGTTATAGATCATTTCAAAAGAATACACTGTGATAAATACGATTATTCATTAGTTCATTATACTGGTAATCTAAATTTAGTCGATATCATATGTCAAAAACATGGAGTATTTAAGCAGTCTCCAAAAAAACATAAAATAGGTCATGGGTGTCATAAGTGTAATACCCAAAGAAAGCGAACTGAAGAGGAGGCAATTGAAGAGTTCAAAATAAAACACGGTAATAAATACGATTATTCGGATTTGGAATATAAAAACGGTTCCAGTCTGATTAAAATAGGATGCCCAACTCATGGGTGGTTTTATCAAAAAGCCAGTGAACATAAAATCGGTTATGGGTGTGCTAAATGTGCCAATCACGAGAAAAGTCCCCCATATGAAGAATGGTTAAATTCGTGTGTTGAAAGACATAATAATTATTATGATTATTCTATTTCAAAATACGAAACATTGTCTAAATCAGTTAGAATAATTTGCCCAAAACATGGAATTTTCACACAAAAGGCGGGAACACATAGAAATGGTAGTGGTTGTAAAAAATGTGGGGATGATAGAAAAAGTTTGAAATATCAACAATTATTTACCACGGAATCTTATATAGAAAAGTTAGAAGAAAAACATGGTGATAAGTATGATTATAGTAAGGTTAATTATACCACTTTAAAAAATCCTGTCACTCTTACATGTCCCAAACATGGAGACTTTACAAGATTTCCCCAAAATTTATTAAAAGGTGGTGGATGTGACAAATGTTTAGATGAAATCAGAGTTAAAAAATCTCTAACAAAAGTTAAAAAACATTTTAAACATAATAATTTCGAGTTGGTAATAGATGAAAGCAAGTTCAAGGGATTCAATAATGAGATATTTTTAACATGTTCAAAGCATGGAGAATTTGTAAGATTTCTTGATATGAATATTTTTGTTTTAAATCATCCGTGTTTAAAATGTGGGATGAAGATATCAAAATTGGAACAACGAGTGTCCGAAACGTTGGACGATCTTGGAATATCACACATCCAACACACTAGATATAAAGATGATAACGGTAAAATATACGAAATTGATATATTAACCCCTGATTTGAGTATAGGGTTTGAGATTAACGGACTTAGATATCATGGAGAAGTTATGGGTAAGGATTCTGACTATCATAGGTGGAAAACCGAAGAATGTTATAAACGAGGTATAAAATTGACACACATTTATGAAAATGAGATTATAGGATCAGACCACTTCAAACACAAAATTTTCAGAGAATTGGGATTGAGAACCCAAGCAAATGACTCGTGTGTATTTGAATATGTTGGAGATGATTCCATAAATGATTTTATAATCAATAATCACCCATTGGGGTTGATGAAAAATTGTATTAATATGGTTTGTTGTAATGATGGAGATATATATGGTTGTATATCGTTTAAAGATAACACTGTATTAAGAGTAGCCAATAAACACGATGTTGATATGTCTAAAGTGTTTCAATCTATGATAAGACAGTATATGAATGATCATGAATTAAATACAATAGTAAGTAATGTGTTATTTGATTGGGATGATCTTACACTATTTGAAGAATCAGGATTTATCGTCAAAGATACCATCGAACCAGTTTGTTGGAAATTTATCAACGCGAAACATGATAAGATTTACACCCACGATGAAGAATTATTGGCTGATAATGTTGATAAATTTTGGGATACTGGTGGATATTTGATGGAATTTTTGATTTAAAACATAAATAAGAACATGGCATTAAAACTAAAGCTGATGTACAATGATCCCACCAACTTCGATGGATTGGAAATTGTCGAAGAACAGACTAATCGTGGAAGTGGTAGTAATCTATATGTGCAGGGGGTTTACCTTGGTTCGGAGATTAATAAGAACGGGAGAATCTATCCAGAGCATGAGCTTGATCGTGAAATTAATCGGTATCTGAATGAGATGGTTGTAACTAAACGATCACTTGGGGAATTAAATCATTCCAATACCAGTGAGGTAAATCCAGAGCGTGCATGTCACCTTGTTACTGAACTCAGGAAAGATGGTAAGGCATGGGTTGGGAAATCAAAGATTCTCTCTGGAGAAGGCATGATATGTGGAAATATTGTTCGCGGACTCATCAATAATGGAGTTTCCCTCGGTATGAGTACTAGATCGCTTGGATCGTTGCGTGAAGCGTCTGGTCATAAGGTTGTGGAAAACATGCATTTGGTTGCAATCGACTGTGTTGCCGATCCATCATATCCAACAGCTTTTGTTGACGGTATTCTTGAAAGTAAAAGTTGGACTATTACCGAAAACGGTGATTACGAACAAATCTACGAGGACTTTGGCAAAGCTCTAAAAACACTTCCAAAACACGATGTTGATAATTATCTTCGCGCACAGATCATAAAGTTTATCCAACAAATCTAAATAATACTATGGGCAAAACATATAAAGATTTGAAGAAACAGGGCAAGCACGTTTTCGATGGACCGGAAGTGAAACAGCGCAAGAATTTTGCCCCCGCAACCAAAACGGAAAAGCCGAAGAAGGGCAAAGGATCGTATAATCGCGGGAACGCTTTTGATGAGGATGAGGAATCCGGTGATGATAAGAGAACCAAACGTATTAAACAGGCTGAATCCATGGGTTACAAGAAATTACCACAACATGATGCGGTTTGGACACATAAAGGTATGAAAATTTATGGAGTTAATAATCTCCCACCATTGAAAGATGAAAAAAATGATGAGGATGAGGAAAAAGCCTGTTGGAAAGGTTACGAAAAGAAAGGCACCAAGAAAAAGGGTGGAAAGACTGTCAACAATTGTGTGAAGGAATCAACCGATCTCTCCAAATTCATTGAGGCTATCATGACCAATGATCATGCCCAAGCTCATAAACAACTCAAGGATGCTGTGAATTTCAAAATCCAACAGAGAATTGCTCAAGAAATCGACAATCCTTTGTTCTGATTTTCAAAAAATTCATACCCGATCTCTAAATAATAATATGAAGAAAAAAAGCACGAACCTTTTCTCGGAAGACATCCAAAAAAGTCTGGGACTCAGCGATGAATCCATCAAGGCAATTCAGGAATCCCTTGAATCCAAGATTGATCTGGCCGTTGAAGCTGCCCTTTTGGAACAGGATGAAGTATATGCCTCCAAACTCAAGACCCTGATGACATCCGTTGATAAGGATCGCACGGTCAAGATGAAAAAGATCATGGAAGCTTTTGATAGAGATAAGACCGCAAAGCTGGTCAAGGTTATCAAAAAGTATGAGCGCGAACAGAACGGCGATCTTCTCAAGTTCAAAAAACAACTTACGGAATCCGTTAGTGCTTTCCTTGACGAGTTCATTGATGAATCCATTCCAACCAAAGATATCAAGGAAGCTGTCAAGAACAAGACAGCCATGAATGTTCTGGAAAATCTCAAAAAGGTCTTTGCAATCGATCTTGCTGTCATGAAGGAATCCGTATCTGGGGCAATCGTGGAAGGTAAGAGTGAAATCGACAAGCTCCGCAATAAGAATGCTGAACTTGAAAAGAACGTTCGCTTCCTCACCGAATCCAAGAACAAGTCGGAAGTCAAACTTTTCCTTGAAGGCAGAACTTCCAAGTATCCTGAAACCAAAAAGAATTTTGTGAAGAAGGCTTTGGGAGACAAGTCCCTGCAATTCATTCAGGATAACTTTGATTACACCGTTCGCCTCTTTGAAAAACAAGAGAAAAAGCAACTGGAAACCATCAAGGAAGAAGCTGTTCAAAACCGCAAGCACAAGCCCGATTTCGTAAAAGAACAAAAAATTGTTACTGAAAAGGTAAATAATAATACGGATGAAGAATCTGATCCTTATCTGGATGTTTTGAAACAACAAACATTCCGTAGGTAAAAAATTTCCAACCCGCACTATGAGGAAGCAATTCCTGAACAATGTGAATAGAAAGTCAAATATATGAATAATCTACCATCTACTGATATCCAAGGCTCCAAGATGCAACAAGCAGTTGCCAAGTGGCGTAAGGTTCTCGATTATAGCTCGGACTCGATCCCAGCTATTCGGAACGAACACGTTTACAAGACCACTGCAATGCTCCTTGAGAACCAAGAACAGTGGTGCTACCAAGAATCGAATACTGCTGCCTCCGGTGGTGTGTTCGGTGCAACGACTTCCATTGGCAACGGTATCGCTAACAGCGACTCCTATGCTACTGGTGATGCTCGTCTGCCAAAGATTCTGATTCCTATGATTCGACGCACTTTCCCTGAATTGATTTCCAATGAGATCGTAGGCGTTCAGCCTATGGGTGGTCCTGTTGGTCTTGCTTTCGCTCTTCGTTACGCCTATCAAGGTGATACTCTGAGCGATAGTAGCATCGACGGCAAGACCTCTGGAGGTGGAACTGGTTCTAGCTTCGGTAATCAGCTTAAAGCTGCTTACGATGGTAGTACTGGTCTTCCAGACACCGAACTTGGTTATCAACTTCTGGACACACGTTTCACTGGCACATCTGCTGGATTCCTTTCGGGTAACACCGAACACTGGACATTCGCAGATCAAGACCGTGGTATTGCTGAACTTTTGAGCAACTACGAATTGACGGGTAAAATCCCTCAAATCGAACTCAAGTTTGAAAAGACCGCTGTTGAGGCCGGAACACGTAGATTAGCTACCCGCTGGTCGGTTGAGTTGGAACAAGACATCAAAAACATGAACGGTATCGATATCGATGGAGAACTTACGAATGCAATGTCGTATGAAATCCAAGCCGAAATCGACCGCGAAGTTGTGATGCGTATGATCCAAACTGCCTTCAATGCTGGTGCTGGCGCAGGTTTCTCCATCTGGAGTCCTGTTAGTGCGGATGGACGTTGGACTGCTGAACGGAATCTTACCTTCTATCAACGCCTTATTATCGAAAGTGGTCGTATGGCTGCTCGTAACCGTAGAGGTGCCGCTAACTTTGTTATCGCCACTCCTCGTGTTTGCAGCATCCTCGAAATGCTTCCTGACTTTAAGGTTTACGAAATCAATGGCACAGTCTCGACTGCTGGTGTTGGTATCGCAAAAGTTGGTACTGTTGGTAGCCGCTGGACGGTTTATCGTGATACTCGGACTGAAGTTCAGAATTCCTCGCTCTATAGCCCTAACTACTACTCTGGTCAAACCAGTGGTGTGGAATATGCGCTGTTGGGTTACAAGGGTTCTGAATACTATGATACTGGTCTGATATACTGTCCGTATATCCCGATCATGGTGCAAAGAACGATTGGACCAAATGATTTCGCTCCTCGTGTGGGTCTTATGACTCGTTACGGGATTGTGAACAACATTTTTGGTGCATCGCTCTATTACCACCTTATCATCGTAAAGGGTCTTGGTACTGCGTTTACACCGGGGTCGGTTTCAACCTACCTCTAAGTCGTTAATACTCAAGCAGTTACGCAAATCAAATCTGAAACCCAAGGTGCCGAAGACCCTTGGGTTTCCTCGTTTTTATAGGTATCGAATGTTCTTATCTCTGAAATATATTTTATAACCGTCTTAACTGGAAATGGGTGTTTTGTAAGTTTGGTTCTCTTCTTGAAGACATATTCGCCGTTTGTTCTGATGCGCGAGAATACATGATCTTCTGTTTTATATTCAGTTAGAAAATCTCTGAGTGTTTTACTCTCAACGACAGACTTGCCATCGGGATATGATATCTCATACGTGACAATACCGAATCCATTATCTAGCATGAATTGTCTCTTTTTAATTTCCTTATCAGATTTACCCTCTTTAGATTTTCTTAAATCCATCGTAGCTTTCCTTTTCTTTAAGGATTCTTTCCATTTATCATAATGTTCGGGGTCTTTATATTTTTCTTTAAGACCACTGCTTATTTTAGAATACACTTCATCCAATTCATTTTCATCCATGTATTCAGTGTAATAACCCCCCCTACCACCCTTTTGAATATTGTAACAATTACTCTTACCGAATTTGTGGTGTAGCCTTCTGATTAACTTGATTTCCAATCTATTCAAGTCTTCTGGTGTAGTTATCTTTAAATTAAACCACCTAGTTTCAAAATTTTCTTTTCCATATTTGACCATAGCTTGGCGCAATCTATAACCAGAACCCATATATCTAGTTTTTGGATACCAATAATGTTTTCCCCCATAAACCTTGCCATTGATTTTGTTGATAGTGACGTATAATTTGAATTGTTTTCTGTTCATGGTAATACTTAATACCGGAATCAATTATTGCAATGATTTCCTCCACACAAATTTATAATTACCACAATCATATATCTTATAAAAACCATTCATCTTCATATTATCCCCTTCACTCAACGACTCATCAAAGATTGGTAACTTATCTTCGAGCTTATGTTTCTGGAACTGATGGCGAGAATATCTAATACCTTCTCGCTTATTAAAATAATAATAATTCACCGCATCATTTTGAATCTCTTTCATACCAACACTACGGTATATATTACCAATTGAATATCGCTTATCTGCGTAAGATACTATGGAATTTGGATTATAAGTTCTGATGAAGTGTTTGAACAACTTCTGAAATCCACCGACTATCGAAGTGTTCAATACGTTGGCGAAACGAATAAGCTCCCATTCCACATTCTTATCGAATCTACTTTTACCAAATGTTAATATGGATACCAATTGGTTATTGTAATAGAGTCCTAGCGAAATTGAACAATTGGAATATCCTTGTAGATGGTTGTCGTTTAGAAAATGTCTTGTATTGAAATTGTCAACCATTCTTATTTCACATTTTCTAGCATGGATTTTATTGGGAACTTTCCCGAAATTATATCTAATAATGGATTTCCAAATCTCCTGTTTGTTCCGCCATTCATCCTCAAATATGTGAAACAGACGAATACCAGATTCCAGACACTTATTTGTCTTGTATAAATGATAATGTTTGTCCTTACCTTCTTCTTCTGAATGACAAAATAACCCGTTCATCTCAATTGCAATATTGTGTTTTGGGGATAGGACATCCAATTCTTTTTTATCTAAAATTTGTTTATCGTTTCTAATAATGTCGGTATCCAATTCAGACTCCACAAATTCTCTAAGTTCTTCTTCAATCTTAGATAGATTCTCAGCACATACTGGACATCTTGTTTTAGAGTGAAGAAGATTATCCGGTCTAACCAACCATTCTCCATGCAATTCACACACAGCTTTAATATGTGTTTTATTGTTTGTGTATTCCTGATTGGGAATTTGATATGATGTTAATTCCCTGATCCTTTCAATCGTCAATCTTTTCTTTCCCGAACATTCGGAACAACCATATTGTCTTGCCAACAAGTGCTTGGGAGTGATTTGAAATTCTCCGTGTTTGGGACATGCGATAATTCCTTTGGTGGTGTTGTTCTTATATATGAATTTAGAAAAATCATATTCCTGAAATTTCGAATATTTTTCTTTCAATTCTTCCATGAATTGTTCTTGGGTTCTTCGTTTGAATCCCCCTCTTGGGACACCCGCGCAATCAGGACAACCAGAACCTTGTAAATGATGTTGCTTGGAAGTTAGAAATTGACCATGATCTTTACAAATCACAATCCCTTTATCATTCTTTTTACCGGGATAAATAAACATCGAATAATCATATCTATCCCCATGCTTCTCCTTGAAAAGTTTGATCACTTCATCTGTTGAGTATTTTTTAGCCATACTATTACTTAACAGACTATCAGACCAAAAACAGATTTCAATAAAAATATTTGACAAATTTAAAAATTGTGTTAAATTAATACATGACAGTATCAGAAACCGCAATCCAAAAAGCTTACGAGTTGGCAGAAATAGACGCTTTTTACGTTGAACGACCATATTCAAAAGAAACAGTTGAAAACCGTTTGAACTTGTTGGATTGGTTTAGGGGATGGTTTGATAAAAACGAAGAGGGTGATATTTATTGGGATAGCGGACGAAATTGGCTGTGCGAAGAAATCGAGGCATATTATAATGATAAAATTTTTGATTTAAAATATTCAAATGTGGCGAAGACACCGTTGGTAGTTAAATGGATTAAAATTCTATCATTACCAAGATTCAATCTTCCACAATCCGCATATCATGAGGTTGCAGAAGATTTGGAAAAAATCGAGCTTGATAATATTGAAGCTGGAAAGGATACCGTGTCTTCCAAACTCATAGAATACTTTGAAAATAATTACCCAAATTACTAAATAATACTATGAGCCTATACACGTTCCAAACCGTCCTCCTTTCCGCTGAAAAAACCGGAACCCCGAACCTTACGAACACTTCCCTATCTGCCACGGGTGTCACCTATCTCTCTGGGGCAGACGTTGTGGTTACAAGTCGCCAAGTTGGAGTCGTATCCCTTTCCACCACCGATGTAGGACTCGCTTTCTCCCCCGTGAATTTTTCTGTGGGTAGCACCGTTCACACCGCATCAGCATTCTCCCTTGCAACCTTTCCAAACGTCACGGTGAATGTTCTGGGATCGGTGTTCAACATCCCGTCTTCCCTCCACCTCACCGATATGGCAGTTGTCAACACCGACAATTCCTATTCGGTTTTCCCGTTCCTCAGTTCGGTTACTACCGTTCCCGTATCAGCGTTCTCTGAGACGTTCTCGGTGTCCACGGCTGATACGCGCAGGAAAAGGTTGCTTGGATATTAAAAAACGGACGGAAAGTGTCCGTTTTTGTATTTTTCAGCACCTTGACATCCTTTCTTGGAATGGTAAGATGCTCCCATGAGTAATTGCTACGTGCATCCAATTGGTGGTTTGGGAAACCAGCTATTCATTATTGCTGCGGGATACGCCTATGCCAAAAAGCATGACAAGAATTTGATAATCGTTCCCGATAATTGGAATGCTGGTCAAGGTAATAGCGTCTTATCGTATAAAGATAATATCTTTCGCAATTTTGAATATGGTTCTCCACCAGTTACTAGAGATGTGATTTCTCTTCACGAGAAGAGATTCAATTACGATGAATTACCTTTTCATCATGGAAGTGTTTCTCTTCATGGATATTTCCAATCCCTCAAATATTTTGAGGAATTTAAGGATGAATTTATATCGTTATTGGACTTTGGGGATAGTAATTCAACTCCCAGTATTTATCCCATAATCAGAGTGGCGTTCCATGTAAGAAGGGGGGATTATTTGATATATCCAAATATTCATTATGTCTGTAAGACAGAATATTTCGATTATTTCCTCAACATTTTTGCCCCCGAAATGGTAAAAGGAACCAAAATTTATATGTTCACGGATTCTCCTGAACACGTTACAAAAGAATTTAATATGTTCAATTACACTTTGATTGAAACCGATTCTGATGTGAAAGAGCTTGCCATGATGAGTAAATGTGATATTATAGTGGGAAGCAATTCCACGTTCTCTTGGTGGGCATCCTTAATTGGGGGAAAGACTTGTTACTTTCCATCCAAATGGTTTGCTGATGGTGGAGAACATGGAGACATTTACAGAGAGGATATGATACTACACGATGTTTAACACCATAAATCATATTATCTTTGATAAGAAAGGAGAGATGACCAACGAATTGTTGGAAGAGTTCTCCCCTTACATGGTGACACGTTATCTGAGTTTCTATGATGACGATCTGTTGAATTATGCCAATGAGACGGTAAATAAGTATAGTCAGATTTTTGAGACTGATGAAGAACAATTTCGTTTCTTTCAGAACTTGATACCCAAGTTGAAACGGAAAAGAATTAATTATATTTCTAAAAAACGCTTGCCTTCCAAAAAAGATGAATAAATATTCTCATGACAGTAAGCATTGATAAGTTAGCACCCCAAAAATCCCACATTGATCTAAATGATCCCAACCTTCCCACAGACTTCGGTATGGATGATTATATCCTCTCCCGCCTGATGGATGATGTGATGCTTGTGGAATATTGTGACATTGCCCAAGGAACTGAACAATCGGGCGATTTTGTCCAGCGTGGTAGTCTTCTGATTCCAATTGCAAATGTGGATAAGATGTGGCGCAAGGGAAAAGTGATTTTAAAAGGACCGAATGTTCTCTTCACGGAAGTTGGAGAGATTGTGGTGTTTCCCAGCGGAATGGGAAGTGGTGTGAGTAATCTGGAAGTTAAAGGCTACGGAAAAGTGAAGAACGGACTGTTCTTGAATGAGCAACGCATGTTTGGCGTTTGTGAGATAAATGAGACTAATAAAACGGACTGAGTTACAGCGTTTGCTGAAAAGCAATATCTGTGATCTGATGATCGTCCGTAGAAGACCGGAACGCGCCCCCGGAAGACCGGAGATTCGCCAGATGCTATGCACCAATAGCAACGAGATTCTACGATCCGAAAACGGATTGAGAACCCTCCAGTATCAAGGTTCTCTGGAACCCAAGAAAATCAACGAACGTAAACATAATATCGTGGTAGCATGGGATATTTTCATGCAATCATATAGAAATATATCAATGGATATGTGCTACCTCGTTCAACAAATGCCAGCAGATGATACGTTCTGGCCGTTCTTTAATGAAAAAATATTTCCCATGAGTCCCAACGAAAAGATGCGATACATGGATATTGAATTGAACCTTGACCCCTTTCCAAAATGATTAAAATTGAAGAACATCTTAAACAATTGATTTTCCGTGAAGTGAAATTTGTGTTAAACTCCCGAACCATCAGGGAGGGTAAAATACAAATGTTCAACACCAAGCAGAATTTCGTAAAATTCAAAATCGAAGAAGGAGGGGAAGTCAAGGAATGGGAAATCTCCTATCCTTATGACATCAAGCTCACGGAGGGGGGATTTATTTTCGATTATGCCCTGAGTGCGTTTTGTCCCCGAACGGAAGAGGTGTATTGGAAAATGCGGATGCTGAACAAATCGGAAGCTTCAAAATTCTTCGATAATCATCTCTACGTGATCACGGGTTGACATTCGTTGTTGGTGGGGTATCATACCCATATGAAACAGAGGGATATAGAAAATATCCAAAGGATTTTGATGAATGAAAGTCCTTGGAATTATGGGGTAATGGACGATGATTTTGAAGAACACATGTCCAATTTTTCCGTTGAAAAGGTTCAACAAATGAAATTTGTAACTGAGTGGAATACCATGAATGTTTACTATCAGACTGAATTTGAATATGGGGAATATTACATTTTAAAAAATAATGAATTGGTCGCTTTTTATAGGTTTGATCCAAAGTCTAATTACATCCAAACGGAAATAACTTGGAATAAGCGAGGAAACAAAGGAGTTCTTAGAAAATTTTTGGCTGAATATATTATTCCTAAATATGGGATGGTTGAAAGTGGTAACAAATTATCAACGAACGCATTTAGTATGTGGGAGAATATGTATGTGGAGTATCCACAGTATGATTATCTAGTGAAATATAAAAACGGAGAAACAAAAACAATAACACACCACACACAATTCGTGTTGTATAGCAGTTCATCTTTTAATGATGACCTTGCTTTCACAACATTTATAGTAAAAGAAAAATGAATATGATAGCAATAGAATATCCAGATAAACCGACTGAAAAATACAGGGGTGGTGAAATATTCCAATACAGGGAATTCAATGGAATATACCAAGTCCATTCCAAGGGACGACAACATTGGGCATTGTGTGATACTCAATCCATGGCTAAAGTGGTGTGTGATGCATTGGAAGAATTTTATAAAAACAAATGAATAACTTAATCTTAAACTTTCCAGAGGGATTCAATCCCCGTGACAAACAAGCCAAAGCTCTTAATGCCATTGAAAAAGCATTTGAGAATGGTAAGAAATTCGTGATCGTCCATGCCGATACGGGTGTTGGTAAAACACATTTGGCAAAGACGCTTGGCAATGTATCCAAAGATGTTCCTGCCGAATTTGAAAGGATCGTCAGAAATTACAGCATCTTTGGGGAGGATGGAGCGGGATTGGTTTCAGATTTTGAACCTTTTGGCTGTTATGCCCTGACAATTACCAAATCCCTCCAAGACCAATATCAGATGACCTTCGATGATACGGGACTGTTAAAAGGCAAGAGCAATTACCAATGCGATGTGGATGACACACTATCGGTCGATGTCGCTCCCTGCATCTACGTGGCAAACCAGAAGACCGAATGCTGGAAAGCAAATCGCTGCCCTTATTACAATTCCCGTAATGACATGCTGACTTCCAAATTTGCAGCCCTGAATTACAGCATGTTTTTTTCCTTACCAAACCATCTCAAGAAGAGACAAGTGATGGTGTGTGACGAGGGATCGGAATTGGAAGAGCAATTGGTGAGTCAATTCACATGTGAGGTTGATATCCCATTCCTGATGAAAACCCAGACTTTGGTGACACCGTTCCCCAACGATGACAAGAATAAGCCCAAGGTTCTCTCATGGATAAATTCCCTGATGGAAAAAGTCGAAACGTCTTGTGAGGATTACAAGGAATGGTTCTCTTCCAATACAGCCAAGAAAGACATCATCACGTTCAATAAAAAGAAACAGGAATATACCAAACTTCAGAATCTTTTCAATTCTTTGGGATTACTCTCTGAATCATTCTATGACAGTGATTATATAATTGAGCGGGTGGAATATGGTATCCGGTTCATTCCCCTGAAAGTGGATGTCCTGTCCAAGCACCTTTTCTCCCATGCGGAGAAGGTGGTAATCATGTCCGCAACGATCATTGATCCCGATGCATATTGCAAATCTCTGGGAATCAAGGATTATGAATACCTTCATATTGGAACTGATTTCAATCCTGAGAAATCTCCAATTCATATTATGGCTAAACAAAAGTTGAATTTTCAAAATTTGAAATCCATGCTTCCAACTCTGGTGAAACAGATCAAGGGGATTCTTGAACACCATGGGGATGAAAAAGGTATCATACACACTCATACCCAATACTTGACGGATTATATTCGAGATAATGTAAAATCAGATCGTTTACTTTGTCGGGAACCGGGGGTGAATAATGAGCAGCTTTTGGAAATGCATGAGGAGTCGGAGGAACCCACTGTTCTGGTGTCTCCCTCCATGACCTATGGTGTTGACCTGAAAGGCGATCTGGCGCGGTTCCAGATCATCCTGAAGGCACCTTGGCTACCAACCAAGGATGTGCGGGTGGAGAAGCTGATGAAGCTTGATAAGGATTGGTATGGAAATCAGATGTTGAAGACACTGGTGCAAGCTTGTGGTCGCGGCGTTAGATCAAAAGATGATTATTGCGAAACATACATACTTGACGGGAGCATTTTTGATGCTATAAACAGGAACAAGAAGAAGCTGCCGAAGTTCTTTTTAGATAGATTTAATTAAAAAATGAGTAAATTAAAAACAATAATCGACAAATCGTTGGAGAACGTGTTCTGGGTTTCCCATCAGGGGAAATTCCTTGGCTCTTCCGATTACCCCCAAGAATTTGAGCAGAAATATGGGAATATCTCCTATGTGTCTTTGGCAATAGATGACTATCTTTTTGACAAGCAGCAGCTTGAGAGAATCCATGATTTCCTGAGAAAATGGAAATTCGATGTCACACAACAATACAAGATCAACGAATACAACACGGGGTATTATTACTGCGACGATCTGACGCTTATGGTTCGGGCTACATTTGGTATGCCGGAAGATAAGGTTGAGAAAGAGGATGATGAGGGGGAGGTTTTCTCGCCAAATAGTGGAGGGATCACTATTAGCTTTTCACCTCTGATTAAGAATAGAAAAAATATTGAGGAATTTTTGAAAGAATTTGTGGATGGGGAATTTCTGTTTCTCCCCACTTCTGAAAAGAACTTTTATATGATTGCTCAGACTCAGCATGGATTAACTAAGCAGAAAACGAGTTTTGCTGATATTGAAATTAAGGATGATAGATATGATCTATATTATGGAGAAGCGTTTCCAAAAGATAAAATTATGAGCTTTGTTAAGGATAAACATCCAGAAAGTTTGCTACTTTTTCATGGGGTGCCGGGGTCTGGAAAATCTAACCTGATTAAAAATCTCATCACCGAATGTGAAGATGATGTGATCTATATTCCACCCTCCATGGTATCGGTGATCTCCCAACCATCTTTCATATCATTCATGTTAGATAATCGCGGATGCATATTATTAATCGAAGATGCGGAAGAAATATTATCAGTTGATAGGAATTCGGGAACACAAAATATTTTGGGTATGACCGATGGTTTCCTCCGCGACTGTATGGGTATGCGTATCATTTGCACATTCAATTGCGATTTGAAAAAAGTTGATCCAGCCTTATTGCGTAAGGGTAGGCTCTACCTAGAATACCGTTTCGGAGAGCTTTCCATTAAAGATGGTCAGAGATTAGCTGATCATTGTAATCTTGATATTACAATTGACAAGGAAATGACACTGGCTGATATTTTCAATTATCATAAAGAAAACACTTCTACGAAGTCGTTTGAGGATCGTCCAATGGGGTTTGGGAATTTTTAATTTTGTTTCCGCCTATGGCATTTTTATTTCCCATCAAACTTTGAGAAATTCTTTTTCTTCGTTCTTCTGGAACTGGGTTACCATAGCTTGGATTATTTTCACCGCTCAATTTTAGAGATAATTTTAATCTTTCGTTGGGGTCTTCGTATCGTTTTCTCATTATTTCAGCAGTTTTTCTTTTTCCTTCTTCGGAATTAGCTCGGATTTTTTGTGATCTTCTCATATTTTCAATAGCTTCTGGAGAAGCTTTAACCCCCAATCTAGACTTTCTAATATTTTCCCTATGCTCTTCTGTGAATGGTTTCTTTTTCTTACCCTTCTTAGATAAGCTCATATTTATTCTAGCTTCAGGTGATGCTTTCTTTCCTAATTTAGCTAGTGACATTTTTTTTCTACTTTCTTCACTATATTTTCTTCCAGTATTATCTAAACCTCTAGTGCAAACATTATACCCAAGTGGAACCAAACAATTATATTTTATTATTAATTGTTCTTCTAAGTCATGTAAAAATGTTTTATTGACATCTGGTAGGTAGTATATTTCTACGTGGAAATTATTAATACCATGTTTTTTAAAAGCTTTTGAAATAACTTGGTGTTTATGGGATCGGTGTTCACTTATTCGTTTATGGATATTCATCGTTTCCCCAATATAATACTTCCCATTCACCTCATTGCGAATGATATACACCCCCGGTTTGTTCTCAAATTTATCAGTTAGTCTCATTCAATTTATCCTCTAGTATTCTTTTGATATATTCGGTCATAGTCAGACCAGATTTCTTAGCAATTTTACGAATTTGTTCCTTCATCTCGGAAGTCACATACAGTTCTATTTTTTTCTTTATTGTTTCCATACTATATTACTTAGTAAATTTTAATGATTTTTCCATGATTTTTTCATAAAAAAGTTGAGAGAAGGTTATTATATTAAGTATTATCAGACCGTGTAAAAAATGAACGATTACAATTACTTCTTTGAAAATTCCCAACTCCTCAACATGTTCGTTGCAGCGTTTGACGATGCATTCGTATATCGTTATGATGCTCGCACCCGTGTAGCAAAGGAGAAGATTGAGGTTCGATACGTCAATGGACCGAAACACCGTGTTCTCCTCGATCTGAGCGATAGAGCCAAGACACTCACCCTACCCGTGGTGACGATTGAGCAAACCTCATTGGCGCGTGATCCGTCCCGTATCCATAATAAAGGCCAATTTATTTACAGAAAACAGTTGGATTCCACGAATCGGATGGCTAAAATTCCCCAACCAATTCCCGTAAATCTTACTCTGGATGTGAACATCATCTGCTATTTCAAGGAGGATTTGGATCAGATCATTCAGAATTTCGTGGTGAATTGCAATCCATATATCATGGTTTCTTGGAAAATTCCTGAAAAATTCAACATGCCGTTCATTGATGAGATTCGTTCGGAAATTCAGTGGTCGGGAGATATTTCCTATGAAAATCCCAAGGACTTGTCTCCCGATGTGAAATGGAGAATTTCTGCTTCCACTTCTTTCACGGTCAAGGGATGGTTGTTCAAGGATTACAATCAGACCCAAGCACCAATCTATGTAATCAATGCTGACTTTCATGCGCTTCCGTTTAGCAGCCGCTTCTGTGATTACAATCTCTTTGATGCGATCAGTGCTGAAGGAGTGGTGACGGATAGCGTATCAATCAGTGCATATCCAGAATTCACCAATTATTTCATCAACGGTATTCACCAAGGGGATTCTCTGGTTGTCACGGAATTGAATGACAGGAACTTCCAATTCTATGGTAAGCGATTTGGATATAATAACACTTGGTATCTATCAGGTGCTTATAATATTCCCGAATTGGTATATACGGAGATTGACACTGCCAAGTTCCCCACCATTTCCGCATACCAGTTACCAGAGAATGTGATTACCACAGTGAATGATAATATTGTCACGGTGTCGCTAAGTTCCAATTATTTTAGTAATTTGTCAGGAAATATGGTTTTTGTGACAGCTAATGATGCGGGATGGGTTGCATCCTATTAAAAAAAACAATTCAACTAAATAATATCATGACTACGAAAGATCAATTTGCAATTTCAAATCTTATAACAGAGATGTATTCAGAACAATCAGGTATTGTTAAATTGGAGCAAGATGAATTTGGAAATCTTTCGACCAGAACACCAGACGGTGAATTGGAAATGTTAATGGGATATTCTAGCGGTGGAGAACCAGTAACTTTCAAATTTCCAATGAGTGAGTATCAACAACAATATTTTTCCAATGCTTTGTATGATGCAATTGAGACTGGTATGTTACCATCGTCCACGACAGCAGTTCAATTACCAGATGGTTCCACTTTTGAAATACCTAAATAGATTTCATTGAATAATTGAAGATTCCGCTTAAATAATAAGTATGGCGGGTATCGGCAGTTCAACAACACCATCTTCAAACAAACAATACCAAGGAACGGATGGTAAAGGTTCCACATTTGATAGGAACATGCAATCCTATTTGAAGAATCGCGGGAATTTCATTGAGAAGACTCCTGACGAAGCGAAGAATACAAAATATAAATATTTCCAAAAGATTGGTTTACGCAGACCGGAAGCGATTGCTAGAAATTCCGTAGCTCTCAATAACGACTGGAACAACACTGCATTTTCCGCAATTTACCAAGACAAGTCCTTTACGGATTTGATGTATTCCCAAGCTTCGGAGGAAAAACCGGGGCGTTTGCGGGACTACCGCATGATTGCCGCTTACTCTGAAGTGGCGGATGCCATGGATGAGATTTGCGATGAGACGATCAATGTGGATGAGAACGGAGAGATTGTAACTCTAGAAATCCGTAATACTGATCTGGAATCGGAAAAGAAAGAGGAGATTGAGAAGGAATTCTCCCGTTTCGTTGCCATGATGGAACTGGAAGACAATGGTTGGAATTATTTCCGCCAATTTCTTATTGAAGGCGAACTGTTCTTTGAATTGATTCTAAAAGATGATTATATCAAACAAGGGGTAGTTGCCATCAAAAACCTCCCTGCTGAACAATTTGATCCTGTATATGACAACATTCAGACGATGTTGGTGAAAGCGTTCATTTACAAGAAGCCAATCTTCTCTTCGGTGGATAATAAAAAGGTAGAACGCTATGAATACATTCCCTTTGAACAAAACCAAGTCCTCTATGTGAACAGTGGGCAATATAATGAAACCAAGGATTTTATCATTCCTTTCATTGAGAATTGCCGTAGAGCTTACAGACAGCTTTCCATGATTGAGGATTCCGTGGTGATCCACAGAATGGTTCATGCGCCCCTCCGCTTCCTCTTCAACGTGGATGTGGGAAGATTGCCCGTCCCCGCAGCAGAAGCCTACCTACGCAAGCTACAGAGCCAATACTGGTCAACCAAGACGTTTGACATGGATCAGGGAGATATTGTCAAGAAATACGCACCTCAATCCACGCTTGATTCATTCTGGTTTGCCAAGAGACAAGGACAAGAGGCAACTACAGTTGAAACATTTGGGGGTCAAATGTCGGATGGTAATATGGAACCTCTTGATTGGTTCATCAAGAAATTATATCGTTCTCTCAAGACTCCAACTTCTCGTTTGAATAATGAAACGGGTTATAATGATGGAACGGAGATGCTTCGGGAAGAACTGAAGTTTGCCAAGATGATCATTCGTCAACAACAACGCTTTGCCCAAGGTATCAAGAGAGCGTTTATCACACACCTCAAGTTCAAGGACATGTTCGATGATTGGGATTTGTTCGATGACAATATCCGCGTGGAATTCAATGTTCCCACCAATTTCTATGATATGCGGGAGAGCCAGAAGCTCAATCTTAAGATTGAGACTTTCAATAACATTACGGGTAATGAAATGGTATCCACGATTTATGCCATGAAGAAATATCTGGATTGGAGAGATTCCGATATCCTTGCCAACCTACATTTCAAGAAGGTGGAAGCGGAACACATGTTTGAAATCGAACAAATAAAAACACTCGGACCCAACTACAAAGAGTTATTAGCTCAACAAGCTGGAGGCGAAGCTGGTGGTGATATGGGAGCCATGGGAGGATCAAGTGGAGGTGGTGGGATGCCTCCAGATTTTGGAGGCTCTGGCGCAGCTATAACTGATTCAGAAGCTCCAAATGTCGAAGCTCCACTCGATCAAGCAGAAACGCCGGAAGCTCCGTCCAATGAACCAGAGATGGGTGTCTAAATTTTAAATTAGCTCTCTTACTGTCGTTAAGAGACTCTGGTATTGTTTGGAGATTTCCATGGTGATGATAACCTCCTTTGGTTAGAGGTAAGATATGATCAACATTATATTTGATACCTAGACAATCTTCCAGCCTGATTCGCATATCAACATATGTTTTTTCAATGTTTTGATCGTGATTAGGATGTGTTGCGTTCTTTTTTAACGCTCGTCTTTTACTATTTCTCAATAATACCTTATCCCAATTATTTTTATCCCAATTATTCTTTTTAATATTTAATTGTTCTTTATTATTTTTATAATATTCAGAAAATTTTTTGTTGTGGCAAGCTTCACAATAAGACGATCTATTTTTAAATTTTTTATGTAATATACAAAAGCTATCAATTGGGGAAATTTGATCGCATGAGTAACATTTTTTATTACCACTCATTTCTAATTTTACATTTTCTATTTGTAATGCCTTGTCCCATAAAAATTCTGGAGTGTCCCCCCAATATTTTAATATGGGATTATCGTGCTTAATTAATTTATTGGCTATTCCCTCGAATGATTTTGGTATAACTTGAATATTTTGGTGATGATGATAACCTCCTTTATTCATTGGGATTATTTTATGTAATATAAATTTAACACCTAAACATTTTTGCAATCTAATTTTCATTTCTATTAAAACAGCTTCTATCTTCGGATCATGTTGTTCGTGATAAGCATCGTTTTTAATTGCATTCGTCTTATAAGAACCCAATTGTCTAATCACCGGATTCTTCAATTTATAATTTTTAGAACGGAGTAATTCCTTTTCCAAATTCTTTTCTCTATATATTTTACCTCTCTCTATACAAAGCTCACGGTTTTCTTCTCTGTATTTTACCATATAAGCATCATGACGATCTTTATTTTTCAATCTCCATTCACGTTTTCGTTCTTTCCCACATTCAATACATTCATATTGCAAACCATCAGGACTTTTGGAAGATTTTGTAAATAAATTTAATGATAACTCACTTTTACATCTAGTGCATTCCTTCGTATTCATATTAATATTTAACTAAACGGATCAAACTGGAAAGAAAAAATTGTGATAAATCACCATCAAATTAAATATTATCATGACTTCCCACGACTTCAAAAATCTAGCACTATTATATGAAAGTATGGAAAACCATACCATGTCTCTGAACGATATTTATGGTGATATTGAATATGATGTTCCTGAAAACGAGGCACTTTATAGTGCTGTTGACCCCGAAATAGGGGATATCCAAATTCCGATCAAAACACTATCACCAGATCAATTGTTGAAATTGACGACATATAAAGATGATACCACGGTATTTCAAGCATATAAAGATTTTGCTGATAGGGATCAGAAGCAAATCGTAAATCATTACAAGAAAAATTTAAATGAATTACACGATAACCCAATCGTCATTAATAATAACACGGCTTTGGATGGGTATCATCGAATTATTGCAGCTATTTTGATGAAACAATCTTTGAAAGTATTGGATGTGTCGGATATACAGTAGTTTAATTTAAAGGAATGCCATAAGTCTTGGCATATTCTTTCGATTTCTGGTCAAAAGGATAAATTGTCCCATGCCACAGGAAATCGTTTCCCGAATCGATTGCCCCCAAAGGACGGACTTTCACAATCCACTCGCCCATATATTCGCCTTTGGAGTTTTTAAATTTTAATTTACCAGAAAACTGTGAAAATACATCGGTTGAATCCTCCCATCTACGCATGTAATCATCAAGTTGATGTTCGTCTTCCACGAAATTTTTCCAATTTAATCTAAGCAATTCTTCTGATGATGTTGCACACAGATTACAATATGCTTCATTCACCATAATATTAAGACCTTTGGAGGTAACTCTAAACGATGGTTTGGGATTGAGCCAAAACATAGCCTCTATTTCAGCTTTGATTATTTTCACAGAATCCCGCATGGAACCCCCACCATTCGGGGATATTTCATATTCAACATTTTTTAAACGATCATCAATATTTGACACAGTTCCTTGAATATTTTTTAAAGATTCTGGTATGGAATTCCGAGATTTAATATATTCCTGACGTTCCTTATATTTTTCGACAATAAAAGTCCTGAGTTGTTTCCAAGTCAATATAATGGCACCAATCGCCCCTAGAATAATTTTTATAAAATTGGCGTGTTGTTGAACAAAATCGTAAAAATCCATAATATTATTTATGAAAGTTAATCACAAAAGCTCACACAGTTGAACGCGGAATTATAATAATATTTTGTTCCATTGTTTTCTTCAGCATTCCAACCCGAATCAGTGGGTCTATCACAGTCATAGAAGTAGAATTGACTCCCATTATTGGACGATGGGTGGATGTAAGTGGTGTCCTGCCCCCAGAGGATGAAATCGTTGGCAGATAGGTAATAATACGCGGAACCGTTGTTGGTATTAGCATTCCAACCTGAAACGGTGGGGATGCCGCAGGATAATTCGTAATAAATGGAACCGTTGTTTGATTCAAAGGACATAATAATACTTAACAGATTAAATAAGATTATGAGCTTATGCCAAGTTGAACCAATTTCCGCTTTCATGTCCACCAATCTCAATTCCAAGATTGAGTGTTACCAGCGTTTGGGAGAGAGGATTCTGAGAACCTTGGGACATCCCATGATTAATGTGGAGTTACATTACGATCAGTTACACGAAGCCATATCAATGGCGGTTGACTTCTATACAGTATATAGTGGTTACACTAAAGAATATCTTATTTTTGACAGCCGATTGTATGAGGGTAACAAAGGCTTACGATTGGATCATCTTTTCACAGTTGCCAATTCGGGATACACACCATCGGAAAAGCTCAATGATAAGAGAACCGGACCACAACCGGATTATGAAGTGACTCTCCCAACTCCTTTATATGTTTCCCTTTCCACAATTCCCAGCGCATATTTCACAGCTTCTTCAGCATTAAGCGGAGTGGTTCCTTCCGATGGCATTACTTCCATGCAAATTATTGACCAAACTACTTACGATCTTCTAGTGGGATTCAATGCTGGTTTGAGTGTGCTGTTCCAACAATCCTATCAAAAACCGTTCACGATACAGTGTGAACAACAGGATGATGTGAACACATTCAATAATATGTTTGATTATGATGTCATGGATTACCGCAAAGTAGTTGATGTTATTTCTTTTGAGGAAGGTTCTTCCACAGGTGTAAACACATTGTTTTCCGTGGAACAAACCATGGCTCAACAAAGTTATCACGCTTATTCGCTGGGTAACTATGGATTTGATATTCTATCTTGGCACACCGTCAAGGATTGGATTGATACCCGCGAAAAAATGTTTGCTACTCGTCGGGACATCTATTTTGATGCAAGAACACAATATCTCCGTTTAATACCTCAACCGAAAAACACTCAATTTTTTGGCTTGCTCACTTGCTACGTGGAAAAACCTTTAAGAGATTTGATCAAGGAGAAGTGGATTTTGGAATACGCCACCGCCATGTCTAAGATCATGTGGGGACGGATACTCACTAAGATATCCGGTGTTACTTTACCCGGAGGTGGTTCCATTGATGGTTCCAGCATTCTTTCGGAAGGATTGGAAGCGAAAAAAGAATTGGAACAATTCTTAATTGAAGGTGGATTCTCAACGGACCCTCCCTTGATGCTCGTGATGTGAGATACCTTATTAAGTATTGTTGTGTTTATTCGTGGATCAGGGGCGGGCAATGAGGCGAAAAGGAACGACGAATCGTTCTACCGTGGAATTGTGGTCAAGAACAACGATCCCCTGAAAATGAATCGGGTTAAGATATTCATTCCCGAATTATCCAACCAACCTTTTGAGGAATGGTTTGAGAAATATGAGGAAATGAATATTCAAAGACCCGGACTCAACAACCCCGAAGACACTTGGGTTGATATCAAGATTTACGAAGAGATTTCCAAACACATTCCATGGGCGGAACCGTGTTATCCTCTGATGGGAGAATCCGGTAATGGACGATACTTCAAACAGGATGGGGATGGTTTGGCTGTTATAACGGACAGTAACTATTCGGAGACTTACGAAAATAATAATACTGAAGTCCCAACTTTAAGCGGGGGATCGTTCTCCCCTTCATTTTTATATGAAAACATGGATACCATGGTATCCGATGCGTTTGCCAATCCTCTTGATGTTTTCGCTGTCAAATGCAATCCCTATGCTTTTGGATATAAATCGAATAATTTCACAAACAAATCCAAGGGAATGTTCGGTATTCCCGAAGTGGGTTCCAAGGTTTGGGTGTTCCATTATCTGGGAGATTTAAACTTTCCCATTTACTTTGGAGTGTCGCAGGATTTCCGTGGACTGACACTGATAAATAGAACCGACAATGATAATAAAATTTCCCCTTATTATCCAAACGATTTTGAGAATTGATTATGGCCGATAAAATTTACAGAAATAGGACGATACTAAACCAAAGGGGTGGCTCTTTGGTGATTACAAACACAACCGATCAGGAGAGCATTCAGCTTTCCCAAAGATCGGGAAGCAATGTTCTGATGAACAATCTGGTCAATTCAGAACTTGCCACTAACAACAAGCAAACCCATGTCATCAATGATAATTTTGAGACTGTTCTGAATGATGATAATAAATTCGTAAAAGGCGTTCAGACCAATCGTGTGGGAAATACCAGATATGATTTCAAGGGGTTCCTGAAAGACGAGGAATTTGATGCTTACCAGCAATGGAAAGACACTTTTAATTCGGTGGCATTGGTAAATTCCAAATTCAAAATCAAACGGGGAGGAGTATCCGGCCCGAATGGTGTGGATACTGATTTGGAAGGAGAACGTGCGGACAATCCGGTGATCGGTTCCAAGGTCTATGTTGTCGAGAATAAGTTCGGGGGGTATATAAAATTACCCCGAAGATTATCATCTACAGATGAAGTTACTGATTATTCCCCCGTTCCTGACCGTGGCAAGACCAAACCAGCGGAAGAAAAAGATATAAAAGAGGAGGATATTTCCAAGAGTGCGGGAGAGCAAGGATCGAAAGCTCCCGGTGTTTTGGAATTTGGAGCAAATAAATCAGCAGCTACGGAGAACGGGGAATGGGAGCCGGAAGAGGATGCCCAAAACATTGCTGATGCTGTATTGGCAATTCAGGAAGAACTCACTCCCATTGAAGAGAAGATGGGTGATGGGGGGGATGAACATATCATCGTCAAGAGAAACAAAATTGAAACGGTGGGAGCGATTTTCAATGATTACCCATCGGTTCGCATTGATGAAAAAGGGAGAAGTCAACCATTTGAAATGTTGGTTGGTGATACGGGTGTATATAAAAACCATGATTACATTCCCCATGTGGAAGAAATAGATAATTCTTCCAATTTCCCTTGTGGACAGGACACTAAGATTGTGGGCAATTCCTACAACCGTATCGTCGGTTCCGGTGGCATTTCCCTGAAGACCACGGGAGCCACCGAATTGGGGGGAGCCACTTTAAAAGCCGGATTCAAAAAAATAAATATTAATGCTTCCCATGGTGTCCACATTGGATCGGAGAACGCAATTGAATTGCAATCCATGAAAACCATCGTTCTCCGCACGAACAGGCAGGTTTATATCGAATCATCCCTTGGAGTTAAAAATAACTTAATTGTGGGGGGTGGTCTTGCCGTGGAGGGTCAGACATACCTCCAAGGCGTTACTGCCCCGCTGGAGGTGCAGCAGACGGAAAATACGCTGGTTTCCGGCAGGTTCGCCACAACCACTGATCGCAGCTTGTATATTGGGGACTGCGAAATTGCAGGAGAGTATTATCCCGTGTATGCCAGAGCCGCCGATGACCTGATTGTGACGTATCCCCATAGCCACCACTTCAACAACCTACCGTTGAAACTTATGGAAGCCAATGAGGACGTTCGGAAGGATGCCCACAAGAACGGTATCAATGTCCACAATTCGATTGCCCAAGCGTATCCTCAGATGCATGAGAAGAAGAAACCGCAAAAGGGCTAACCTTCACAGGACTTACAATTCATGATCGATCTCGCCAAATCTTGGGAAGGATTTGAACTGCGACTGTAATATAAAGATTTAATCCCCTGTTCCCAAGCGAAGATCATAAGCTGATTAATTTCCTTTGGTTTGGTTCCCGCTGGAATCATTAGGTTTAGCGATTGTCCTTGATCTAGATATTGACCCCGTTGAGCAGCATGAACAACGATTTCTCGTTGGGAAATTTCTGCAAACGTCTTAAACACATCTTTCTCTTCTTGGGTTAAGAAATCTAGATGTTGAACACTCCCCCCATGCGCCAAAATATCTTTCCAAACATCCTTGGTATTTTTATCTTTAGATTTCAATAATTCAATGAGATGTGGATTTTTATATGTGAATTTACCTTTTGCCAAATTCTTTACAAAGTAGTTGGAATTGAGAGGTTCGATGGATGGAGAGACTTGCCCCAAAATAAAACTGCTTGAAGTTGTTGGAGCCACAGCCAACGTTGTAGTATTCCGTCTTCCATATCCTTTTAGGACTTCCGGTTCCCCGAACATTTGAGCCAATTCTTCCGTTGCCTTATCAGCACGTTCACGAATCTTGGAAAAGATTTCAATATTCTCGAAATGTGCATCCATACTTTCCCAAGCGATCATCTTGGATTGGAGGTAATTGTGATAACCCAGAACTCCCATACCTAATGCCCGATGATTCTTGGCAAATCTATGAGCAGCTTCCATCAATCTAATATCTGCGGTTTTTTCGATGAATTCGCTCATCACAGCGTCAAGGAACATAATCAGCGTTTCGACAGCATCAGTATCTTTGATTTCATCCCACCAAAGCAGGTTCAACGACGATAAACAGCACACGAACGATTCTTCTCTGGTTGAAGGGAGAAAAATTTCAGTACACATGTTGGAACTATTGATTTTATAATCTTTATCTTTATAAACTTGTGGTTTCTGATTGTTTGCATTATCAGTGAAAAATACATACGGATAACCAGTTTCAGAACGTTTTTTGATAACAGCAGACCATCTACGTCTTTTTTCCTTATCACCTTCAACCATTGATTGCATCCATTCATCAGAAACACATACACCAATTGACATTTCTTGGATGGTATTACCTTCCGATCTAATTTTGATAAATTCATCAAAGTCATCATGATCAATTGGTAAATATGCAGCAAAGTGTCCTCTACGTGCGCTTCCTTGACTAACGATACTTGTTACAGTATCAAATAATTCCATACAACGCGCTGCACCTTCAGCAATTCCACCACCAGTGATTTTAGAACCGCGAGGACGAATATCCCCAAAATAACCAGAACATCCCCCACCAACTTTCGTCATCATCCCCACTTCTGCTTGTTTGAAGAGGAAATCTTCAATACTATCAGAAACGTGTGAATTGAAACATGAAATACCCAATCCACGTTTATTCCCAAAATTCATCCAAACGGGAGTTGCCAAACTATAATAACCCTTGGACATATAATCCTCGAATTTATCGGAAAATCCATCAACACCCAAGATTTTTTCGGCGGCATCAGCAATCTCTTTAATTCTCTCCAAAGGAGTCTGCCCCTCTTTCAAATATCCCTTCTCCAAAAATTTAACGGAGTCTTCGTTCAACCAATAGTATTTTTCTCTTGTCATATATTAAAATAGTTCATCTTCCTCATAACACTGCCCCTTTTTAGAATATTCCACACTTTTTGAATGGAAAAAATCTGTCATATTGGAACCCATCAATTCTTCTTCAAACCATGATGTTTCATCCAATAATACTTCATCAATATCAAAAACTTTTTTAAATCCAATCTGAACCAGAGATTCGTTGATCCTGTTTTTGATGAATTCCTTGAGAATTGGAGCAGTCAGTCCCTTTTCATCAATACCATTCACCATCCAGTCGATGATCTTCGATTCCGATATGAAAGCTTGTTCTGCTTCCTGTAAAATCTTGGTTTCCAATTCCTCATCAAAAAGCTCCGGTAGTTCCTCCCTAATGGTATTGATAATCTTAACACCTACCAACGCATGAATCATTTCTTCATTGCGGGTGTATCGAACCTGTTGATCAGTGTCTTTCAGGACACTCTTGTTCCGTCCGAACCAATTGATCACATAGAATTGAGAAAACAAGGATACGTTTTCCACAAACAATGTGAAAAGAATCAGGGCATAAAGATATTGTTTCTTGGAATCCTTATAGAAACGATGGGTATATTTTTTGAGATATTTCACTCTTCCCTGAATCCATTCCAATTTAAGGTTCTCTTCAAAAACATCCTCCATATCCAATACGGACAGGAGACGTTCGTATGCATTATTGTGGATCACCTCAACATTTGCCATCACAAATCCTAGATCAGACAAGGATGGGTGGGGGAGGTTGTCCCCAAGCTTTGCCCAAAATGTCTTTACCGCAACCTCAATCTGTCCAATGGCAGACAAGGTTCTCACAATGATTTCCCGTTCCTGATCCGTGAGTTGTGTCTTGAATTGATGAAGATCGCTTTTGAAAGAGAATTCCTTGTCAGTCCAAAAACCATTGTGCATTGCTTCAATGAATTTTTCTGTCCACGGGTATTTGTTTGGTTTCCTGCTTATCTGTTCGTCAAAAATGCTCATATCGCCTGATTATTTATTCCCCACTTTCGTTGTTTCTCTTTCTTGATTTTGGTTGTTCGCCACGCTAAATACTGGCATAGCTTTTCCAAAAATCAAGCCTTAAACGATCTCATCAACGATTCCGTATTGGAGGCATTCCTCTGCATTGAGCCAGATGTCCCGCTTCAAAAGTTCATCCAATTTCTTCATGGGAAGCTTGGTATTCTTTTTATAGAAATCTTTCAAAAGTTTCATCAGATTGGTGCAATTGAAAATCTCATCCTCCATCTCCGAGAACTTTCCATAAACACCGGAACTCAATTGGTGGATCAAAAGATGAGCATGTTGTCCCATGTATCTCTTGCTACCAATGGCGGAAACCAAGGTTCCTGCACTTGCCACACTACCATCAATGTGGGTATGGACTTTGGATTTCAGTCTGCGGATGGTATCCACGGTGGAGAATGCTGCAAAGATACTACCACCAAAGGTATTCAGGTGAAGATGGATGGTGGATTCATACGCACCGTCTAAAGCAAGTTCCATGCTTTGAAGCTTCAAATCTGTTTCTAAAAGAACCCTATTCAATTCTAACATCGCCCCCTCATTAACATCAGCATAAAATAAAATTTTATTATTGATGACTCTAATACCTTGAGGATATTGAGTTTCTTCATTATCAGAAGAATTTATGATAATCTGGGGCATTTGGAATGCATTCATGTTCTCCTTCTCCTCTTCGTTTCGGTAACGCCACTTCATGTATAATACTTAACACAGAAATCGGGGTTCGCAATCTAAATACTAATGTGGATCAAGAATTAAAAAACATCTATTCCGATATTATTTTGGAATACCAATCGGGTTTCAATCCTCCCCAAAGGGTTCCCAAGCAAGCGGTTCCCGATGAAGCTGGGGGTAAATTATCATATGGTAAGATTAAAATGGGAATGGTCAACACTCCAGTAACTACCAATGTCTATGGGGAACAGGAGGAGGAAGCTGAAGGTATTTTAAAAATTATTCAGGATGTGGAATCGGAATATCGGGGGGATTCTCCCATAAATAATGCCGTGAGATTGGCATTCGGCAAATTAAAGGAAAAATTGGCATGAACAAGGATCAGGAAATATTGGAAGAGATGGTGAGGGAAATTATCGAGGAAATTGCCAAACATGGTAAGACCCGCAAGTTATATGAGCTTTTGGATGATGCCGTGAAAAAAGGATTTGTGAAATACGTCGAGAAAAATGGGAAGATTATGGTGAAGTCCCTGAAAGATGATCGCCAATATCTAGCTCATCTTGGGGAAGTTGCAGTTGATCCCGTTTTTCGTTTTCTGAAAAAGCTTGGATATAATTGATTTATTGAAGATTTTTATTGTTTATGGAGATTTTTTTATCTTCTTTAGATTTTAGAAGATTTTCTATACCCCATAACGGGCGAAGATTTACATAATTAAAACATTTGAATTGTTCTTCAGGGATGGATAAATCAAAAGAACAACAAGGAATAATGTGATCAATATGCCACTCACCATAATTATCCCATGACATATTTTCTTGAAATTGATTTTGAAGATGCAGCTTAAAAAAATCTACATCACAACCAAGTAATTCTATTGTCGATTTCGACTTACATTTCCCATGTAAAGCTCTTCTAATTCTTATTCTTAAACGTTCAGATAAAACATGGTTTATATTATGTTTTCCTCTGCTGTGATACCATTTATTGATATTTCTCCTCTGAGAACCAGATTCTTTTCGCTGTTTATATACAGCATCCCAATTATTTTTCCGCCACTCTTGATTTCTTTCATATACCTTTTTTCTATTTTTTTCAGTATATCTTCTTTGGCTTTCTAAGTCTTTTTGTTTATATTCTGGATTGTTTCGATAAAAGGTTTTCGATTCCTTATCATATTTTCTTTTAATTTCCAATTGTTCGGGAGTCATGTCTTTTCGTGGTAGATTCCACCATAATGATACTCCTTCTGGGAATTTTGGTCGTTGTATTTCGATATCATCTTGCATAATCATATTTAACATGATTATGACAATATGCAACAACTACCGATTCACTGCTTCGTGGTGCATTGCATCGTATCCCCAAAAAGCACCAGCGGCAATCCACCCCTCACGGGCAAAGCATTCCATAATCTCCAATGGCATATCTGATTTCATTGGCCAGCTATCGCGGAAAGTATTATCATCGGCATCCAAATCAATGGCAGCACCATAGGCATGTAGAGAATAAGAAGAACCTCCACGCTTCAAGCGGAAATTGAAAACGCCCCCATAATCTTCAGCTTCATCTTTAATATCTGGATATTTTGGAATTATATCCTTAATGTTGTTCAATACCCTCAAAAGAGAATCCACACATTTCTTATTAACACGGGTTTTAGTAACCAATTTACCACCATAATACATTGGGTATGGAAAGTTGATCATTACGAGATTTGATTCGTCTCCGGGTTTTCCGTAAAATTTAGTTAAGGATGCTTGATCACTTTTTGGCCATGGGTTGTTCTTAGGCATCAGAGAGCGTAGATATGTTTTACATGCGGCTTGTGATTTCGGACCCCAAAATCCATCAACAGTTGTTCCGATTTTTTTCTGCATTTTTTTAATTTCATCGCTATTCATAAAAATACTTAGTCCAATCCATATTTTTCAAATCTCTTTTTCCAGATAAAATAAGAACCCGCAACAACAGCAGAATAAATCGTCCATCTCATGGGAAGAGATACCCCAGCCTCTTTCATCAATTCTAAAAACATCCAGTTGGATTCCTTCCAAGTGAATTTGTCGTTGAATGGAGAGAAGCACCAATCATGAATCAGAGCCGCTGGAAAAGCTCCTCCAAATGGCCCGACAATTGGCCAAGCGAATTTCGGGGAACTGATCCCATCAGTGATGAATCCTTTCTTTACGGTGATGAGATGATTCTTATAAAAACAGCGAAAATTCTCCCCCAACTCAAATTTTCGGGTTCCTTTATGGATACCCAAATCTTTCAGATATATCGTATCAGGAAAGGTGTTTTTATTAACGGTGGTCATAATAATATTTAGCTTGACATTGGGAAATATTTTATTATAGTGATGGAAATGAAAGCAGAACTAATGAATTATTTTGGAGACGATTTAATGATCGTCAATGCGGCTAGAGTTTCTTTTGGGAAAAATAAAAATATTTTGGATGAGAAAGATGAAAAGCTGATCAAGTATTTAGTGGAGCATAAACACACAGCACCTTTTCGACATCCCCAATTACAATTCAGAATTGAATGTCCTATCTTTGTGGAACGACAGCTTTTCAAACATCAGGTAGGATTATCAGCCAACAGTATTAGTGGTAGATATGTGGATTTCTCCGATAATTATTATCATGTTGAGGAGCTTAGACAACAATCGTCTTCGTCCAAACAAGGGAGTGATGGGTTGTTGAATAGACCGGATTTGATTAGCCAAATGGATCATCATATTACATTGGGTAAGAAATTGTATAAGGAATTGTGTGATGCTGGTGTTGCCAAAGAACAAGCTAGAGTTATCCTGCCGCTTTGTTTGGAGACGCAATTTATCTGGACTGGATCGTTGTTGGCATTCATTCATATGTGGAAATTGCGGTTGAAAAGTGACACCCAACAAGAAACAAGAGAAATTGCCCAACAGATGTTTGATCTTGTTAAAAACATCGAGGGGAACCCGTTTGAACACACTTTAAACGCTTGGGGATATTAATATGATTACAATATTAGCAGGATCAAGAGAGGGTGTCCATTACGATGATATCCTAAAAGCCATGGAAACCTGCCCATGGTCGCCCACAGAAGTCGTGTCAGGCAAAGCCCGTGGGGTTGATACTATGGGAGAACAGTGGGCAATGGAAAATAATATTCCAATTAAAGAATTTCCTGCCGATTGGAAAAATCTAGGGAGGTCTGCTGGATATCGTAGAAATGAACAAATGGGAGATTATGCCGATGCTCTCATAGCTGTGTGGGATGGCTCAAGTAGAGGAACTGCACACATGATCAAATATGCCAAAGAAAAAGGTTTGAAAGTGTTTGTCCATGATTTAAGTAAAATCAATGAATACAAATTTCAAGATTGGATATAAAGTTCAAGACCCGAAATGGGGGATGTGTGAGATTGGAAGTGAGGGTTCTATGATTGAAAGTGGGGAGATTGCTTATGTGGCAATTCCTCTTGAAGAAAGATATAAAGGTTGGGGTAAATTTTGTTTACTTGAAAAAGATTTGGAACTCATTAAATAATTTCGTTATGATTAAAATTCTAAAAAATAATAGTGTTCAATTGTGCTGCAAAGGAAAAAGTTGCCCTATCGTTACTGAACTTGCTGATGGAATGGTGGAGATTGTGGATGATAACGGCAATCGTATCGTAGTCCGCAAGGAAGAAGCCCTCTTGATTTCCGATGGGGTGAAAACGATTGATAGTCAGAAATTGATCCTTGGATGAGCCTTTGGTTTCAATCATTTGTTTTAATTGGCTGTTGTTTGATCCTGAAATACGGATCAATCCTTGAGCCTATTCGTGTCTTTCTCAGACAATGGGAATTCTTTGAAAAGCTTCTCAAGTGCTGTATGTGTATGGGCTTTTGGGTGGGAGTATTCTTTGGAATATTCTGGTCTGCCCACATTTGGGAGATTCCGCTTTGGGGATTCTACGCATCTGTAATCTGCTGGTTTGCAGACTATCTGACGATGGTGCTTGACAAATATCTGGATGATGGTAAAGTGGAGGATGAAGAAATTACCAAATAATTTTCATCAGAAAACGATTGAAGAAAAATCACAGTATTTTCATTCTTTATCTGACAAAGATGTGTATGATTTATCACCATCTATGTCTTTTATATTTTATAAAACCAATAACATCGAGGGATGTTTATATGATGGATGGTATTATGATAAGGTTGTAATTAATAAAAATGCCTCAACATATCAACAAAAATTAATTTGTAAGGTAGTGGAAAAATATTATGGGTTTTTGAAATGGGATGACATATTGGGATCGCAAAAAATAGTTAATCACATTAAAACATTATGAATAAAAAACATCCACATTATAAGGCAACTGTTGTGAGATACAGAGGGATCGGTGGCGGATTTAAAATTAAATGCAAAGACGGATCATTGTCTGATGAAACATACGGAACTAGGAAAGGTGCGGAGAAAATGATCAACGGAACATTTGGAAGTGCTGGAGGTATTAGATGAAAACAAAGGAAGAGCTTTTAGAGGAATGGAAAGATGATGATAATGTGGAAGGTGAATGAGTGTAAGAATGCTGGATTAAAAACTAGATTATTATAAAGTGATTAAATAATCAAATGGAAAGCTTCAAGACATTTTACGAAAAATTTGTAAACGGGGAACTCCCCCCAACCAACCGTAGGCGTAGGATGCTTCTGGAGGCGCAATACACTTACCCATCCACCGGAGATAAGGCGATAATGGATTTATATGCCTTATATGCCCTGTGGTGGGAGCTTGGAGGGGGTAAGGCTTCTTATGGCTACGAAGACACCAACGTTCGCAATTATAAGGTCAGGGAAAAGGTTGACCGCTATTTTGAGGAAGCTCTGGTGGTTATTTCCAATACCCTTTTGGAAGAATCCAAGGAAGCCATTGCAGATGAAGCTGAAAATATCTTCGACGAATACCTAATCCCCTCTCAAGTGGTGGTGGATTGGTTTAAGGAAAATGATATGATGCCAAAATTGGCAAAAGCTTATAATGGCGGTAAAGGGGGAATTTGGTTCTCCGTGTTTGATTATGGGGATACCCTTGATATATTATCCGCGCCATTTTGGGAACAATATGCAAATCTTTATGGTGGGGATAAATGGGTGACTATTACGGAAACCACCCGCCAACTGGATAATGCTATTCGTAGGGAGAAGGTTCAAAATCTTATGAACGCCTTTGTCAAATTCATGGACTTGGAACACAATACTGGAAGTCTTTATTCCAAACTTAAAAGAATGAAAGTATCCAAGGAAACACTTGATCTTCGGGCGGGGTTCCGTTCAGCGGAGGATTTTAAACCGCATGTCAGTCCCCAAGTGGCGAAGCTGATTGGGCTTGTGAGATAATTAATTCAATGAATGAAAATATGTAACCCATTCATTGAATTGGTTCCCCTTCAAAATACCGGAAGCAATTGTTTTCATTTCCTCTTCATTCGGTTCCCTACCAGCATTCAATTCTTCTAGAACATATTCTTGCAAGGCTGCTGTGATATCCTTGAATTTGGATTTATCCTTGACAAGAATTGGAAACCATTGCATTAATTTATCACCACTGAAATATTGTTTCAGAAGTTTTCTGGTGTCATCTTCCGATCCTCCAATGTTGGAAACCTTCTCTTCCGCCCTTTTGATCTTCTCCCAAAATTCCTGTTTATTGAAAAGACCAGAACCACGGGATGCTTCATCACAGTAACCAACTGCTTTGATGGTTTCCCATGATGGATTCTGAATCAGCTTGGTGAGAGTCTTGATATTCAATTTATCTAAATTGTGAACAAGCATATGTTTATCAACTGCTGCCAATATGTTCTTTTTATCTTGGGGGGATAATTCCGCAAAACGCAATCTTTTGAAAATTTCCTCAACAATGGGAACTCCCGCCGATTCGTGTCCATGATAATTACTGAAACCATTATCTTTCTTTCCTCTGGTAGTGGCTTTCCCGAAGTCATGGAAGAGAACTGCCAGATTGATCACAGGGTCTTTGTATGGTGATGCCTTTAGACATTCATAGATGTGTCCCAGAACTTGGGAATCCCCTTCGGGGTGGTGTTGTGGGTCGTGATCATATCCTTCCATCGTGGTAAATTCGGGAAGGATATCATGGAGGATTTTGGTGTCCTGTAATTTCTTTAGGAAATTCGCAAGCGTTTGTCCCGTTTTGGCGGATTTGAAAAATTCCTTGGAAATGCTTTCTTGGGAAATTGCCTTGGGGTCTTGGAGGAGATGCTTCAATTCAATTGCGGCAGCTTTGGTATTATCCTCAATTTCAAAATCCATCTTGGCGGCAAAACGAAAGACACGGAGGATTCTCGTAGCGTCTTCCAGAAATCTTTGTTTTGCGTCTCCCACGGCACGGACGATCTTGTTCTTCAAATCTTCCAGACCACCTTGGTAATCCACGATCTTACCCTCTTCATCCAACCCGAAAGAATTGATTGTTAAATCTCGCCGCTCCGTATCCTTTTCAAATGAATCTGTTTCTGTTGATATGTTGGATTGTCTTCCAATATCGCCGGAGTCGGTTCTGAATTTTGCCAGATCATAAACATAACCTTTCCAGAGAATGGCATACACGGGTTGGGAATCGTTCTTGGAAATATTTCTCAATTCAAAATGTTTTTCCAATTCTTCCACGGGAATATTGGTAGCCAAATCCACATCATCAATTGCGTTACCCATGAGTAGATCACGGGGAACTCCCCCAACGATATAGATTTCTCCTTGTAATTTTGCCTTGATATTCTTCATCAAATCCAAAGCAACTTGGAGTTCTTCCGATTCTTTGACAGCGGTATTCCACTTCTCATCAAAATCCTCCACGTATTCACGCATGAGTCGGTGATATAATTTATGAAATCTTTCCATATTTTTATAGATATTTATAATAGAGTTTATACAATTGTGGATAATTGTATTTTTTGGATAAATCTTCAAATTCTTCAGGGTTGGTTGCTACGGTTTTCAACATGTGTAAGGCATACAATCTAAAAGCATTTATAATGTGGGGATACATATCATCAACAAATTGAACGAATTGATAATTTTTATTATCCATTTTGGGAAAGAGCATTTTGAGATTTGTGAATTCCAAATCCCCATAATTGAAATGTGTATTACCCGACAACATATAATCAACCCCATCCAGAGGATTGGAATACGACTCGAAAAATTTGTCAAATTGTAACTGCGCCGGATCATTATCCAACTTCGGTTTGAAATTTTCCATAGCCAGTTTTGTTATGATGTTTTCCAACACTCCTTTTGATTGACCATGTTTACTATCCATAACACCCTGAAGAGCATGGCGGAAATCCTCAAGAATAATAAGTCTGCTTGGAAATCTTACAGTAAAGGATTTCCTGACATCGTTGCCTGAAATTGTCAGGGTGTCGAACGGTTCTTCTTCCATTTCAATATAATCTTCAATCATGGAGAAATTGCTATCTCCGCTTGCAGCGGTTTTTATAAACCCACCATCAATAAGCACTGTATAAAGCTCATCCTCATCATCCAACATATCCTCAATCTTATCGTCAAAATTCTTCATATAGTGACAATATGTATCAAATTTATCGGAATCATTATGATATTCCTCTTCTGAAAAGTGGATTTCCAAGCTGGTGTTGGTTAGGATCATTCGATATATGTTGATGTCGGTAGCGTCATATATGTATTGGAACAATTGGGAATACTCATAATCATCATCATATTTCCCATCCCTAGCTTTACTCACATCATAATCTTCAGCTTCCAACTCGACATCATCCGGTAAATTGAACTTGGTTAAATCGATGGTTGATGTTCCGCTTGCTTGGAAATATACTTCTTCATCGTCCATCAAGTAATAATCAACACTACTATATGTCAACCTGCCGTTATATTCCTCTTTTATTTCTTCCAGTTCATCTTCCAGACCCAATTGGGAATGTCTGCTTTCCCCCCTTTCATCATCCCGATCATGGTTTATTCGTTTGAAATCGGATGAGTCTTGGGTGGATTCCTCATCCGTGAAATAATTGGCAACCAGATCAAGGATTTCATCATCATAATAAGTTCCCCCCTTTTTCGTATAGGAATTACCACGGAAATCTTCGGGAGTGGTTGTTTGTTTATTTTTCAGATAATTTACCAAGGATTTGTAGAAATTGGGGATTGCGGTATCTCCATATATCTTGGTATCGGGAATGGCAATCTCATCTCCGTAATCATCCACCAATCGACGAACACGCAAACGGGACATGGGGCGCAATCCATATGCACCGGATATGCCCCTGTCGGAATCAACGAATATTTCCCTCTTCTGAAAGTCCTCTTCCGTAAGCTCATTGAAATCCTCTTCTCGCACCACATAAGCCACAGCACCTCCTGAAATGGCTTCTTGGATGGCACACTGGAAATATCCCCCACCTTGGGAATGACAGGATGATATGTTGCGGTGATCGGACATGCGAACCACATCAATGGGAGCGCGGGAAAGGATGACTATGAATTCCGGTTTCTCAAACGCGGATTCCAGATTGTCCTTATACATTGCAAACCAATCCAGATATTTTTTCTTTTTATTCTCCGATACTTTCAGGGCAGCAATGGCTTTACCAATGTTGATTTTCTGTTCCTTGTGTTCCCCCTGCCCATATTTTGGATCAAGCTTTATTTTTCTGATGACTTCCCCTTTTTTCAAATCCACCTTGTCAAAATGCTGAATTCTTTTCAGGTCATCCATGATACTCTGAGCCGTGATGTCCGTCCCGATTGGAAATGCCACACGCATTTTGTCTCCAAAAATATGATCAAAAGGTAAGACATCCGAATGTTGGTTGAGATAATCCACGACCTTTTGGTTCATCTCTGTGATGAGGACGGATTCGTAGAGTTCTTGGAGTTGGAAAATCATGTTATTATTTAAGGGATAATGTGGAAAATGGTAGATGCTGAGGGAATCGAACCCAATCTCTGAGAGGATCAAAACCTCTAGTGCTAAAAAACCGTTACACTACGCATCAATTATAAAAATGGTCTAGGTGACAGGATTCGAACCTGCGAGAGACAGACACTTACTGCCCCCAAGTAGTTCCAAGCTACCCCGATTACCAAGCTATCGCAACACCTAGATATGGTGTGTCACATAGGATTCGAACCTACTCAGCCCAAAGGCAAATGATTTACAGTCATTCTCAACTCTCCAACTTTGACGGTGACACATATTAAAAAAAGAGCCGTAGGAGGAATTCGAATCCCCGACCACCGAATTACAAATTCGACGCTCTACCAACTGAGCTACTACGGCATTGACACTTCTGAGGGGAATCGAACCCCTATTTGGTGGATGAAAACCACCCGTCCTAACCATTAGACGACAGAAGCAAAATTGGCTCGCTTATTTGTTGACGGAGGCATTAGTCTTTCGACAGCGAACGATGATCACTATTACGATCCTCTCCGAAGCAGTTTTTTGATTTGGGGACATACTCAGCCCAAGATTTTATAAAATGGCTCTCAGGGTAGGATTCGAACCTACAACCTAGAAATTAACAGTTTCCCGCTCTACCATTGAGCTACCTGAGATTTGGTGAGAGTCGCGGGATTTGAACCCACAAGACCACGGATTAAAAGTCCGTTGCTTTACCAAATAAGCTTCACTCTCATAATATTAAAAACATTCAGTGTGCTTGTTTCATCACAATCTCCCTTTCGGACTTTAATGTGTTCGGCCACATAACCCCTAGATAACAAAAAACCCCATCTTGTTAAGGATGGGGTGAAAACGAAACAGGATATTACCATATAATCATTTGCACCGCCACCCAGATGGTGTCGGTTTCTCCTGATTATAATTTTGGTTGTTGCTCATGTCGTTATTCTTATTTAGCAGATGCGTTTAGATTTTCAAGTTCTTTTATAATAAAATTTCATTCATTTGATCAATTATCTCATTAATATTGATTGGAGATGCGTTTGTTTTATAGAATTGTGCTGCTGGTGAATACCAATTAACCCAATGGGTAATATTCTCAATAGATACACCATTCAAATATTTGGAGTAAATGAGTAAATCAATATCAGCAAAATCCATCTCTTTTAATTCTTTGTCCATATTATTCCCCAAGTTCTTTCTTCAATTGTTCCAGAAGCAGAATTTTCTGTTCCTTGGTCTTTGCCAATTTGTTCATTTCCTTCTCCTTTTTCTTACGTTCGTATTCTTCCTTGCGCTTACGTTCCGCTTCCAGACATTTGATACGTTCATCCTGTCTCTTTTTCACAATAAAATCAATTGCTGATTGGGCGGTGATCTGTTCTTGTTTCACCACAAGGAACGCAAAAGATTTATTTTTATTTTTTGGCAAGTTGAAATTGCTCACAAATTCTTCCAATTCATATAAATCATCATCCTCCACCTCTTCCCATGGGGAATGATCTTCCACTAAAACCCTTGTGATGTCGGAGTAATCGTCCCCATAATTGAAATAAACCGTGTTGGTTTCCGTATTTGCGATAATCAATTTTACTTGTTTCATGTCTTTATTGTATTCTAGTTTTTAAGGCACTCCAGCCCGTAATCGTTTTGATCTTCCGTTGTGATAGGAATTACTGGCGGCAAACAACGTTCCTTTATCATTATAGATGGGAACCTTACCAAAGCTGATCATATACCAGAGAAAGTGGATGTCAATCCTCCTGTCCATGCAGATGTGAATACCAAAGGAAATATCGGGATATCCGAAATCGGTGATCCAGAATTTTTTAATCTTGTGGAATTTCATTCTTATCCTTACAAGTTCTTTTCCACTTAAACCATTTCAACCATTTGCAGGTTGAGGTTTCGTTTTTGATTTTCTTTCGTAGCTTTTTATATTTCATATCATGCGGGATGCTTCCCAATCCGCCAAAGGACGGGCATTGTAATTACAATCAATATTGTGAACCTCTCGCCAATTTGCCAGACAGGATAGCTCATTAGCGAGATCATCAGCCAATTTCCTTTCGGCATTGAGATCATCGAGACGATCATTCAACTGATCGATGATAGATTGTAGGGCATCACGGGAACCGATGAACAGTTCATCACATTCCGCGATTTCCAGCTTGCCGTTTTTCCTTCGATGTAGGACTACTTGACTTGGTTCTTCTTTGTTCATATTTTTACAAATGTCCCATCTTCAACCGCTTTACGAATATATCTCATAAAGTATATTGCCTTGTCATGATTTTGGAAGGTTGCATCTCCACAATCCTCAATAGGAACAGGGAATCTATAAAGACCGCATTCATCTTCTGGTAATCCATTACCAATAACAACTACGTTATAATATAGAATACCTTTACGATACTCTACAAATCTCACATAATTTTTATCTACAATTTGTTTTATTGTTAATTTCATTTTATACTTGATCCGAATTTTTTATCAATCTTTGCTTTTTCGGTGACATCTTCCACTGATCTTGTGCCTTGACTAACACCAATCACTTCCCATCCATCTTCCCAAGTCTTATCATCCTTTTTGATTTTGATGAACTTATTCATCACGGCGAATTTTGAAGGAATCCATGCCATATGATGTTGGTTTATTCGCTTGAGTGAACATTGTGTGTATGTATCTTTTTTCATAATTTTAATCAGTAATATAATATAAACCCCATCTTTCACAAACAAAATTGAGACTATCCTTGATAAATTCCCGCATTGTTTTATCATTGTTTGGTGTAATAACTTCAAACCAAACCCCTCTAAGTTCCGATATGAATGAAAAATCTTTTATAAATTCCTGTTTCAAAGAATCATCGGGAAGCAGTAACAGCCCCCTTGAGTAATTTTCTATGTTTATTGTGGTATGAAAATCATATTTTCCTTCTTCAAGATCAACAATGGTTGCGTTATTTTTAGTTCTTATATAGTGTGTCATATTTTTATTTTTTTGAAAGTGGAGCGACATGAGGGACTTGCACCCCCCAACCTGATGTTTGGAAAACACCCGCTCTACTAATTGAGCTAATGTCGCGTTGCGGGAGTGGAATTTGAATCCACAACAGGACTTTAACCTTTCTCTTGGTTATGAGCCAAGGATTTTACCAATTAAACTACCCCGCGATTGAAATTGTATTTAACCATGACAACCGTAATTGTCAATCATCTTCTGTTTGAATTCATCATCAAATCCACTGTAACCAACCAGAACGGGCAATCCCCCATTATCCCTGAAGTTACGCATGAGATTGACCAACATTTTCACATACACCCTACATTGGGAACGCTCTTTCCAAACATTCCCAATGAGGGAAGCAAGGGGATAATACCAACCCCACCCATTCATGTGCCATTCGGCAATCTCCTCATGGATCATCTTGATTTGTAGATCGTATTGTTGTTTGCCATTGATCATGGGTTCCACGATCTTTTTCTCTTCTTCCGTGATACCCTTGTAACCTTGGGATTCAATTCTGGTAAAAATATCGATCTGTTCCCTTGTCGGTTCCGTAAAATCGGGGTAATAATTCCTATCCACGAAATGAGCAATCGTCTTGGCGATTTCGTAATGTTTCTTTTTTAATTTCATAATTATAGACAATTTGCTGCCATCCTTGCCATGTTCCATCCTTCCGTTGTCGGCTCAAACCGCGCACACACGATATGACCATCTCCCAGAATGTGGGGATCAAGCTTTCCAAAGTATTTCACATCAATGTGGCAACGCAATAATAATAATTTATCTCCCTTGAATGTGGTGCATCCCTCGTAATTCACCAGAAGGATCATTCCCCTTTCCAACTTTTCCTCTTTCAAAATTTTGAATTTGAAAGGGTTTGGATTGGGGGCATAAATCTTTTCCTTTGGAATCTTTAGAAAATTATTGATCGTTGAACTCGATGCCGTTTGGGGCATTGAGTTCCTGTCACTGCTTTTTGATAATCCGATTGCCAATCCCATGATGGATTCATTGTAGCTTAGTTTTTAAGAATGTCAAGGGGGGATTATTTAGCTAAATAAGAGTATGAACAAGGATGATTTATCCCTACAACAAATCTACCAAGAAATGGCTCTTTCCAATCTACAAAAGATTGGCAAATGGGATGATAAGAAAAATCGCCATGGTTATGACAAAGCATCCATTGGGATTTTGTCGTCTCCTGCTGGTTTGAAAAAGCTGGAACAAAAATTTAATAATATTGGTAATTGGGATTTTAATTTATATTTCGTCAAGAATCCCAATGCTTGGAAATATGCCGAACAGGGAAAAGTAACCGCTGGTCAACTTCAAGCTAGATTGGGATTGGAAGTTGGAAAAGATTTCCCCAACCGAAAGGCGATCAGATCACGGTCTTCTTCACAAACAATGCCGCTGCTGAGAAAGTTCCCCTGACCCCATGGACAATCGCTCACAGAATTGGTCATGCTTTTGCAAAAACCTTTCGCAATGGTATTGGTTCGAGTAGGGTGGAATGGAATAATGATCAAATTTCAAGAATCCTAAGTAAAATATTGGGATGTTATGGAATCCAAAAAGGGTGGTCTGGATTGAGATATTCCGAAGAATATTATATTCGGGACTTGTATCAAAAGATTGGAAAATTCCGCAGTGCGAGAATGAGTAAGTTAATAAGACCCAATGAATTCTACCACGAAGCATTTGCCTATTGGTTACTACATGATGGGGAACTTGATTTTAACGATCCTCCCCAATATCTGACATCATCCAATAAAAAAGCATGGGGTAATCCAACGGGAAGAAATTACATGTTAAAGGATGAGGACGGTGCCACAGAACTTGTTCACCAATTGAGATATGCTCTGGAGGAAATGTTTCATACCATGGTAGGGGAACATATGGGAGAAATATCCATCATGTGACGATAACCTTCCCTTGCACGATAAACACCGGAACTTTATCGTGCGGAATCAGGGTATTGACAAAACCAAATATTCTGTTAAGATAAAGCCATGATAAACAAAATCTTCATCGATCTGGACGAGTGTATGCTACATTCGATGCTTCGTAAACCCAACCAAGAACATATCCAATTCACTCTGGAGAATGATGACAACACCTATTACACCGTCATCCGTCCCTGCGCCCAAGGATTGATTGATTTTGCACGGGAACTTGTGGGAAAGGATAACGTGTATATCCTAACCACATCCACCACCGATTACGCCAATATGATCAATGAAAAGGCGGGATGGGGATTTGAGAGGGATCATATCATTGCCAGAGAGGAGATTAAAAGACACCTGATACCCACGGCTTATGGCGGAAGCGCATACATCGAGAAAGAAGGGATTGCTCACAAGGACAACGTTCTCATCGACAATCTCCCTTATCGGGAAAACATGGGTAAAGTCACCCTGATTGGAATTAAGGAAGATCGCTATCTGAAGGTGAAAGATTACTGGGGAGTAAACGGGATTGAAAATTGGTTTGAGGAGGATGTGAGGGAATTCCTGAAGGAAAAAATGGTATGACAAACGAAGAATTAATTAAGAAATGGGAAGCGGTTCTGGATTATACGGATGGGGAGACTCCTGCTTTGAACGAATTTCAAAGGTTATACAGAGCAACATTGATGGAAAATTGTGAGTTGGATTATTTTAAATACGGGAATTATCCTGACCAAGCCCTGTTCGAAATGATTGGCGAAATACGGAGAACAGGTAAGCTACTCAACTCTCCATACGAATAATAATATGAACACACTGACACCAAGAATGAAAGAGGCATGGGAAAGCTCATCGAGAACGGCTGATGGGTTTTATTCAACCACAACTCCTATGAGTGTTTATGCTAGAATCTGCTATGAAGAAGGATGCAAACTGGAAAACGAACTCGCCGCCGTTACCGCACAGCGCGACATGCTGGCGGAGGCTTTGGGAAGACTAGAAAAAACAGCAGGTTTGCCAGCATTGCAGGATGACCCAGCAAGAGTTCAAGCACGACAAGCCCTCCAATCCCTAACCCCGAAGGAAGAACCATGACCCTAGAACAACAAAGAATTGCCATCGCGGAAGAATCCGGCAGAGAATAACGAAATCACCATATTGCACGGAGGAGTTCCGGTAGATATCGGAAGTATTTGGGAAAATCGAGAAAAATATAATAAAAAAATTTTTTTCAATGGGGGGGAATTTCGATTTTTTATAGAAAAAAAATAAAAATTTATATGTCATATTTTTTCAAATGGTAATTTTTATATTTTTTATAAAAATAATTTTAGCCATGGCACCCCACCCCATACCCCCCCATCCCTAGTTTTTAAAGCAAATCGAAGTAGCCCCCCCCTAACAGTTAGATATGGCATATCTAACAGAAAGCATTTATATATCATTTGCATATCTAACAGATCATATATCATGACACAAAAAAAGCCCCTTGGCATACCTTCAAGAGATATGCCAAGGGGCGAGGGGATCAGGCGAAGTCGGCAAGGAACTCTTTCAGGGTGCTGCCGTTGACCGTGACAGTCTCACCGTCATAACAATCAACTTGTGCGTAGAACGTGAAGGCTCCCCGCTTGCGGGACATGTAAACGGTTTCGGAATCTTGCGCGTTCCAACGAAACCCCTTCTTTTCAAGGACGGTGACAACGGCAACGAATTGTGGTAATGTGGTGGTATTCATGGTAGTAGCATCTTACCCTAGTTTTTATAGGGTGATGATCTCCGCATCCTTCAGAGTGGCGGCGAACGCTTGCGCTTCCTCCAAGGTAGCGTAGCGGGAGAAGCCGAAGGCATCGCAAACCTTGAACTTCTTTGCGTCCTCCTTGGCGCGATAGGCATCGAAGGCTGCGGCTTCTGCGCGTTGTGCTTCCTCCGATGGAGTGCAGCGTCCGGTGAAGTCATACTCAGGTGTCAGGTATCTCATGGTAGTAGCATCTTACCCTAGTTTTTATTCTCCACAGGCTTTCAGGAAAGTGTCAATCAGTCGCAACCATGCAACATCATCTCGTCCTCATTCATCACTTCATCCTCACTCTCAACATCACGAACAGCGAGGGCAAACGCTTGTGCGTAATCCATTCCATCCCCTAGTCCACGGTGGATGAAGTTTTCGCCGGAGAAATTCCAATGCCCGATCTCAACTCGAACCTTGGCGAACCTTGCACAAGCCCAATGAGGTTGGACATCCTTGGAGATGACAGTGAAGGTTTCTTTGTAGCGTGGGGAATAATAGGTGGTGGTCATGGTGGTGTTGATGGTGTTGGTCACAAGGGCATCTTACCCTAGTTTTTAAACGCTAGGACGTTGAGCGTGTCGGATGCGCTCCCCCCGTTTTGATCATGCTTCGTAAGCCATCCACGTTCCCGCGTCATATGGCTCCGCATACAGCCCCAAGGACTTCAGGGCTTTCTGGACTTCAGGATGCACCTGCTCGTCGTGGTAGCAGTCGAAGAAGGGCATTCCATCCGTGTGAAGATTCCCTTCTTGGCGAAACCAGATGCCGCCTTCCTCCCCATCCCATTCGGTGGTGGATACGGCTTTGATCTTGGGGAACAACTCATTCAGCTTGGCGATTTTGTTTTTCATGGTGAGGCTATCTTAGGCTAGTTTTTAAAAGGGGGATCGAACCCCTTTCGCTTATCAGATCAGGCTGAAGACCAGCAACCAGCTTGGACTACCGTCCGGGCCGTGACCGTCAGACTCCACACGCTTACCCGTAGGAGTCTTGCAAACTCCATCCATTCCCCACCGTTCCAAGGAGGACATCGATGGGGCTTTGAATGCGCTTGTGATACGCACCTGAAGCGGTTCGGGATGCGCTGGCGAGTGAACAAGGCAACGGCTGTCCTTGCCCTCGATGAAGGAGACGGGCAAGCCCTTGGCAAGTGTGGAACCGTCTTTGAGTAGGATGTCTTTTTGTGTTTTCATGGTAGTAGGATTCTAGGCTAGTTTTTAACCCTCGTTGTTATAGGTGGTTGCGTGAGACTTCTTTGTAAAGGCGCGGTATCCGCCACCCACCCGCACAAGGTAACGGTAGTTTGGGTGAGGATTGTCCTTGGCGTTATTGTCAAACGTGGTGATACCGTTCTCAATGGAAAGGTCAGCATCCATGTCAATCTCATAGGATTGAATGAACACGTTCGGGAACTCTTCGGATTTGTATCGGGTGATCATGGTGAGGCTATTTTGTGCTAGTTTTTATTCGCGTTTTCCCAGAGGGTTTTGATTTCCCATTTGTCCCATATGATTTGATCTTCATCGGTGACATCGTTCCCCACGTAGAGAACGGTTTTCCCAAGCTTTGCGGGACGGGTTCCGGTTCCGGGTCGTCCATACAAGCCAGAGGTTTCCCCACAGTAAAGCGTATGGGTTGCGCCTTGTGCCTTTGACCAGTCACAAGGTGCGCCCCCATAGACTTCATGGGTCTTGCCATAACTCTTTTCACGGACTCCCGTGATGGAGGTTTTACGGGCGCGGAGGATGTCTTCCAATGGGTAGTTGCTCATGGTGCAATCAGTCTAGGCTAGTTTTTATCAGGCGTATTCTGCTCCGATCAATTCGTTACCCCAGCGAACGGGGCGACGAGCGAAATTTGAGATGGCAATTGCCTCATCCCTTGTGATGGCATAGGCAAGGACTTGTCCGCTGGCGGTGAATAACATATCGTTCATGGTGCAATCAGTCTAGGCTAGTTTTTAAAACCACAGATAAAGGAAAAACAGGAGAAGGGCGAAAGGCCACAAGCCATAGGCAAGCAAGCCGACAATGGCGAGGATAAAAATGAGTTCTTTCATGTTAGTTTTTAAATGGTTTGCCCCTCCCCGGAACCACCCGGAGAGGGGACTTTTACCATGTTACCCCACGAAAGAGAAACCCGCTTGGGCGATTGCGCCCCGAACCATGCCTTGTTGCTTTGAAGTTGTGACGCTGTAGCGGTCAGGATTGACCCAGAAACCGCCTTCCACACGCTTGGCAAGGGGGAAGTGGTAGCCATAGCTGTAAAGGGTGTCCCCTTCGATGAACATGCTCTTCAGGCTATTCTTGCCCTTGGTTGCGCCGGATACGAATGCTTTAACGATTTGTTTGTTGGTCATGGTGGTGTGTGTTGTTGGTGTTGGTTACGAGATCAGTCTAGGCTAGTTTTTATCCAACCGTTACCGTTGTCCCAAAGGGAAGGTGCGCGGTGAATGGAAAGACCTTGGCAATGTCCACCTTGCCATCGCTGGAAAGGGTGAACTTGGAATGGCGGGTGTTTCCGACAGTGATGGAGACGAGTATCAGTTTCATGGTGAGGCTATTTTGGTTTAGTTTTTATGCGATGGAGTCGATGAATGCCTTGGCTTCCGTGGTTGTCAAGGTGTGTCCGATCTTCCGCATGTCAGGGGAATAGATGTCAAATCCATCCCCGATCATGCCCGACTTAATGATTGTATGTGTTTTGTATTTCATGGTGCAGCTATCTTACGCTAGTTTTTAAGGGGATTGAACCCTTAGGTTTGTTTGATTAACGGCCATTCAAAACCATCTTAATGGCTTTCACGGTGTCGGGCTTCCACCCGTAGCAACGGGCATCCGTCTCCAGATTCATGGCGACTCCGAAAGGCATCCCCTTTCCTTGTTGACCAAAGGTGAAGTTCTCCACCGCGATACGTTTGGCCTTTGGATACTTGGCCATTGCTTTCTCGACTGCTTGTGTGTGTTCGTTCATGGTAATGTGATGTTAGTCTAGTTTTTAAGCAAGGCGGGACAACCAGACTTCGCTCGCCTTTGGCAATCCCCTCTCAGCAATCGCACCGTCCCGCATGACTTCCTTTGTCATGGCTTTTCTTGCGCTTTGAAGGGCTTTGATTTGAGCCAAGGAAGGGGCGCGATAGCTTGGGAAAACCGCTTGAATCGCCTTCTCTTCCGCTTGCAAGTTGCGGTGATTCTCTTCCGCGCTCTTGAAGGAATCAACATAGGGCTTAAATGTAAGTAAACGCTTACCTTTCACCTTTTCCCCGTCCTTAAAGAGATTGTAGCATCCTACGCCAAGGGGAACGATGTTCGCTTCACGGGCGGGGACGATCTTTTCGATTTCAGGTATTATATCAGATATATGTTTCATGGTAGTAGCAGTTTACGCTAGTTTTTAAAAGGGGGATTGAACCCCTTTCGGGGTTGGTTTAATATCCGGCAAACTTGAATTTCACCTCTCCGAACATATCGTCTTCGAAGTAAAACCAGCCACCCTTAAAGGTTATTTCCTGATGCTCCCAAAGGATAGGGAAATCGGTGGATACCTCATCGAAAAGGATGAAATGGGGAGGAGTTCCAAACTCATCGGCGGGGTGATATTCAAATTGTCCCAGAACGATGTTGCCATCGACATAGGTTTCAACTGCGATGGGGGCGGTGCTTGTTAGTTGTATTTTCATAACGAGACGATCTTACTCTAGTTTTTATCCAATCAGGATGAACAGGATGATGGGGGTGAACGCGAACAGGAAGAACGCAGCGAGGGTGTCAAGGATGAGTTGTTTCATGGTGCAGCTATCTTAATCTAGTTTTTAAGAGAAGAGTCTGTCCACATGGCGAACAATCCAAGGCTGGTTTCTGTCCTTCTCGATGGCAGCAAAGATTTCCTTGCCCTTGTGCATCACCCGGACAGTCCCGGCTTGCCAGTCCTTTTCCACGGGCAGTCCCGCGCTTTCCAGAGCTTTTACCATTGCTTTAACGTGTTCTTTTGTAAGTAATTTGGTCATGGTTAAATCTTAGTCTAGTTTTTATTCCTCTTCTTCCTCTTCTTCCTCGTCCTCTTCTTCTTCCTCGATGAATCCTTCGCGCTCGCAAAGGTCTTGAACATCGGCTTCCGACATGTAGGAGCAGAAGGCACTGATCACGGTATCCTTATCAAGAATACCCTCTTCGATCATTTCAAGCAGTTGGTTTGTGTATTGTCTGGTCATGGTGTTATCTTAATCTAGTTTTTAAACGATCACATATTCCCCGCGCTCCAATAGAACCCCCACAGGATCATCCTTTCGCTCATGGATAAAAATCAATCCTTTTTCCTTCCAATCGGGTTGATTGGTGGCATGGGAGAATCCATAGGTCTTGCGAACATCAAGAACAATATCAGTTCCCAACAGCTTGTAATTATGTAGTGGCTTTGCTTTCATGGTGAGGCTATCTTACGCTAGTTTTTATCGCTTCAAATTCATTTGAATATTTTCGCTCATCCGCATTCACCCTTGCCATTTCAGCAAGGACAAAATCCTCGACAAGTTGCGTTTGCTCTCCCGTGATAATGCCTTGTTTGTAAAGGTTGTATGCAAGGAACTCAAAGGTCGTGGTGAGCTTTCCAACAAGATATGGGTAACAGATAGGTGCTTCGTTCATAGTGACAATATCTTAGGCTAGTTTTTAAATGGTATCACAACCCGCCTTCGGTTATGTTCAGATGTTGAATAGGTTGAGGATCTCAACTTTCATGTTTTCCAGATACGCATCCATGTGTTCCGCATCGTATTCCATGGAGACTTCCATCTCAAAGTAATTGGAGATTTCATTTTGATATTGCAGAATGATATCTGCGATTTTTTCTTTCATGCTGTCAGTGTTTTGTGGCGTGTTCATGGTGACAATATCTTAGGCTAGTTTTTAAATGAATTGGGCTACTACTGTGGAGCTTCCTACCAATTCTTCCTTGAAAAAGCAGTCATTTCTATCAGAATTCCATCCACTGAAAAGGAACTTTCGCCCCTCGTAGGTGAGAACTTTCTTACTAATTTTCTTTACATCATCCCATCCGTTAGGGACTTCGATATAAAGCCATCCACGCCCATCGGTGGAAACACGGTAATCTGCTTTGATTTCTTTCGGGTTAATGGTGATGTTGGACATGGCTAAATCTTAATCTAGTTTTTAAATGGTGGAGCGTGTAGGAATCGAACCTACATTGGAGGTGTAGAAAACCTCAGTCCTATCCGTTGAACGAACGCTCCGATTTTGTGTTAGTTTTTAAGAGTGGTGCGCCCGAATGGATTTGAACCATTGACCCGCCGATTATGAGTCGGATGCTCTAACCACTGAGCTACAAGCGCATTTTGTTCCACGTGGAACATTGAAAGGTGCTTCGGAAGGGACTTGAACCCTTACGCCATTACTGGCAACGGATTTTAAGTCCGTAGTGTCTGCCATTCCACCACCAAAGCATGAGACTTTATTTAACGATTCCGTTGTGATAGTCAATCATGTCTTGGATATCGGATTCGGTCATTGTTTCGTTCATGGTGCTATTTTGGTTTAGTTTTTATCAGTGTCCCATAGCAACCTTGAATCCATATTGGTAATATCCACCAGTATCCAATTCGGAAATAATTACGTCTTTCGTCCACACACCGTTCCATTCCATGTGATAGACTTGTCCTAACGTCATTATTCTAAATTTTGTCGTTATCATAGCTTTATTCTGCGCTAGTTTTTATCGTGTTCCTTTTGCGATTTCAGCATGATGATCGGCTTGATACTTTCCGGCGCATATTGTGATTGTGCCTTGAAAAATCCCACCCAATCCCCGAATTTGTCGATCAGCTTTTGCTTTTGCTCGTCGGTGATGAAGTCGCCTTTCATATACATTCCCGCTTTTGAATTGTCCTTGTTTCGCATGATTCCGCTTTCATGATATCGAAATCCGATATTGCAAGCGAAGGAAATAAAGTCTTATTCCGTTGGTTTTCTTTTCATGTCAAAATCTTACGCTAGTTTTTAAAACCAATTGCCTCCATCCTTTCGTATTCCCCTATCCCAAAATCTTAGCCAAGGCTAAGTTTCTTAGTCCTAACATACTTTCTTAGCAGGGACTTAGATTGTTTTTCATGGCTAAGAAACTTAGCCTGTACTAAGTTTTTTAGTCTTGACTAATAACTATCCCTATCAGTCTTTAATCCTTAATTGTTCTACCTTGATTCCCATCTTATCAGCAATTTCTTGCAATGTCATTTCAACCACTTTTGGGCGTTTGTCAAATAAAACTCCATAGGAGTTTTCCCGATAGATTTCATTGCCCCTTGAATCGTATTCACTTTTACTCCAATAACCAGTGGAGTCTTCCCGATAGATTTCATTGCCCCTTGAATCGTATTCACTTTTACCCCAATAACCAGTGGAGTCTTCCCAATAGATTGTATTGCCATTGGTATCCCGTTCTCTTTTGCTCCAAGAACCAGTGGAGGTTTCATAATAGATTGTATTGCCATTCTTATCTTTGATGACGAATGGAAATGTTGTTACTTTTAATTGTTTGGCGATTGTCATAGTGCTATTCTGCTTTAGTTTTTAAGAGAGAAATCCGATCCCCATCAATCCATATAAACCCCAGCCTTGGAAAGTTAGTCTCCTCAAAGTTGCCACCATTCCACCAGTGTTTCCTCGGGAATTTCCATCCTTTTCGCAGCATTGGCCATGCGTTTGCATTCCCTGTATTGCTGGGGAGTCATCATGGAATCATCGAATTCCTCCCGCCCATTGCTTACATCGGATGCAAAGCAGAAAAGGATATCTTTCCCATCGGGTTCCTTATTGTTTTGTGTATTGTAAATACTAGCGAAGTAATCGAAGGATACGCTGTTTCTTCCCTTGGAAACCCTCACCTTGTAATGGTTATGTATTCCCATTGACCACGTTGGTTGCTTGGTATTGGAAAGGGTTGTCTTGATTGTGATTCCGTTGATTGTGTCTTGCATGTTCTTATTATCGTTTAGTTTTTAAACCAATCCCACAAGTCCTTCGGATTCCTTAATATCCTTGAAGTCTTGAAGGTGTTTTTCTTTGAATTCATGAAATACTTGGAATGATTCTGCTTGTTCTTTTGAATACACTCCCCCTTTGGAAACACGCAAACCGCTTTCCTCATGGATGATGCTTGCGTGTCTTCCCCAAGATAGGGTTTCAGTTTTCAATTTGAATCCGATTTTCTTTAATTCTTTTCTTAATTGATTTAATGTCATGGTGCTATTCTGCTTTAGTTTTTAATACTTCCTCTCCACCTTGGGGCAAATCTTCCGCAGGGCGGTTTCAATATGGGAATCGTTCATATACTCATAAAGCTCATTGATAAAATTGTATTGCTTTGTGGAAAATAGGATATCCCACACGAATCTCTTTTGCAGGTCTTTCACCCTATCGGCACGGGGAAATTGTCCTTGTTCATAAAGGGATTTGATATGTTCTATTCCCCCGCATCTTTCCGCTTCCGTATTGATAATGGTTTCCAGCTTTTGGTAATCCTCCCGTTTGATCTTCATGGCTTTATTATCCTCTAGTTTTTAACCTTCGTAAAGTTCCTTGCCTTTTTCAATGATCGCTTTCATTCCGCTTGGGGAAAGATTGTAATCCCCTGCCATCTTTTCAATTGTCAGATAATTATTAACCCAATCCAGATACGTTTTGATTGTCCATGCATCCAAAGCTTGTTTTGCTTGTGTTTCGGTCATGTCCAAATCTTAATCTAGTTTTTAAAGGAATGGATTGGGAATCATTTCCCGTATCATCTCACAGTGTTCTAACCTTGCTGCTGACGCTGCTGACCGTGCTGTTGACCATGCTGCTGACTCTGCTGACCATGCTGCTGACGCTGCTGCTGACGCTGCTGACTCTGCTGACCATGCTGCTGACCATGCTGCTGACGCTGCTGCTGACGCTGCTGACTCTGCTGACCATGCTGCTGACCATGCTGCTGACGCTGCTGCTGACGCTGCTGCTGACGCTGCTGCTGACGCTGCTGACCGTGTTTCTTCGCAAGGGTTTTCAATCCATGCCCTTGCAGCTTCAATTGCAAGTTTTGGGCGATTTTCCCCTTTAGGTATATTGACAAGACATTTTTCCGCAAATGCTATGGACAATCTCACTGATTGTTCCTTTTCAAGAGGTTTGCATTTTTCAAGCATCCAAAAAAGCCATTCTGGTTCCTCACAAGCATCCCAAACTTGGGACATGGTTTCGTGGCTTAGAGCAAATTCTCGCCCTTCCTCACACATCTCATTCGGGGAGTATTTGTTACAAAATTCAGTCGTGTTCATGGTGTTATTGTATTCTAGTTTTTATTGTTCAGTTTTTCCGCCATTGCTTGGGCTTCCTCCATCGTTTGGATGATCTTCCCATAGAAGTAATTGGAATAGGTGATTCTTCCGCGATCATTGATTTCCATGGAAGGCTTGTGAATCACTTCATAAGCTTCCTTGGGGGAGGGCATTGCGCCATGAAAGGAAACGTGTTTGGGTAATAGCAGATGGGCATATTCATCCTTGAGCTTCCATAAGGGATTTGATATCGCTTTGTAGGTCATGGCTAAATCTTAATCTAGTTTTTAACCCGTGTGATTTGCACCAGTTCAATCCCATAGGTATCCCCTTGCCATGATATGATGCTATTCCAGAACCAATCTTGGATTTCAAAAACATCCCCCCCCTTGCGATATTCCGTGATGATTTCCCCACAATCCTTGTAAGTGATCCTGTATTTGTTCATGGGGTAATTGTGGTTTAGTTTTTAAGCTTTTCTTTTCTCCAGATCAGATTCCCCGAATGTCGCCTGTCCCAGAAAGTCAAATTCCTCATCAGTGCATACGTTTTTAGCGGAGGCGCATTCGTTGAGCCTGTCAAACCCTGTCACAATACAAGTTCCCCAGCGAGGGGCGTTGAATTTGTCGCCTTTGCGAACGGGCTTTTGATCGTGGTATCGGAGTGTCTTCATGGCTCTATATTACGCTAGTTTTTAAAGAGGGCATGGGCATTCCCCATTCACCCAATCGCAAATTTCCTCAGATAATTCGTTAATCGCACTTTGGAGCGTTTCAATGTTCCTCCCCTTCCAATGCTCTCCCATACCATCAGGAACAGCGAGGATTTTGCGCTTGCCTGTCACAACATGGATAGGATAAAAGAACCATCGGCTCCCCATGTCACTTGAGCGATCCCAAGCTGCATCAATGCTTTTGAAATTCCTTCCTTCCGTAACCATTTCACCATCGATGGCAATACATTTGAGTTGAATCATGTCGTTATTATGGTTTAGTTTTTAAAAGTCTGATTCAGGGCAACAATCGGGATTATAGAAACTTTCCACCTCCTCCCCAATAGTTACCAATTGCAGATATTCCACATTTTCATCATGTTCATATGAGTCAAAAGCGTGTTTGGCATCTTTCAGAAATTGAAAAGATTGGTAAGTCTTATCACAATTTCCCCATTCAATCAGTAGTAAGTAAGGCATGGCTTTATTATTGTTTAGTTTTTAAAGGCAGCTTTCGGCATCTGCCAGAATTTCCTTGGCAACCTCTCGACAATTGGAATTCCGAAAGAGATATCCCACTCCCCACGTTGGATAAAGATAAGCTCCCCCCGTATAGCTATTATCCCCCGTTTGATATCCCCATTCCCCATTTTCCGTATTGATCCCAATTGTGATTTGCATGGATGGCGTATCCCCATCCTCAAATGCACGGGAATCCTCATCAATGTATTTCTTGCAATGTATGAGAAGCTTTGTAATTTCCTTGATCGTTGGTAGCTTGTGTTTCGTCATGTCCTTATTATGGTTTAGTTTTTAAGCTCTCACATAATAGTCATCCCCTTGATAGGAAACGATTGTGTAATCTTGTGCCAAGGCTTCCGCCGCAGCTTCCCAATCAATATGATTGTAAGGCCATGACGCATTTCTTTCAGTTACTCCCAAATCTTCCGCCAGTTCCCTTGCATAGTCCTCAAAATCATCGACGGGAATCATCGTTTCCCCACGGCTAAAATCGGAAATTTCGCTTTCCAGTTCCTCCAATTCCTCCAGTTCCCCTTTCTCGTCATCGGAGAAATTATCAATGGCATTTTGCAAGGTTTCCTCCAATTCATCCAATTCATCCTCCCATTCCCTGATTTCTTCCTCATCCTCTTCGGAGGGTTTCAAATCGCGGTGTTGATCCAATTCCGATTGGGCATCCGTAACGACATCCCGCAGGGCTTCCAGTTCTTCCTTGCGCTCTTTCAAGTCTCTTGTGTCAATTGTTTTCATCGTGCTTTTATTTTATTCTAGTTTTTAAAAGTGGTAGTCCGGGCGGGTGTCGATCCCGCAACCTCTCACTTATAAGGCAAGCGCTCTCACCGCTTTGAGCTACCGGACAATTTTTATTTAATTTTATAGGACTTTTTCAAATCTCGCAAATGTTATAAATGTCTTCAATTTCAAAGTGTAGAAGAATCAATTGCCTACGCATCTCCCCAAGTTCCTTTTTCACTTTCTTCATATGAATCTTGGATTCAAGAGAGATATTTCCTTTTTCTTTATTGGCAATGTCCTGAATCATCGTTGCCAATTGCTGTTTAATGCTCTCGTATTGGTGCATGATCAAATCTTAATCTAGTTTTTAAGTAGTCGGGCGGTGTATTTGTCAATTGCGGGTTTCAAATCGTAAATCAAATCTCTCAAATACAATGCAACTTCACTCTCCCCCGCTGAATGTCCCCTTTCATATGCCATATAGGACAAAACTGAAACAAATTCTTCGGGAATGCTTTTCAATAGAAGCTCAGATTCCGTGGTTTCCTCAATCACCAGATCATCGCAAAAATCCATTTCATTTTCAACCTGCTCTTTGGTTGGATATTGGCAAGTGTATTTATACTTTGCGCTTGTGCCGATATAAATTTTGTTCATGTTTGAAGTATCCTCTAGTTTTCACTCGCCCAAATATGTCCACCCCACAAATCCCAACCTTTGGAATAGCTCATCCTTGAAGATTGTTCGTGCTTCCTTTTCCGTCAAACGGATTTCCAGAGTATCCCCTTGGCATCCCTTGATTGCAGCGAACAAATCCGCGCTTCTCTCAAACCGATACAGACCTGCTTTGTGTTTCATGTTTGAAGTATCCTCTAGTTTTTAATAAGACATGATTCGGTAGAAATCATCATTCTTGTCCACCCCAGCACCCGTTTCAGCAAAAGCAATCGACAATCCTTTTATGAACCAATCGGCTTGCTCTTTCGTCAGACCATAGGCGGAATCCCTACCGTTCATTCTCACAGTGAAATACCCATTTTTGTCCTCTTTGAGTTCAATGCGGTGTGTCATGGGCTGATTATGGTTTAGTTTTTAAATTCTGATACTCCCGCCCATTCCAGAAGTTGGACATCCCCTGAATTGATATGCTCTTTCAGGGATTCCAGTTCCGCGATTTCCTCATAACTGATACGTTCCGCTTCAATCTCCCCGCGAAGGTATTCCAATCGTTTTTGAATTTCGTTCATGGCTTAATTATCGTTTAGTTTTTAAGAGATTTTGGCAACCATCTCCACCCCATTCAAAGGGCGAGCGAAGAAAGCTTCGTTCCTATCGCTATTCCATCCCGTGTAAGCGAATTTCCTCCCCTCAAACGTGAGAACCTTTTTCACAAGCTTCTTCACATCATCCCATCCTTCGGGACAATCCACTGTCAGGAATTCCCTCCCCACATCTTCCCGGATGCTATGTCTCACTGTCACTTCCTTGGGATCAATTGTTGCTTTCATGTCCGTATTGTGGTCTAGTTTTTAACCTCTTGATTTTCCTCATTATCCCAAACCATGAAATCAATCCGGTTCAAATCTTTCCTTGGCTTGCGATTCGTGAAACGTTCATTAGAATCAGACAAACGAACAATCGTGAATTTGTAAAGATTTGAAAGAGGATTTTTCATACCTTTTGCGGGCGGGGCTTGCCAATGGATATAATACATGTTCATGTGCTGATTATGGTCTAGTTTTTAAAAGTCGTCCCCTTCCCTTGCAAACCCTACTCACCAGCGGGAGGAAGGGGACTATCCGACGAGAATTTATAGGGCGATCTTGGCTTGGAATGCGCCATTGACTCGCGGTTGGATATACGATCCACTCTTGGAATGCCTCACCTTTGCGTCAGGATGCTCCTGTAGGGCGTTTGTCGCGGCAAAGAACCTTTCCCGCTTGGCTTTCTCTTCCGCCGCCTTGTTGCGCTCCTGAAAGAGCAATTCAACCCGTTCCGCCTTGCGATGGGCGCGATCCTTTTCCGCGAAGATCATTTTCAGCTTCTCCGAACGTGTGAACACGTTGCCCCTTGATGCTGCTCGGAAGATCGTTGGTGCTGAGTTCTTGCTTCCCATCCAGTTGCTTTTAAGTGTCGTTGTCATTGTGGTATCAGTGTAGGCTAGTTTTTATGCTTCCAGATTCAGGAGAGTCATACGGATTTCAATGGATACCCGCAAATCCCTGTCAATCTCGGAGAATTTCTTAGTGTAGAAAAACAAATCTTCCATGAAAATCTTGCGATTGTCAGAGGTTGTTTCGTGAAGATTTGCCTGAAGCTTGTCGCGCTCTTCGTAGAGACGGTTGATCTTATCTTCGTGGTATGCGATGTGTTCTTGCTTGGTCATGGTGTTATTGTGTTCTAGTTTTTATGCGTCTTGAAAGTTCTCCAATGCTCGGCAAAGTTTCCGCTTGTCGGCATGATCCATTTGCATTTCACTGGCAATGAACATAATATCACCATCCTTTAGGTTTTGGATGAAATCCAGCAGGGCATCCCGCTCATCTTCCGTTAGCTTGTTGAGTTTGTCTTAGTAGTAGGACATGGCTTTATTATCGTTTAGTTTTTATTTTTTCCAAAGAATTTAGAAAATCTTCCGCCGCCCATTTGAAATCGAGTGCGAGTGTATTATTTAAAATCGCTTCTCGTAGCCAGAAGGCTAATTTTTCAGCATTGTTCAAAAATTCATCGTCCATGGGTTCAGTATCGTTTAGTTTTTAATATCCGTTCTCCAATGCCCAATCCTCAATCTGAGAAAGAACCTTATTGGAAATCTTCTCTTCCCCCCCATTATCTTTCTCAAGGAATCCCATGTCCAGAGCAAGACCAAGGGAAGATGCTCCCCCCGTATTGCTCTCAATGTCACAATATGATCGTTGATCCCCTCCCTCCTCAAAGAGTTCCAAGGTGACGGTATATTTTCCAAATGTCTTGGTAATGGTTTCGTTTCTCATGGCTTTATTATCGTTTAGTTTTTAAGCGAAGTTGGTTTCGTATTCCGAATGGATTTCCCCGTTTTTGAAAATATAAATATATTTCACTTCCTTGTGGAAACCTTTCTTTTCCGCGAAGCTGTCCCAATAATCACAGTCAATTATATGTTCCTTGACCCATGCTTTGGCTTCCTTGATTGTCAGGTGTTCCATGGGAGTTCCGATATGGTATTTCTCCCCATCAATCTCTTCAATACCTACGGTTTCAATTGTCATGGCGTAATTATGGTTTAGTTTTTATTCAGCAGTCCATCCCGAATCGCTTGCGTGGTTTCCTTGTTCCACCCATACAAACGGGCATCCATGTCCAGATTCATCAGGGCATTGGGAATGTTTCCGCTATAGTGCGCGGTTCCCAGAAAGTTCCACACAGCGGTTTCGTTCACCCTTGCGCGATTGGCAAGCTTTTCAATCTCTTCCCTCGGTATCTTGTTCATGGTCGCAATATTAATTTAGTTTTTAAGATTTCCAGTTCCTTTCGAATCTCTGCGATCTTTACCCGATTTTTAATAAAGTTATCCACGATATACATGGGAACTTTACTTTTAATTAAAACCTGAGAGGTTTCATCCATTGACAACATCCCCGCAAGTTTGATTTCCAATCGATCAATCTTTTCCGATAGTGTTTCTCTTTTGAATATGTTCATATGTGTATTATGGTTTAGTTTTTAAGATTCTATCTCTCTTCATGTTCAAAGGGAGGAGACACGTAAAAATTATCATACCAGAGAGAATAATTTTCGTGATAAACGGGACTGAGAGGATTGTTGGACAACCTAAATTCCATGTCGCTTTTTGCAGAGATCATTAAAGCGCACAAACCACTATCGTTTTTAGACTCCCACGCTCTTATCATGGATTTGATTTTACTTTCCAGAACACAAATCCTTTCGTGTTGTGCGGATGAATATTGTCCATACCTATTCAATTTCCTTTTCATGATAGGATTGTGTGCTAGTTTTTAAAGGACTTCAATTCCCCGCGCCATCAGATATCCCGTCATAACACCTTGGATATATGATTGCGTTTGCTGGTATGTCCCATAATCATCGGGAACATAATATTCCGATATCATATCACAATAGAAATATCTATCATCACAACGAAAATTGTCAGTGGAGAATCCCGCACCCCAATTATAATTGAGGAATCGTTCAATCAATTCTTGCCGATATGGTTCCATGTCTTCTTCAAACGCATGGTCGTATTTGATATATATAATTTCTTTTTGCATATCATACATCGTGTGAGAAATCAATTGCAATATCCCATAGAACGTGATCGGAATCATCCAACCATTCCTCATGTCCCAGCGCATCTGCACAACATTGTGCTGCTTCCGTCCAATTGGAAAAGTCTTGCATATTAATGGCGAACCATTTTTCAATTTGTTTTTCCTCTGTCATGTCGTAATTGTGTTCTATTTTTTATGCGCCACCGGAGCATCCCCACAATCGTTCTCTTGAACGTAGCAAGCTCCCACATCCTGAAAAACATCCAGAAATTTCTGGATCAGTTCCACGCTATTCCCCCACATTCCAAGAGAGAAAATGATTCCCCGCTTGCCAAGTTCCCCGTGGCATTCCTCAAAATCTTCCGTGTCCATATGGACAAACATTTGCCGTTCGTCAACCCCATCCTTGAAACGGAAGATATAGAAATTCCAGTGAGGATCATATTCAGGCTTTACAAATACATTGGAATTGCTTACAAATGTATTTGTAGCTTCTCCTTGAATAGTTCTGATTACATCAAGCACCCTCTTACCAATCTCCCGAACATCAATGTTGTCGGTAACTACATATCCTTTAGTGTCGCATCCCATGGTTGTATTATGGTTTAGTTTTTAAAAGCAATAATCTTATTCCAAGATTCTCCCACCTTGTGATTCCATTTCCATGCCAACTTATCAACCCGACGATTCCAGTATTTCCACCTACGGAAATTCCCACGTATCAGGCGATTTTCATTTTTGATTGCTTGGGATAACTTTTCTCTCGTAGTCATGGCTTGTTAGCGATAAGAGATTCGAGAGCTACCACCTGCTCGTGGACTTCGCATGTTGCCAAATTGTAGTCTGGTTTTGTGCCGTGCTCGTATCCGCCGTTATAGAGGCAGACGAGCGACATACACTCTCCATTCGCGTGTCGGTTGCAGCGAGATTTCAAATCGCTAACAAGGCGGTGGAGGACAACAGCCTCCCGTTGAGTCTCAGGTGTATTCATAGATTTTCGGCGGGAGGCTGTGCCTCACCTTGGTCGATATTGGTTTAGTTTTTAAATAGAAATTCCTGCTCATTGTCGATGGATTCCTTACACTCTTCCATGTCATCAAACTTGAGAAAACGTTCTTGCGTATCGGAATAATACTCAAACATTCCAGAGGGGAATAGAATAGTGATACCTTTGCCGTTGTGTTCAATGTAATCAGTCATGGCTTTATTATCGTTTAGTTTTTAAGATCACCGATCAGTCCTTGCGCTTGCCCAGACCTTGACAATCTCTCCACTTTTCAACTTAACTTCCACGCTGTTAATGGTTGCCGAATCCTCAATGACTTTCTCAATATCCTTGGAAAATTGATAGGATGGGCAAGATGAATATCCGATTTGCCATTGTTCATCCAATTCTTGGCATTCCTCTCGCTCAATTTCCTCCCCATCCCTTGTCCCTTCGGAGATACGCCATTCCGCCACAATATCCATGGGAATGCTATAATCACCTTGGCATCGCATGAACAAAGGATAGGCATAACCTCCCCGCACATCACATCCCGTATGGGCATAGCATACCATGATAGCTTCGTCATCGTAAATCCAATCCCGCTTCACATTATCAAAATGGGAATATACTTCCCATACATAGTCCTGAGATAAGTCATTCTCATTATTATATGTATTGTCCCTTGCAAGTTGTGTTAATCCCAACACTTCGGTTGCAAAGGTTTTCCCTGCTTCAAACCATGATAAATCGGAATTCTCTTCCAATGCCGCCCATGCTTCAAATTGCTCTTGGATATCGAAATCCACTTCACAAGTTTCAGCAAGGAAAAGAGCGGTTTCAATGGTTGCGGTAACATCGTTACCATATACATCGATCCTCACCATCGGTTGCTCTTCGGAGATTGGAGGCTTTTCATAATGCCTTCCGTAGTAGTCTCCACTATCCAACATGGACTTGCCTGTATTGAATCGGAATGCCTTGGCGATTGTCTCTTGGTTCTTGGTCATGTCGTAATTGTGTTCTAGTTTTTAATGCGTCTTGGTCTTGTCGGATTTGTCGGGCGCGGTTCATCCACATCATTGACATTGCGAAAGATGTTCCTGTATGCCGCCACAATCACCCCCATGGGCAATCCTGAAACTTCCGCCATCTTTTCCATGCTCACATCTTCCAGAATGTATCGGGCGGAACCAATGGCTTGCCAACGATCATCGTCAGTCATGTCCTCATAGGGCTTGATGTTTTCAATGTCCATGTCGTAATTATTGTTTAGTTTTTATGGGAGGAGATAGTAGCATTCCCCATCCTCATCCCTCCAGTATCCCCCGAACAGACTTTGATCCTTACACCATTCAAAGCGTATCATCATCCCCTTGCATTGCTTTTCCGTTCCCCGGAAATATTCGGGAAGATCAAGCATGTCCGTTCCCTTGTGCAGATGTTCCAGAGTGTGTTTAACGATCTTCATGATAGGAGTATGCTCTAGTTTTTATACCGCTTTAATCTCACCCTTACAGCACATGCAAGTGTATGTTTTACCCTCCATGATCCGATTCACAATCGTTTTGGATACAGTATGTTGACGGCATCCACAAGCGAAGAGATATTTCTTGACCTTGCGTGTCCTCTCAATGCCTGTAACATCGTAGCTATGGCATCGTGGCATGGTTTCCCCCGTAAGCACACGGCAAAAGTGACCCCATTCCCTCCCATGTGGCTTGGAATGGGGATAATGCTTGAACTGTAGGATGTGTGCCATTTCATGGGGGACCGTGCTGGACAAGAATTCGTCCATGTGCCTTTCAGCAAGAGCGAGATTGAATCGCATCTTGTGGCTTCTACGGAAAGCCTGTCCAGCGGTAGCACCCTTGAGAGAAAAATCAATCACACACTTGGGGAATTCGTAACCCTTAATTCGGGCAACTTCCGCAAATTGTTGGATTGTCTGGTGAATTCGGTTCTTGGTATCGGTCATGGTGGGATTATCTGCTAGTTTTTATACGCAGAGATAGACTCGCTTGCTTGATCCATCCTCATTGGAGTAGATTGTGATATATGGGAACATGCGAACACCATCCCTAACTTCACTCTTATCAAACATCAGATCATATTCCAGATCGGATAAGTCCTTGGGAAGCATATCTTCGTATTCCCATTCCACAGTATATAGATCATAGTCTTTCATAATATTAAAGGTTCCTGATTACCGTATATCAGGATCGGGCGGGAGCTTCCGCTATGCTTGGCTATGGAAACATATCAATCAATCACTTCTTCAGTGGAGAGAACGTTTTCCATCTTGATCGTGAAGCATTCAGGCTTTTCCTTTTCCCCCGTCAGTTTCTTGGCTTCCGATGGAGTGAGATATGTGGCAAAGATATCTTTTGATATCTCATTACCATTGGCAAAATATCGCACAACAGGAATCGAATCAGTTGGATACATGCGAAGATAATAATTGGTATTGCCTTCCTTTTCATATTTGATTAGGTAGGGAAAGTAGGCCCACTCCCCGAAAGGAAGGGATTGAACTTCCCCACGTTCGCCGGATTCGATCCCAGCCTTGACACTGGAAAGATTGGCGAAATCAAGACCAGAACGAATAATTGAAGTGGTGCGTTTTTCCAGAACAACATCCTTGAATGAGGCTGCTGGTTTTGGATTGCTTTTCCATGCCGCTCGCATGAATTGACCCTTTCCTTTGAAAAAGTTGGAAAGGATTTCGTTGGCAGTCAATGACTGAATGTTTGTAGTGATGTTCATGTTTGTAGTGTAGTCTAGTTTTTAATAAAAAATGTATCCCAGCCCAAGACTATCTTGTTGGAGATTTCTGAGAACGTTTTTCAATTCCTTTACACCCGTAGTATCATAGTCCTCTCCCATGTCCTTGGCATCAAGAACCATTTCAAAGAAACATTCCCCGATTGCTCCCATGAGATCGTCCTTACTATCGCACGTAATGGCGGTTGTTGTCTTCCCATACATTCCCCGTCCACTGTAATCTTCGTAAAGGGATAGGTCGTTTCCGTAATCAATAATCATTTCTGCGATGTCTTTGTTCATGTGCGTATTATGTTTTATTTTTTAAATAATATCAATGTGTGATTTTTCGCAATCCACTGTGATCATGGCAGAGAATTGATCGACATTATGATCAATCTCCACAATTCCATCCTTAAAGTCCTCCGCAAAAAATGTATAGAATTCCCGATTTTCAGCATTCATCAAATCGGAGATATTGTTGTGAGCATCCGCCACATCAGGATAGATATCAACCGGAACATACATTAGAACCGGAATCGCGTGGTATTGTTTTGTCATAGTATAAGTATCGTTTAGTTTTTAATCCAGATTCGGAACCCATAGATATGCTATCAATAAAGCAACACCCCATAGAAAGTTTCCTGATATCATCAGCCAACACATTGTAATGAAAATAATTCCAGTTATCATAATTAAAATTCCTCCCCTTCTTCGGTGTAGATATCCGCATCTTCATCCAGATAATCCATGATACATTCCTCACTTGTGAGATATGCGTATTCGTTCTCCAGAGTATCGCAGAACATCTTGGCGACTTGATCAAATGCCTTGCGAACAGTTCTCCCATCAAGCAGTTCCTTCCATACGCATTCCACGATGTCCTCGTCAAAGCATACACCCGTGAATCCGCACACACCGGGGAATTCCATGTCCTTGAAATGTTTGGGACGCGCATAGCCATTGTCGATCAGAACCCGCAGAAACCATGCCAGAGCGCGATTGCCTTCCAAGTCTTTAACGTAATAATTAGCAACTTTCACCTTCCAATTTTGGCAATAGCTACCAAAGGAATAGTCAACCAATCGCAGATTGCAAGCTTCACAGACTGCTTTCAGGGAATCCAGCATCTCTTGGGAAGTGAATTCCAAAAGACATTCATCGTTCTCCGCATCCCTGATCTTGTTGGTGATTACCCGTGCTTGCGCTTCGGGAGATAACTCCTTGTAGGAGTAGAGTTGTGTGGTGATTGTTGTCATGGTTTGATTGTGGTTTAGTTTTTAAAAGCGAATGCTTCAGGATACGAGTTCCATGCGGGATTCTTTTTCCGTAGGATTTCCAATTCTTCCAATGTCGGCTTGTTGTCCTGCTTTGCAATCCAATCAATGGCATGGTATCGTTCAGCGATTTTCCGTTGGGATTGGTAGAAC